>Ga0105237_10000743_pt1 | contig 44870 bp, 42 predicted proteins | sample KBSC24metaG_FD_81520 | JGI IMG/M metagenome (GOLD analysis project Ga0105237, IMG submission 81520) | Corn rhizosphere microbial communities from Kellogg Biological Station, Michigan, USA - KBS C2-4 metaG | ecosystem: Host-associated > Plants > Roots > Rhizosphere > Soil | place: Michigan, USA...
GATCGACACGACCAGGCGGAGGTTTGACTCGACCATCTTCTGCTTGGCGTCGAGGTCGCCGCGCTCGATGCGCTTGGCCAAATCGACCTCCTCCTGCGCGGTCAGCAGCCGCACCTTGCCGATGTCCTTGAGGAACAGCTGCAGCGAGTCGGTCGTCATGTCCGGCTTGAGGTCGAGCGCGGCTTTGGCTTTGCGCCGACCGCGTTTGTCGGGCGCGCGCTCCACCTGCGAGGCCGCGGCGGTCGCCGGATCGATGTCCTCGACGAGCTCGATCTCGGCCTTCTCGAAGAAGCCGTGCAGCTCTTCGACGTCGGACTCGTCCAAATCGAGCTCGGACATCGCCTTGGTTATCTCCGTGTAGGAGAGCACTCCGACCTGCTGGCCCTTGGCGAGCAGACCCTTGACCTCATCCAGCTCCTGCAGCTCGACTACTGACATCTGTTCCCGTTTCTTCCGTCGGTCGACAACCCGCGGCCACGCCGCGACCCTGGCGGATTCCGGCTGAGGGCAGCCCCTCCGTGGGACATACGGCGGAGCTACGCCCAGCGTTACAGCTCGTACTGCTTTTCAGGCACCCATGCTAACGCGTAGTTGCGGTCGATCACAGAGATCCGCCGGTCGACTTGCAGCGCGGGGCGCACGGTACCCGCAGCGAGCGTTAAGCAATGATGTGGCCGTGGCCGACACGAACGCCAACGAAGACCCCGCGCGCGACGGCGGCGTCCTGACCAAGCTGCCGCGCACGCGCCCGCAGCGCCCGAGCGCACGCCGCGCGGCGGCGCGCGGCGCAAGCGCTGCGCCGGCGCGCGCTCGCAAGCCGGCCAACGCCAAGCGCGCCGGGACGAAGGCGCGCGGCGCCGTCGAACCGGCCGCGGAGGCGTCTGCGAACGGCGCCGCCGCGCCCGACTCCTCGGCCAGGGCGAGGTCGCGCGTCCGCGCCACCCGCCCGGCGGAGGCCGCCAAGCGCAGCGCCGCGCAGCGCCGCGCAGCGCCGCGCAAGAGCCGGCCGCCGGCGCACGAGGAGCCGGCGCCGCGACAGGGCTTCGAGTGCGACGGCGAAACGTCCGGCAGCTCCATACCGCCGCCCGGCGGCGCCGAGCTCGTGGCGACGGCCGCGGAGATCGTCGGCGAGCTGGCCAAAGCGGGCCTGTCGACCGGCGAGCGTCTGTTCAAGGACGTTCTTTCGCGCCTGCCGCTGTCCTGAGGCATCGCCCCGCGGCATCGGCCGCCGCGCGGGCCGCGGCGCCTTGCCGCGCGGGGCCGGCCTGCGGGTCGGGCCGGCTTGCACAAACCTTCGCAAGGCTCCGGAAAGGTGTTCTGTATACTTGCGCCCACGCCGAGCTCCTTTGACTCAGGTCAAGGGAGACGGGGGACCCATTGCGAACCGGAAGCGCTCGGTTCGCGGGGGCGAATCGACCATTCGAGGTCGTAGCGCTGCCACTGGTGGCGCGAGCCCGTCAGCTCACCCCGTAGGCGTCGAAGCCGATGCGAAGCCCGTTTTCGAAGACATATCTGCTCGTGCTGCTCGCCGCGACCGCGTGCGCCGGCGGCGTGACCGCCAACGCGCTCGCCGAAACGGGCGGCGTCGCCAGCGCGCCCGCCCCGCCCGTCGAAACGATCAAAAAGGTGGCGCTGGCGACCTGGTTCGGCCCCGGCTTCTACGGCCACACGACCGCGTGCGGACAGACGCTGACGCCGGCCGTCGTCGGCGTCGCCAACCGCACGCTTCCCTGCGGAACGCTCGTGAAGTTCGGCTACAAAGGCCGCGCGGCGGTGGTCCCGGTGATCGACCGCGGACCGTACGCGCACAACGGAGCCCAGTGGGACCTGACGACGGGAGCGGCGAGCGTGCTCGGCATGGCCGACACGGCGCGCCTGCACACGAGGATCGTCGGCAGCGTTCCCAACACGCCCACGCTAGGCCTGCCGCCCGGATCGGCCACGACGCCCGAACCGGCGCTGGTCACGACCGGCGGCGCTCCGGCCACCTGACATCCCGCGACGCCGGGCGCGTCGCTAGGCGCGTCCGTCCACGCGCGAGCCGGGCCCGCGCGTGACGCGCAGCACCGGGTCGGCTCCCTCCGATGCCGCCGCCGGCTGCGCGATGGCGTCCGGCGGGTCGCCCCCGGGCGCCTCGCGCCTCTCGTTCAGCGGCGTGTCCCACGGGCGCGCGCGCGGCACGGTCTGAGCCGGCGCCGTCCCCACCGGCCCAGGAGACGTCGCGCGGCGCTCCGCGCGAGCGCCGGTGGACGACGGCTCGGCGACGCGATCGCCCGTCGGCGGCGCGGGGGCGCCTGCGCGCGCGGGCGCGGCGCGCGCGTCGCCGCGTTCGTCGATGAGCACCGCGCGGCGAGCGCCCGGCGAGGATTGCGACGACGTGTAGAGGATTTGCTCGCGGCCTCCGCGCTCCGGCCCGCCGGGCGCCTGCGCGACGCCGGGGCCGGCCGCGGCGTTTCGCGCGAGCGCGGCGCCGAGCAGCGATGCACAGATGAACGCGAGACGATCGGAAAGGTCTGCCACCTGTCGCGCCGCGGGCTCGCTCAGCTCAGCGAGCGTCGCATCCCAGACGACGCCGCGCAGCGCCTCGACATCGCGCACCGCCGACGTCGCATCGCCCGCCGGCGCGATCCACGCGGCGAGCGCGTCCACACGGTCCGCGCCGCCGCCCTCGCGCGAGGCGGGCGGCTCGAGCATTCGCGCGAGCTCGGCGTCGGAGCCGAGCGCACGCACGAGCTGCGCGCACAGCTCAGGCGCCTCGCGGGCGAGCTCGTGCAGGGGAACGCCTGCCATCTGCGACAGGGGACGCGAGGCGACGAGCGAGATCGCCCAGCGCCTGGCCAGCTCCTCGGCGCGCGCCACGAGCGCATCGACGGGCGCGTCGGCCACGGGGCGCGCACCGCCCGTGCGCTCGATCGCGATGTCTCGACTCACCCGCCTGTGAATAGCAGCCGCGCAGGACGAGAGCGGTCCCGGCCAGACGACGGCTGCGCTGACTAGCCTGCTGTCGATGAGCGCCAGCCTGCTCGCCGTCGTGGCGGCCGCCGTGGTCATCGTGCTGGCGCTCCTGGCGATGCTGTGGCGAATGCTGCGTCGCCCCGCGCCGGGAGTGGTGATCGCCGATTCGCGCAGCCTGACCTCGCTGGACGACGCCACCGGCGCGGTGCGCTCGGTGCAGAGCGCCGTCGTGACCCTGCCGAGCGACGCGCTGGCGCGGATCTGGTCGGCCGAACACCTGGAGCGCCTGGCGCGAACGTACTGGCGCTTTCTCTCGCGCGTGACGCTCGGCCTGATCCAGGTTCGCTACTCAGATCACGAGCGCTCGATCGTGCTGCTGTTGCGCCCGCTGAAGCTGTTGACGTTTCATGCGCCCGAATACGAGATGGACCGCGTGCACGGCCTTGTGCGCTGGCGGATCGCCCGCGGCGTGCTCGTAGCCAAGCGCGGGCGCGACGGAGGCGGCTACCTGCAGATCGAGGTTCGCCGCAATCCCGGCGAGGACGAGGCGCACGTGCGGTTGCACGTGACCGTCGAGGTCGCCAACTTCTATCCCTCGATCGCCTCCGGACTGAGCCGTCGCGTATACGACGCGACGCAGTCGCGCATCCACGTGATCGTGACCAACCGCTTCCTGCGCTCGCTCGTGCGCCTCGACCTGGCCGAGTCGCGCGTCGGGCGCTACCGGCCCTAGGACTCCGACTGCTCCGCTTCGCGCACGGGCTGGGCGACCGGTGCGCCGCCGGACGGGCCCCCTGACCCGTTGACGCCGGGCTCCATCGCGGTCGGCCGATCCGTCTGTGCGCCGGCGCCCGGCCGGGGCTCGGCGGCCTCGTCGTCGGGCCCGATGAATCTCGCGGGCGCACTGACGACCGTGCAGCCGGGCGGCACGTCGCGGCTGACCACCGCGCCCGCGCCGATGCGAGCGCCCCGTCCGATGCGCAGGTCGCGCCTGTAGGGCGATATGACCACCGCGTTGGCGCCGATGTTGACGTCGTCCTCGACGATGATCCGGTACGGCGACTTCGCTCCGGCGCGCATCGCGATCGTGACGTTGTGCCAGATCTTCACGCGACGCCCGATCACGACGTTCGTGTGGATCACCGTGCCCAGGCTGTGATGGCCGAACTTGATGTCCGGGCTGACCGTCGCGCCCGGCGGCAGGGAGTTGTGGTACAGCGCCGAGTTGACGTTGCGGACGTACCTGGCCAGTCGCCGATGACCGCGCCTCTGCAGCGCGATCGACAGCAGCCACAGCCTTTCGGGAGTGATCGCGAAGCGTCTCAAGCGCGAGTGCTGCCCGCGGCGCCGACCATGCGCGCATTGTTGCAGAAGGGTCGCGCCGCTCCCCGGCGAGCGGGCTGCGCGGCGAGAGGGTTCTCCGGCGAGGGCATTCCGGCGAGATGCATGCGGGAGCGCCCGCGCTCAGAAGCGCTCGCCGCCGACCGCGCGCAGCTTGGAGCGGTCGTGCGTGGCGCGGATCCGCCGGATCGTGCCCGAGCGTGTGCGCATGACCAGCGACTCGGTCGTCGCGCCGCCGGCGCTGGGGTAGCGAACGCCCTCCAGCACGTCGCCGTCGGTGATGCCCGTCGCCGAGAAGAACACGTCCTCGCCGGCGACGAGATCGTCGTGTGAGAGAACGCGCGTCAGGTCATAGCCGGCGTCCAATGCGGCCTTGCGCTCGTCGTCGTCGCGCGGCCACAGGCGTCCGAGCAGCCGGCCGCCGAGGCACTTGACGGCAGCGGCCGAGATCACGCCCTCGGGCGTGCCGCCGATGCCCCAGAGCATGTCGACGGGCGAGCGCTCGGTGACCGCCAGCAGCGCCGCCGAGACGTCGCCGTGGGCGATCAGGCGCACGCGGGCGCCCGCCTGGCGGATCTCGCGGATGCCCTGCTCGTGGCGCGGGCGGTCGAGCACCACGACCATCACGTCGCCGACCGCCGTGCCCTTGCGCTCGGCCACCAGCTCGACCGTCTCGGCGAGCGGGCGATCGAGGTCGAGCAGGTCGGCGATCTCCGGCGAGCCGGCCATCTTCTCCATGTAAACGCACGGCCCGGGGTCGAACATCGTGCCGCGACTGGACAGCGCGATCACCGCCAGTGCGCTGGGCATTCCATGCGCCGCCAGCGTCGTCCCCTCCAGCGGGTCGACCGCGATGTCCACGGCGGGCGGCGTGCCGTCGCCGATCTGCTCGCCGTTGTAGAGCATCGGCGCCTCGTCCTTCTCTCCCTCGCCGATCACGACGACGCCGTCCATCTGCACCGAGTGCAGCATGTAGCGCATGCCGTCGACCGCGGCCTGGTCGGCCGCCTCCTTGTCGCCGAGCCCCACCAGCGGCGCCGCCGCCAGCGCGGCCGCCTCGGTTACGCGCACCAGCTCGAGGGCGAGGTTCCGGTCGGGCCGCTGGCTGGTTGGGTCTGGGGTCAAGGCTTTGGCTGGCTCTCGGTGGTGGGCTCGACGGCGCGTCGCCTCGACCGCCGACCGGATGAACTAGGGGCGCGCCGGCGAATCCTCGGCCGGGGTGTCGGCAGCGGGGTCGCTGAAACCTACCTCAGCGTCGGTGTCCTTGAGCAGGATGCGCGCCGGCGGGCTGATCACGGTCGCGCCGGCGGGCACGTCCCCGGTGACGATCGCTCCGGCGCCGACGCGCGCGCCGCGCCCGATCCGCAAGGTCTGCCCGCGGGGCGCGATGACGACGGCGTTGGTGCCGATTTTCACGTAATCCTCGACGACGATCCGCGCCTTGGGGCCGGGCGAGGAACGATCGCGCCGCGCCGGGCGCCCGGCCGTGAGCGTGACGTTGTGCCAGATCTTCACCTGCCGCCCGATCTCGACGTTCCGATTGACGACGATCCCGTGGCTGTAGTGCCCGAGCGTGATGTCCGAGGCGACGCTCGCGCCCGGGGCCAGCGAGTTGTGGTAGAGGATCGTGTTCAGCTGCTTGACCGCAAAGGCCAGCGTCGGGTGCCCGCGTCGCTGCAGCGCGATCGACGCCAGCCACAGCTTTTCCGGGCTGAACAGCCACAGCTTGGTCAGCCTGCGCCTGAGCGAGCCGGGCCCTTGCACGCTCATCGCACCCTCCGCTCCCCTGTGAACCGCGCGGCAACCGCGCGCGCTTTGCCCGGGCCGCGGGTGACCATGATCGCTCGGATCGTAGCCGACGCCATAGGGCTTCAACCTCGCCGGCGCCGCTGTACGATCGTCGGGTGAGCGACGCCGCCCTTACCGTCGAGGCCCGGATGCCCGCCTCGCTGGGGAGCGCCATCGCCGAGAAGCTGGACAGGGCGGCGCAGGAGCGTGTGACAGAGCGCCTGCGCGCGGGCGACGCGACCCTGTGGGGCCCGGCGGGCGCCGCCGAGATCGCCGACCGCCTGGGCTGGCTGCCGAGCGCCGAGCGGATGCTCGGCGAGGTCGACTCGCTGACGTCGTTCGCCGAGCGGGTGCGCGACGACGGCCTGCGCGACGTCGTGCTGCTGGGCATGGGCGGCTCCTCGCTGGCGCCGGAGGTGCTGCGGCGCTCCTTCGGCTCTCAGCCCGACCGCCCCACGCTGCACGTGCTCGACTCGACCGATGCGGCGACGGTTCGCGCCGTGCAGGAGCGGATCGACGCCAGGCGCACGCTGTTTCTCGTCTCGTCGAAGTCCGGCGGCACGATCGAGCCGCTGTCGCTGTTCGCGCATTTCTGGTCGCTGGTGGGCGACGGTCAGAGCTTCGCGGCGATAACCGACCCAGGCTCGGGCCTGCAGAAGCTCGCGCACGAGCACGGCTTCCGTGAGGTGTTCGCGGGCGACCCCAACATCGGCGGACGCTACAGCGCGCTGTCGCCGTTCGGCATCGTGCCCGCGGCGCTGATCGGCGTGGACATCCGCGCGCTGCTGCAAGGCGCGCATGGCGCTTGGGACACCCCCCTGCAGGATCTCTCGCCCGACGCGGCGAGCCAATCCTCCGCGCCAGTCGGGCTGGGCGCGGCGGCCTGGATGGGCGCCGCGCTGAGCGCGCTCGCGCAGGCCGGTCGGGACAAGCTGACCTTCGTCATCTCGCGTTCGCTGCCCGGCCTGGGCCTGTGGCTGGAGCAGCTCGTCGCAGAGTCCACCGGCAAGCGCTCGACGGGCATCCTGCCGGTCGCCGAGGAGCCGCTGGGGACGGTCGACGACTACGGCGAGGACCGCGTATTCGCGTATCTGCCCGACGCAGACGCGCTTGACGCCGAGCTCGACGCGCGCGTCGCGGCGCTCGCGGAGGCCGGACATCCGCTGCTGAGGATTCCCACGCGCGGTCGAGGCGACCTCGGGCGGGTGTTCATGCTCGCCGAGCTCACCGTGGCCGTGGCCGGCTGGGGACTGGAGATCAACCCCTTCGACCAGCCCAACGTGCAGCAGGCCAAGGACGCCACCAAGCAGGTTCTCGCCGACTACCAGGCAGAGCGCCAGCTGCCCCAGCTCGCCGACGCCGACGACGCGGCGCTGAGGGCGCTGCTCGCGCCGGCCGCGCCGCCGGACTACGTGGCGATCATGGGATATGTCCAGCCGTCGGCGCAGTTCGACGCGGCGATCGCCGAGCTGCGCGCGGCCGTGCGCGCGGCTGGCAAGCCAACGACGACGTTCGGCTACGGCCCGCGCTTCCTGCACTCGACCGGTCAGTTCCACAAGGGCGGCCCGAGGACCGGCCGCTTCCTGCAGCTGCTGCACGACGGGCCGCAGGACGTGAGCATCCCCGGCGCGGCGTATACGTTCACCACGCTGAAGAACGCCGAGGCGATCGGCGACCTGCAGACGCTGCGTGAGCTCGGGCTGCCGGCCGAGCGCGTGCGCCTGGACGGCGATGACCCCGTCGGCGCGCTGAGAGACCTAATCGAGAGGATCAAGGAGGCGCTATGACGCAGATCGGCTTCGTCGGGCTGGGCAAGATGGGCGGCAACATGGTGCATCGCATCCATCGCGACTCCGACAACGAGGTCGTCGCGTTCGACTTCGACGCCAAGGCGGTCGAGCAGGCCGTCAAGCACGGCGCCGCGGGCGCCGGCTCGCTGAAGGAGATGGTCAAGCAGCTGCAGGCGCCGCGCATCGTCTGGATCATGGTGCCCGCCGGCGATCCCACTCAGGAGACGGTCGACAAGCTGTCCAAGCTGCTCGACCGCGGCGACACGATCGTCGACGGCGGCAACTCGCGCTGGACCGACGACAAGCGCCGCGCCAGGGAACTGAAAGCCACGGGCATCGAATACGTCGACGTCGGCGTCTCCGGCGGCGTGTGGGGCCTGCAAGTCGGCTACTGCATGATGGTCGGCGGCCCCGCCAGAGCCGTCAAGCGCCTGTCGCCGATCCTCGACACGCTCGCGCCGCAGACCAACGAGCAGAGCCTCGAGGCGATCGGCCCGCGGGGCTGGCTGCACTTCGGCCCGTCGGGGGCCGGGCATTACGTGAAGATGGTGCACAACGGCGTCGAGTACGGCCTGATGCAGGCCTACGCCGAGGGCTTTGACGTCTTCGACAAGTGCGAGTACGAGCTCGACAACGCGAAGATCGCGCACCTCTGGGGTCAGGGATCGGTCGTGCGCTCGTGGCTGTGCGAGCTGGCGGCGCGCGCGTTCGAAGCCGACGGCAACGAGCTGGAGGCGATCGAGGGCTACGCCGAGGACTCCGGCGAGGGTCGCTGGACGATCGCCGACGCCACCGCGCACGACGTGCCGACGCCGGTCATCACTGCGTCGCTGTACGCGCGCCTGCGATCGCGCGGCAACGGCGACTTCGCCGATCGCGTGCTCGCCGCGCTGCGCAACCAGTTCGGCGGCCACGCCGTCAAGAGCGCGCCGAGCGGCGCTTCGAGCAAAGCCGGGCCGGCCAAGCCCGCCGCGCGCGGCGGTCGCTGAGCGATGGCCGCGCAGCCCGGCCAGCCGACCGCGGAGGCGCAGCCCGAGAATCCGCTGACGGCCGGGCTGGAGCGCCTGCCCGTCGCGCCGACGACGCTCGTCATCTTCGGCGCCACCGGCGACTTGGCCAAGCGCAAACTGCTGCCGGCGCTTTACAACCTCGCGCACGAGGGCGCCCTGCCCGAGCGCTTTCACCTGATCGGCATCTCGCGAAAAGAAAAGGCGCACGAGCGCTACCGCGCCGAGTGTGAAGAGGCGATCCGCGAATACTCGCGCCGCACGCCCGACGAGGACGTGCTGAAAAAGCTGCTGCACAACGTTCGATACGTGCCGGGCGTGTTCGATGACCAGTCGGTCTACTCAGAGCTCACTCGGGCGCTCGACAGCTTTGAGGAGCAGGCCGGCGAACCGCAGAATCGCGCCTTCTACCTGTCCACGGCGCCGGAGTTCTTCCCGGTGATCGTCGAGCAGCTCGGGCAGGCGAAGCTCGAGCGCCACGAGGACGCGCAGGTGCGCGTGATCATCGAGAAGCCGTTCGGCACGTCGCTGGAGGAGGCGCGCGAGCTCAACCGCCGCGTGCTGGCGATCTTCGACGAGACGCAGGTCTTTCGCATCGACCACTATCTCGGCAAGGAGACCGTGCAGAACATGCTGGCGTTTCGCTTCGCCAACGGCATGTTCGAGCCGCTGTGGAACCGCAACTTCATCGACAGCGTGCAGATCACCGCAGCCGAGGATCTCGGCGTCGGCACGCGGGCCGGCTACTACGACCATGCGGGAGCGCTGCGCGACTTGATCCAGAATCACATGCTGCAGCTGCTCTGCCACGTGGCGATGGAGCCGCCCGGCAGCTTCACCGCCGAAGACGTGCGCAACGAGAAGGTCAAGGTGCTTCACGCGATCCAGGTGCCGACGTCGAGCGAGATCCGCGAGATGTCCGTGCGCGCCCAGTACGCCGCCGGGCATCTGGGCGGCGAAGGCGTGCCCGGCTACCTGCAGGAGGACGGCGTTGCGGCGAGCTCGACGACGGAGACCTACGCCGCCCTGCGCCTGGAGGTCGACAACTGGCGCTGGGCCGGCGTGCCGTTCTACATCCGCACCGGCAAGCGCCTCGCGCGCAAGGTGACCGAGATCGCCGTGACGCTGAAGCCCGTGCCCCACCTGGCGTTCAGCCAGGACGGCTCGCTGGGGGTCCAGCCCAACCAGCTCGTGCTCACGCTGCAGCCCAACGAGGGGGTCTCGCTGCGGCTCGGGGCGAAGATCCCCGGCACGCGCATGATCATCCGACCGGTGAACATGGAGTTCCTCTACGGAACGGCCTTCCTGTCGCAGTCGCCCGAGGCCTACGAGCGGCTGATCACCGACGCGATGCGCGGCGACGCGACGCTCTTCACGCGCAACGACGAGGTCGAGGCGCAGTGGCAGATCTGCGACCCGATCGTCAGCGCCTGGGGCGAGCAAGCGGGTCCGCTGGCGCAGTACGAAGCCGGCTCGCAGGGGCCTGCCGAGGCGGAGGGACTGCTGCTCGACGGCCAGGGCTGGCGCGCGATCTGATGGCCCGCAGCGACGCCGTCTGGAGCGCCGAGGGCACCACGCCCGACAGGATCGAAGCGGCGCTTCGCGCGCTGCTGGCCGAGCGCCACGCCGAAAGCGCGAGCTTCATCCCCGCGCGCGTGCTGAACATGATCGTGTTCGTCGACGACGCGTACAGCGGCGAAATCGCCAACCGGTTGCGCGGCGTCGGGCGCTACGCGGCGTCGCGCCTGCTCGTGCTCTCATACGAGCCCGGACGCGAGCGTTTGGACGCGCGCGTGAGCATCGCCTCCGACGTCGATCCGACCCCGGGGCAGCTGGCGCTGCTGCGCGAGACGGTGGTCGTCAGGCTCGGCGACCGTCACCTCGACGACCTGCCGACGATCGCCGACCCGCTCGTCGTCACCGACCTGCCCACGCTGCTGTGGTCGCCCCACGGACACGCCGAGGCGGTCGACGCCCTGCTGAGCCTCGCCCAGGCCACGCTGCTGGACTCGATCGAGGAGCCAGATCGCTCGCAGACCGGCCAGCGCGCGGCGATCGACCGCGCGTGCGCGCTCTCGCGCCAGGTATACGTGGTCGACCTCGCCTGGCTGCGCTCGACGCCGTGGCGCGAGCGCGTCGCAACCGTCTTCGACCCGGCGCCGATGCGCCGCGAACTGCACAGCCTGAACGCCGTGACGGTGCGCCACCACCCCGATTCGCGCGTCGCGGCGATGCTGCTGGTCGGCTGGCTGGCGTCACGCCTGGGTTGGTCGCTCTCGCACTCCGAGGCCGCCGCGGAGGGCAACGACGGGATGCTGTGCGCCGGCGCGCAGGCCACCGGGGGCGACGTCAAGCTGGCGCTCGAGCCGGCGCCCGAGCTGCAGGTGCCGGGGCTGGCCGGCGTCGAGCTGGGCAGCGCGGCCGGCCTGCGGGTGAGGCTCGACCGCGAGCCCGGCGGACTGCGCGCGCGCCGGCGCGATCCGGACGGACGCGAGCGCACGTGGACGCTGCTCGGCGCCTCGCGCGGCGAGGGCGGGATCCTCGGCGAGGGCATCAGGCAGGCGCTGCTGCGCGATCCGACCTACGGGCAGGCGCTGGCGGCGACGCAGCAGATGCTGCCGGAGGCCGCGCCCGCATGACCAGCCTGACGACCTGTGCCGACGCCGAGGCGGCCGCCAAGCGCGCCGCCACGGAGATCGCGCGGCGCCTGCACAGCGCGCGCCGCGAGCGCGGCTCGGCGCACCTGGGGCTGAGCGGCGGCAGCACGCCGGCGCGCACGTACGAGCTGCTGGCCTCAGAGCTTGCGGACTGGAGCGGCATCGAGCTGTGGTTCGCCGACGAGCGCTGCGTCGGACCGCAGGACGAGCAGAGCAACTACCTCCTGGCCAAGCGGACGCTGATCGACGCCGCCTCCGGGCTCGCGCCGCAGGGCATCCATCGCATGCTCGGCGAGCTGGGACCCGACGAGGGGGCGATCGCCTATGCCGGCGAGCTGCGCGAGTACGCGCCCGCGCAGCCGGCGGGCGCCGACGGATCCCCCCGGCCGCCGACGCTCGACGTGATCGTGCTCGGCATCGGTCCGGACGGCCATGTCGCGTCTCTGTTTCCGGGCGCGCTTACGCTCGACGCCGACGAACGGCAGCTGTGCCTCGGAGTGCGCGACTCGCCCAAGCCGCCCCCCGAGCGGATCACGCTGACGCTGCCCGTGCTGCACGCGGCGCAGCGCTGCGTCCTGCTCGCGACTGGCGCCGGCAAGGCCGATGCCGTCAACGCGATGCTCGGCGATGCCAGCCGCCACGTGCCCGCGAGCCTGCTGCGACGTGGCCGGCTGAGCGTGATCGTCGACGATGCCGCCTCGCCGGCGCCGCTGCAGCGCTGAACGTCGCGCGAGAGTTCGTAGAGTAGGTGCGCAAGCGATGGCCACCGACGCGCTCAAGAGCAGTCGCCTGTCAGCCGACGCCGTGCAGGCCCTCAACGGGCTGGAGGCGGCTCGCGAGCGAACGCTCGCCCTCGTGGCACATCTCGACGACGAGCAGTTGCGCCAGGTGCACTCGCCGCTGATGAGCCCGCTGGTCTGGGATCTCGGTCACATCGCCGCCTACGAGGACCTGTGGATCGCCCACCGCCACGGCGAACTGGAGCTGCTGCGCCCCCAGCTCGCCGACCTGTATGACGCATTCGAGACGCCGCGCGCGGTCCGCGGGGAGATCGAGGCGCTCGGTCCGCGCGATGCGCGGGCCTATCTGGAGGCCGTGCGCACGCGCACCGTCGAGACGATCGCCGAGCGCGGCGTCGGCGACGGCGTCGTCTGCGAGATGGTCATCCGCCACGAGCTGCAGCACGGCGAGACGATGCGACAGACGCTGGCGATCGCCGGCCTGCTGACGCCGAGCGAGTCGGCGGCCGCCGACCGACCGATGCACGACGGCGAGACGGCGACCGGCGAGACGGCGACGGAGTGGATCGAGCTGCCGGCCGGCGCGTTCGCGATGGGCGCACCCGACGATGGCTTCTCATACGACAACGAGCGTCCGCGACACAGCGTGCAGACGAGCGCCTTTCAGATCGCCCGCCGGCCCGCGAGCAACGCCGCAATGCTGGCGTTCGCCGAGCAAGGCGGCTATGCGCGGCGCGAGCTGTGGTCCGAGGAGGGCTGGGCCTGGCTTGGCGAACAGGATCAAGCGCAGCATCCGGCGATCGCGGCCGGGCATCCGCTGGCGCCTGCGTCGCATGTCTGCTGGTTCGAGGCCGACGCGTTCGCTCGCGCGCAGGGCGCACGCCTGCCCAGCGAGGCCGAGTGGGAGAAGGCCGCCACGAGCGCGCCGCTGGCGGAGCTCGGTCGCGTGTGGGAGTGGACGCAGACCGCCTTTCACGGCTACCCGGGCTTCGTCGCCCATCCATATCGGGAGTATTCGGAGGTGTTCTTCGGCGACGGCTACTACGTGCTCAGGGGCGGCTCGTGGGCGACCGACGGCCGCGTCGCCAATCCGCGATTTCGCAATTGGGACCTGCCGCAACGTCGCCAGATCTTCGCGGGGGTGCGCCTGGCGCGCGACGTCGCGCCCGGCGCCGGCGAGCAACCCGCGGAGGCCTGGCGCAAACGCGATAGGCTCGCCGGGCGGGGGCGGATCGCGATCGCGTTCGGCTCCTCGGAAACCTGCTGATGGAGCCGCACACGCCACCGGACCCCCTGCTGGATGCGGACATCCGGATCGACTCCCACCTCGACGGCACGCACGAGCGCTCGCTCGCCGACGACGTGCTCGACGGGCTGACGCGGCCATTCAAGGAACTTCCGCCCAAGCATTTCTACGACGCCCGCGGCGCGGAGCTGTTCGATCGCATCTGCGAGCTCCCCGAGTACTACCCCACGCGCGCCGAGCGCTCGATCCTCGAGCGCAACGCGGACGAGCTGGCCGCGCTCACGGTGGCCGCCGAGCTGGTCGAGCTGGGCTCGGGCACGGCGAGCAAGACGCGCGTGCTGCTCGACGCCCTGCACGCGACCGGCACGCTCGAGCGCTACGTGCCCGTCGACGTCACCGAGAGCATGGTGCGCGACTGCGCCATCGAGCTCACGGGCGAGTATCCCGGGTTGCGCGTGCACGGCGTGATCGGAGACTTCGAGCGCCATCTCGATCAGGTGCCGCCGGCCGTAGGCCCGCGCATCGTCGCCTTCCTCGGCGGCACGATCGGCAACTTCCCGCCGGGCAGCCGCCGGCGCGTGCTGCGCCAGATCTCCCAGCTGCTCGGCCCGCAGGACTTCCTGCTGATGGGCACCGACCTGGTCAAGGACCCGCGGATCCTGCAGGCCGCCTACGACGACGCGCAGGGCGTGACAGCGGAGTTCAACCGCAACGTGCTGCGCGTGCTCAACCGCGAGCTCGACGCCGACTTCGAGCCCGAGGACTTCGACCACGTGGCGCTGTTCGACGCCGAGCACGAGTGGATCGAGATGCGCCTGCGCGCGCGCCGCGCGCACACGACGATCGTGCGCGATCTCGATCTGCCGGTGCACTTCGAGGCCGGCGAGGAGATGCGTACGGAGATCAGCGCGAAGTTCACCGCCGAGCGCCTGGAGGGCGACCTGTTCGCGGCCGGGCTGGAGCTCGTGCGCTGGTTCACCGACCCCGACGAGCTGTTCGCGCTGACGCTCTCGCGCATCGCCACGCACGCGGTGAGCACGTCCGACGGATAAGGTTTCGCGCCATGAAGATCGAGGGCAGCGCGGCGCTGGTCGTGGGCGGCGCCTCCGGCTTGGGCGAGGCGACGGTTCGCGCGCTGCACGAGCGCGGCGCTAGCGTGACAATCGCCGACGTCAACGCCGAGAAGGGCGCGGCGCTCAGCGCGGAGCTAGGACTGGAGTTCGTCGCCTGCGACGTGCGCGAGGAGGGTCAGGTCGAGGCCGCGGTGCAAAAGGCGGCGGAGCCAGGCGGCGGCCTGCGCATAGCCGTCTGCTGCGCCGGCACCGGCTGGGCGCAGAAGATCGCCGGCTCCAAGGGCCCGCACCCGCTGATGCCCTTCGAGACGATCATCGCGATCAACCTGATCGGCACGTTCAACGCGCTGCGCTTCTCGGCCGCGGCGATGATCGCCAACGACCCGCTCGACGACGGCGAACGCGGCGTGTGCGTGAACACGGCCTCGATCGCTGCGTTCGACGGCCAGGTCGGCCAGGTCGCCTACTCCGCATCCAAGGGCGGCGTCGTCGGCATGACCCTGCCGACCGCACGCGACCTCTCCCAGTACGGCATTCGCGTCAACACGATCGCGCCCGGCCTGTTCGACACGCCGCTGCTCGCCGCGCTTCCCGAGGAGGCCCGCAAGGCGCTCGGCGCCGGCGTTCCCTTCCCTCAGCGGCTGGGCCTGCCCGGCGAGTACGCGCAGCTTGCCTGCCAGATCGTCGAGAACCGCATGCTCAACGGCGAGACGATCCGTCTCGACGGGGCGCTGCGAATGCCGCCGCGCTGACGACGCGCCGATCGGGCTCCGTGCCGGTCAGTTCAGCCGCTCCACGAGCATCGACATGCCCATGCCGCCCGCGGCGCACATCGACTCGATGCCGTAGGTCTTGTCGAGCGTCTCCAGGTCGTTGAGCAGCGTGGTCATGATGCGCGCGCCGGTCATGCCGAACGGGTGGCCCAGGGCGATCGCGCCGCCGAAGGGGTTGAGCTTGTCGTCGTCGATCTTCAGGTCTTCCTTGCACGGCACGATCTGCGCGGCGAACGCCTCGTTGATCTCGACGACGTCGATGTCGTCCATCGTCATGCCCGTCTGCTTGAGCAGCTTCTCGATCGCGGGGATCGGACCGAGGCCCATGATCTCCGGGCGCAGTCCCGCGACGGCCGAGGCGACGATCCTGGCACGCGGCTTGCAGCCGAGCTCCTTGGCGCGGTCCTCGGACATGATCAGCAGCGCCGCCGCGCCGTCGTTGAGCGGGCAGGCGTTGCCCGCCGTGACGGTGCCGCCCTCTTTGAAGACCGCCGGCAGCGTCGACAGCTTCTCCATCGTCGTGCCCGGGCGCGGGCCGTCGTCCTTGCCGACGACCGTCTCGGGCACGTCGATCTCGTTGCCCTCCTTGTCGACGTCCTTGTGCGCGGGAACGGTGACGGGAACGATCTCCCTGTCGAAGTGCCCGCTGGCGACCGCCTCGACGGCGCGGTTCTGCGAGATGACCGCCCATTCGTCCTGGGACTCGCGGCTGACGTTGCAGCGATCGGCGACGTTCTCGGCGGTCATGCCCATCGGGATGTAGACGTCGTAGGCCGCGCCCTCGGAGCCGTCGACGGCATGGTTGAACTCGAACGGCGCGCCGCCGCCGGCGCGCGACACGGCCTCGACGCCCGCGGCGATGTACGTGTCGCCCTCGCCAGTCTTGATCGCGTGAAAGGCCATCCGCGCAGTCTGCAGCGAGGACGCGCAGAAGCGGTTGACGGTCGTCGCCGGCACGTGGTGGTCGATGCCCGCCAGCAGGCCTGCGACGCGCCCCACGTTGTAGCCCTGCTCGCCCTCGCAGAAGCCGCAGCCCATCATGATGTCGACGATCGAGCTCGGGTCGACCTCGGGGTTGCGCTCGACCAGCGCGCGCAGCGGAATCGCCGCCAGGTCGTCGGCGCGGATCGACTTCAGGGACCCCTTGCCGGCTCGGCCGATGGGCGTGCGGATGGCGTCGACGATGACTGCTTCGGGCATCAGGTGCTCTCTCCTAGTTAGATGTGGCTCAAAGCCTACAGCCGCGCGGTTTACGGCGGATCTGCTGTGGCCGGACCCGCCGCGCGGCTGGCGCCGACGTTCGCTGCCGGGCTGGCGCCGGCGCCCGCCCGGGCACGTCAGTCGAGCTCGTCATAGCCCCAGAGCTTGACCAGGTCACGGTCCAGGTACTCGCTGAGCGCGACGACCTCGGACTTGTAGCGGCGTCGCAGCTGGCGCATGAACTGCTCGTCGGCCGGAGACTGCGCGGTGTAGGCGACGCGGCGAAACATCGCCGACAGGTCGTCGCTGCGCAGCCGCGGCGGCGCCAGCGCATCGATGGCGCGGGCGATGCGGCCTTTCTTGGCGGGGTGCAGGCCGGCTTTGCGTACCGCGCGGCGCAGGCGATGCAGGGGCATCGAGCGCACGGCCTTCAGCGGCTGCGTCTCGATCGTCTGCACCGGGAGCGTGTCGTCGACGTCCAAAAAGCGCAGGACCTGGCGGACCGTGCCCTCGTTGTCGCGGCGGAAGTCGTCGTAGATCAGGACGAGCAGCTGCTCGGCCGGGAAGGACTCGCGCAGGCGGCGCAGCTGCTCGACGTAGCGCACGTGGTCGGAATACAGAAGCGACTGCGGCGATATCGACCGGCGCGGGATCCGTTTGCCGCGCCGGCGGGCGTCCTCCAGCGAGATGGCCTTGACGAAGTCCTTCTCGGACTCGATGTGCGTGGCGACGAGCTGCAGGTGCAGCGAGCGCAGGAAGGCCGCGGGCTCGCGCAGGATGGCGATGATGCGCGCGTCAGGGCGCAGCTCGCCGATCTGACGTGCGGCCGTCTCAGACCTTATGTACTGGGGCGACGCCTCGCCGGCGCGCTGCCCCGGGGCGGCGTCGGCGAACAGCGACAGATAGGCCTCCAGCGTGACCGGGCGGCTGGGCGACCCCGGCGCGCCGAAGCGCGAGCGCAGCTCCAGCGCGAAGAACCACGGCTCCTTGACGTCGGGCATGAAGATCTGCGGATGCGCGCTGAGCATCATGTACAGCGCCGTCGTGCCGCACTTCTGATGCCCGACGATGAAGAAGTCGGGCGTGCGCATGGCGGTCGCCGCCGCGCCCGCGCGCCCTTGCTCGCGCTGCTGTAGAGACGGCTCGCCTCGCCCTGGCATGACGCGGGAGTCTAACGTCGCCTACAGGTCCAGCCGGCTGACGCCAAGCTCGTCGAAGCCGACGTGGTGGGCCAGCTCGTGGCGCACCGTGCGCGTGACCTGGTCGCGCAGAAGCTCGGGGTCGTGGCCGAAATCGCGGCGCAGCGTGTCGCGAAAGACGACGATGCGGTCGTGGGCGTCTTCGCGCGTCGCGCCATCGCCCTGGTAGAGGCCATACGCGTTCTGGCGGCGCCCGCCGTCGGAGATCACGACGGCGACGTGCGACAGCGCGTTTCGCAGCAGGTCGGGCAGGTCGTCCAGCGCGTCGCGCACCAGCTCCTCGAAGTCCTCGTCGTCGAGCGGGTCGAGCTCCATGAACTCGCTTTCCTCGGGGTCGACGGCGAGCCCGTCGCGCGCCAGCGCTTCGGAGTTGCGCACGATGTCTTCGAACTCGCTCTCTGACTCGGGGTCGCGCCAGCCCGCGAGGCGTACGGCGACGAACGCCGCCGCGCCCATCAGCACGGCCGCGACGATGACCCCCAGCGCGATGTCCTCCAGCGCGCGCACGGCCCCGATCGTGCTGAACCCCTGCCCCACGACGATCGTCACCAGGCCCAGCGACAGCGCGATCAGCGCCGCCACGCCGACACGTCTCAGATGGCCGGAGGCGTTCGCTGGCGGCCTCGACGTTCGCATCGCTGTCCTATTTGAGCGTGCGGCCGATGACGAGACGCTGGATCTCGTTCGTGCCCTCGTAGATCTGGGTGATCTTTGCGTCTCGCATCATGCGCTCCACGGGGTACTCCTTGACATAACCGTAGCCGCCCAGCACCTGCACGGCGTCGATCGTCACCGCCATGGCGGTGTCTGAACAGAAGACCTTGGCCATAGACGAATACTTCCCGGCCTGCGGGTGCGCCTGATCGGCCATCGCGCACGCCTTGTACAGCAGCTCGCGTGCGGCCGCCGTCTGTGTTTCCATGTCGGCGAGCTTGAACTGGATCCCCTGGAACTCGTTGATCGCCTTGCCGAACTGACGCCGCTCGCGCGCATAGGCGACCGCGTAGTCGGTCGCGCCCTGGGCGATGCCCACCGCCTGCGCGGCGGCGCCCAGCCGCGTGCGCTCGAGCGTGCCCAGCGCGACGGACAGGCCCTTGCCGACCTGCCCGATCACGTTCTCCGCCGGCACGCGCACGTCCTCGAAGATCGGCTGCCCCGTCGGCGAGGCGCGAATGCCGAGCTTGTGCTCGAGCTTGCCGACGCTGAAGCCGGGCCGGTCGGCCTCCACGACGAAGGCGGTGAGCCGGCGAGTCTCGCGGTCGGTCACGGCGAAGGTGACGTAGAAGTCGGCGACGCCGAGGTTGGAGATCCAGTTCTTGGTGCCGTTGATGACCCATTCCTCGCCGTCCTGCACGGCGGTCGTCTTCATGCCCGCGGGGTCTGAGCCGGCCTCGGGCTCAGACAGCGCGAAGGCCGGCGACCACTCGCCGGTGGCGCAGCGCGGCAAGAAGCGCTCCTTCAGCTCGTCAGAGCCGAACAGCTGCAGCGGCAGCGTGCCGAGCTCCTGCACCATCAGGATCAGCGCGCACGCCGCGTCCACCTTGGCGATCTCCTCGACGGCCATGTTCAACATCAGCGTGCCCGTGCCCGTGCCGCCGTGCTCGGTTCCGAACGGCAGCCCGAGGACGTCCTGCTCGGCGAGCAGCTTGCGCACGTCCCATGGGTATTCGGCGCGCTCGTCTATCTCGGCGGCGCGCGGCGCGATGCGCTCGCGCGCGATCTGTCCGATCGTCGCGCAGAAGTCCAGGTTCTCCTGGGGAATCGTGTAGACGTCGCTGACGGCCTGCATGCTGCTGATCCTAGTGGTCGACGGCCCACCGAGGCGCGCTGCCTGGCGCCGCGCACGCGCCGCCAGGCGCCACCGCCACGCTGCTAGCTTGGTCGGGCGATGAGCAGGACGAGCGAGCTGGCGATCGACCCCCAACGCCTGGCGGACTGGCTCGCCGAGGACCCGTCGTTGCAGGTCATCGACGTGCGCGAGCCCTACGAGCGCGAGGCCGGCCACATCGCCGGCACGCGGCACATCGCGCTCAACGAGCTGTCCTCCGCGGCCGCCAGCCTGCGCCAGGACGGCCCGGTGGTGTTCTACTGCCGCGTGGGCTCTCGCTCGACGATGGCCGCGCAGGCCCTGCGCGCGGCGGGCATGGAGGCCTATTCGATGGAGGGCGGCCTGCGACGCTGGGTCGAGGAGGGCCGCCCGCTGTCGCCGCAGGACGGATACGTTGCCGAGCACTGACATCTGAGAGAAGGAGGCGCGAGATGGAGGCTTCGACGGACTACCCGGGCGTGACCGAGGGCGACGGCTACGCCGTCGCCAGCCTCGACGACCTCGGCGACGGGCCGGGCTTTCGCAAGGTGCGCAAGGGCCTCGGCGTGACCGCCTTCGGCGTCAACGCGATCGTCCTGCCGGCGGGCATCGAAACGGGCTTTCACTACCACGACACGCAGGAGGAGCTGTACTTCGTGCACCGCGGCGCGATCGAGATGGAGTTCGGCGACGGGACCGTGCACAGGCTCGGCGAGGGCGGCTTTGCGCGCGTGGACGCGGCGACGGTGCGCAAGGTTCGCAATCCGGGCGACGTCGACGCGGTGTACGTGTGCGCCGGCGGCAAGGACGGCTACGTCGGTCGCGACGGCCGCGTCCCGGAGGGCGAGGAGCAGCGCGTCAAGGCGATGCACGACCTGTCCGGCGGGCAGGCCGGCTGAGCGGGCCCGGCGGCGCGCGGTGTGCGAGGCCGGCCGTGAGCCCGGGCGCCTGCGTGTCAACGACCGGGTGTCGATACCGCTCGCGGAGGTGACCGTGCGCGCCAGCCGCTCCTCGGGTCCCGGCGGTCAGCACGCCAACGTGACCGCGTCGCGCGTGGAAGCGAGCTTCGACGTGCTCGCCTCGCAGACGCTCGGCGAAGCGCAGCGCAGGCGCCTGCTCGCGCGCCTGGGCCCGCGCGTGACCGCGGTCGCGCAGGACGCGCGCTCGCAGTCGCGCAACCGCGAGCTCGCGCTGGCGCGCCTGGGCGAACGGCTGGCGCGCGGGCTGGCCGTGCCCAAGCGCAGGCGCGCGACGCGCCCCACTGCGGCCTCGCGCGAGCGGCGTCTGCTCGCAAAGCGTCGCGCGACGCAGCGAAAGCGCGAGCGCCGCCGCCCCGAGGAGGACTAGTTCAAGAGCTCCTTGACGTAGCGCTGGTGCAGGCGCCCGAGCGACGTTTTCTCCGGGTGAAAGCCGATCGCGTCCCAGAGCTGGCCCGAGGCCGGCGCCCAGGCGATGATCAGGTACACGCCGAGCAAAAGCGCCGCGGTGCGCAGGCGCCGCGAGCTCGACAGGGCGGCCATCGGCAGCACCCACAGGACATACCAGGGCAGCACCCAGCTCAGCGTGACCAGCAGCGCGACGCTGGCCCATCCCGACGCCGTGATCGGGCCCCGGCGACGCCAGGCCTGCGCGCAGCAGAGCACGACCGACAGCACGAGCGCCGCGCTGAGCAGTTTGTGCAGGGTTTCGGTCTCGCCGCCGCTGCCGACGGCCAGCCCGATCAGGTTGGGCACGCTGACGTTCGTCACAAGGCGGCTCTGCGTGCTGAGGTCGGGAATGTGCAGGCCGAAGGCGGCCAAGCTCACGGCGGCGACGACCACCGCGGCGGCGGCCATGCCGAGCGCCACCTGCGCCAGCCGTCGCGGCGAGCGCAGCATCGCCGCTAGCACGACCGGGATCAGCACGCCGCCCGAAGCCTTGATGGCGGTCGCCGTGATGACGGCGGCGCCGGCGCCGATCTCGGGCGGGCACAGCGGCAGCAGCCACTCGCGCGCGCGCAGCCGCCGGCGCTCCGCAGGGGCGGCCACCGCCTCCCCCGTCCCCCGATCATCGCCCGCGCTTTGATCCTCGCCCGCGCTTTGATCCTCGCCCGCGCTTTGATCCCGCGCCACCGCGCCCGTGGGTGCACGTGCGCCGAGCCGGTCGCGCGTGCGCAGCAGCAAATAGAAGGCGAGCACGATGAAGAAGACCATGAGGAAGTCGTTGTGGTCGCCGCCGAGCCCCCACACGAGCACGATCGGATTCAGCCCGACGAGCACGATCGCCGCGACGGGATCGCGCCCGAGCAGCCGCGCGCACTTCCAGACGAGCAGCAGCGTGCCGAGGCTGGCCAGCGCGAGCGTTCCCTTGAGCACCCAGAACGAGGCCGCCACGCCGAGCGGCACGACTGCGAACGTCAGCAGCGTGAACAGCGGGCCGTAGGGGCTGAGCAGCTGGTGCCAGTTGCTGAGGTCGAAGCTCGGGTCGTTGTGCGGCTCGAGGATCGGGATGGAGGTGTAGGGGTTGAGGTTGTGCACGACCTCCATGCGCCCGTAGTTGACGTAGTTGAAGATGTCCGTCAGCGCGAGCGGCGGCGAGAGGAAGAAGATCGCGTGCACGGCGAGCACGGTCGCGATCGCCCAGCGGGCGCGCAGGCGCGGGACGTAGGCGAGCCCGAGCAGATAGCTGACGTACATCACGACGATGGCCCCCGAGAAGAGGTACTTCAGCGTCGTGCTGTTGCGCGCGAATCCGGGCAGCAGGCCGCCCAGCGGCCCGGCCATCCAGTGCGGGAAGTAGTTGGCGTGCGTGGTCGCCGAGAGGATGCTCGGCCGGTTGGCCGCCATCAGCACGACGAACAGGCTGCAGGCGACGATCGCCAGCAGGCACGCGGCGCCCACCCAGGCACGCTCGTCGCTCGCCGACAGCGCGCCGGCGCGACCGCGCAAAAGCCCGCGCCCGGCCCGTTGGCTCCCAGCCGGCGCGTCGCGCAGGGGGAGTGTGCTCGCGTCGCTGGACATGCGTGAGGGCCCGCCGAAGCGAGCCCTCAGAAGGTTAGACCTATGTGGCTGCGGCTAGACGCCGCCGCGCTCAGATCGCCTGGACGTTGACGGCCTTGGGGCCCTTGTCGCCCTGCTCGGGGTCGTAGGAGACCTTCGCACCCTCCTGCAACGAGCGATAGCCCTCGCCGTTGATTCCGGTGTGATGAACGAACAGGTCCTTGTCGCCGTCGTCGGGGGTGATGAAACCGAACCCCTTGTCGTCGCTGAACCACTTTACGGTGCCAGTAGGCATGTGGGTACTCCTCCACAGTATGTGCGTGCTGCACGCGGAGGATGCTTCTTGAAGCTTCGACCTGCGAGCGCTTGCACTTCTTTCGCCGGACTATGTGCCGGCCAGACCCGACGACCGTAGCAGGTCATTGCGCCGTCGTGTTGTCGAAATATTAAGATCGGATGATCGATTTGCGCGAGGCGCGCCGGCCGGTTTTTGCGGGCGCGACGACCGCGCGGCGGCCAGGCGCGGCGGCTATGTTGCAGCGATGAGCTTGCCGGACAGCCCGACCGGCCCGTCTGTGGCAGAGGAGCCTGCGTCGCTGTTCAAGCGGCTGCTGCCGCCGGGGGAGCCCGCCGGCGCCGCGCAGATCGCCGAAGGACTGGACCTGCAGGCGCGCGCACGCGGCGGCGGCGAGGGCGTCGGGCGGCCGTACGTGATCCTCAACATGGCCAGCACGGTCGACGGGCGGGCGAGCATCGATGGGCGCTCGGGCGCGATCGGCGACCATGCCGACCGTGAGCTGTTCCATGCGCTGCGCGGGAGCGTCGACGCGGTGATGGCGGGCGCGGGGACCGTGCGCGTCGAGCGTTATGGCAGGATCATCCCCGCCGCGGCGACCAGGCAGCGACGCGCGCAGCGCGGGCTCGGCGAGGAGCCGCTTGCGTGCGTCGTCTCCGGGCGCCTGTCGCTGGCGCCCGACACGCCGCTGCTCAACGAGCCCGCGGCGCACGTCGTGATGATCACCCCGTCGCAATCGAGCCTGCCCGAAACGCCGGCGCGGGTGGATTACGTGCGTGCCCGCCGCGATGGACTGCTCGACCTGCCCGCGGCGATGGCCGAGCTGGGCGAGCGCTTCGGCGTGCGCACGCTGCTGTGCGAGGGCGGCCCGCATCTCAACGGGCAGCTGCTGCTGGCGGGGCTGGTCGACGAGCTGTTCCTGTCGTTCTCGCCGAAGCTCGCCGGCGGCGAGGACGCGACGGGCGAGGCGCTGCGCATCGTCGCCGGAGCGCAGTTCGCCGAGCCGCTGGAGCTCGAGCTGCTGAGCGCGCTGGAGAGCGCTTCGACGCTGTTCTTGCGCTACGGCGTGCGCGCCTCGGCGCCCGAGCGCGTCTCGCGTGAGACGATGCCCAGCAGCTCGCTGGCCAGCTGACGGCCTTCGGAGGCCATGCGCGGGGTGGCGGCGATGCGCACGACGACCTCCTCGCCGTCGAGCTCCTCCAGCGTGATCCGCGGCGAGTCCCGCAGCGGCGTCTGCAGTTGCTTCTCAAGCAGCTCCTGCATGTCGCTCGGCGTCATGCCGGGGCGCAGCCTCGCGCGCAGGTTGACCGCGTCGGGCTCGCGCAGCGGGATTACGGCGCTGTTGAGCACGACGCTGTTGGGCACCATGGTCGAGTCTTCGCCTTTGGCGAACGTCGTGTAGAGCAGCCCCAGCGAGCTGACGGTGCCCTCCAGCTGGCCGGCGATCGGGCCGCCCTGCAGGCGCACGCGGTCGCCGACGCGAAACGGTCGCGCGCTCAACAGCACGGTGCCCGCGATCACGTTGCCGAGCGTCTGCTGTGCGGCGAGACCGAAGATGACGGCCGTGAAGGCGCCGCCCAACGCCAGCGTGCGCGCCTCGATGCCCGCCACGCGCAGCGCGACGAGCAGCGCGAGGATGACCGTCAGCAGACGAATCAAGAATCCGGCCGTTCCCGCCGTCGCGGGGTCCAGGCGCCGGAACAGCGGCGGGCCGAGGCTGCGCCCGACATCGCGCGCGATCGCCCAGCCGAGGATCATCAGCGCGATCACCGTGACGACGGTCACCGGCGTTTCCAGCGCCGGTTCGAGCTCTTTGGCCGCCCGGCCGTGGCGTCCGGCGGCGCCGAGCAGGCTGACGCGGTTGTCGTAGAAGACGACGACGCCGATGAACAGCGGCACGAGCACCAGCGCCTCCAGCCGCGCGCGCTTGACCACGCGCGGGCTTATCTGGCGCAGCAGGCCGGCTTCGCGCCAGGCCTGGCTGCGCGTCTCGAACATCCTGGAAGGCGTCCGTGGAACGGGCATCGGACCCCATGATGGCGATCTGACTGGCCGGATCGCGGATTCGACGCGACGCTGCTCTAGGATCTCGGGGCCTCGTGACTTCCGATCTGCGCAAACTGCTGATCCCGGCGATCGTCCTCGGCGTCCTGCTGATCGTCGTGGCGGTGATCTACTTCGTCGAGCCGGCGCACTCGCTGCCGTCGTTCTTCCCGGGCCACGTCTCGGCGACTGACGCCGAGGCCAATCATCACCACGCCAAGCACGGCATCGCCGCGCTGGTCGTCGCGCTGGCGTGCTTTGCCTTCGCCTGGTTTCAGACCGGACCGAAAACGCAGGGCGCCGCGGGCGCCTGACCAGTTAGCCGCCGAAGGCGAACACGAGCGTGCTGATCGCGCCCAGGCCGATGCAGTAGACGCCAAACGGCGTCAGGCGGTTGGTCTGAAAGAAGCGCAGCAGGAACTTGACGGCGAGGTATGTCGTCGCGGCCGCACAGAGACCGGCGACTAGCGCCGGGCCGCGCACGCCGTTGCCCGCCGACCCGAAGAGCTCGGGCAGCTTCAGCGCGGCGGCGGCGAAGATGACGGGCGTGGCCAGCAGGAAGCCGAAACGGGCGGCGTCGTCGTTTGACAGGCCCGCCAGCAGGCCGCCTCCCATCGTGAAGCCAGATCGGGAGATGCCCGGGACGAGCGCCGCGGCCTGCGAGGTGCCGACGGCGATCGCCTGACGCCAGCTCAGCTTCGCCAGGCGCGCGTCGACGTCGCCTGCGTAGTCGCCGGGGCGAGGCGGGCGCCGGCGCAGTCGCTCGAACACCAGCAGCGCGACCCCGTTGACGATCAGGAAGGCTGCCGCGATCTGCGCGGAGGCGAACAGTTTGCGCAGCGGTTCCTGCAGCAGCAGGCCGATCAAGCCTACGGGGATCGTGCCCGCCACGAGCAGCCAGCCCAGACGCGCGTCCAGGTCGTCTGCGCGGATCTCGCGCATCTGCAGGGACCGCCCCAGGCCCTTGACGATCCGCACCCAGTCCTTGAGGAAGAACAGCAGCAGCACGATCGCCGTCGCCAGGTGCGTGGCGATCAAGAACGTGAGAAAGAACTTGTCGTTCTGGTGAATGTGCCAGCCGGCCAGGCGCGGCAGCACCACTCCGTGGCCGAGGCTGGAGATCGGAAACGGCTCGGCGACGCCCTGGGTCAGCCCGAGGACGACCGCCTGGAAGTAGGAGATCGGGTCGTGCACCGGCGACAGCTTATGGACTGGCGCTGTCGCAAGCCGTGGCCAGGAGCGGCCGCATACGCTGCAGCCGATGCGCGCCGGCGATCCAGCGATCGAGCCCTCGCTCGGCGAGATCCTGCGCCGCTGGGGATGGATCGGCTGTGTGGGCTTCGGCGGGCCGCCCGCGCACGTCACGCTGTTTCGCGAGCTCTGCGTAGAGCGCCGGGGCTGGCTGAGCGACGAGCAGTTCGAGCGGGCGCTGGCGGCCACGAACCTGCTGCCCGGGCCGGCCTCGACGCAGCTTGCGATCTACTGCGCCTGGCGCCTGCGCGGCGGTCGCGGCGCGCTCGTCGGCGGGCTCGGCTTCATCCTGCCGGGTCTGCTGGCGCTGCTGGCGCTGTCGGCCGCCTTCCTCTCGCACGCTCCGCCGGCCTGGCTGCGCGGCGCGGGCATGGGGGCCGGGGCGGCGGTGGCGGCGGTGGCCGTCGGCGCCGGGCTGGGCGTGGCCGCCCCGATCTGGCGGCGCGCGAGCGGCGACAGGCGTGCTCGCGCGATCGCATACGCATTGGCGGGCGGCGTGGCGTCGGCGCTCGTCGGCCCATGGCTGGTGCTCGTGCTGCTCGGCTGCGGCTCGCTGGAGCTGGCCCGCCAACGCCTGGTTGCGGGGCCGGGCGCGCCGTTGCTGTCGACGGCGCCGGGGGCCTGGATGCTGGCGCGGCGGGCGAGCGCCGTGGTCGCCGGCGCGCTGGGCCGCTGGCCGGCGCTCGTCGGCGGCGCCGATCCCGGCGGGGTCGCGGCGTTGACCTGGACGGCCCTGAAGGTGGGCGCGCTGGCTTTCGGCGGAGGCTTCGTGATCGTCCCGCTGATGCAGTCGGACGCGGTCGGGACCTACCACTGGATGACGCAGGGACAGTTCCTCAACGCCGTCGCGCTTGGGCAGGTCACGCCCGGCCCGGTGACCCATACGGTCGCCGCCGTGGGCTACTCGGCGGGCGGGCTGCCCGATGCGCTGCTCGCCGCCGCGGTCGCGTTTGCCCCGTCGTTCTCCTTCGTGCTGATCGGCGCCGAGCGCTTCGAGCGCCTGCTCGACGATCGCCGCGCGCTGGCCTTCCTCGCGGGCGCCGCGCCCGCGGCCGCGGGCGCGATCGTCGGGGCGGCCGTGCCGCTGGCGGGCGCGCTCGGCGAGACCTGGCAGTACGCGCTGCTGGCGGTCGCGGCCGTCGCCCTGCTGGCGCTGCGCATGCGGGTCGTGCCGACGCTGCTGGCCGCGGGTCTGGCCGGCACGGTCGCTGCGCTGCTGGGCGCGCCGATCCCGCACTGAGCGTTCCTGGCGAGCGGCCGGTGGCATCGAGCGCCCAGTCGAGCCCACTAGGATCGTCGTGCGATATGCGCATCGAATGGATGCAAAGCGTGTTTGTTCAAAAGACCGCGCGAAGCAGGGAGGCTGACGACGATGCCGACTCGACCACCACAGCGACCGATATGAGCGCCGCAAGGAGACCGTGCGGACTGCTGGCGATCGTCGCGGCCCTGGGCTGGGCCGGGATGTTCGCTGCGCAGGCCGGCGCCGCGACGAAAGCGCCGACGGTGACGACCGGGGCCGCAACCGCGGTGCGCGGCACGTCGGCGACGCTGGTGGGCAGCGTCAATCCCCGGGGAGCGGCGACCAGCTACTACTTCCAGTACGGCCCGACGATCGCCTACGGCAAGCAGACCGTGCCCGGCAAGCTGCCGGCCGGCACCACGAAAGTGAAGGTCGGCCAAGCCGTCGTCGGGCTGCTGACCGGCTACCACTACCGCCTGGTGGCGACCAACGAAGCCGGCTCGGCCTTCGGCAAGGACCGGCTGTTCGCCGTCAAGGCGGCGGGCAAGAACGTCTTCACGATCGCAAAGCCAACCGCGCCGACCGTGTACGGGGGGACGTACGTCCTGAGCGGGACGCTGTCTGGAGCCGGCGCCGCCAATCGGGCGCTCGTGCTGCAGTCAAGCCCGTATCCCTTCCTGGAAGCGTTCACGACGATCGGCGTGGCGATCCACACCGACGCAGCCGGCCGCTTCTCGTTTCCCGTGACGAACATGACCAGGACGACGCAGTTCCGCGTGAGCACGCTCGATCCACGTCCGCTGTACAGCCGCATCACGACCCAGCAGGTCGCCGTGAAGGTCACGCTGAAAGTCCGCTCGTCCAGTCGCCGCGGGCTCGTGCGCCTCTACGGCACGGTGACGCCGGCCAAGCCCGGCGCGCGCCTGGAGTTCCAGCTCTACAAAGCGGTGCGCCCCGGAGACTCGCCGAAGGCCGAAGAAAGGACGTCGAGGTTCGTGACGCAGTTCAGCACGCGCGTCAAGCGGGGCACCGCGACGGTGTCGCGCTTCAGCGCCGTCGTGAAGATCGTGCGCGGCGGCAGCTATCGCGCATACGCCCGCCTGACGACGCAGGGCGCGCTGAGCAACGGGTGGAGCCGCACCGTCCTGCTGCGCGCCGCGCCCGCTCGGCATCGCTAGCTGCGCGCCAGTCGGGCTAGCTGCGCGCTAGTCGGTGACGATCCCGCGCGAGGCCAGCAGCTCGAGCACGCGCTCGACGCCGCGCTCGACCGATTCTTCGAGCGTTCCCAGCACGAGGTCGGGGTCGGCGGGGCGCTCATACGGCGCGCCGACTCCCGTCAGGCCGCTCAGCTCGCCGGCGCGCGCGCGCGCGTAAAGGCCCTTCGGGTCGCGCTTCTCGCACAGCTCCAGCGGGGCGTCGACGAAGATCTCCAAGAACTCCAGCTCGTCGCTGGAGTGCAGCGTGGCGGCGAGCTCGCGGTCGGCCGCATACGGGCTGACGAGGCTGACCAGCGCGATCGTGCCGGAGTCGGCGAGCAGGCGGGCCACGTGCGCGGTGCGCCGCACGTTCTCGCGCCGGGCCGCCTCGTCGAAGCCGAGGTCGCCGTTGAGGCCGTGGCGCAGGTTGTCGCCGTCGAGCAGGAACGCCGATTTGCCGGCCGCGATCAACCGCTCCTCCACCGCCGCGGCCATCGTCGACTTGCCCGCCCCCGGCAGGCCGGTGAACCACAGCGTCGCGCCCGGCTGCCCCAGCGCCTGCCAGCGACGCTCGCGCGTCACTCGCGTGCCCTGCCAACGGACGTTCGGGCTGCGCTCGGTCTTGGCGTCCGTGTCGATTTCCTCGACCTCGGTGTCGAGGATCACGCCCGCGGCGACCGTTTCGTTGGTCGCCTCGTCGATCACGATCAGGCTGCCCGTCGTGCGGTTGCGCCGGTAGGAGTCGAACACCAGCGGCGCGCTCAGCTCCATGTGCACGCGTCCGAGATCGTTGAGCTCCAGGGTGGTCGCGCTCGCGTCTCGGTGCAGCGTCTCGACGTCGATGCGGTAGCGCACGTCCAGCCCGCCGACCATCGCCGTGCGCGTGGTGTGCTTTACCTGGTAGCGCCTGCGCCGGTCCAGCGGGCGCTCTGACATCCAGCAGAGCAGCGCCTCGAAGCGGTTGGAGACCGTCGGCTGGTTCTGCGTTCGCACGATCGTGCTGCCGCGTCCGACGTCGATGTCGTCGGCCAGGCGCAGCGCGACGGACATCGGCGGGAAGGCCTCCTCCACCGCTCCGTCGAACGTGTCGATGCCGGCGATCGTGCTGCGCTGGCCGCCGGGCAGGACGATCACGTCGTCGCCGGGGCGCATCACGCCGCCGGCGACCTGGCCCGCGTAGGCGCGGTAGTCGGCCACGCTGGACGACGGCGGGCGGATCACCCACTGAACGGGAAAGCGCACGTCGATCAGGTTGCGATCGGAGGCGATGTGCACGTGCTCGAGGTGGTAGAGCAGCGGCGGCCCTTCATACCACGGCATCGCCTGCGAGCGCTCGACGACGTTGTCGCCGAGCAGCGCGGAGATCGGGATGAACGTCACGTCGGGCATCTCCAGGCGCGCGGCGAACTGATCGAAGTCCTCGACGATCGCGTCGAACACGGCCTCGTCGTAGTCGACCAGGTCCATCTTGTTGACGCACACGACGACGTGCGGGATCGCCAGCAGCGAGCTGATGAAGGCATGGCGCTTGGACTGCGCGAGCACACCCTTGCGCGCGTCCACCAGGACGATCGCCAGATCGGCCGTCGAGGCGCCCGTGACCATGTTGCGCGTGTACTGCTCGTGGCCGGGCGTGTCGGCGATGATGAAGCGCCGCTGCGTCGTTGCGAAGTAGCGATAGGCGACGTCGATCGTGATCCCCTGCTCGCGCTCGGCGCGCAGCCCGTCGGTCAGCAGCGACAGGTCGAGGAAGTCGTGGCCCATCCGCTCGCTGGCCTGCTCGACGTGCTCGAGCTGATCGGTGAGCACCTGCTTGGAGTCGTACAGCAGGCGCCCGATCAGCGTGCTCTTGCCGTCGTCCACCGAGCCGGCCGTGGCGAAGCGCAGCAGGTCGGCCGGGCGCTCGGTCAGGCGTCTGAAGACCTCCTGGCCGGCGCTGTGCGGCTGCGCGGAATCGCCGTCGGTGGCCACGGCGGCCTGGCCGTTGCCGTTGCTCGCCGTCACGTCTGGAGATTTGGGGAGCTTCATCAGAAGTAGCCCTGTCGCTTGCGATCCTCCATCGCCGCCTCTGAGACGCGATCGTCGGCGCGTGTCTGCCCGCGCTCGGTGACCTCTGTCGCGGCGATCTCGGCGACGACCTCCTCGAGCGTCGCCGCGGAGGACTCCACGGCGCCCGTGCAGCTCATGTCGCCCACGGTCCTGTAGCGCACGCGCGCCGAGAACGGCCGCTCGCCGTCCATCAGCTCGATGAACGGGCTGTTCGCATAGAGCATGCCGTCGCGCTCGAACACCTCGCGATCGTGCGCGAAGTAGATCGACGGCACCTCAAGCTGCTCCTCGGCGATGTACTGCCACACGTCGAGCTCAGTCCAGTTGGAGATCGGAAAAACGCGCGCGTGCTCCCCCTTGCGAATGCGTGCATTGTAGAGCGCCCACACCTCCGGGCGCTGGCGCTGGGGCTCCCACTGGCCGAACTGATCGCGAAAGGACAGCACGCGCTCCTTCGCCCGCGCGCGCTCCTCGTCGCGCCTGGCGCCGCCGAAGGCCGCGTCGAAGCCGTGCTCGCGGATGGCGTCGAGCAGCGTCACCGTCTGCAGCGCGTTGCGCGACGAGCGCGGGCCGGTGTCCTCCACGACGCGGCCGCTGCGAATCGAGTCCTCCACGTAGGCGACGATCAGCCGCTCGTCGATTTCCTGCATGCGCCGGTCGCGAAACTCGATCGCCTCGGGGAAGTTGTGGCCCGTGTCGACGTGCATCACCGGGAACGGGAAGGGGCCCGGGCGAAAGGCCTTCTCGGCGAGGCGCAGCAGGACGATCGAGTCCTTGCCGCCGCTGAACAGCAGCACCGGGCGCTCGAACTCCGCGGCGATCTCGCGCATCACCTGCACCGCCTCGGCCTCGAGCGTGCGCAGATGCGACAGGTGGTAGGTGGCGGGCATCCTTGCTAGATGGTTGGAGTGGACGACGGCTCGGGGTCTCGTGTCAGGACTTGCGCTCGCGCTCTGGTGCCGGGCGGACAACCCGATCACAGAAAGCCAACCTTAGGGCGCGCCGGCCTCGTTTGCAAGATTTCGCCGGGCTCCGGCCGCCGCCGTGGCGATTGTTCACGCGGCCCGTCGGCCCCGCGCGGCCGTCGCGCGTTCGTAGACCTCCAGAACCGACGTCACGTGCCGCTGCAGGGTGAACGATCGCTCCGCGCGCCGGCGCCCGGCGCGGCCCATCTCGCTCGCGAGCGCCGGACTGTCGGCCAACAGGCGCACGGCGTGCGCCCAAGCCGGCGCGTTGCGCGGCTCGCGCAGGTAGCCCTCGCGTCCGTCCTGCATGACCTCGGTAGGGCCGCCGACATCCGTCGCGACGACGGGAACGCCCATCGCCATCGCCTCGACCACGGCCCGCCCGAACGGCTCCTCCCAGGACGGCAGCAGCAGCACGTCGAGCGCGCGGATGATCTCGGGCACGTCCTCGCGCTCGCCCAGCCACGACACGCGATCCTCCAGCCCGTCGCGCGCGACGAGCGCCTGCAGGCGAGCCACGTAGTCGTTGTTGTCAAATCGCGTGGAGCGGGCGACGAACTTGGCCGAGCCCACGAGCAGCAGATGCGCATCCAGGCCCTCGCGACACAGCAGGCCCAGCGCCTCGATCGCGGTGTCCTGGCCCTTCCACGGGCTGAGCTGCCCGACGACGCCGAGCAGCAGGTCGCGCCCGCCCGCCGGGCCGAGCCTCGCGCGCGCGTCGGCGCGATCGATCGCGTCGGGGTCAAAGCGCGCGAGGTCGACCGGGTTGTGGACGACGTCCACTCGCGCGCCCGGCGCAGCGGCGCGCACCGAGTCGGCCGTGTAGTGCGAGTTGGCGATGACTGTCGTCGCCGTCGCCGCGACCAGGCGCAGCGTGAGCTTGCTGGTCGCGCCGGGCGGCAGGCAGTCGCGCACGTGCACGATCGTCGGCGTTCGCCGCAGGCGCGCGAAGGCGAGCACGATGCCGGCGCGGATCGAGTTCGCGTGCACCACGTCGGCCTTGTGCGATGCCGCCGCGCGACGCACCTGCCATGCCGCGACTGCCATCTCGACCAGCGCCCGCGGGGTGTGCAACGGGTGGACGCGCAGGCTGCCAGCGGTGCCGGCGATCGTCGTCGTGGCGATGCCGCGCTGCGCTGCGAGCGTCTGCAGCTGGCCGGGCGGCGTCGCCAGCAGCGGCCGCACCGTGTCGGGCAGCGCGCCGAGCAGATCCAGCAGCGAGCGCTCGGCGCCACTGACGACGGCCGTGTGGCTGACGTAGAGAACCCTCATCGGTTCGGGCGTCCAGCCTCGGGCGCAGGCGCCTGTCCGCTCGAGGATGAGCCCAGGCCGGCCAACAGCAGCGCTTCCACGCGCTCGACGACCTTTGGCCACGCATGCTGCTGCGCCCGCGCCTGGCCCGCCGCGCCCAGCCGCGCCGCCAGCTCGCCGTCGCACAGCAGCCTGGTGATCGCCTCGGCGACCGCGAGCGGATCGTTGGGGTCGACCAGCAGCCCGGTCTCGCCGTCTGCGACCGCGTCGACCGCGCCGCCGACGTTGCCCGCCACCACAGGCTTGCCGTACGCGGCGGCCTCCAGGTAGGCGATCCCGAAACCCTCGCCGGCGAACTGGCCGGCGGGCAGGCGGCTGGGCATCGCCAGCACGTGCGCGCGGGCAAGCCACGCGTCGCGCTCATCGTCGCGGACGGCGCCGAGGAAGCGCACGGCGTCCGCCACGCCGTAGGAGCGCGCGAGCTGCTCCAGCCCGGGGCGCAGGGAGCCGTCGCCGATCACCACCCACTGCGCGTCGGGCACCTTCGCGAGCACCAGCGCGAGCGCACGGACCATCACGTCGTGTCCCTTGTAGCGCTCCTCGACGCGCGCGATCGTCACGATCGTCGGACGGTCGACCGGCCGAGGCGACGGATCGACCGGTATGTCGGCCCCGTTGGCGATCACGTGCACGCGCCGCGCCGACGGGGCCACGTCCGCGATCAGGCCGGCGGTGTACGCGCTGACCGCGATCGAGTCGTCGGCGTGCCGTGCGGCAAAATCCGCCAGGCGGGGCTTGGCGCCGATCTCTTCGGCGTGGAAGTACTGAACCGTGCGGGCGCCCAGCAGCCGGCGAATGGCCGCCGCTGCGGGGCTTGCGACGATGTGCGCGCTGAGCGTGACGTCCGGGCGAAAGCGCAGCGCGTGCGCGAGCGCGGCGAAGTTCAGCAGGGCGTTGCGCCCGCCGCGCAGCGCCCCTCCCCCGCGCACCCTGCGCACCCGCAGGCCGCTGGCGGCGTCGAACTGCGCGGCGCCGGGCGAGTCTGGAGCGATCACCTCGATCTCCATCCCCACGATGCCCGCGGCGAGTCGATGCGCGACGACCTGGATCCCGCCCGGCGCGGGCGGGAAATCGGGGGTGACGATCAACAGGCGGGGCCGGGCTCCGGGCCGCGGGCCGTCAGGCCTCATCGAGCCCATGAAAGCGATCCGCCCACAGCCCGAACGAGAGCAGGGGCCAGAGCTGGTCGCTGTGATCGTGCGTCGCCGCCGCGTGCTCGCCCACCAGCCGCTCGGCGGCGCGGCGGTCGAAGAACCCCTCGCTGTAGATCGTTCCCCGTTCCAGCTGGCGGCGCAGCACGGGCGCCAGGGGCCCGCGCAGCCACTCTGCGGCGGGCACGCGAAAGGCGGTCTTGCGATACCGCGCGAAGCGGGTCGTCGGGATGATGTCCGCGGGCAGCATCGCGTGCACGAGCGCCTTGCCGGCCCCCGCCAGGTGCATCGACGTGTCCAGCGAGCCGGCGAGCTCGGCCAGCCCGGCGTGCAGGAACGCCGTGCGAATCTCCAGCGACACCAGCATGCTCGCGCGGTCGGTCTTGACGAGCACGTCGTCGGGCAGGTAGTGCACCTGGTCGAGATGCATCAGCCAGCGGGCCGCCGTCCCGCCGTCGAGCTCGCCCGCCCGCGTCGCCAGGTTGGCCAGCACGCGCCCGCGGTCGAGCTTCATCAGGCGCGGGCCGTACAGCGCCTCGCGGCGGTGGCGACGTTCGCTGGTCACCCAGTCGAGGTTGCGCTCGAGCACCGGCGTCGGCGCCAGCCGTGTCGACGCCCGCTCGATCGGGCCGAGCTTCGCGGACTGGCGCAGCGCGCCGGCGAGCGAGCGCACGGCGACATCCGGCAGCGCCGACTGAAGTCGCCTGGCCCGTTCCAGCCAGCGATAGCGCGGATATCCCCCGAACAACTCGTCGGCGCCCTCGCCGCCGAGCGCGACGGTGACGCGCGGGCGGGCGAACTCCGAAAGCGTGTGCAGCGGTATCGCCGCGCGGTCGGCGAGCGGCTGATCCAGAGCGGCCAGCACGGCCGGCGCGCGCTCGGCGACGTCGTCCTGCGTGAGCGTCACCTCGTGGTGCTCTGACTGCAGGCGCTCGGCGACCGCGCGCGCGCGCTCGGTCTCGTTGACCGCGCCGGTGTCGTATCCGACGGTGAACGTCTTCAGGCGCTGCGAGGAGGCCTCGGCTGCGGTCGCGGCCACGAGCGTCGAGTCGACGCCGCCGCTGAGGAACACGCCCACCGGCACGTCGGCGACCATGCGCGTGCGCACCGACTCGTCCAGCAGCAGCTTCGCCTCGGCGGCGACAGACGCAAACGACTCGCTGCGCCGCACGCCGACCTGAGGAGGCGTCCACCAGCTGCGCTCGCGGCTGCTCGCCGCGCCTCTCTTCCAGCTCAGCAGATGCCCCGGCTGAAGCTGGCGCACGCCCGAGACGATCGTGCCGGGGCCGGGGACGTAGGCGAACACGAAGAACGCGTCGACCGCGTAGGGGTCGAGCTCGCGCAGCGACGGCCTGACCTGAAGCAGCGACGTCAGCTCGGAGGCGAACAGCAGCTCGCCGTCGTGCTCGTGCAGGAACAGAGGCTTCTCGCCGAACCGGTCGCGCGCGAGCAGCAGCCGCGCTGCGCGCTGGTCCCACACGGCGAAGGCGAACATGCCCTCCAGCGCGTGCACCATCGCCTCGCCGTACTCCTCATAGAGGTGGACCAGAACCTCGGTGTCTGCGTTCGTGGAGAACGTGTGCCCGCGCCGGCGCAGGTCGTCGCGCAGCTTGCGATGGTTGTAGATCTCGCCGTTGAAGGCGACCCAGACCGTCCCGTCCTCGTTGCACAGCGGTTGGTGACCGCCGGGCAGATCCATGATGGCCAGGCGGCGGGCGCCGATGCTGACGCCGCTGTCGGCGTCGGTGTGCACTCCCTCGTCGTCCGGGCCGCGATGGCGCAGCGTTGCGCACATCGATCGAACCGCGCGGCCCTCGGGGTCCTCCGTGCTTCCTGCGATCCCGCACATCCGAGCAAACATAGATCATCGAGTCGCGCTCACTGGCCCTCGATCGGCCGGCGAAGTCGCCCTCGCGAGCGCCGTCCATCGCGCCGTCGCGGGCTCTCAAGCCGCCCGCCGGGCGTGCCGATAGATCGGGGGCATGGCCATACCCGACCGCCCGGCGCACCGCGCCTCGAACTCCGAAAGCGAAGGCAGCGTGCAAAACCATCTCCGCAGGTCGCCGCGGCGACCCCTGCTCGCGCTCGCAGCGATCCTGCTGCTGACCCTCCTGCTCCCCGGCCTCGCCTCGGCGGGCACGCCGGCCGAAAACGAAGCCGTACGGGCCAGCCGCGCCGCCGAACAGGTCAGCCGCCAGGAAGAACGGGCCGCGCGAGCGCAGGCGAGGACGACGGCCCGTCTGGAAGCGAAGGCCGCGCGAGAAGCCGAACGGGCTGCGCGGCGGGCTGCGCGCGCCGAACGGCGCGCCGCGCGCCACGAAGCCAAGCACGGAGCCCCGGGCGACGCCGAAGGCGCGCCGGCGGGCGAAACCGAACCCTCGACGTCCGCCAAGGCGTTCAGGGGCTGCCGCCTGACCATCTCCCCCAGCTCCAAGCGGATCGCCGCGGGCGAAACCGTCAGCCTCTCCGGCTCGGTGACATGCCCTACCGGCGTCTCCGCGGCCAGCGCCCCCGCGGCCGGCCGCGTGGTCACGATCACCCAGCGCAAGACGGGCGCCGGGCCCACGCCGTTCGCGGCCGCCGCGACCGCGACCATCGACGCCGAAGGCCTCTACACCGTGGCGCCGATGACGCTCGAACAGAACACCGTGTTTCGCGCACGCCTCGGCACGAGCAGCCACGGCGCGCAGACCGCCGTCAAGGTCGCCCCCCTGGTCACGCTCAGCGGCCCGGAACCGACGGCGCAATCCTCGGCCCTGGGCGCCCCGGACGCGCACGGCGCCCGCACGAAAGCGACTTTCACGGGGACCGTCACGCCGGCGGACGCAGGCGAGCAGGTCGCCCTGCAGGTCGCCTACCCCGGCGACGCCGAGCAGTGGCGCACGGTCGCGCTCGGCCACGTCGGCTCAGATGGCGCCTACTCGATCAAACACGGCTTTCGCATCACCGGGGCAATGAGCGTCAGGACCGTCGCGCGCACGTGGAAGCTCCGCGTTCCCGCCCTCTCCAACGTCGTCGCCTACGAAGCCCCACAGCCGCAGAATCCGCTGCTGACGATCCACACCTCCGCGGACCCGATCTCGGCCGGCGAATCGGTGACGATCAGCGGCGTAGCGGCCGCCGGCGCGGGTCAGGCGGTGACGCTGCTCGCGCGCGTCAGCGGCGGCTCGTTCGCGGCCGTCGCGACGGCAACCACCGATCCGAGCGGGGCCTACAGCTTCACGCAGGCGCCGACCGAGAACACCAGCTACCTCGTCAGCGACGCCTCGGCCAAGTCGGCCGTCGTATTCGAGGGGGTTCGGCGCCTCGTGACCGTGGGCGCGGCGCCCAGCGCGCTGACGCTCGCCACGCCGCTGACGCTCAGCAGCGCCGTCAGCCCCGCCGCGGCGGGCCAGCAGGTCTACCTCGAAACGCAGAACCCCTATGGCTTCAGCTTTCACGTCCTCGCCGTGGCGACCGTCGGCGCCGACGGGAGCTACACGTTCACCGAGAGCCTTTCCAACGCGCGCGAATACGTCCTGCGCGTGAAGGCGCCCGCGGACGCGCACAACCAGGCCGGCGCGAGCGCGCCGTTCGAGGTTGTCGTGAGCGCGGCCGGCGGCCCGCCCCCCACGGCGCCCGTCGCCTAGATCGAGCGCAAAGCGACGCACCGCCCGGGCCGGCCGTATCCGCCTGCAGCCCCGGCGGTCGAGCGACTGTGGGCTCCGCTACGGTCGAGCCGTGCCCAACGCCCCAGATTCCCCGCGCGCAGCGCTGCTGTGCATCTCGCAGTCGTTCGCGCCCGACACCACGCCGACGGCGATCCGCGCCGGCAAGCTGCTGGGGCGCCTCAACGACCGCTGGGACGTCGAGGTCCTGACCGAGGCCGCGGGTGCGCCGGTGCGCAGCGGAGTGCGAGCGCACGCCGTGCCCGGCCTGCGCCCGCGCAAGCTCATGGCCGCACTGCAACGCGCGCGGCTGGGCAAGCTGCTGGAGCTGCTGGTGTGGCCGGACGATTCGATCTTCTGGGTGCTGCCCGCGATCCTCGCGGGGCGGCGGCTGGCCCGAGAGCGCTCGCCGGCGGCGATCGTCGTGTTCATGATGCCCTACTCCGCCGGGCTGGCGGGACTGGCGCTGAGCCGTCTGACCAAGCTGCCGCTGATCCTCAACCTCGACGACTCGCCGACGTGCACGGACATGCACCCGCGCTTTCCGACGCGCCTGCACTACCGGCTCGCGAAGGCGCTGGAGGACATGTACGCCAGGCGCGCCGACGCGATCGTGTACGTCTCGCAGACCAACCTGGAAGAGGTGCGCGCGCGGGCGCCAAAGCGGGCGCGCGAGAACTTTCACCTCGTTCGCTACGGCGGCGACCGACCCGAGCCGCCTCCGCTCGCCGTCGCCGGCGAGGATTTCGAGATCGCCTACGTCGGCGCGATGTCGGGGTGGTGGGCGCTGATCGGCGACGCCCAGCCGGGCGGCCGGCTCAGACGCGCCTACCGGGCGTGGACGAAGCTGGGTCGCTACGAGCGCGTCGCCTTGGACGAGCGCACCTCCTCGCCCGCGATCATCGGACAGGCGATCCTGCAGGCGCTGTCGGAGCACCCGGAGTGGAGCGGGCGCGTCAAGCTGGCTATCCGCGGCAACCCCTACCCGCCCGAGGTGGTCGAGCGCGCGCTGCAGAGCGCCGGGGTGCAGAGCGTCGTCGAGGTGACCGGATCGCTGCCCCATGCGGCCGTGGCGCCGATCATGGCGAGCGCGGACCTGCTCTTCCTGACGCTTCCGGCGCGTCCGGACGGGTCGCGCGGCGGGCGGATATCGGCGAAGACCTACGAGTACCTGACGACCGACCGACCGATCCTCGCCGCCGTTCCGCGCGGCGAGAACTGGGACTACCTGGCGGACAAGCCCGGCGTTTGGCTCGTCGCACCCGACGACCGCGAGGCGATGAAGGACGCGCTCGTCGAGCTCGCGAGCGCCAAGTTCGCGGGACGGCCCCAAACCTTCGATCGAGACCGGCTGCGTGCGGAGATCTCCTACGACGCGCGCGCCGCGCAGTTCGCAGACATCGTCGCCACGAGCATCGAGCGCGGGCGCCGCGGGTCCGGCTGACGCCGCGAGGGGATGCCTCCAGCCGGCCCCCGGGGCTACCGGCCCGACGGGCGCAGCCGCGGGGCGGCCAGCCAGTTGACGACCGTCTCGTTGGCGGCGAAGTCCTCGCGCGTGAAGGGACCGACTCCGAGGACCGAGAAGATGCGATAGCCGAGCTCGCCGAGCAGCTCCCACGGGGCGTCCGCCGGGGCGCCGTACAGGCCGGCGGCCGAGTTGACGTGCTCGAAGATCACCAGCGGCTTGGCCCGGGCCAGCAGCGAGCGCCCGCCCTGCAGCACCTCGAGCTCGGCGCCCTCCACGTCGATCTTCACGACGCTCGGCGTCAAGCCGTCCAGCTCGGCATCGAGCGTGGACACGCGCACCTCGATGAACTCCGGGTCTCCGAGCTCGTCGCTGATCTCCGGGCTGCGGCGCAGCCCGCTCCAGCCGTCCATCGTGCGGAAATGACAGAACTCCGCGACGCCGGGCTGCGCCGAGAGCGCCATCTCGCGGCAGTCGACCGCCGGGAACGCGCGCCTGACCTCGGCGGCCAGCGCGGGGATCGGCTCGAAGGCGATCTGACGCCCGGCCGGCGCGATGCCCGCGGCCGCGCCCAATATCTGACCGCGGTTGGCGCCCACGTCCACATACAGCGCGTCCTCGCTGAGCGCGGACGCGAGGATCGCGCGGATCGCAAGCTCCTCCTGCTGCTGCTGGCGAATGTCGGCGCTGACGGCGGCCAGCAGCTCAGGTCTGTCCAGCCGGCGCGACACCGCGCCGACCACTCTGTTGACGCTGCGCACGGGACGAATGATCGCAGCAAGGGCGTGGGTATGATTGGACGCAGATGCTGTGGTGTCACCGTTCGGTTGGGATCGTGCGGACGGGCATGAGCGGGTGGCGATCGCGGTGACAGGCGAGTTGAGCTCGGTGTTGCTCGTCACGCCGCTGTGGACGCGCGACGGAGGCATCGGGACGCATGTGATGGCCTCCGCCGAGGCGCTTGCCCAGCGCGGCTGCGACGTGCACGTGCTGGCGGCGCGACTGGACTCGGACATCCGCGTGGCGGGCGTGGCGCTGCACGACAGCCCGCGGCTGCTCGACACGAGCGCTTCGATTCACACGCGCGTGGGCGCGGCCCTCGCGCGCATCCCGGCGGCCGTTCACCTGCACCAGCTCCACGATCCGGAGCTGGTGGCGCACATGCAGAGCAAGGCGCCGCTGGTGATCAGCGCGCACGGCTTCACCGCCTGCACGTCCGGCGTGCACTACTTCGGCCCGGGCGAGGAATGCACCAGGCAGCACGGCCCCGGCTGCGTGCCCAACCTGCTGGCCCGGGGCTGCGCTCACACGCGCGACCCGCGCTGGTTCCCCGCCGCCTATCGCCGCGCCACGCGCGGACGCGATGCGCTGAGACACTGCGACATGGCGATCAGCTACTCGACGGCGATGGACAGGCACCTGGCCGTCAACGGCGTCCCGGAACGGTCTGTCATACCCCTCTTCCCCACGCTGACGCCCGTCGAGGGCTCGGGGCATGCGGCGCGACGCCGGGTGGTCTTCGCGGGCCGGGTCGTGCAAGCCAAGGGAGTCGACGTGCTGCTGCGTGCGGCCGGCGCGGTCGACGCCGAGCTGGTCATCTGCGGCGACGGCTGGGGACTCGACTCGATGCGCAAGCTGGCGCGCAAGCTGGCGATCGCCGAGCGCGTGGACTTCAGGGGCTGGCGCGAGCCGCGGCAGCTCGCCCGCGAGCTGGCCGAAGCGTCGGTCGTCGTCGTGCCCTCGGTGTGGCCGGAGCCGTTCGGTCTGGTGGGCATCGAGGCGCTTGCCTGCGGCCGCCCTGTCGTCGCCAGCGCGACCGGGGGAATCGTCGACTGGCTCGAGCACGGGGTCAACGGGCTGAGCTTCGCCGCGGGCGACTCGACCGCCCTGGCGCACGCGCTGAACGAGCTGCTGGACGATCCCTCCAGGCAGGCCGAGATGGGCGCCGCCGGCCGGCAGATGGTGGCCGAGCGGTTCTCGCGCGAGCGCCACGCCTCGGCGCTGCAAGCGGCCTACCGCAGCGCCTCGGACACCTGGCGCTCGCGCATGGGCCGCTCGCCCGCGGCCGCCTGAGCGCGCCCTCGCCCACGCGAGCGCCCGCGACGGGCGATCAGCGGGTCTCGACGGGCGGCGCCTGTGATGACTCGACGCCCGCTCCCGCGCCCGTGCCCGTGCCCGCGCCGGCGTCTCGAGCGCCCGCGCCGGCGTCTCGAGCGCCGGCAGCTGCGCCGACGACGGCCGGCGGGCGCAGCAGGCGCAGGATCGGCCGCCATGGCGCCTGTGCGATTCGCGTCATCAGCGACCGCGCGGCCGGCGGCGCGTCTGCGCTGTGGCGCTTGACGGCGACGGTCTCGGCGCGAATCAGCCTGCCGGCCTGCAGCGGAGAGCCGACGTGCAGGCGCGCGAGGTCGGGGACCTGGACGGTCGGCGTGCCGGCGGTGTCGAGGATCTGGCGAACGACGCCCTCCGGGTCGAGCAGGAAGTCCTCGTGGCGGACGAAGATGCGCCGCTTGCGCGGGTGCGTCAAGAAGACGGCGAGCGAGACCAGCGCCGTCAGGCACAGGTTGGCGTTCATCACGAGCGTGCGCCACCTGCGCTCGGCCACTTCGTGCAGGCTGAGCTCTCTGACGTTCGAGGCGACGACCTCCTGCGGGTCTCTCACCAGGTAGACGAGCACGACGTCGACTCCTGCGAGCGTCCGCAGCTCGCGCGCGCGCAGCGGGAAGTGCGACGTGTCCACGACACAGCGGGCGCCGGCCTGCTCGGCGACGGCGTCGATCAGCTGCTCGGCGACCTCGCGGTAGCGCCGGCGCAGCCGCAGCCGCTGCAACCACAGGTCGGCGCGCAGCAGCGCCGAGGAGCGCTCGATGCAGCGGTTGGCGGCCGAGCCGAACAGCTGCTCGGCGCCGCTGACACGTTGCCCGACGGCGCTCCAGAACTGCTGGCCCTCGCGCAGCGCCCAGCGCGGCGTGTCGCCGGTTATCAGCCACTCCTCCAGCTCTCCGGCGTAGAAGAAGCCCTCGCAGTTGCCCAGCGCGACGCCGAGGATCGTGCTGCCGCTGTGTCCGGCGCCCATCACGTAGACGACCTTCTTCGGCGGCCCGCGCCGATCCCCGCTCATGGCTGCAATCTAGTGCGTCGCCGGGCCGCTCAGCCGCCCCGGCCAACCCGATCGCGCTCGGCGTGGCCGGCTCCGCCGCCGCGGGCGAGGACCCGCTGCAGCAGGCGTGCCACGGCGCTGGCCGCGCGCTCGACGCTCATCGCCTCCTGTGCAAAGAGGCGCCCCCGGGCGCCGAGCCCTTCGCGGCGCGCGTCGTCGAGCAGCAGGCCTGAGACGGCGTCGGCCAGGGCGTCGGCGCAGGGCGCAACGACGAGCGCCGCGCCGGAATCGGTCAGCTCCTTCCATGTGTGGCGACCGTCGAGCGCCACGACTGGGCGGCTGGAGGCCAGCGATGCGGCGAGCGTGGTCTTTCGCGAGGTCGGGCCGGGCGCGTCGGCGAACAGCAGGACATCGCAGCCGGCGAGCGCGTCTGAGAGCTCCTGCGCGCCGACGATCCCCGTGAAGCGCAGCGCGTCTGAGAGCCCTCGCTCCCGCGCGGCCTGCGACCACTGGCGCCCGGTCGCGGAGTGTTGCCCGGGCGCCCCCAGCAGGCGCAGCTCGGCGGGCGTGCCCTGCTCGTGCAGCCTGGCCAGGGCGTCGAGCACGAGCGTCTGCGCCGTGCCCTCGTAGGAGTACCCGAACAGGCCCACCGAGGGCCGCCGCCGCGCCGGGCGGTCGGGCGCGGGCGCGGGCAGGTTGGAGAACACCGGGGCGAGCACGGCCTCGCGCTTGGGCAGCAGGTGCTGGCGCTTCAGCCACGCCGCGCGATGGTCGGCGGTGACGACGACTGCGCTGGAGGCGCGCATGACCTCCAGCAGAACCGCGCGCTGCGTCGCCGCCCACAGCGTTCCCCGCGCTCCTCCGCGCCCCCAGGGGTAGGCGTACTCGTGCAGCACGCTCACGATCGGGATGCCCAGACGCGACAGGGCGGACACGACCGGGTGGACGAACAGCGGAACGCCCCGGTGGGAGTAGGCGAACACCGAGTAGTGCAGCAGGATCGCGTCGAGCTGTCCGTCGGCCAGCTTTGGCCGCTCCTGCGCCAGCCAGCGCGCGACCTGCGAGCGCGACGCGGCGAGCGTGCCTTCCGTGCGCCACAGCCAGCTCAGCGACGAGCAGACGTTCTCGCGCTCGAGCGCCCTGGCGAGCAGCACTGCGTGGTCGTGGACGCCGCAGGGCGAGTCCGTGGACACGCCCACGCTCGCCACCCTCAGGCGCCTGGCGGGCGGGCTTGACTGCTCGCCGCTCATCGGGGCGCCCTGCCGCCCGGGCGCGACGCCGCGACGACCGCGGCCGGCTTGCAAGGTCGCGCCACCTAGCGAGTGAGGATCTCGCGACGGTGTGCGGCCTGGATCGCTTCGCTCAGCGCCTGCAGATCGCCCGTGGGGAGAACCAGGCCCTGGTCGGGCGAGCCGAGCAGGTCCTTCATGCCGGTGTCCTCGCTGACGAGCAGCGGCACCCCACACGCCAGAGCCTCGGCCGGGGCGTAGCCGAACCCGTCCTCGTAGGCGGGATGCACGCACAGGCTGGCGCTGTGCAGGTGCGGCAGCGGATCGCCGGGACACACGCTGATGCGGCCGTCGGCGGCGCACGCGCTCTGGATGAAGCGGCGCATCCCGCGGGTGCCCCAGCTTCCGACGAGACGCAGCCTGATGTCGGGATCGGCCAGGCGCCGAACCGCGTCGATGAGCAGCGGCACGCCCTTGTGGACGGCGAGGCTGCCGGTGTAGACGATCTCGAACGTCTGCGTGGAAGGCGGCGACGCGGGTGGCTTGTAGCGAGGGTCGGGCGTGAAGGGGAACAGCGCCAGCTTCTCGTCGTCAAGGCCTTCCTCGACGAACGATTCGCGCGTGTAGCGAGAGCCGACGTAGATACGGTCGGCCAGCTCGTACTCGTTGACGTTGCGACCGACCAGGCGCGACGCCCAGGACCCCTCCAGTGGATAGTGCTCGTGCGCTCGCGCGTGCTGGCGGATCACGCGCCGCAGGTGCGAGTTGGCCGAGACGAGCCCCAGCGACTCGTATCGAGCTCGCCTGGCGGTGCGAAACTGCGTAAGCGCCTGACCGTTGAAGGCGATCAGGTGCTCGGCGTCGGGAAGCCGCCGTGCCGCGTAGGCGTCGAACTCCACCATGAACGCCCGCGTGCGCACGCCGGGAGAGACGGGGATGGGCGCGCGGGCGAGCAGACCCTGCAGGTAGGGAATCCCCAGCATGTGGCGCACGGCCCGATCGGCCTCACCGGCCGCCGCCCGCGTCGAGCCGCAGACGCACGCCGCGCGCCCGCCGCCGCGCGCGAGCGCGTCGGCGACCTCCTGGAGGTGCCGCCCGAGACCGCCGACGCCGAAGGGCGCCGAGCAGGACACCGCGACCCTCCCGACGGGCATCACGGCCTGCTGTGCGCTCTCGACCTGCGCGCGCCAACGGCCGTCCGGCGAGGCCACTTGGCCGGCGTCTGAGATCGACGGCTCAGACGACACGGTCATAGCCCCACAGCGTAACGAGGTCCCGATCCAGGTACTCGCTGAGCGCCTGCACCTCTCCCTTGAAGCGCCGGCGCAGAGCCAGCATCAGCTCCTCGTCGGCCTCGCGCGGCTGGCCGAA
>Ga0105237_10000745_pt1 | contig 44856 bp, 40 predicted proteins | sample KBSC24metaG_FD_81520 | JGI IMG/M metagenome (GOLD analysis project Ga0105237, IMG submission 81520) | Corn rhizosphere microbial communities from Kellogg Biological Station, Michigan, USA - KBS C2-4 metaG | ecosystem: Host-associated > Plants > Roots > Rhizosphere > Soil | place: Michigan, USA...
CGGGGCTTCGCCGCGGCCAAGCCCTTCTCCGGGGTGCCGCAGACCGCGGTGTCGGTATGACGACGTTGGAAAGCCCTCCGGAGTTCGCCGCGCAGCTGCCCGCCGACGGCGAGCTGACCGTGGTGAACATCGGGGCGCTGACGCTGGAGAACGGCACCGTCCTCGACGACGTGTCCATCGCGGTGCAGCGATGGGGAGAGCTGTCGCCGACCCGCGACAACGTCGTGGTGGTGCTGCACGCACTGACCGGCGATTCGCACATCACCGGGCCCGCAGGACCCGACCACCCGACCCCCGGCTGGTGGGACGGCGTGGCCGGACCGGGAGCGCCCATCGACACCGACCGGTGGTGCGCCATCTCCACCAACGTGTTGGGTGGCTGCCGCGGCTCGACGGGACCCGGCTCGCTCGCACCTGACGGAAAGCCTTGGGGCTCAAGGTTTCCCGCGATCACCGTGCGCGATCAGGTGAACGCCGACATCGCCGCGCTTGCCGCGCTTGGCATCACGCAGGTCGCCGCCGTCGTCGGCGGCTCGATGGGTGGTGCCCGCGCGCTGGAGTGGACCGTCGGTCGCCCCGACACCGTGCGGGCTGCGCTGGTGCTCGCGGTCGGCGCACGCGCCACCGCCGACCAGATCGGCACGCAGTGCTCGCAGGTGTCGGCCATCAAGTCCGACCCGCACTGGCAAGACGGCGACTACTACGGCACCGGGCGCGAGCCCTCCGTCGGGATGGAGATCGCCCGCCGGTTCGCGCACCTGACCTACCGCGGCGAGTCCGAGCTCGACGACCGGTTCGGCAACGACGCGCAGGGCACTGAGGACCCGACCAACGGTGGCCGCTATGCGGTGCAGAGCTACCTCGAGCATCAGGGCGGCAAGCTGGCCGCACGGTTCGACCCGGGTACCTACGTCGCGTTGACGGATGCCTTGAGCAGCCATGACGTCGGGCGCGGGCGTGGCGGCGTGGCCAAGGCACTAGGCGGTTGCCGGGTGCCCGTGGTGGTCGGTGGCATCACGTCCGACCGGCTCTACCCCCTGCGGCTACAAGAAGAGCTGGCCGAGTTGCTGCCGGGTTGCACCGGGCTGAACGTGGTCGATTCGATCTACGGCCACGACGGGTTCCTCGTCGAGACCGACGCGGTCGGCGAGCTCATCCGAGAGACCTTGGAGCTGGCGTCACGGTGAGTTCCGATCAGATCTGGCAGCAGCGTTCCCTGTCGTTCGGCCAGGAGGCCGCGGCCTACGAACGCGGCAGGCCGTCGTACCCGCCGGAGGCCATCGACTGGCTGTTGTCCTGTGGTGCGCGCGACGTGCTCGATCTCGGTGCGGGCACCGGCAAGTTGACCATCCGGCTCGTCGAACGCGGGCTGCGCGTGGTGGCCGTCGATCCCATCCCCGAGATGCTCGAGGTGCTCAGCGCCTCGTTGCCCGACACCCCTGCCCTGCTCGGCACCGCCGAGGAGATTCCGTTGCCGGACAACAGCGTCGACTCGGTGTTGGTGGCACAGGCGTGGCATTGGTTCGACGTCGAGCGCGCGGTCAAGGAGGTGGCCAGGGTGCTTCGCCCTGGCGGCCGACTCGGGCTGGTGTGGAACACCCGCGACGAACGACTGGGCTGGGTCAAGGATCTCGGGCGCATCGTCGGCCACGAGAACGATCCGTTCAATCACGAGGTGACGCTGCCCGAGCCGTTCACCGGCATCGAACGCCACCAGGTCGAGTGGACGAGTTACCTGACGCCGCAGGCACTCATCGACCTCGTCGCCTCCCGCAGCTACTGCATCACCTCACCGACCGAGGTGCGCAAGCGCACGCTTGCCGAGGTGCGCGAACTGCTGGCCACCCATCCCGCGCTGGTCAACACTACCGGCCTTGCGTTGCCGTACGTGACGGTGGGCATCCGGGCCACGCTCGCCTAGCCGACCGAGTTCGCGCTCGTTGCACCGTCTTTCGACGGTGACTAATGCTTGATGTAGTCCCCGATGACGGCCGTACCCTGCCCGGGACGGGCACCAGGGCCGGGCGCCGCAACGGCCGTATCGGCGTTGAGTTCTCCTCCACATTCAGCGCATACCGTGACCGCGGTGGTCGCATGACCGCACTCACTGTGGACGATCAACGCGGGCGGCCCGTTGCCGGCGGCCATCCATTTGTCTCCCCAAGCGATCAGCGTCGCGATCACCGGATACAGATCGCGTCCCTTTTCAGTGAGCCGGTACTCGTGGCGCACCGGCGCCGTCTGATATTGATGGCGATCGACGATGCCATCGCGCTCGAGGCGGTCCAGTCGAGCGGCCAGCACGTTGGACGCGATGCCAAGATCGCGGCGGATGTCTTCGAACCGCGACATGCCCACGAACAGGTCACGCAGGATCAGCGGCGTCCAGCGCTCGCCCACCACGTCGACTGAGCGCGCTATCGAGCAGGCGATGTCGGCGAAAGACGGCTTGGGCACTCCTCAACCGTAGTCCATTGCTTTCCGCAATGGACGGTGGTTAGGTTACTTGCAAATCGCAATGGACGGAGTTTCGATGACAGAAACGGCGACGATGACAGAAACGGCTTCGATGTCAGAAACGGCAACGACCGACGCAGTGGCCACCTTTCTGGCCGCCGCCCTGGTCAATGACGTCGACGGGATGATCAACGCGCTTTCTCCCGAGGCAGAGCTCGCATCACCCCTCTTCGGCCGGATGGTCTTTCGGGGGCACGACGACCTACGCGCACTGCTCGCGGCTGTCTACGGCGGCCTGTCCGGCCTGCGATGGCGCGAGGTCATCGGCGAGGGATCGACGCGCGTTGCGGTGAGCGACGCCCGGATCGCGGGCGTGACGATCACCGACGCGATGGTCCTCGAGCTCGACGATGACGGCCGGATCCGGCGCATCCGGCCACACCTCAAGCCGCTGCTGGCGGTCACGCTGTTCGCGGCAGCGCTCGGACCGAAGCTCGCCCGGCATCCCGGCACGATCCGCCGAGCGCTTTCACGCGCCTAACCATCGTCGACGAGGCACGCCAGATAGAGGGCGACCGCCACGCCGGGTTCACGGACGTCGCGGGTGGTCAGTCTGGCGATCTTTTCGAGACGGTAGATGACGGTGTTGCGGTGGATGGACAGTCGTTGCGCGGTCGCGACGAGGTTGAATCCGCTCTCGCACCAGGCGACGAGGGTGTCGCACAGGGCGCCGAAGTCGTTCTCGCCGGAGAGCCGCGCCAACTGTGACGACGTGAATCGCGTCCGTGCCCGACCGCTCGCCGAGCTCAGTAGTTGGCGCACGCGCAGATTCGCGATTTCGCGGATCACGATTCCGGTTCCCCCACCGTCGCTTCCGAGCTGAAGCGCCGCCGTGGCGTCGGCGCAGGAGCCGGCAAGCGCTGCGACGCCGGTGCAGGCTTCGCCGATACCGACGTGCGCGACGATGCCGTGGCGATCGCGCAGAAGTTCGGCAGCTCGACGTGCGCGCTCGCCGACGTGTTCTGCATCGTCGGGTGAAACCTGGTGCAGCACCAGGTATCTGCCCGCCGAGAGTTCGGCGACGATGTCGGCGCGGGCACCGAAGACCTCGCCGATCAGGCGCACCGACGACGGGTAGCGCTGCGGGCCCGGCTGCACCTCGAAGACGAGCGCGACGCGCGGCTGGGTCAGGTCGTAGCCCAGTTCCGCGCCGCTGGCGCGGATGATCCGCTCGTCGACGAGATTCGGGTCGAAGAGGAGGACGTCGCGGGCCAGCTGCGCCAGCCGGTTCTCCCGCAATAGCCGGGTGCGCTGAAACAGCGACTCGCGCAACAGGATCTCGGTCTGTCGTTGCACGAGCCTGCCAAGGCGGACGACCCGCGCGGGTGCTCCCGTGATGCCGACCGTCCCGATCACGGCGCCGTCGAGCACGATCGGCATGGTGATGCCGGGCAGCACCCCGGTCAGGGCGGCCGCCTCGGCGGTGTCGTGGCTCGCGGCTTGCCCGCTCCGGAGAACCGCGACCGACGCCTCGTGAATCGAGCCCACCCTTGACACGTCACCGCTGCCAATCACCGTGGCGTTGTCGTCGGTGATCAGGACGTTGTGGCCGAGGATCCTGGTGGTCTCGTCGGCAATCTCACCTGCGAGTTCGGGCGTCAGAACAGGCTGATCCACGAACTAATCATAGTATTCTTCATCTACTTTCGTCGGCTATTTCGTGGATCAATTGGTATTGATCGTACAGTGACCTGGCACACACTCATTACTATGGTTGTGCCGCATGACCGATACGAAAGCAACCTCCCTGGAGCACGCCCCGGCGTCGCGAACCCAGTGGCTGATCACCCTCTACGCGGGTGGCGGCGAGTTCTGCGACGGCTACATCCTCAGCATCATCGGCGTCGCGCTCCCCCTTCTCACCGTCTCCTTCTCACTGAGCGCCGTCGGCGCCGGTCTCCTCGGCGCAGCCTCGCTGGTCGGAATGTTCTTCGGCGGCATGATCTTCGGCGCCGTCACCGACAAGTTCGGTCGCCAGAAGATCTATCTCGCCGACCTCGCCTGCTTCGTCGTGCTCTCTGCGCTGCAGTTCTTCGCCACCGAGCCGTGGCAGCTGATCGTGCTTCGCACCCTGATGGGCGTCGCCATCGGCGCGGACTTCGCCATCGCGGCCACCATCGCCTCGGAGTTCGCGCCGCAGAAGTCCCGCGGCCCTCTGCTGGTCATGCTCGTCACGATGTTCTCGGTGGGTGCCGCCGTCGCCTACGCGGTCGGCTGGTGGATGCTGCGCTTCGGCCCCGACGCCTGGCGCTGGATGCTCGCCAGCAGCGCGGTTCCCGCGATCATCATCCTGTTCATGCGGTTCGGCACCCCGGAATCGCCGCGATGGCTGCTGAGCAAGGGGCGCGCGGAGGAGGCCGACGCCGTCTTGAAGAAGATGTTCGGGCCCGATGCCACGATCGCCGACATCGCCGAACCCGAAGACGCCCCAACGGGATACCGCACGATCTTCCAGGGCGAGTACCGCAAGCGGACCATCTTCATCGCACTGTTCTGGGCCTGCCAGCTGTTGCCGATCTACGCCATCGCCACCTACGAGCCCACCATCCTCGAGTCCTTCGGGCTGGCCGAGGGTAGCGGCGCCTACCTCGGTGCCGTGCTGCTGCAAATCTTCTACGTCTTCGGATCGCTGTCCGGCATGTTCTTCATCAACCGGGGACGACGCAAGCTCCTGTTGTGGAGCTTCGCCATCTCGGCGCTGCCGCTACTCGGACTGGCTGTGCTCGCCCACCCACCGATCTGGCTGGTACTTCTGCTGTTCTGCGTGTTCGGCATCGCCATGTACTCCGGCCAGTGCCTCGAGGCCATCTACCCCTCCGAGCTGTTCCCGACGGGAGTTCGGGCCACCGCCAACGGATTCGCCACCGGGGCAAGCAGAATCGGCGCAGCGATCGGCGTGTACGGCGCTCCCCATCTGCTCGACTACTCGGTGCAGCTGGCCATGCTGGTGGGTGCGGTCGTGTGTGGCCTTGGCTGGTTGGTGACCGTGACGATGGCGCCCGAGACCAAGGGCAAGTTGCTCACCGAGTCCAGTGCGGTGTCTCCACCCAAGGCTGACGTCCAGGTGCCGGCATGAAGATCGCCGTCCTCGGTGCAGGAATCGTCGGCGTCACCTCCGCCCACGCCCTTGCCGAACGTGGCCACGAGGTGCACGTCTACGACCGCCGAAGCGACATCGCGTCCGATACGTCCGCAAGCACGGCGGGGCTGATCGCACCTGGGCATTCGTATGCGTGGGCGTCGCCGAAAGCACCTGTGATGCTGGTGAAGTCGTTGCTCGGCGAGGCAACCTCCATCCGGGTTCGCCCACGCGCCGACGCCGATCTGGTGCGGTGGGGGCTTCGGTTCATCAGGGAGTGCACGCCGTCCAGGTCGCGGACCAACACGCTGGCGAAGCTGCGGCTGGCCCGATACAGCCAGCAGTTGATGGACGTGCTCGCCACCCGCGAAGACCTACAGTTCTGGCAGACCCACGGCGGCGTGCTGTACTTGTTCCACGACGAGGCCGATCTGCGTGTCGCCGAGCGTAATTCGCGGCTGCTGCAGGATCACGGCCGACGTCAACACGTTCTGGACTACGACGCGACCGTCGCGCTGGAACCCGCGCTCGGCCACGGCCGGTCCCGCTTTGCAGGCGCGATTCACGATACGTCCGACGGCACCGGCGACCCGCAACGCTTCGCCGTCGGCCTTGCGGACGCCTGCCGCAGGCTCGGGGTGACGTTCCATCTCGGCACGCCGGTCACCCGGCTGGACTCCGACGGGTCGTCGATCACGCGAATCATCAGCTCCCAAGGCGACATCGAGGCCGACGCCGTCGTCCTGGCGGCGGGCGCGGCAAGTCCACTGCTGGCTCGCACGATGGGCCTTCGCATCCCGGTGTACCCGGCGAAGGGTTACACCCTGACGGCGACGATCAAGGATCCCGACCGCGCACCGCGAGTCGGCGGCATCGACGAGCGCACGCTCGTCGCGTGGTCGCGGTTCGGTGGCGAGCTGAGGATGTCGGCGACCGCCGAGTTCGTCGGGTACGACCGCAGCAGCACCCCGGCCGACTACGCGGGCATCATCGAGGCCGGCGACCACTTGTTCCCCGGTGCCATCGATTGGGACACGGCGCGTTACCGCACCGGCCTTCGCCCGATGACGCCCGACGGGCCACCGCTGATCGGCCTCGGCCGTCACGACAACCTGTACTTCAACACCGGACACGGGCACGTCGGATGGACCATGGCGTGCGGTTCGGCCCGCATCCTCGCCGATCTGATCGACGAGCGTCAGCCGGACATCGACCCGACGCCGTACTCGCCGATCACGGCGAACCGGCACCGGTCGATCGCGGCCTAGCTGGCAGGCCCGAACCAGCGCCCCAGCGCCGACCGCAGCCGGTCAAGGCTCGGCTCGTCGACCACACCCGCCGCCCACGCCACGTAGCCGTCGGGCCGAATGAGCATGCCGCCATATGGTTCTCCGGCCATCGTGCCTGCGACGACGTCGACGCGGTCGGCCCAGCCGGTGGCCGTCGGCGTCAGCGCGCCGCCGGACAGGTCGAGCAGCACGGGTCGCGCGTCGTGCAGCAATTCGGCGACGCGGCGGCCGTCGTCGAGTTCGAGATCGGGCACCAGCAGGCCCGACAAGGAGTGCCCGTCGCCGACGTCGTACCGCACGTCGGAGCCGGCCAGCAGATGGGCCACGTGTGCGGCGGCGCCCGGTTGCTTCAGCAGTTCACCGAAGAGCGTTCGCAGCGCACCGACTTCGGGACCGGGAGCCATCAGCGCGGTCTGCGACAACGACTGCATCATGACCCGCTCGCCCACCGGCCGGCGTTCGGAATCGTAGGTGTCGAGCAGTCCTGCGGGGGCCGAACCCTGCACTGCGGCCGCGAGCTTCCAGCCGAGGTTGACGGCGTCCTGCATGCCGAGATTGAGACCGGGCCCGCCCATCGCCGAGTGCACGTGCGCGGCGTCGCCGAGCAGCAGCACGTTGCCCTCCCGGTAGCGATCGGCCTGCCTGCTGTTCTGTCCGTCGATGCGGCGCAGCGCATGTGGTCCTGGTCCGTGCGGCGGTTCGATCGGAACGTCCACCCCCAGTACGCGTTCGGCGCTCTCCCGGACCTCGTCGAGCGTCAACGGGACATCGGCAAGGCCCGGCTGGCGCCCGAATTCGATGGTTCCGATCATCGCCCGATCGGCGGAGAACCGGGCAAAGATGAAGCCGCCGTTGTCGAGCCTGGTGTGGCCGAACCGCAACGGGCCGTACCCGGGAATCGCGTAACCGCCATCCGCGGTGCGCAATTCGTCGGGCATGTGGACGTGCGCGATCCTGGCGACGGTGTCCGACGTGCTGCCTGGGAAGTCGATGCCGACTGTCTTGCGGACCACGCTGCGTCCACCGTCGGCGCCGACCAGATAGGTGGCATCGATGTCGTAGGTGCGCCCCGGCGAGGTGACCGTGACGGTGACGCCACCAGGTGCCGACTCGAGGCCGGTGAGCTCGTGACCCCACCGGACGTCGACGCCGAGATCCCGCGCGCGTTTCTCCAGAAGCCGCACCAACCGGGGCTGCTGGATGAACAGCGCACGTATCGGGTTGTCCTCGATGCCGACGAGGTTCAAGGGCATGGCGGCGAAGAACCATTCGTACATCGGCTCCGGCGGGCCGTCGACGCCGCCGATGGTCTGGTAGAGGCCGCGCATGTCGAGCTGCCGGATCACCTGCCCGACAAGGCCGTTGGCCTTCGGCTCGTCGCTCGGCCCTGGTAGCACGTCGAGAACGACGGGCCGGACTCCCGCCAGAGCGAGCTCGCACGCCAGCATCAAGCCGTTGGGTCCTGCTCCTGCGATGACGACGTCGTGATGGTCAGTCATGGTTCTTCCCTCCAGTTCGGGTGGTCGGCTCCGGCAGGCCCGCCGCGACGGCGGCGAAGCCCTGCCTGAACAAGGTGGTGATGGCCACCGGCGGATCGGCCATCACATAGGCATCCGTCGCGGCCTCGCCGACGGCGCCCATCACCCCGGCCGCCATGCGGGGGTACATGTCCCGCTCCGGGTCGGTTCCGGTTCGCTCGGCGATGGCCTCCACCCAGTCGGCGAACAGGCTCCTGAACATGGCGACCCGCAGTTCCGGTGCGTGCACCACCGCGCGGACCACGGCCAGTTGCTTGCGGGTCGGCGCGACCTCCGCGACACCCTCGGCCGCCAGCGGTTCGATGACCGACTCGGCAATGGCCGACCAGAGTGGCTCGTCGACGGGCCGTTCGCGAAACACCTCGAGGCTGCGCTCCATCCGTTGTACCTGGCGGTACGCCAGCGCCTCGTACTTGTTGCCGAAGTAGTTGTTGAACGTCCGCAGCGACACCCCTGCCGCGTCCGCGATGGCTTCGCGCGTGACGTTGTCCAGACCCCGCTCGAAGGCGAGGCTCAGCGTGGCGTCACTGAGCGCCCGACGGGTGTCGACCTTCTTGCGTTCGCGAAGTCCGGTCATGACACCACCGTACGCGGATTTTTGCACAGTAGGCAAGATTGCCCAGTGGGCAACTTTCTGAGGATCTCTTGGCCGCCTGATGTGCGCAGGGCGACACGCTAAGAGTTGATCCGTAATTGATTGTGGGTCTTGATGTTCCAGAGTCCTGCGATGATTTGGATGCTGTGGTTGATGGCTTGGCTGCGGCCGCATTGACGCAGGATTCGCCAGTCCTTGAGACGGGCGATGAAGTGCTGGACGCGGCGGTGTGTGGAGTGGTGGTTGTCCTGGATGATCCGGCCGAAGTCGTTGTGCTGTGGACCGGTGATGGTGGGGATGCCGTCTCATAGGTCCGGTGTCGGTGCTCTGTGATTGCATGGTTTTCATGGCAACCGCCTGCCCCGACATCACGGCTCCGACTAGCGGCGATGCGGTGCTTGGGGGGCCGCGGCGGCGAAGCAAGTCCAAGGCCGCGAACTTCACCTACGACGGGCCGATGGCGGTAGTCCGACTGGAACTCGACGTGACTGAGGCCAGCGCCCAGCGGCGGTTGCAGCGACAGTGGGAGGCGGTATTCCGGCTGCGGCGGGCGTTGCAACGCGACGCCGCGGCCCGGTGTGCGGCGTACTGGGCCGCCCACCACGAACGGGCAGCTGACCCCAAAGCACTGCGGGCCCGATTGGGCCTGACCCGCAATGGCATTGAAGCTGCTGCGAAGGCGCATATCGAGGCCAGTGGGTGGATGCGTGATCACCTCACCAAAGCGGTCGGTTTGCACGTGGCCGACGAGGTGTGGGAGACGATCGACCGGCATCTGTTCGCAGATTCATCCGGCCGGAGGCACGGGCCGCCGCGGGTCGGGTCGTGGTGGGATTTCACCCGCATTCCCGGGCGTGCACGGTCGCACACCAAAGACCAGCCGACGTGGGAGACCTACCGTCTGGTGGGCACCCTGGACGGGCACCTGGCCACCTACCGCCACCCACGCATGCCCGTGGGTGTGCGCACCGCCCATCACGCGGCCGATCAGCCAATCGGCGCATCGATCCTGGCCCAGCCAGCCGCGGTGGCCGCGCCGACGCGGCCGGTCAGTAAGTCGTGGTGGCATCACGACGGGGCGCTTGCGGTGGTGTTCACCGGCCTGCCCGCCGGTGATCTGGTGCTGCCGGTGCGGTTGGCGTCCGGGGCGGGCCAGTGGCCACACCTGGCCCACTTCCTGACCGACCCGGCTGTCTGGCACAAGATCGACCTGGTGCGGGTGCGTGACCGCAAGGCGCCCGGCGGCTGGCGTTACTACGCGCATCTGCTCATCCACGGACGTGGCTATCAGTCGGCGTCGACGATCGCACGTCGTGAACAGATTCCAGCAGGTCGGCGCGCCGGGGTGGATGCCAACGTGTCCAACCTGGCGATTGCCTCGTTCCCCACCGATCAGCCCGAGCAGGGGCTGCTCGTCGACCGGATCGACTGCACCCAAGCCCAGCAGAACACCGCGATACGTGCCGCGCAGCGGGCCAGGGCGCGGCAGAAGGCGTTGGATCGCTCGCGGCGCAACACCAACGCCAGCCAATACGGTCCGTCGGTGCGGCAGTACGAACGCGCGCAGCGGCGGGCTGCGAAAGGATTGCCCGCCAAGCAGATCACCAATCCGGGTGGGGCTCGCTACGCCCGCGTGGATGGTGTCCCCCTGCGGGCGTACGGTCGCGATGAACTTTCGCAGCGTTATCAGCGCACCCGGTGCGACCACGCCGCCGAATCACGCCGCACCAGTCAAGCCAAGCAGGCCCGCGCCACCGAGATCGCCGCGGCGATCGTGGCCACCCACGGCAACACCATCACCGTGGAGGACTGCCGCGTCTCTACCTGGGCGCGATTGTGGGGCAAACGGATCGCCTTGTTCAGCCCCGGCATGCTCATGGCCGCTCTCACTGCCGAATGCACAGCCAGCGGCGGACAGTTCTTCCGCACCGACACCCGGTCCACCGCGATGAGCCAGCACTGCCTGTGCGGCCAACGCGTTCCCAAGACGCTGGCCCAACGCATCCACCACTGCCCACACTGCGGACTGCGCGGGGACCGCGACGTGGTCTCTGCGGCATTGGCGGCCTGCGTGACACTGGCCGACCCCGATGATCCGCGCACCGCGCGGGTCGACTACCGACTTGCCCACGCCCTGCGCGACGGGCTGGCCTCCCAGCAAGAGTGGGAGGGTTCAGTCAACCGGCACCAGCCACCACCATCACCCGATGACGGACCGGCCAGGACCGGCAGCCACCAACCGGTGGCCTCTGCTGAACAAGCAGCACCCGGCACACCCCCGAACAGACCAGCCCCAAAGCCTGGACGTCGCGGAACCAGCCGAAAACAACCAGCCCCCAAACTGATTGGCGCTGCATGACCCACAACAGGTCAACTCTTAGCTGGTGCCCAATGGGTCGATGGTCCAGGCGATGTAGAGCATGGCGGCGCTGACCGTCGCGGTGGTGGCGAAGTCGATGACCCTGCTGCGCACGACGAGCAGCCCGGCCCGATCGTCGGGCAGCGTCAGACGCATGGCCGCTGCGACCCCGACGCCGATCGCCAGCACCAGCGCGCCGCGGCGCCAGTAGCCTCCGACCACGAGCCCGAGTCCGGCGAGCAGGAACAGGCCCACCGTCAGGATGGGCCACTGCCCCGCGAACACCTTGTGCGCGAAATCCCTTGGCGTCACGCCAGACCCAATGCACGTTCGTCGGCTTCGACAACGTTCGTCAGCAGGAACGCCCGCGTCAGCGGCCCCACACCACCCGGGTTCGGCGACACGTAGCCCGCGACGTCCCAGACGTCGGGCGCCACGTCGCCGACCAGCTTGCCCGCGTCGTCGCGGCTGACCCCGACGTCGACCACCGCCGCGCCGGGCTTGACCATGTCCGCGGTCACGATGTGCGCAACTCCGGCTCCGGCGATGATGATGTCGGCCTGCCGGGTCAACGCGGGCAGATCGCGAGTCCCGGTGTGGCACAACGTCACCGTGGCGTTCTCGGAGCGACGGGTGAGCAGCAGTCCCATCGGCCGGCCGACCGTGACACCGCGGCCGATCACCACGACGTGCGCGCCCGCGATCGGGACGTCGAACCGGCGCAGTAGGTGCACGATGCCGCGGGGCGTGCACGGCAGGGGCGCGGACTCGTTGAGCACCAGCTTGCCAAGGTTCGTCGGGTGCAGGCCGTCGGCATCCTTGGCCGGGTCGATGCGTTCCAGCGCGGCGTTCTCGTCGAGGTGCTTGGGCACCGGCAGCTGCACGATGTACCCGGTGCAGTCCGGGTTGTCGTTGAGCTCGTCGATCGTCGCGTTGAGCGTGGCCTGGTCGATGTCGGCAGGCAGGTCGCGACGGATCGAGTTGATGCCGACCTTCGCGCAGTCGGCGTGCTTGCCGCGGACGTAGGCGTGCGAGCCCGGATCGTCGCCGACCAGCACCGTCCCAAGGCCAGGGGTTCGGCCCGCTGCGGTCAGTGCCGCGACCCGTTCCTTGAGGTCGACGAAGATCTCGTCGCGTGTGGCCTTGCCGTCCAGAGTGATCGCTCCCACGCAGTCCATCTCCCGTCGCTTCGCTCGCCCGGCCCATTCTGGCATCACCCGCTGGCACTTCGCGCAAGCGCTCGTCGCAGGTCATTGACAGCGTGCCGAGCCGCATGGTCAGCTGCGCCAATGAACACTGCGCCCAATGTGTTCACCCCGGCCAAGCTCGGCCCGGTGACGCTTCGCAATCGCATCATCAAGGCGGCGACGTTCGAGGCGTCCACCCCGGACGCCCTTGTCACCGACGACCTGATCACCTACCACCGGCTGCCTGCCGCAGGTGGAATCGGTATGACGACGGTGGCCTACTGCGCGGTGTCACCCGGCGGGCGCACCGACGGTTGGCAGCTCTGGATGCGGCCCGAGGCGGTTCCCGGGCTGCGTCGCCTTACCGATGCCATCCACGCCGAGGGCGCCGCGATCAGCGCCCAGATCGGCCACGCGGGACCCGTCGCCAATTCCCGGACGAACAAGGCCAAGGCGTACGCGCCGGTGCGCTTCTTCAATCCGCTCTCCATGAGGTTCGCCAAGAAGGCGACCGCGGCCGACATCGACGACATCACGGCGGCACACGCCAACGCGGCGCGGCTGGCCATCGAATCCGGCTTCGACGCCGTCGAGATCCATCTGGGCCACAACTATCTGGCCAGCGCGTTCCTCAGCCCACTGATCAACCGTCGCACCGATGAATTCGGTGGCTCTCTCGAGAATCGCGCCAAGGTGGCGCGCGGTCTGGTGCGGGCAGTCCGCGACGCGGTGGGCGACCGGATTGCGGTGACCGCGAAGCTCAACATGTCCGACGGCGTGCGCGGCGGCATCTCACTCGACGAGTCGCTGCAGACTGCCAGCTGGCTGGAGGAGGACGGTGGCCTCGACGCCATCGAGCTCACCGCGGGCAGTTCGCTGCTCAACCCGTTGTATCTGTTCCGCGGCGACGCGCCGGTCAAGGAGTTCGCAGGCGCCTTCAAGCCGCCGCTGAGCTGGGGCATTCGGATGACCGGCAAGAAGTTCCTGCGCGAGTACCCCTACCGCGAGGCGTATCTGATGGACCAGGCCAAGCAGTTTCGCGCCGAACTCAAGATGCCGCTGATCCTGTTGGGCGGCATCACCAATCGCGACACCATGGACCTTGCGATGGCCGAGGGGTTCGACTTCGTCGCGATGGGCCGCGCGCTTCTCGCCGAACCCGATCTGATCAACCGGATCAAGGACGACGGCGCTGTGCGGTCGGCGTGCACGCACTGCAACAAGTGCATGGCGACCATTTACAGCCATACGCACTGCGTCGTGACCGGCTCGCCGGGCTGAGCGGTACTACCGCCCCGACATCTGCGTCACGACACCCACGGCAGGGTTGCGGAAGTCCTTGAACTCGATCATCGCCTCGTCGCGCATGATCCGAATGCCGGACGTGAGAAGGAGCTTGTGCTCGGACACGGTGTAGACGACCTGCTCGGTCTGCGCACCGAAGCATCCGTTGGCGAGTGCCGTGGCAGGCAACCGCATGACCGCCTGGTCGGACACCCGCACACCCCGGTACTCGTAGCCTCCCCGACCGTCTGCGCAGATCGCGATCTGCGACAGCTTCGTTCGGCCGATCACGACGGCCTTCTGCTGCGGGTCGCAGCGCGCCGCGGAGTTCACGAAGCCGCGGGCATCGCTATTCGCCGGTGGATCGGCAGCGGCTGACGGCAAAGCCACTCCCGTAGCCAAGGCGGCGAATCCCGCGCACGCTGCCATCAGCACCGCAACCATCCCGCGCGGCCCGGAGCGACGCCTTGGCGCCTGGGCGTTCATCCTCGCCATGACGACAAAGACACCACGTTTTGCCTGAACATCGGTGGATCTCTGCCGTACCAGTACCGAATCGTTAGCCGCCCGAGACCAAGGCACGCGCGCAATCCTCCACGATCGCGTCGGCCGCCTCGGGAATCCTTTGCCCCGCAACGAGGTGCCGACGCACAATCGCGTACGGCACGTCGATGAGTGCCGCGCTCAGTCGATCGAGGTCGACGTCCAGTTCGCCCAACAGTCGGTTCACGGTGCGATGCAGGGTTTCGCGCCGCTCGACGATCGGTTCCGGCCACGCCGCGCGATCCAGCGCCTCGGCCCCCGCGAGCAATACCTGCGCCTCCACCGGGTGCTCGCGGCACCAATGGACCGCGAACCGCGCGGCCGCCACGCAGCGCTCGGTGGTGTCACCCGGCGGGGTGAGTGCGTCGGCGAAGCCGCCCTGGAACCGCTCCTCGGTGCGCATCCACAGCTCACCGCACAACGCCGCCCGCGTCGGAAAGCGGTGGTAGACCGAGCCACTCGGCGCGCCGACCGCTCTGGCCACGGCGGACATCGACACCGCAGCGGGGCCGTGCTCGGCCAGCAGAACGACGGCGGCATCGAGCAGTTCATCCACGGAGTAGCGCGCTGGCCTGGGCACGAGGTAATAATAGAGAGATATCTCCAAAAAGGAGGCCACGACATGCCACAGCCACATCAATCGCGCACCGGTTCTACGACGCACTCGCCGGAATCAACCCAGGTGCCCTGACGACACTGCTCTCCGACGACTTCGAAGGCACCGTCAGCGCAGGCATGCCGCACGGGGTCGGCGGCGTGCACCACGGGCCGAACGACATGCTCGGCGTGTGGGGCACCATCAACGGGCTCTACGACATGCGCGTCGAACCAAGCGATTTCCTCGAGATCGACGACCAGCACGTGGTCGTCATCGGTCACTATCGCGGCCCGGCCCGCGACGGAAGCTCGACAGTGGACGCGGCGTTCGCCCACGTCATCACGACCAGTGGCGATCGCATGACGGCGCTGCAGCAGATCACCGACACCGCACGCTGGGGTATCGCCACGCCGCAGTGACGTTCCCCGTCGGTCCGCTCGACCCGGTGATTTCCCCCCGTCGCTCCGCTCGCCCCCGGTGATTTCCCCCCGTCGCTCCGCTCGCCCCCGGGGCGACCGCGCGGACCGTCGTCACGCACGGCGCCGGAACCGATAGAGTTGCATCCGATGACGCGACCTTCCCCACCCGCGCTGACCGTTCGTTACGACGGGTCGTCTCGCACCTTTGCGGCAGGCAACGACGTTGTCGTCGGCCGTGACTTGCGTGCCGACCTCCGCATCGCCCACCCCCTGATCTCGCGCGCGCACGTGATCCTGCGCTTCGAGGGGGGCCGCTGGCTGGCCGTCGACAACGGCAGCCTCAACGGAATGTTCGTCAACGGCCACCGGGTTCCGGTGGTCGACATCTCCGACGGACTCCACGTCAACATCGGCAATCCCGACGGTCCCCAGCTGACCTTCGAGGTGGGTCGTCACCAGGGTTCGGTCGGGACGCCACCGCCGACCACGTCCGTGCCGATCGCCAACCGCGCGAGCGGTTCGTGGCCAACCCAGCCGCCGCCAACGTCGCGGCCGCCCTTGCCGCCGCCGGGTGCATCGCGCTCACAACCGGTGTATCAACCGCCGCAGCAGCCGCGCTATCCATCGGGCCCGACGCCCGCCGCGCCGCCCTACCCGAGCGGTCCGCAGTCGTACCCCAGCAATCCGCAGTCGTATGCCGGTGCGCCACAGTCATACCCGAGCGCTCCCCCGCAGACCTACCCAACGCCGGCCCCTGCTCAGCAGACCGGTGGCTACTCGGCCGCCACCACGATGGGGCCGACGGCGCAGCCGCGCCAGAGCGAGGGCAACCTCGCGACCAGCATGCTCAAGATCCTGCGGCCGGGTAAGGCCGCGGATGCGCCAGCGGGGTCGGTCAAGATCGGCCGGGCCACCGACAATGACATCGTCATCCCCGACGTGCTGGCGTCCCGCCATCACGCCACGTTGATCCCGAGCGCCGGTGGCACCGAGATCCGCGACAACCGCAGCATCAACGGCACGTTCGTAAACGGCGCGCGGGTCGACTCCGCCATGCTGCGCGACGGCGACGTCGTCACCATCGGCAACGTCGACCTCGTCTTCGCAGGGGGCACGCTCGCCCGCCGCAGCGAGACCGAGGCGGCGACGCGCACCGGTGGCCTCGAGGTGCACGGCGTCACGTGGACCATCGAGAACAACAAGACGCTGCTCGACAACATCTCCCTGACCGCGCGGCCAGGCACGTTGACCGCCGTCATCGGACCGTCCGGCGCAGGCAAGTCGACCTTCGCCCGGCTGGTGGCCGGTTACACCCACCCGACCAGCGGCACGGTCAGCTTCGAAGGCCACAACATCCACTCCGAATACGCTTCCCTGCGAAGCAGAATCGGCATGGTCCCGCAGGACGACGTGGTGCACGGCCAGCTCACCGTCAGGCAGGCCCTGATGTACGCGGCGGAGCTGCGACTGCCGCCCGACACCACGAAGGCCGACCGCGAACAGGTCGTGATGCAGGTCCTCGAAGAGCTCGAGATGACCAAGCACCTCGAGACGCGGGTCGACAAACTCTCCGGCGGACAGCGCAAGCGCGCGTCGGTGGCACTCGAGCTGCTGACCGGCCCGTCGCTGCTGATCCTCGACGAGCCGACCTCGGGCCTCGACCCCGCGCTCGACCGCCAGGTCATGACGATGCTGCGACAGCTTGCCGACGCAGGCCGCGTGGTTCTGGTGGTCACCCACTCCCTGACCTACCTGGACGTCTGCGATCAGGTGCTGCTGCTGGCGCCTGGCGGCAAGACCGCGTTCTGCGGACCACCGAGCCAGATCGGCCCGTCCATGGGCACGACGAACTGGGCCGACATCTTCAGCACCGTCGCAGGCGATCCGGAGGCCGCGAAGGCCCGCTACCTGGCGCAGACGGGACCACCACCGCCGGTGCCGCCCGTCGAGGCGCCCACCGACCTCGGCGAGCCGGCCAAGACCAGCCTGCTGAGACAGTTCTCCACGATCGGGCGACGCCAGATCCGATTGATCGTCTCCGACCGCGGCTACTTCATCTTCCTGGCGGCGCTGCCGTTCATCATGGGCGTGCTGTCGCTGTCCGTGCCGGGCGCGACCGGTTTCGGTCCCCCCGACAAGCTCAGCGATGCCCCCAACCAGCCGGGCCAGGTGCTGGTGCTCATGAACGTCGGCGCCATCTTCATGGGCACGGCCCTGACCGTTCGCGACCTGATCGGTGAGCGCGCAATCTTCCTGCGCGAGCAGGCAGTCGGGCTGTCGACGACTGCCTACCTGCTTGCCAAAGTGTGCATCTACTCGGTGTTCGCGATCCTGCAGTCCGGAATCGTCACGGCGATCACGATCATCGGCGTCGGTCCGCCCAAGAACGGTGGGCTCATGCTCGGCTCTGGCGAGGTGGCCGCGTCGATCGAGCTGTTCATCGGCATGGCCGCCGCGACGGTCTGCGCGGCGGCGGTGGGCTTCGCGCTGTCCGCGCTGGCGAGATCCAACGAGCAGATCATGCCGATGCTCGTCGTCGCGGTCATGTCGCAGCTGGTGTTCTCCGGCGGCATGATCCCGGTGACCGGCCGAATCCCACTCGACCAGATGTCCTTCGTCACGCCTGCCCGCTGGGGCTTCGCCGCCACGGCGTCGACGGTCGGGCTCACCGACCTGGTGAAGCCGCCGATCATGCCCGACGACTCCTTCTGGAAGCACACGTCGGGCACGTGGTTGTTCGACATGGGGATGCTGGCGTTGCTGTCGATCTTCTATCTGAGCTTCGTGCGGTTCAAGATTCGCCTCAAGTCGGGCTAACCCGCCGTTGTTCTGCGGCACGGAGTTGGCCGAACGCATCGAGTGCGGCTTCCACCTGCTGTACACCCGCGCAGTTCTGGTGAAGTAGTGGCGTAAGCGCCCAACGGAACTGGGGTAGTCGGCTACCCCAGTCCGTCCGCCGCAGCGGCCTTAGGTTCCTCCCACACTGCGCAACATGGGGGAGCCACGACATGACCAAGCACTTGAGCCTCACGGCAACTGCTGCGGTGAGCGCGGCCATCACGGCCGGGCTGTTCACCGGCACTGGGGCACCCTCTGCCAGCGCCGCTCCCGCGTGTGCCGCCCCGATCGTCTGTCCCCTGATCGGGGTCGGCGCGACCGTCGTCGACATCGGCGCGGGAGCGAGTACTGCGTTCACCGGTCTGGTGGGCGCCGCCAGTGGCGGCGCCCTCTTCGGTCTGATCGGTCCTGGCGGCTTCTTGATCGGCGACGGACTCGATGGAGGGCCCGGTCAGGACGGCGGCCCTGGTGGCCTGCTGTTCGGCAATGGAGGTAGAGGCGGCGACGGTGTCGCCGGGCAACCCGGTGGAAACGGCGGCAGCGGTGGGCTCTTCTTCGGCAACGGCGGAGCCGGCGGATCGGGCGGCGCGGGCGCACCAGGTGGCAACGGCGGCAACGCCGGATTGATCGGCAACGGTGGCGAAGGCGGGACGGGCGGGATCGGCGCGACCGGTCCGGCAGGCGTCAACCCGACCCCGAACGGCACGACAGCCGCCGCAGGCGCGAACGGTGCCGACGGCACCACGACGGTCCTGCCCACCGACGGCGAACCCGGCTCCCCCGGCGGGCCGGGTACCGCGGGCGGCAAGGGCGGCGACGGTGGACAGACCATCGTCGCGACCACGGGTCAGGTCGGGGCGACCGGCGGAGCGGGTGGCACCGGCGGCGCAGGCGCGCCAGGTGGCCACGGCGGCACGGGCGGCATCACGTTCGGCACCTTCGATGGAGACATCACCGGCGGAACCGGCGGAGCGGGCGGAACCGGCGGAACTGGAGCCGACGGCGGAACCGGAGGCACAGGAGGACAAGGGTTCAGCGGCCCTGGCCTCGGAACCGGCGGCGACGGCGGCAAGGGAGGCGACGGCGGTCAGGGCGCGACCGGCGGCACGGGTGGTGTCGGCGCCCCGGGTGGTAACGGCGGTCAGGGCGGCGCGATCTTCGGCGTCGGCGGCACCGGAGGAACCGGTGGCACGGGAGGCACGGGTGGCACCGGCGCGACCGGTGGCAATGGTGGCGCCGGTGGCGACCATGGCAAGGGTTCGACGCTGTCGGCCATCGATCCGGTGGCCGGCTCCCCAGGCGCTGGCGGCAACGGCGGGGCAGGCGGCGCCGGTGGCGCTGGCGGTGCGGGTGGCCCTGGCGGATCGGGGGGCGGCGGCGCAAGCGGTTCTGGCGCAACGGGTTCCGATGGCAGCACGGGTAGCACAGGCAACACCGGCAGCGCGGGAAGCCCAGGCGCGAACGGCACCTAGGGCTCAAAGCCCCCGCAGAATGGAGATCAGCTGTTCGCGGCTGTTGGCCCCGACGCGTTGCGAGGCGCGAAAGAGGTGTCCCTCCACCGAACGGGTCGACATGGTGAGCCGCTCAGCGACCTCCTTGTTCGAGAGTCCTTGTGCTGCAAGCGAAATGATTTCGCTCTGCCTGGCGGTGAACGGCTGAGGCGTCGTGGCGGCGCGCAGCGCGGGGGTCTGGGCCCCGTGACATTCGGCCGCGAGCCTCTGGACGGTGGCGGACGCGCTCAGTGCCGCACCGCGCAGGCCGGCGTCTCGATACGCGACGACGGCTTGGGCTGCCGCGTCGGCGGCGGCAATGCGATCACCGAATTCCTCGTACCGGCGTGACGCGTCGACGAGTGCGTCCCCACTTCCCACCGCGAGTGCCGCGGCATGGGCTGCGACGGCGGGGGCGCGGGGGCCTTGAACGCGGTCGGTCAGCTCGGCCAGCCGTGCGGCGGTGCCGTGGTCGCCGAACTGTGTCGCCGCCTGCAGTAGCAGGACTTCCCAGGCGGGCCTGCCGCGTTCGGATTCTCCTGCGGCTGCGTCACGCAGGATCGAAATTGCCTGCGACGTCGCACCTTCTGCCGCGTACGCCCAGGCCTCCGCGATGACTCGGTCGAGGTCCCACGCACCGGCCTCGGCGTGTTGGGGAGATCGCTGGATGGCCGAGAGCTCCCGCCGCGCGTCGGCTGCCCTACCCGCCATGCCGGCCACGGCCGCCAACCAGGACCGCGCGAAGGTCTTCATCATCGGTCCACCGCCGTCGTTCTCCAAGTGCGCGATCGCTTCTTGCAGAGACCGTTGTGCCGCAGGGAGTTCCCCTCGGCTCATCGCCGAAAGACCGGCGAAGAGGCCGTGCCACGCCAGCTGAAACGGAACGTCGATGGTGTCGCGCCCGATGCGTGCGCTCATCGCGTCCATCGACGTCAGGGCACCTGCGAGCCGGTACGCGATGACCTGCACCGCCGCCAGCGGCAGGCGCAGGTGTGAGGCTTCTGCCGACGCCGCCGCCACTCGATAACCGGCCTCGGCCGCCGATTCGATCTCGTCGATGCGGCCGAGATCGCCGAGCCCGCTGACCAAGACCCACGACGACAACATGTGCACGATGTCGTTGGCCGGCGTGCTGGCGAGAATGGTGCTGGCGCGATCGACGGCACTGGAGTGGCCACGCGCCAGGTCGATCAATGCCCGCAACGCATTGGCGACCGCTTGTGCCGCTTCGTCGTTGGCGGGTATCGCCGCGTCGAGCTCCCCCTCCGCACTGTCCACGTCGCCGAGACTGAGGGCGAAGTTCATGGCCCGCAGGATGGCGATCTGTGCGCGGGTAGGACCATCCGTCTCGCCGGCGAGCTCGGCGAGGATGGCCTCCGCGTCGGTTCCGCGCTCCTGCCAGGTGATGGCCATCGCCTGAATGATCTTCGCAGGCAGCCCGCCTCCGGCGGCGACGGCTCGCCCGGCCAGCGTTTCGGCGAGCTTGAGATCACCGAGTTGCATCGCGGCCGACGTCGCTGCGAGTACGAGGTCCGGAGCGGGCGCCAGGTCGGATTCCATGGTGAGGACGGCTTGTCGCACCAGGTCTCGCGGATCGGTCGAGCCAACGCGTGCGAGTTCGGTGGCGATGCGCCCACGGAGTCGCCGCATCCGCAACGGCCCGCTGCGGCTCACCTCGCCGAGCAGCGGGTGGGCAAGCCGAACGGACGCGGGCCGACCACGGAGATCGACGCTGATCAGGCCGAGCGACTCGGCCTCGGCCACTGCTTCGGGATCGGTGATCGCCTCCAGGACATGGGTTTCCATCGGTTCGGCGACCGCGAGGGCGTCGAGCACGTCGCGGACGGATGTTGGCACCTTGGCGATCCGTTCTTCGAGCAGGTCTGCCAGCGTGGGCGAGAGCTCCGGCTCGCCAGCCCACAACCACATCCCCGAGCGCAGGAACATCCGGCCTGCACTGACCTCGTTGTCGAGGAGGTGCCGCAGATACAGCGCGTTGCCCTGGGTGTACTGCCAAAGCCTCTGTGCGCTAAAGGAGTCCACTGGACCGTCGACCACGTGCTCCACCAGTCGGGTGATCTCCGACAGCGAGAGCGGTTGCAGTTCAAGGCGTTCCAGATGCTGATCCTTCCAGATCGCGGTGATCGCGTCCGGTGGTGTTTCTCCCGAGCGGATCGTCAGGATCACGGTGGCCAGTCGTCGGGTGACGAGCTGGTGAATCGTGAACGCCGACAGGTCGTCCAGCAGGTGCGCATCGTCGACACCGACGACCACCTCGCCATGGCGCGCGTCGCCGATCAGTCCGTCGATCACCTCACGCACGCGCCGCAACGGATCGGGACCGAAATCGCTGGCGATGTCGGCGAATGCGCCGAGTGGCACGCTGCGCGCCGACGCAGTGCCGACGATCCAATGTCGGCGGGCGGTACGCGGGCCACTGCACGCGACGGCTTCCCGCGCCACCCGGGTCTTGCCGACGCCAGCCGAGCCGGAAAGCACGATCCCGCAGGCGCGACCGGCAGTCGCCCGCGTGGCCTCGGAGATCACGGCAAGCTCTTCTGATCGCCCGGTCAGTGGCCACTGGCGGATCACCGGCAGATTCTAAACCGACACAGGCGTTGCACAGCAGATGTCGAGCAAACCCGCAGATTCACCTTTGCAAAGCGGCTGCCAGCTTGGCCTCTGCCACTCGCATGAACGTCGGGAGCGCGGCCGGGTCGACGCCGATGCGCTCGGCGATCACTTCATCGGCAATTCCCGCATCGCGCAACCGAAGCGCGGTTGCGTACGGCAACGGCAACAGCTCCATCGACTTGGTGCGACGCGCATCGGGGGCCATGCCTCGACGATGAACGCTGCGCCCGTGGCGGGCAGGGGTACTCGACTACCCCAATGTGGCGGAACTGGGGTAGTCGACTACCCCAGTCGGCCCGGCACGGCGGACTTACGTTCCTGGAGTCTTCGGCGAAAGGACCCATCCATGACAACGCATCGGTTTCTCGTATCAGCCGTGACAGCCGGTGCATTCGCGGCTGCCGGTGCCACTCTGGTGGCCGGGCAGCCGGGCTCCCCCGCTCAGGCGCGCATCGTCAGCATGCCCGTCGTGCTCGTCGATCACTCTTGTGCCACAACGGACATCGTCTGCGACATGGCGTCCCGCACGCCGGGCGCGGACGGCGTCGTCGTCCCTGCGGCGATCCGCCAGGCACTTATCTCCCCCGTCGCTTCGCTCGCCCCTGCGCCCACCGCACTTCCAGGGCCCATCGATCCGATCCTTGCGCGTCTGCTTGGCGCGCCCGCGCAAATCCTGGCCAACCCGTTCAACGTCATCGGCAGGGGCGGCTGGCTCATCGGCGACGCCGTCGAGCCCGGCGCGAACGGCGGCCTGCTCATCGGCAACGGCGCAAGCGGTCGCATACCCGGTCAGAACGGCGGGTACGGCGGCCTGCTCGTCGGTGCGGGCGGCAACGGCGCCAACGGCGGGATCGGCCAGGACGGCGGCAACGGCGGGGCTGGCGGCTTCTTCATAGGCAACGGTGGCCACGGGGGCAACGGCGGTGACGCTGACCCCTTGACCGGTATTGCGGGCAACGGCGGTGACGGCGGCCGCGCATACAGAGGCGATGGCGGAGACGGCGGCAACGGCGGCGATGCGGGCACGATACGCATCGTCAACGGCGAGCGGGTCGACAGTTCGATCGCGGTCGCCGCGACGGGCGGAAACGGCGGCAACGGCGGCAGCTCGTCCGACGGCAACGGCGGCAAGGGCGGCAACGGCGGTAGCGCCGCGACAACGGTCGGTGACGCGATTGCGGGCAGCGGCGGGGACGGCGGCAACGGTGGTGGGGTAGGCAACGGAGGCAGGGGCGGCAACGGCGGGATCGTCGCGGCCACCACCGCCGCCAACGCCACTGCCTTCGGTGGCGACGGGGGTAACGGCGGCGACGGGGGTAACGGCAGCATCGGACCCGTCAGCGGCGGGGACGGCGGCGACGGTGGCGACGGCAGTCACAGCGTGGTGAGTGGGGCCGGCAACGCGTTCGGCGGCAACGGCGGGGACGGCGGCGACGTCGGGCCCGACGGCGACTTCGGCGGCAACGGCGGTGACGCCAATGGTTCCGCCGGTGATTTCGCCACCGGTGTCTTCGCGGATGGCAACGCCACTGGCGGTGACGGCGGCAACGGCGGCACTAGCTTCTCCAGCGGCCTAGGCACCCCCTTCAGCCACTCAAACGGCGGTGACGGCGGCCCAGCCGCCGCAGGCGGTTTTGCCGGCGGCTTCAGCAACACCGTTGCCACCGGCGGAAACGGCGGGCAAGGCGGAAACGGCTCAACCAACCATGGCGGCTATGGCAATGCGGGCAACGGCGGCCGCGGCGGAGACGCCAAGAACCCGCGCGCAGATGGCACGTCCATCGGCGGCAACGGCGGCGACGGCGGCCAAAGCAGCCCGGTTGAAGGCAACGGCGGTGCCGGCGGCGACGGCGGCAACGCCCAGAGCCCGGCAAGCGGCAACGCCACAGGCGGCAACGGAGGCGACGGCGGCACTGGCAAACCCGCGTCCGGCAACGCCCCCGGCGGGACCGGCGGCTCCCCCGGCGGCCAAGACGGCGCCCACGGATGACCCCACTGTGAGATCAAGCTGCTCGTCGCGGGAACTTACGACGCTCTCGTCGGCAGGTCGGCGAGGACGTCGAGATTCAGAAACTCCGGCGCCTTGATGACCCGGCGAAGCATGAATCGAATGAAAGCCGGCATGTCCGAGGCACTCTCGTCGCGGTACAGCCGTGGGGCACCAAGCTGGTAATGCCGCCGCCTGCTTTCCAGTTCGCAGCCACCGGCGGCCAGGACATTGCGCACCCAGTCCGCGTCGGAACCGTAGGTCAGCGCGATCACGTATCCGCCTCGGCGCCGAAAGGCCCACAGCGGGGTCCGGAACGTTCGGCCCGACTTGCGACCGCGGTGTATGACGACTGCCCATCCGGGCGCCCACGGAGCGATGAATTGGGTGACGCGGTTGAGCCCAATCTTGTTGGCGCGGGCAACCCAACGCGGTGCTGCCATGTCAAAAACTCCTCACTTGTGGAATTTCTGCGACCACGCTATCTCCGGCGTGATCGAAAGTCAACGACTGTAGAATTCTTCGCACTATGGCCCGGACCGGACGACCGCGCGGCAAGGCCGACACCCGCAATGTGATCCTGGCCGCCGCGCGACGCCTGTTCGCCGATGCCGGATACGACCAGACCTCGGTGCGCGAGGTCGCCGCCGCGGCTGGAGTTGACCCAGCGATGATTCGGCACTACTTCGGTAGCAAGGCTGAACTCTTTCGCGCGACGATGGGATGGCCGTTCAAGCCGGACCAGATTGCCAGCCAGGTCCTCGGTGGCGAGCGCGACGAGATCGGCGAACGGCTCACTCGAGTGTTCTTCGAAGCGTGGGAGCAACAGGACTCGCGGGCACCCCTGCTGGCGATTCTGCGCGGCGCGGCCACCCACATCGAGTCGGCGAACCTGGTGCGCCAGTTCATTCATGGCCAGGTGTACTCGCACATCGCGGCGGGTCTCGACGAGCCGGATGCAGAGCTTCGGATCGACCTGGCGATGGCACAACTGCTGGGCATCGCCTATCTGCGGCACATCTTGCAGGTCGAACCAATCGCGTCGACGCCAGTTGAAGAACTCATCAGGCAAGTTGCACCCGCGATCAGCTGGCGCCTCACCTCGTGAAACCGAAACTGACGGGAAACCGCAATTTTGGCCACGGGGACGATCTTTCCGCAGTCCCGGCGGCCGCTTACCCGCCGTGGATGTCGAGACCGTGTGCGGCGGCGTAGGAGACGGCCTGGTCGATGTCGATCTTGGCGCCGCGCACCTTCGCCGTCGTCCAGAACGTCGGGTCGACGCGCGCACCCCGCAGGTCGGCATCGTCGAGGCGGGCGTCCTGCGCGCGGGCGCCGGTGAGGTCCGCACCGCGCAGCACCGCCTTGCGCAGATCGGCGCCGACCAGGCTGGTCTCCCGTAACCGGCAATCCGACAGGTCGACCGTGCGCAAATCGCACCCGCCAAGGACGGCCAGCGACAGGTCGACCTCGGTGAACGTCGCTGGACGCATGCGGCTTTCGGTGAACACCGAGCCGAGCAGGCTGCAGTGCCGAAACGTGATGTGCATCAACGATGCCCGGCGGAAGTCGCAGTTGCGGAAGGCAGAGCCCTCGTGCACGGACTCGGACAGGTTCACCCCGGCGAAGACACATTCGGTGAACACCACCCGTTGGGTGCGCAGCCGGCTCAGGTCTTCGTCGCGAAAGTCATGTCCGATGAACTCGCGGTCCACCCACTCTTCGTCGGGGTCGGGCACGGATCAGCCGGGGAGCGAGCTGAGGTTCATCAACGCGTACTCGGTGACGGCGATCAGTGCGGCCCGCGCGGAATGCCGGTCGCGAGCGTCGACGGTGACCACCGGAATGTGCTCGGCAAGGGCCAGCGCCTTGCGCACCTCCTGCGGCGGATGCCTGCGCCCGTCGTCGAATTCGTTGATCGCGATGAGGAACGGCAGGTTCCGCGCCTCGAAGAAGTCCACGGCGGCGAAGCTGTCCTGCAGCTTGCGAACGTCGACCAGGATGACCGCGCCGATGGCACCCCGGACCAGGTCGTCCCACATGAACCAGAACCGTCGCTGACCGGGCGTGCCGAACAGGTAGAGCACCAGGTCCTCGGCGAGCGTGATGCGGCCGAAGTCCATCGCCACCGTCGTGGTGTTCTTCTCCGGGGTCCCAGCGAGGGCGTCGAGACCCTGCGAGGCGTTGGTCACCAGGGCCTCGGTCCGCAGCGGCATGATCTCCGACACGGCGCCCACGAACGTCGTCTTGCCTGCGCCGAAGCCGCCCGAGATGACGATCTTGGTCGACGCACTGTTTCGACGCAGCACGCCGGTGGAACTGCCGTCAGAGTGCCCGTAGGCCACGCAGCGTCCTTCCTATCAATTCACGTCGTTCGTCGGGAGTCGCCGACTCGCCGAGGGTGGTCTGCACGCGCACGTATCCCTGCGTCACCAGATCACCGATCAGCACCCGCGCCACACCAAGCGGCAACGATAGGCGAGCGGCGATTTCGGCGACCGACGGGCTGTCGACACCCAACCCGAGAATCTTGGCACGCACGTCGTTTCCGGGCCAGCGCGGCGCGGGCCCGAATTCCATTGTCCTGATCGGCGCCTCGAGTGGGAGGTCGACACGCGTACTGGTACGACCGGATGTCAGCGTGTACGGCCTGACCAGGCTGGCTTCTGCTCCCGGTTCAGCGGATTCCCACGCGTCTCGCACCTCGTCCATGGCAAGTCACGAGTGTTGTGCGGTACGGCGGGATGCTTGGACGACGGTGCCAACGCGCTCGACGAGGATCGCCATCTCGTAGCCGATCTGGCCGATGTCGCAGGACCGGGTGGCAAGGGCTGCCAGATTGGATCCGTCGCCGACGCGCATGAGCAGCAGATAGCCGTTCTCCATCTCGACGACGGACTGCATCACGTGCCCACCGTCGAAGAGTTGCGCGGCACCGGTGGACAGGCTGGCCAGTCCCGACGCCACGGCGGCCAACTGATCGGCGCGCTCGATGGGCATGTGCTCGCTCGAGGCGCGCAGCAGCCCGTCGGCGGAGACCAGGATCGCGTGCGACACCCCTGCTACCTCGTCGGCGAACTTCGAGACCAACCAGTCGAGTGAGTCACGCTGGGTCGAACGGGTCATTCGTCGTCTGTTCCTCTGGTTTCCTTGGCGTGCGTGCGGCCCGCGTGTACGCCACCGAAATGGTTGCCGAAGCTGGCGCGCACGGCCTCCGGATCGCGTGCCGGGCGGGCGTGCGCACCGGTGTCGTGCCCCGAGGCGGCGGGCTCATTGGTGCCGTTGGCGCCGTTGGTGCCGTTGCGATGTCTGCCATTGTGGCCGTCGTCCTGTCCTTCCGCGGCACCGGGCACCAGTCTGGCGCCGGGTTCGCGCACCGGCAAACCGTGCTCGGTGTGCTGGGCCACGGGCGATTCCTCGGCTGCGGCAGCCGCCTCCCAGCCCTTGTCCCACACCGTCTTCCAGTCCAGGTCCGTGCTCTGGGCGAGCTCGTGCGGATCGTCGATCAACCACTCGGACAACATCTTCTGGAAGATGGAGTCGTCGCTTCCCGACGCCTGCGACGGCGCGGCCGGTATCGGCTCGACGCGGAGGGGCTCGACGGGCGGGGGCGGTGGTGGCGCGACGGGCGGAGCAACGCCGTTGGTCGGCGGGTTGGCAGCTTGGGCCCGCGCGGCGAAGAACGCCGACGTGTTGGTGGGGGCTTGGGTCGGCCGCTCGACGGGCTCGACGGGCTGAGGAGGTGCGGGCGAGGTCTGCGCGGGCATCGAATCCTCGGGCCAGTCCTCCTCGTCGCCCCAGAGCGAAACCGGCTCGGGCTCCGGCTGCGATACCGGCTCCAATGGCACAGACGGGATGCCCGAGATTCCGCTCGCTCCCGGGTTGCGTTGCGGCAGAAGGGAGATGGGAATGTCGGAGTGACCGTTGCGGTACTCGGCGGCGGGCGGTTCGTACTCCTCGTAGCTCGGCTCTTCGTCGTACTCCTGCTCGTACCCTTGGTCGACCGTCTGCTCGAACGCGATGGCGGCATGCGAATCTGTGTGGAATTCGCTGGAGGCGCCGTAGTCCGCTGGGTCGACCGGCAGCGCCGCCGAGCCCCGCAGCAGTAGTTCGGCCGGAATGAACACACCGGCGGTGGTACCCGAGTTCGCTTCTCCCGCAATGGTGCTGCGCAACCGGACGGTGAGACCGTGCTGCGCGGCGAGGCGGCCGACCACGAACAGGCCCATGTGGCGTGCGGTGTACGGGTTGACCTCGCCACCGGACTGCAGTCGGGTGTTGGCCACTCGCAGATCGGGTTCCGTCATGCCGAGGCCGATGTCGCTGACCTCGATGACGAGGCCGCCGTTGCCGGTGTGCACGGCCGAAACCCGCACCTGCGAGATCGGCGGCGAGTAGCGCAGCGCGTTGTCCATCAACTCGGCGAGCAGATGCACCAGATCGCCCGCGAGGGCTCCGAGGATCTCGCTGTCGGGGGCGACGGCAGTGACCACGCGGGTGTAGTCCTCGACCTCGGAGGCGGCGGCGTTGATCACGGCGGCCACGGGCACGGGGGCGGCCTGTTCGCGCGGCACCCGCGACCCGGCCAGCACCAGCAGGTTGGCACCGTTGCGGCGCATGCGCGCGGCGAGGTGATCGAGGCGGAACAGGCTCTCCAACCGCGCGGGGTCCTCTTCGTCGCTCTCCAGCCGGTCGATGAGCACGAGCTGCTGGTCGACCAGCGAGCGGCTGCGCCGCGACAGGGTCTCGAACATGTCGCCCACCTGCAGCTGCAACCTGGCCTGCTCACCGGCCAGCAGCACGGCCTGCTCGTGCAACTCGTCGACGGCGTGCGCGACCTGCCCGACCTCCTCGGTGGTGTGCACGGGCAAGGGCTGCACGGGATCGGCGGGACCGCCGGCACGGACGCGCTCCAACTCCTCGGCGAGGTCCCGGTGCGCGACCTGCAGGGCGCCGTCGCGCAGCTTGCGCAGCGGCCGCACCAGGGTCCGCGCCACCAGCGTCACGATCAGCAGGGCGATCAGGAAGGCCACGCCGACGATCACCGAGTCGCGGATGGCCTCATTGCGCTTGGCGGTGGCCTGGTCCTCGACGCCCGTCGTGACCGCCGTGATGGCCGAACGGATGACCTTGGCGGCGATCTCGTTGGTGGCCTGCAACGACTGCGTTAGGTCGGGGTTGTTGACCAACGCGACGCCGGGGTCCGACATCATGGCCATCCGCTTGACCATCTCGGCCTGCAGGTTCTGGGCGTCGGGCGAGCCGACCCCGAGCACCTGGCTCATCCCGAACAGCGTCGACGGCTCGGTGCCTGCCAACGTGATCATCGACGTGCGCAGCTCGGGTTCGGGGATCTCGCCACCGAGGTTCACCAACAGCTGCTGCATCATCATCTGCCCGCGGGCGCCGATCGCGCGGGACAGGCCGAGCGTCTCCGCCCGGATCGCCTCGTCGTCGACGCGCACCGACCCGTTGATGACGTCCTCGGCGGTGAGCAGGATCGGCGCGTAGCTCGTCACCCTGTCTCGCAGGCCGATGCCGTTGGCCGTGACCTTGTCCAGAAGTGCCTGGCCACCTTGCAGTAGCGACGTGATGCCCTTGCCGACGTCGGGCACGACGGCGGTGTCGCGCAGCCGGGTCTGCAGGGTCTGCTTGCTGGCGTCGAATGCGCTCAGCGCAGCCTGGGCGTCGCCGCCGGTGGAGTTCGCCAGCAGCGCGGCATCGAGGGTGGCCATGTAGTCCTCGATGGCCGGGACCAACTCGGCGCGGTCGGCAGAGAGGCGAAGGTCCGCGGCGTCGGTCCAACCCGAGTAAACGCGCAACCCACCGAATGTGCCCGCCAAGAGCAGAGGCACCAGAACGATCGCAAACACTTTCCATCGAACCGGCCAATTGCTCAGCGCCCATCGCGGCGGACGCTTCACCGGCGCTGGCGCATTGCTCCTGAATTCGGCGCCTTCGGCGGTCTGTGGTTGCTGCGCAAACGCCGTCATTGCGCCCCGGCCGTACTACCGGCCGCTGGTCGGCATTTCAATCGCGCACAGGTCATAAGGTTTCCTACTGCTCTTTGCCCAAGGCGCTGGTAAGGCATGGAAGATTTCAGCCCGCCCGGCAATTGGTCGAGTATGACAGCGATTAGCACCCGTTTCCACAATTCTTACTGAACAGACAGAGTTCGTGACCGAGGCGATGCCAAGTCGTGTGCTATACGAGCAAATGTTGCACGGCGTGTTTGATTGCCCCTGCTCGGCGCGCTCTTGTAGTGCGAGTGCCAGCGGTACATTCCGGGCATGAGGACCGCGCCGTGTTCAAGTTGATGTTCTTCTCACCGCGCATCGCGCCGAACACCGGCAACGCGATCCGAACGGTGGCGGCGACGGGATGTGAATTGCATCTCGTCGAACCGCTCGGATTCGATCTGTCCGAACCCAAGCTGCGCCGCGCAGGCCTCGATTACCACGACCTGGCGTCGGTGACGGTGCACCCCGACCTGCCGAGCGCATGGGCGGCCCTGTCCCCCTCGCGGGTGATCGCGTTCACCGCGCACGCCGAGGCGTCCTACGCCGATGTCGAGTACCAACCTGGCGACGTGTTGATGTTCGGCCCGGAACCCACCGGGCTGGACGCCGCGACGCTGGCCGATCCGCACGTCACCACCCGGGTGCGTATCCCGATGTTGTCGGGAAGACGGTCCTTGAATCTGGCCAACGCCGCGGCGATCGCGGTGTACGAAGCATGGCGCCAGCAAGGGTTCAGCGGCGCCGTCTAACCGGTCAAACCGTCTGTGCCAGAACGCCGTCGAGCCAGTCGAAGATCACCTGGTGCACGCGCCCCATCGCACCCATGTGGCAGTGTTCGCCTGCGCCCTCGGATTCGCGCAACGTCACCAGAGTGGCCTTGGAGTTCACCATCTCCTCGGCGACGCGTGCCGGTTGGCCCTTGAAGAACTGGTCGTTCTCGGCGTCGAGCACCAGGGCGGGGGCGGTGATGCGGTCGGCGATCCCGGCCAGCGTGTAGAGGCGAAACTTCCTGGCGAGGTCGGCGGTCGAATCGGCGCCCATCACCCACATGCCGTTGCTCAGTGCCCAGCGGACCTGGGTGTCGGCCGACATCAGCAGTGCCAGCACCTGGTTGGCGGCGGCGTCGTTGCCGTCGGCGATCCATTGGCTGACGAACGGTGGCATCGCCCCGACCACGGCGGCGTGGAAGTCGTAGACGCCGTCATCGAGGATGACCGCGGCGATCCGGTCGTCGAAGGCGGCGGCTCGGGCCACCAGATAGCCGCCCAGGCTGTACCCGAAGATCGCGATCCGCGTGGGGTCGATCTCGGGGCGGGTGAGCGCGAAGTCGACGACAGGGGTGACGACGGCCTCCCAGTCGGGCCGGAACACCAGGCGCTGTTTGCGTAGCGCACCGCCCTGTCCTGGACCGTCGAAGGCCAGCACGTTGTAGCCGCGGGCCAGCGCTGCGGCCGCGATCGCGAAGTAGGACTCCTCGAGGGTGGAGTCGTAACCGCTGTTGTAGATCACTGTCGGCCGTGGAGCACCTGAGTCGTCCACCAGGTACAGGTAGCCCGGCAGCGTCGTGGCCTCGTACGGGATCGCGATCTCGACGACGGTGAAGTCGAACAGCCGGATCGCCGTCAGGAACGTCTCGCGCGACCGATGCGAGAGCTCGGCCACCTCGGGGTCGTTCCACGGGTCTTCGCGACGGTAGAAGTCCGCAGTGCGGTAGTAGTTCGACGCACGCAACAACGCCTCCCGGGCACTCACCTGGTGCCCGGCCCCAAGCGACTCGCGCCCCAGCGCCTCCACGCGCTCTGCGATGGCCTTCCACTCCCGATGCCAGGCGGCTTCGTCGCCCTCGGGGATGGCACGGGCGGCAACCAGCACTTCACCGAGGTCGGCGCCGCCGTAGTTGGCGAAACCCGCCGCACGCAGGGCTTCGAACGAGAACGACTCATCGTCGAACAGGAACTTCATGTCTTCCTCCTAAACGAAACGGAACAGCATCGTCTCGTTAAGTATGGACCGCGATTAAACGGAACGCAACCGTTCCGCCTTGTTAAGCTGACGGGCATGACGACGACCACGCCGGAATCCCGCCGCCGAACCTCGGGCGGTCCGGTCCTGCAGGACGACGTGACCGCGGCGATCGAATCCGCATTCTTCGACGAACTCGCCGACGTCGGCTACGGCAGGCTGTCGATCGACGCGGTCGCCAAGCGCGCAGCAGTCGGCAAGGCTGCGGTGTACCGGCGGTGGCGGTCGAAGCTCGACATCACGATGGCGCTGGTGTCGAAGACGGCGGTGGCCGCCATCGACGTCCCCGACACCGGCACGCTCCTCGGCGACGTCCGCCAGTACCTGCGCAACGGACGCGATGCACTGACCCATCCCCTGGCCCGTCGCATCGTGCCGGACCTCCTCGCCGAGGCGATCCGCAATCCCGAGCTGGCCGACGTCCTCGCCGAGACCGTGCGGGAGCCGCGGCGCATCAAGGCCGTCGAGCTCTTCGAGCGCGCGGTCCAGCGCGGCGAGCTGCCCGCCGACACCAACCTGGAGCTGTCGATGGACATGCTCGCCGGCCCGTTGTACTGGCGACTCGCGGTGATGCAGGTCCCCGTCGACGACGACTACTGCGACCAGCTGGCCGACCGCATCGTCACCGCGTTGGCGGGAGACCGCGCGTGATCGAACTCAAGACTGCCGACGAGATCGACAAGATGGCAGTGACGGGTGAGTTCGTCGCGCAGACCCTGCAGACGCTGTCGAAGGAGGCCGAGCCCGGCGTCAACCTCATGGACCTGGAGCACCGCGCCCGCGCACTGGTTTCAGAACGCGGCGCGGAGTCGTGCTACTGGGATTACGCGCCGTCATTCGGACGCGGCCCCTTCCGCAACGTCATCTGCCTCTCGGTCAATGACGCTGTGCTGCACGGGATGCCACGTGACTACGTGCTGCGCGACGGCGACGTGCTGAGCCTGGACTTCGCGGTGTCGATCGACGGGTGGGTTGCCGACTCCGCGGTCACGGTCATCGTCGGCGACGGCGCCGACCCCGCCGACACGGCGCTCGTCGAGTCGACGCGACGAGCGCTCGACGCGGGGATCGCCGCCGCCGTGCCAGGGGGCCGGCTCGGTGACGTCTCGGCCGCCATCGGCGAGGTCGCCACCGAAGCCGGCTACCGCGTCAACGCCGAGTTCGGCGGCCACGGCCTGGGCCGCACCATGCACGAGGATCCACACGTCGCCAACCGCGGACGGCGCGGGCGCGGGCTACTGCTGCGCGCAGGCATGACCCTCGCGCTCGAACCGTGGTGGGCCCGCGGCAGTGATCGGCTGGCCATCGATGGAGACGGGTGGACCCTGCGCTCGGCGGACGGATCGAACACGGCGCACTCCGAACACACCATCGCGATCACCGAGCGGGGGCCTCGCATCCTCACCCAGTGTTAAGCGCTCACCATGTGTTCCAGTGGGTGAGCTGCTCGGCGGGTAGGCGCTTGGCCGGCTTGAAGTCGGTGCCCTTGGTGTAGGCGATCGGGAACAGCCCACCCTGGGAGTACTCGCCGAACGGGATGCCGAGGATCTCGGCGGCCTGCTTCTCGCCGTCGCCGATCAGGTGCAGCGTCGTCCACGCCGAGCCGAGACCGCGTGAGCGCAGCGCCAGCATGAAGCTCCAGGCCGCGGGCAACAACGAGCCCCAATACGATGCGCTGATGCCCGCGGGCGCGCCGTCGGGCCGACCGACCAGGCACGGGATCATCATGACCGGAACCTCGTGCAGGTGCTCGTTGAGGAACTTCGCGGAATTGATCACCAGTGGTGTCCGCTCGTCGCGGCTGTCTCCGTACTCCGGGGGCGGCGAGTCAAGGTAGGGGTTGGCAGCCGCGCGGTAGATGTCGGCCAGCGCCTTCTTCTTGTCCGGGTCGTCGACGAACACGAACTGCCACCCCTGTGAGTTCGACCCAGTCGGCGCCTGCAGCGCCAGCTCGAGGCATTCGAGCAGAACCTCCTTGGGCACCGGCTTCTCGAAGTCGAGCCGTTTGCGGACCGAGCGCGTGGTGGTCAGGAGTTCGTCGACGGACAGATTCAATGTCATAGGGCGAGATTACATTCGGGTCATGAGCGCTGAACTGACCCAGGAAGTCTCCGATCGGCTGAAGTCCGACCGCTACGGCTGGTTGACAACGGTCGCCAAATCCGGACAGCCCGTGCCGAAGCTGATCTGGTTCTACTTCGACGGTACCGACCTGTTCGTCTACACCACGCCCAGCGCCGCGAAGGTCGCACACGTCCAGCGCCACCCCCGGGTGAGCCTCAACCTGGATTCCGACGGCAACGGCAGCGGGATCATCGTGATCGGCGGCGAAGCCCGCGTCGACGCCACCGACGTCGACTGCCGCACCGACGAGCCGTACTGGGGCAAGTACGCAGAGTCCGCCGCCCAGTTCGGGCTGACCGAGGCGATGGCGGACTACAGCACCCGGATCAAGATCACCATCGACAAGGTCTGGACCACACCGACCGAGTAACCCGCCCCTACGGCGTCAACACCGTCGAGCCGTGAGTCTTGCGGCCCTCCAGATCACGATGCGCCTGCGCGGCATCCTTCAGCGCATACCTTTCGCCGACGGTGACGACGACGGTCCCCGAACCGACCGCGTCGAACAGTTCGCCTGCACGCCAGGAGAATTCGTCGTACGTGCGGTTGAAGTGAACGCGCGAAGGCCTGGTCAGATATACCGAGCCCGCAGCGTTCAACCGCTGCGGATCCATCGGAGGTACCGGCCCACTGGCCGCCCCGAACAGCGCAAGGGTTCCCCGGATCGCGAGGCTGGCCAGGCTGGCGTCGAACGTGGACTTGCCGACGCCGTCGTACACCGCGGCCACGCCGTTCCCGCCGGTAAGCGCACGGACCGCCCGACCGAACTCCGCAGGGCCGGTCTCGGTCTGGGCGGGATAGTCCAACACCTCCACCGCACCGGCGTGGCGAGACAGCTCGGCCTTCTGCGGCGTCGACGCCGTTGTGATCACGCGAGCACCCAGGTTAGTGGCCCACTGCGTCAGGATGAGCCCGACGCCGCCCGCTCCTGCGTGCAGCAGCACGGTGTCACCGGATTGCACCTGATACACCGAGTGGATCAGGAAGTGCGCCGTCAAGCCCTTCAACAGTGCGGCCGCGGCTACCTCCGACGCGACACCATCCGGGACCAACGCCACCAAATCGATTGGGGCTAGACAGTACTCGGCATAGGCGCCGATGGCGTCTGCGCTCACCACCCGATCACCGACCTGGAATCGCATGACACCAGGGCCCACCTCGGCGACCGTGCCGCACACCTCGGTACCGACGACGAACGGCAGATCGTGAGGATAGGAGCCTGACCGGTAGTAGGTGTCGATGAAGTTGACCCCGATGGCCGCGGACTCGATCAACACCTCCCCGGCCCAGGCGACGGTCGCGGACGCTCGACGTAGGCCAGGACGTCCGGTCCGCCGGTCTGAGTGACCTCAATGGCGTGCAAGGGCCTCACCCGCTTCGATCCATGCTCGCTCCTCGCCGGGTGCGGGCAGCACCCGGCCACCCTCGACGGCGAAGTGTGCTGGGCTGCTTTGGAAGACGACCAGGATGCGATCCGGCGGCATGCCGGTGACCCGGGTGGCCGCCGCCGCGATCTCGATGGCCAGGCGTGTGGTGTCGGCCTCCGGATGCCCTGAGCGAACCCATCCGCTGATGAGCAAGGGGCTGGCCGGAACGCCGTCGGTGTAGACGCTGTCCACGGGAAGTCCGGGGAAGACGACGTTCACGTAGGTGCTCGGCACGTGGTTGATCTCCGAGTGGATGCGTGAGATCTCGCCTGCCAGTGCCGCCTTCGCCTCGGCGGTGAGCGCCCCGTCGACGGTCGTGCAGGTGTAGATGGGCATGTCGTTCGCCTCAGCCGAGGTGTGGCAGTTCGGCCTGCGTCGGGACGACGATGACGGTGGGGCCGTCCGCCTGCAAGGCTTCCTTGAACTCGCGGGCCAGGTCGTCGGTGGTGGTGACGTTGGCCGTCCGGCACCCGAAACCGGTTGCCAGCGAATTGATGTCCAGCCCAGGCAGATCCAGCGCGGGCACTCCCGGGGTCTTCTCCAGCAACGCGAAGGACTTGAGGATCGCGTACGCCCCGTTGCGCAACACCACGAACACGATCGGTAGCTTCAGCTGTGCTGCCGTCCAGATGGCCTGGACGGAGTACTGGAACGAGCCGTCGCCGATCGTGGCGACGACGTGCCGTTTCCGCCCGCTCTCACGGTCACCGAGTGCGACGCCGACGGCGCCGGGGACGCCCCAGCCGATGCCGCCGCTTCCGGTGGCGAAGAAGCTGCCAGGTCGCGTGGTCGGAATCCATTGCATCAGTTCGGCCATGGTCGACGTGGACTCCATCACCACCGCCGAGTCGCCGGGGTTGACGGTGCTCAACGTCGCGTAGACCTCGTCGGCCGTCAATGGCTCCGACGGCGACGACGTCCGCACGGCGCGGTCCCGGTTCAGCGGGTTCGGTGCAGGCCGCCCTTCAGGAGTGTGGATCAGGTCGACCAGCTGTTCCAGCCCGATCCGGACGTCACCGAGCACACTGTCACCGACCGGGGCGACGGACGCGAGGTGAGGATCGACCGTCAGCTGAATCAGCTCGGTGCCCTCCGGAAGGTAGTCGCCTGCCACGTACGGGTAGTACCTGAAGACCTGGGCTCCGATCACGATGACGAGATCGTGGCCGTCGAGCACCTGGTTGACCTCGGCGATGGTCATCGGCATCGGTCCCGCGTAGAGGGGATGGTTCTCGGGGAACGAGACCCGGTCGGGCAGCGCGCTGCCGCGGACGGGTGCGCCGAGCTTCTCTGCGAAGGCGATGCCCGCCTCCCATCCGTCCGCCCTGTCCACTTCGGGCCCGAGGATCAGCAGCGGCCGCTGCGCGCGGTCGATCCGTTCGGCGAACTCCCTGAGCCGCTCGATGTCCGGGGCGGTGCGCTGGCTGACGGTTCGTACCACTGCGGGACCCAGCGCCGGCTTCTGCCAATCGTCGAGCGGGATCGACAAGAACACCGGGCCCTTCGGCTCCTGCATTGCGACCGCGTACGCCTGCATGAAGGCGGCGGGCACGTCTTCGGCGCGCGCCGGTTCGTACGACCACTTGACCCACGGCTTGGGGAATTCCGTTGCGTCCCTGTTGTTCAGATACGGGTCGCACAGCGACATTTCGCGGGTCTGCTGTCCCGCGGTGACGATCAGCGGGGTGTTGGCCCGGTAGGCCGCGACCAGGCTACCCATGGCGTTGCCGGTGCCGGCCGCGGTGTGCAGGTTGACCAGGGCCGGCTTGCCGGTGGACTGTGCGAAGCCGTCGGCCATGGCCAGTGCCGAGGCTTCCTGCAGGGCGAGGACGTACGTGAAGTCCTCAGGAAAGTGCTGAAGGAACGTCTGCTCCGTGGAGCCGGGGTTACCGAACACCGTTGTCAATCCCAGTGTTCGGAGAAGATCGTAGGTGATGTCGTGGACGGTGTCTTCACTTGCCATCGTTCTCACAGCCTTCCGTGAGGTAGGTTTACGGCTGGTGAGCGGCTGCCCGTAGCCGTTGGGGAAGACTCTGACCCACCCTGCGGCGCTGCGTCATCGAGGCTGACGGGGTGTTCGTCGTTACCGCTAGCTGGTACGACTCCGCGAGTTGGATCGGTGGGTGCACCGGTGTGGCGCTATTGGAAGTCGCGAGACTTGGACGCCACCCGCATGTCGAGCTTGCTCATCCGGTCGGCGATCACCGTGACGGCGCCGCTGGCGTTCTGCACGATGCCGCGGATCACCAACCCCGACGCCGTCTGCGCCAGCTTGCGGTGCCTGCCCCAAACCCCGCGCGAACACAGCACATTGACCATCCCGGTCTCGTCCTCCAAGTTCATGAACGTCACGCCCTGAGCGGTAGCAGGCCGCTGCCGATGCGTCACCGCGCCGGCGACCAGCACCCTGGTGCCGTCGGGTACCGACAGCAGCCGGTTGGCAGGCACGACGCCGATCTCGTCGAGGCGCTCGCGCAGGAACTGGATGGGATGGCTGTCCGGTGACACCCCGGTGGCCCACACGTCGGCGGCGGCCAACTCGAGGTGGGTCATGCCAGGCAGGGACGGGACGTGCGACGACGATCCGACACCGGGCAACCGATCAGGGCGCTCGGATGCCGCCGCGCCCGCCCCCCACAGCGCCTCGCGCCTGGAGATCCCGAAGCAGCCAAGCGCCCCCGCGGTGGCCAGCGCCTCGGTCTGCGGCACGGTGAGCTGCACCCGGCCCGCCAGATCGACAGGAGATGTGAACGGGCCGTTGGCATTTCGGTCCTCGACGATTCGCTCGGCCAACTCGTCGCCGATGTGCCGGACCGCACCGAGCCCGAGCCTGACGGCGTTGCCCGCATCCTCCAACGTGGCGTGCGCCAGGCTGGCGTTCGCGTCGGGCCCGTGCACGACGACGCCGTGCCTGCGGGCATCGGCGACCAGTGACTGCGGCGAGTAGAAGCCCATCGGCTGCGCGCGCAACAACGCCGCACAGAACACTGCGGGATGGTGCAGCTTGAACCAGGACGAGTAGAACACCAGCGAGGCGAACGACAACGAATGACTCTCGGGGAAGCCGAAGTTGGCGAAGGCCTCCAGTTTGTCGTAGATCCGGTCGGCCACCTCGCCGGTGATGCCGTGCCGGTTGCGCATGCCGTCGTAGAACCGGTCCCGCAGCCCGCGCATCTTCTCGGTGGACCGCTTGGATCCCATGGCGCGGCGCAACTGGTCGGCCTCGGCAGCCGAGAAGCCGGCGCAGTCGACCGCCAGCTGCATCAACTGCTCCTGAAAGAGTGGCACTCCCAACGTCTTCCGTAGCGCCTGTTCCATCGACGGATGGTCGTAGGTCACCGGCTCCAGACCGTTGCGCCTGTTGATGTAGGGGTGCACCGAGTTGCCCTGGATCGGTCCCGGCCGGATCAGGGCGACCTCCACCACCAGGTCGTAGAACACCCGCGGCTTGAGCCTTGGCAGCGTGGCCATCTGCGCGCGCGACTCCACCTGGAACACCCCGACCGAGTCGGCGCGCTGCAGCATCTCGTACACCGCGGGCTCGGAGAGGTCCAGCTTGGCAAGGTCGACCTCGATGCCCTTGTGCTCGGCGATCAGGTCGATGGCGTAGTGCAGCGCCGAGAGCATGCCGAGCCCGAGCATGTCGAACTTCACCAATCCGATTGCCGCGCAATCATCCTTGTCCCACTGCAACACACTGCGGTTCTCCATGCGGGCCCACTCCACCGGGCACACGTCGGCGATGGGCCGGTCGCAGATCACCATGCCGCCGGAATGGATGCCCATGTGCCGTGGCAGGTTCTTGATCTGTAGCGCCAGGTCGATCACCTGCTCGGGGATGTCCTCGACGTCGGGCGAGTCGGCCAGCCCGTTCCATCTGCTGATCTGCTTGCTCCAGGCGTCCTGCTGGCCTTGCGAGAAGCCGAGCGCGCGGGCCATGTCACGCACCGCGCTGCGGCCCCGGTAGGTGATGACGTTGGCGACCTGTGCGGCGTAGTCGCGGCCGTACTTCTCGTAGACGTACTGAATCGCCTTCTCCCGCAAGTCCGATTCGATGTCGATGTCGATGTCGGGTGGTCCGTCGCGCGCCGGGGAGAGGAACCGTTCGAACAACAGCTCATTGGCGATCGGATCGACGTGGGTGACGCCCAACGCGTAGCAGACCGCCGAGTTGGCCGCCGATCCCCTGCCCTGGGCCAGGATGTCGTTCTCCCGGCAGAACCGCGTGATGTCGTGCACCACGAGGAAGTAGCCGGGAAAGTTCAGCTGGGTAATGACCTTCAGCTCGTGCTCGATCTGTTGATAGGCCCGCGGGGCTCGCCCCGGCGGTCCGTACCGGTCGTGCGCCCCCGTCATCACCAGGTGCCGCAACCAACTGTTCTCGTCGTGCCCGTCGGGCACCTCGAACGGCGGCAGCTGCGGGGCGATGAGCGCCAGCCCGAAGGCACACTGCTCGCCGAGGTCGGCCGCGGCCGTCACCACCTCGGGGCAGTGCGCGAACAGTCGTGCCATCTCCTCCCCCGACCGCAGGTGCGCACCACCCAGCGGCGCCAGCCAGCCTGCCGCGTCGTCCATCGAGTTGCGTGCCCGGATCGCCCCCATCGCCATCGCCAGCCTGCCGCGGTCGGGTTCGGCGAAATGCGCTGCGGTGCTTGCCACCACGCTCACGCCGAAGCGCGGCGCCAGCGCGGCCAGCACGGCGTTGCGTTCGTCGTCGAGCGGATGACCGTGCCTGGTCAGCTCGATGCTGACCCGGTCGGCCCCGAAGCGGTCCACCAGATCTCCCAGCGCCTTTCCCGCCGCATCCGGCCCGCCCGTCGAAAGCGCTTGGCGCACATGACCCTTGCGGCAGCCGGTGAGGATGTGCCAGTGCCCGCCTGCGGCCTCGGTCAGCTCGTCGAAGTCGTAGCGCGGCTTGCCCTTCTCGCCCCCGGCCAGGTGCGCCTTGGTCAGCTGCCGCGACAGCCGTCGATATCCCTCCGGCCCGCGCGCAAGGACCAGCAGATGCGGACCCGGCGGGTCGGGCTCCTCGGTGCGGGCGACGTTCCCGAGCGAGAGCTCGGCTCCGAACACCGTTGCGACGTTCAGTTCCCTGGCCGCCTCGGCGAACCGCACCACCCCGTACAGGCCGTCGTGGTCGGTCAGCGCGATGGCACGCAAGCCCAGCTGGGCGGCCTCCTCGACCAGTTCCTCGGGCGTGCTGGCCCCGTCGAGGAAGCTGTACGCCGAGTGGGCGTGCAGCTCGGCGTACGGCACCGATGACACCGCCCGACGTTCATCAATCGGTTCATAGGCGCCCCGCTTGCGCGACCAGGCCGGGCTGTCGCCGCCGTCGGCGTCCGGCTCGGGAAGACGCGAGCCTGCCCGCCGAGGCTTGCCAGTGAGGACGCGCTCCATCTCGCCCCAGCTCGGAGGCCCATTGTGCCAACCCATCCCACCACAGTAATCGAACACATGTTCGATTACCAAGGGCAAGAAAAAAAGGCCCTCGGGCCCCTTCCACCTTCAATCTATAGCGCACCGGGGGGCTTGCCGCAAGACCCCGGTCGTGCCGCATACTCGCTGGCCGAGCCTTCAACCTGCAGAAAGAGGATCGCCAGTGACGGAAACCGACGTGATCATCGTGGGCGCCGCCCCGACCGGGCTGATGCTGGCCGGCGAGCTCCGCCGGCACGGCGTGCACACACTGGTCATCGAACGGCTGCCCCAGATCCGGGAGGTCGCGAAGGCCGGCGGCATCGGTGGGCAGCTCCTGCGATTGCTCGACCATCGCGGCCTCACCGAGCGATTCGAGACGGCCAGCGGCATGCCCCGTCCGACCCCGCGGTTCCCATTCGGCGGTCTGCACGTCGACCTCACCCAGCTCGACGACAACCCGATGGAGGCGCTACGGATCCCCCAACCCGGCCTCGAGCGCCTGCTCGAGGAGATCGCCGTCGAACTCGGCGCCGAGGTCCGCCGTGGCCACGAGCTGACCGGGCTGACCCAGGACGACGACTCGGTGACCGCCGACGTGCGTGGGCCCGACGGTCCGTATCGGGTGACCGCGAGGTATCTGGTCGGTTGCGACGGCGTTGGCAGCACCGTCCGGGACATGGCCGGGATCGCCTTCCCCGGCGTCACCTATCCCGAGGTCAACCGCCTCGGCCACTTCGCCATGCCCGACACGGTGACGCTTCGCGACGACGGCGACTACGACGTCGCAGGCATCGGCCACGTCCGCGCGGGCTACACCCAGACCGACCGTGGTGTGTTCGCGATGAGTTCATACACCCCAGGCGATCTGGGCCTCTACACCAGCGAAGAGCAGGACCACGACTACGACGATTCGGATCCGATGACCGTCGCCGAATTCGGCGACAGCATCCGCCGTGTTCTCGGGGCCGACATTCCGCTGATCGAACCGACTCGGCTGACGCGCTTCACCTACGGCGCGCGACAAGTCGACCGTTACCGCGTTGGCCGGGTCTTCGTGGCAGGTGATGCGGCACACCAGTTTCCGTCAGGCGGCGTCGCGCTGACCGCGGGGATGCTCGACACCGTCAACCTGGCGTGGAAGCTGGCCGCCGAGATCGACGGCTGGGCTCCGCCCGACCTTCTGGACACCTATCACGACGAACGTCACCTCGCCGGGGCACGCACGCTGCTGCATACCCAAGCTCAGGTGGCGCTGCGGCGCGGACTCGACGGGGCAGCCGATGCGCTTCGGCAAGTGGTGTCCGAGCTGCTCCACGACGAGCCCGCGCAGCGCCGGGTGGGAGCGATGATCGCGGGTGCCGACATCCGCTACCCGATGCCGGGTTCAGACCGTCACGCCTTGGTCGGTACCTTCGCCCCGACGAGCGTCGCGGAACTCTCACACGCAGCACGGCCCTTCCTGGTCGACCTCGCGAACCGCAAGGAGATCCGCGACGCCGTCAGCGGCTGGGAGGATCGCGTCGACGTCCACACCGCCGCGACTGACGACCGCCCGGCCGATGCCCTACTGATCCGCCCTGATGCCCACATCGCTTGGGCCGCAACGACCGACGAGCCCACCGGCACCGCTGCGCACACCCTGCGGCAGGCGCTCGTCCACTGGTTCGGCGAACCTTGCTAGTCGAAGACGATGACAGCCCGGCCGACGAAGTCTCCGCGCGCAAGTGCATCCAGGTTGTCGTTGACGTCATCGAGCGATACCGGAGTGATGGTGTGCTTGACGAGACCCTCACTCGCGAGCGCAAGCACTTCGGCGAGGTCGTCGTAGTTTCCCCAGAACGACCCGAAGTACGACTTCTCGCCATTGGTGAACGGCAACAGCGGAAGAACCACCTTCTGCCCCATGAGCCCGACGGACGTCATCGCACCCTCCCTGGCCAGAACAGCGGCTCCCAGCGCCAACGACTCTTCGGCGCCCGCACAGTCGAGGACCGCATCGGCGTCACGCCGGCCCGTGAGGTCCTCGAGGGCGTCCTGAACCTCTTCGGCCGACTTGTCACGGGTGTTCACGGTGTGATGCGCGCCGTTTTCTCTTGCCAGGGCCAGCTTTTCGTCGCTACGCGCAAAGGCGACGACCGTCGCACCACCTCCGAGCAGACGGGCGTACTGCACCCCGTAGCTGCCGAGACCGCCGATGCCGTTCACGACTACAGTGCGGCCCGCACCCAGCTTTCCTGCCTGCCGCAGCTTCTTCATCCCTCGGTACGGCGTGAGTCCCGCGTCGGTCAGCGGTGCCAGTGTCTCGGGACGGGCGTCGAGGCCGTCGGGCACGGCGATGACGTGTCGGTGAGGAACGGGCATGTACTCCGCGTAGCCGCCAGGCGGCCCGAAGCCCGCCATCTCACCGTTTCCACAAATCTGTTCGTTGCCTTCACGACACTGCCGGCACGTGCCGTCGCCCCAGTTCGGGTTGACCACCACCAAGTCACCCTCCGACAGCCCCGCGGCACGGGGCACGTCGGCACCGACGGCGGCGATCCGCCCTGCGACCTCATGGCCCGGAATGATGGGAAAAGCCGTCGCCAGCGGGAAGTAACCCTCCATCAGCTGACAGTCGCTGCGGCACATGCCCGTAGCCGCCACCTTGATGAGGACGTCGTCAGGCCCGATGTCGGGAACCGCGACCTCCTCGATCCGCAGCGGCTCGTCGTATCCATGCATCAGGGCAGCACGCATCTGCATGGGGAAAGTCAACAGGATGTTCCCAGCCTGCGTTGCCGGATTCCCGCCAACTCCTACGGATCAGTCGTCGACGTGGCTGACGATGTTCACGACGTTGCCGTCGGGCGCACGGACGAAGAACCTCCGCACACCCCAGGGTTCCGACGTCAGCGGGTGGACGATCTCGAGGCCACGCCGCAGCGCGTCCTCGTACGCCGCCTCCACCTCATCGCCGACGTGCACCGAGATCACGGAGTCGACTGGCGACGTCGCATCCCGAGTGACCAACTGGACGACCGCACGACCGTCGGGAGATTGGAGTTTGGCGACCCAACCCAAGTTGAAGGCTTCGACGCTGAGACCGAGGTAGTCGACGTAGAAGTCGCGGGCCTCGGAGAGATCGCCTACCGAGAGGTTGGCCGTGATGTTGGTCGGTCGCATGGTTCATTGTCGCTCCGATGAGTTTGGCGCGCGGCAAGAGTCACATCAGATAGGGATCTACCCGGAGAGGAAGACATGACTCAAGAGGATTCACGAACCACCGCCACCGCCCTACCACCCGTGGTCGATCTGGACACCTGGCGCACGGCGCTCGAGGAGCTGCGTCGCCGGGAGAAGGCCGCCACCAAGGAGCTCGACGCGATCGCCGCCCAGCGCCGCAGGCTGCCGATGGTCGAGATGCCCGATTACACGTTGATCGGCGAAGACGGTCCCGTGCGTCTGGTCGACGTGTTCGACGGTCGCTCGCAGCTCATCGTCTACAACCA
>Ga0105237_10000747_pt1 | contig 44653 bp, 36 predicted proteins | sample KBSC24metaG_FD_81520 | JGI IMG/M metagenome (GOLD analysis project Ga0105237, IMG submission 81520) | Corn rhizosphere microbial communities from Kellogg Biological Station, Michigan, USA - KBS C2-4 metaG | ecosystem: Host-associated > Plants > Roots > Rhizosphere > Soil | place: Michigan, USA...
TGCAATGTCTTAGACTGCGCGACGGCGGAACCGGCTGCACATGTCACAGCCATGGTCGGGAACTTCTTCCAACAGCCTCATCGAAGGGCCGTCGGTAATATAGGTCCAATCGACTCCGCGAGCCTTCAGATAATCGCCGAAGGGAGCAATCGGCGCGAGGAATTTACCTTGCTCCACGGTGAATGCGCATAACGAAAAGTTGATAGGCGCGCGCTTCTGAAGAAGGGTGAGCGCTTCGAGGAGGGTCACCGAATCTTTGCCGCCGGAGAGGCCGACCGCCACTCGATCGCCCTCGCGAATCATGCGAAATCGCGTGACGGCCTCGCCGACTTTGTGCAGCAATGCTTTTTCGAGATCCAAGATCTATTATATTCGCCGCTATACGATGTCCGCGAAACTCTTCCTCAATTTGTGAAACCACGCGTATCCTCCCACACAAACCACTAGGGAGAGAATCCATAATTTCCAAAGCGAATGGAATTCCGGAGGCCGGTTGTAGAGGAAAATCGAGCGGTACCCATGAACCAGCGTGTAAATGGGATTTTTGCCGAGGATCACAAGCGATGCCTTCGGCAATTTTGTTTCCGGGAAGCAAATCGGAGTGATGAAGAACCAGAGCGTTAACAGGAAGCTGATGATCTGGCTCAGATCGCGCATATAGACGCCCAGCGCCGCGAGAAACCAACTGACGCCGAGCGTGAACAGAAGCTGAGGAATCAGCAGGACCGGCAGCCAGAGCACCGTTGCTGGAATTCCCTCGCGGATCAGCAAGAGCGCAATAAGGAAGATAGACAACGTAAACGCTTCCGTGACTAGCGCCGCGAAAACCTGGTTTACCGGTAGAGTCTCCACAGGGAAAACGAGTTTCTTCACAAAGTTGCGATATTCCAGGATCACGTATGGCGCACGCCCGGCCGCCTCACTGAACGGTAGCCAGGGCAACATGCCCGCGAGGAAGTAAAGTGCGAACTCGGTGCGGCTCGTATGCGGATCCACCAGCACAACGCCGAAGACGAAGAAATACGTGGCCATCAATAGCAGCGGATTCAAAACAGTCCAGAGTAGATCGCCGAAGCTCCCGCGATATCGCGACAAAATGTCGCGCCGGACCATCGAACGGATCAGGCTCCGATTCTGCCAGATACTCGAAAAGGGCAGCATGAAAGCTTTACCCACTCCACGCCAGAAATTGCGCCGCCGCAGCGATCTAAGCGTCGTCACCGCCGTTTCCAATAGCTTGGCGCGGCTGTGTTCGACATAGGCGTCGACTAGTAGAAACGAAGCGCCTTTCTGATAAAACCAGCCGCTGCCCGCGTGGATGGGCGAAATGTAGATATGATACCGGCCTTTTTCCGGAGGTAGAGCCAGTTCCAGTTCCACGTCTTCGGCCTCTGCCGGCGCGAGGTCTTTTTTCAGATTGACCCAGTCTCCTTCCGCGATGAACGTGCCTGTTTCCGGGTCAAAGATCTGCCAGCCCAACGAATAGCCGGCGTCCCGTTTCCAGGTCTCGTTAGAATGATTCACCAAGCGGAAGCGTGAAGTGATGATCCGTGTCGATTCGTCGATGGAGAACTCGGGTTGTTCAAACGCTACGCGCATGAAGGGCGCCTAACCGGCGTAGAGCCACGTAGGATAACGCTCGCGGATGGCGCCCTGCTTGACGCCGACAGCGTAGATACCATCGCCGCGCAGGTGCGCCGGCAGCAGGTAATGCTCCAACAGATGCTTCACCCAATTGTGTTCGGGCTTGGGCTCGTCGAGAAACTCTCCCGTTTCGAGCAGTTCGACATCGAAGCCGGAATCGCGTAAAAGATGCTGCACTTCACGCGGCGCATATTCGCGATTGTGGCGGGCTTCGGGCTCTTCGCCTTCCTTCGCCGGGCGGATATAGGCGGGAAAGAATCCTGGATGATAGCCCTGTAAAATGGCCGAGATCGCACGAAGCGAAACGATATTGGGCGTGGTCAGAACAAGATGTCCTCCGGGCCGCGTGATCCGGTTGATCTCCGCCATCATGTGCATGGGATCGTTCGGAAGGTGCTCGAGTAATTCGCAGCAGAGTACCGTCGCGAAGTATTCGTCGGGGTACGGAAAGCCGTCGCGCTCGGCATCGAACAGTTCGACGTCACACTCAAACGTTTCTCCACTGGCCGAAGTCACGGACTTATGTTCCACCTTTCCCGCCGGTCCATAGTAGCAACCGCGCACTTCGCCATACCCGAGCTTTGTCTTGAGCGATGGCGTGATCTGCAGATACGATCCCATCTCGAGAATGCGATCGTTCGGCCCTCCGGGTGGAGTGATGGAAAGGGTCTTGGTGAGGCGCGTGATATGCGTGTTCACGTAATCGTGCCCGCCACTGTTCGTGGCCCAACCGCGAATGTATTCCGGTTCAACGGCAGCCGCCGGCTCGGCGCGCGGGGCGTTTGTCTCAGTCTCGCCGGCGACTGTGTGCGCCCGCGGCTGCTGCCATTCGCTGCCTTCCGCGATGGCCTCAAGAAAACTCACATATCGCTCGGCCACAAGGTCCCAGTTGCACTCCTCGCTCACCCAACGGCGCGCCCGTTGTCCTATTGCCTGGCGAAGATCCTGACGCTCCACCAGCAAACTCAAATATTCGAATAGAACATTTTCTTCGCTCGCGTCCACCGGGACCTTCATGCAGATCTCATCCGGGTATTCCGCGAAAGATCCGATGTTGGAAACCAGCACCGCTTTGCCCAATCCTAGTGAGCGAAGCAGCGTACCGGAACTTTCGCCGACAGTCGGGAAGCGCAGATTCAGCACAATGTCACAGGCGGCGATGTAGCCTACGAAGTCCTCAATCGGCGTGAAGCCAAGCACTCGCACGTGGGCATTGAGGCCGAGGGAATCGATAAGCGATGAGATCGGAAATTCGGGATGCGCCTCGCCGACGAGAATCATTTTCGCGCGAGGGTCCACGCGCACCAGGCGGCGGAATGCGCGCAAAGATTCCGCGATGCGCTTGTATGGCTTGAGAAATCCGAAAACGCCGACGAGTACAGCGGATTCATCTACACCGAGACGCTGGCGGTAACCCATGCGATCCGCATCCGGAATCCAAGCTCCGTGCGGGATCACGGCAACGGGCCCCTTGAATCCGGCCGCGCGTACCGATTGCTCCACGCAATGACTGTGGGCGATGACGCCGAGAGAGCTGCCCAGAATCCGACGCAACATGGGGACACCCTCGTAATCGGGTCCGCGCTCCAGTGTGCGCACACGGTTCGCGGCATAGGCGAGCGCCTCCGCGCCCGCATCGTGTTCCACTTCCCGCAAATACGCTTCCCAGTCGTTCCTGCGGATGGTGATATCTGTGATCAGGTGATGCAGGTTGGCCTCATGCATCACCACCACGCCGGGTTTTACTAATGCCTGTTCGTAAGCGAAAGCGTGATGGGCGTTATTGCCGATCTGGTAGACGGGAATATCGAACTCGGTTGCGCGAAATCCGTTGGTGCTGGTTTCGAAGACCGTTACATCGGCTCGACGCCGCAGCGATTCCACCAAAGCAGAGGAGTAATCGGCGATGCCACTCTTGGCGGGCGGCATCGGAGAAAAAAACGCAATTCGCATTCGTTTAGCGGACGAGCTCCATGCTGAATGAGCCCATGGCAAACGGAACCCGTACCATCACCGGAGTTCGAGTGGCATCGTGCGCAAAAAACATTTCCACCGTATTCTGTGAATTCGGGCCCTTGATGGTGGCCACAACGCGATCGACCACAACGGGTGCTTCCGATACGCGGATGGTCTGCGTGCCCTTGAATTCGACGCGAGTGTCGTAAGGGGAACCGTAGAAGACCTTCTCCATTTGCGGAATACGGCCATGCGCCAGCTCATTGCGAAGAAAAAACAGGAACGTCAAAGCGTCCTTCGGGCATTGCGAAGTCGTCAGTTCGGTTTTGCCGCCGCCATTGGCCGTGGTGCGCGTGGCCGTCAGCGCGGAGGATTGGAATTCTGTCTCTTCTTTGGCATTCTTCGGGCCGTGAGTGAAGGCCTTGTCGAGCCGAAAGGAGCAAAAACCTGGACTCGCCGACGACTTTGCGCGCTCTTCAACAGGAAAGCCCGGCAGAGAAGCGTTCAAGGTGAATCCGAAAGACAAGCCAGTTCCGTCGGTGCTCGATACCAGCTCCGCTTCACCAAGGCTCAGGCTGCTTGGCCAATTGATGCTGTAGCGTAAGGTCTCCGATTTGGAAACTGCCTTCTCCGCAGCCAGCGCGCGCACATTCGGGGACACGCTTGCCACGTGGGCGGTTCCATCCGAGATTGCCGGAGTCTGCGCTAACAGCGACGCGGCGGTGAGGAAGATCGTTAGTCGAATCATGGTCGTGAAATCGGCACGGCTCGCCGCGCCCGGACTGCGGCGGCAGCTTTGCCTCCCGCTATTTCATAATAGACGTCGAGCGTCTTCCGTGCAGTACGATCCCACGTAAATAATGACGCGCGATGTTGCGCCAGCCGTTCCATACGGGTCCGAAGTTCCGGATCGAGCACTATGTCGCGCATCGCGCGGACCATTTCTTCAGTCGAATCCGGATCGAACAGCAGCGCAGTCGCATTCGCAACTTCCGGCATGGCCGATGAATTGGAACAGGCGACGGCGCGGCCACAAGCCATTGCCTCCAGGATGGGCAAACCGAATCCTTCGTAGAAGGACGGAAACACAAATAAATCGCAGGCGTTGTACAGGAGCAGTAGATCGTCGTCGTTAACAAAACCGGTGAAGTGGATGCGATCCGCTACTGACGAATTCTTCGCGGCTTTCATCACGTGATCGGAAAACCAGGTCTTCTGCCCTACGATCGCCAGACGGTGCGGTAACTGCGGATGAGCGCGGATTAACTCCTCAAACGCGTGGATCAGCCCGATCTGATTCTTGCGCGGCTGCAAGTCGCCGACCGTGAGGAGAAAAGGAGACGGGATCTTGAACCGGGACTCCACTTTACCCGCCGCGAGTTCCCGCGCGATGGGATGGAAGGCGGAGGATACGGCGATCGGGACGACCACAATCTTCGAGTCGTCGAGACCGTACGCCCTGGCGATTGCCTGGCGTGAAAACTCACTGGGGGTCAATACCTTGGCCGCGCGTTCCACGGTCTTTTTCACCGTGATACGGAGCTGCAGGCGCCGCGAGCGCGGGAAATATTCAGGATGTTCCAGGAAACTGACGTCGTGAACGCTGACTACGACGGGAACGGGGCACGCGAGCGGAGCCGTGTATTGTACGTGAATGAGATCCGGTTTATCCCGCCGCAACTGGCGCGAAAGATCCATTCCGAGGCGCAGGAAGGAATTCCTCGAGACATAGCGCTGCGTGAATCTGGAGGGCACCACTCTGGCGACCTCCGCGCTATGCGCGCATAAGTAGGCGATAAATTCCGAGGTGCGGTCCAAACCCGCGAACCCATTGAGAAGGTTGCGGATGTAGACCTCGTTCCCCGTTAGGTGCCGCCCGATGGCGTGAGCATCAACAGAAAAGCGCATGCACCGTACCAGTATAGAGGGTATATGGTTTCCAAATTTGGAAGCCGCTTCGTAGTACTAGACGTAAGCGAACCCCGTAATACGACATTGTTTCTAAGAACACCGACTGTATCCCCGTAGTCGCGGTATCCGATGGTCAATTCAACTGCCCTAATCCAGCGGATACTATTAAAGACATGGCATTTCGTGGGGTCGACTACATGCTGGCCGACTCTCAGTTCAGTGAGCAGGAGCTTCTCGTCCGGCAGACCGCCCGGCGTTTTGTGGAGGAACGTCTCATCCCCCTCATTCGCGACTGCTACCGTGAAGACCGATTTCCGAACGAAATTATTCCGGAATTGGGAGAACTTGGATTTCTCGGCGCTAATCTCGAAGGCTACGGCTGCGCCGGGATGAGCAACGTGGAATACGGGCTCGTCATGCAGGAAGTGGAACGCTGCGACTCGGGTATTCGAAGCTTCATTTCCGTCCAGGGCGCGCTGGTGATGTATCCGATCCTTACCTATGGATCGGAAGAGCAGAAACAAAGATGGCTGCCGGAACTTCAGTCGGGGCGCGCAATTGGATGCTTCGGACTCACCGAGCCCGGATTTGGGTCGAACCCCGCGGGCATGCTCACAAAGGCCCGCAAAGAAGGCGGCGACTGGATTCTAAATGGCGAGAAAACATGGATTACCAACGGATCGGTGGCGGCCGTCGCGCTGATCTGGGCGAGAACCGGGGAGGGGATTCGCGGATTTCTTGTGGAAAAGGGAACTCCCGGTTTCGCCGCCAGCGACATCCACGGAAAGATGTCGATGCGGGCTTCCGTCACCTCCAGCCTTTCGTTCAGCGACTGCCGAATTCCCGCCGCGGCCATGCTTCCAGGGGCGAAAGGGCTGAAAGGTCCACTCTCCTGTTTGACGCAGGCCCGATACGGCATTGGTTGGGGCACGATTGGCGCGGCGATGGACTGTTACGAAACTGCTCGTCAATATTCAACGGTACGTAAACAGTTTGATGACCGTCCGATTGCCAGCCACCAGCTCGTTCAGGAAAAACTCGCCTGGATGATTACTGAAATCACCAAGGCGCAGCTCCTGGCCTTGCACGCCGGCCGTTTGAAAGATGCCGGGAAGCTGGAAGCGGCGCACGTCTCCATGCTGAAACGGAATAACGCGGCTATGGCGCTCGAATGCGCGCGTATCAGCCGCGATCTGCTCGGCGCCAATGGCATCACCGATGAATATCCCGTCATGCGGCACTTGTGTAATCTCGAAACTGTAAAAACTTACGAAGGAACGGATCACATTCACGCGCTGGTCATTGGCGAGCGGGTGACCGGGATTTCGGCGTACAAGTAGGAGATGACGCAAAGCCCTTTCGCCAAAGATTTTCTCGCGTCCTGGGTAGTGTTTCTGGTAGCCCTGCCTCTCTGCATGGGCATCGCGATCGCGTCCGGAATGCCGCCCGCTTCCGGCATCATCACGGGTATTCTTGGCGGTATCCTCGTAGGGGCTCTCTCGGGCTCGCCGCTCCAGGTGAGTGGTCCTGCCGCCGGTCTGGCGGTCATTGTTTTTCAGCTCGTACGCGATCATGGCTTCGAAGCGATCGGGCCCATCCTGGCCGTAGCCGGCGCTTTGCAGATGGTGGCCGGAAAATTCAAGCTCGGACGCTGGTTCCGGGCCATGTCGCCCGCGGTTGTTTATGGCATGCTCTCAGGCATTGGAATCCTGCTCATCGGCGGCCAGTTCTATGTAATGCTCGATGACAAACCGCGCCAGACGGGACTCGATAATCTGATCGGAATGCCGGGGGCGATGCTCCACGACGTCATTGGCGATCACCGCTATGCCGCCGCCTTGGGCGTATTGACCATGGCAGTCTTAGTCGGCTGGAATGTGTTCCGGCCAAAGAGACTGAAGTTGATTCCAGGCGCTTTAATCGCCGTGGTCACCGCGACCCTCGTCGCCGCCATTTGGAAATTTCCTGTTCATCACGTCGAGGTTCCAGGCAATCTTCTGAACGCGATTCATCTTCCCAGGGCGACCGGTTTCTCCGAATTCCGCCATTCGTACATGTTGATTTCGGCAATCGCGATGGCATTTGTCGCCAGCGCTGAAACGCTGCTTTCCGCTTCCGCAGTGGACCGGCTGCACACCGGTCCGCGGGCGGATTATGATCGCGAACTCTTCGCTCAGGGCGTGGGCAACACGCTTTGCGGTTTTCTCGGGGGCTTGCCGATGACGGGCGTCATCGTTCGCAGCTCCACCAACGTCCAGGCGGGCGCGATCACGCGGCTGTCCGCGATTCTTCACGGCGTCTGGCTTCTTGCTTTCGTTGTCGCGCTGCCGCATGTGTTGAGTATGGTGCCAACCGCGAGCCTGGCCGCGATCCTGGTGTGTACCGGCTTCAAACTAATCGAATGGGATAACGTGAAAGCGCTCTCCAGATATGGCCGCATTCCGATTGCGATCTATGCCGCCACGGTGATCGGAATTGTGGCGGCGGATCTACTTACAGGCGTCATCGTCGGCTTAATTCTTTCGTTGATGAAGCTGCTGTATAAGATTTCGCAGATCACGGTGCGCTTCGAACTGGACCGTGAATACCACGAGGCGCATTTGCACATCGAGGGAGCGGCGACATTCCTGAATATTCCGGAACTGGCTTCGATTCTCGATCAGATCCCACCCGGGACCGCGCTGCACGTTCACACGGCCGAGCTCATGTATATCGATCACGCTTGTCTGGACCTGTTGACTACATGGTCCGAACAGCAGCGGGCCACGGGCGGGAAATTGATAGTGGAGTGGGAGCATCTAATGGCGCGGTTTCAGCGCCAGCGCGTGGATGTTTCGGAATTTGAACCCTATGTCGATTGAGCCTTGTCAAGGTTAAAAACGACACGCCTCCATTCCACAACAGGCTTTTGAAAGTTAATCTAAGTGCGGTCTCTGCCGAATCGACCGGCCGTCGCAGGCACTTCCGCGAGTCGACAAACCAGGCAAGTGGAACGCGGAGGGTCGCGGGCGTTCGGGGCGCGCGGACGCACTTTCCGGTAGCGCCGTTTTGGCGTCCCTGCGGGAACCCCTGGGCGGTTACCGTCGATGATATATACTCGCTGACAAAGTGCCATGGCAAGTGGACTTGCAAAAAGGGATTGATTCCATGAAGTGCCTTTCTGTTTTCTCGTTGCTCGCAATATTGTCATTGTCAACGCCGTTAGCATCTCACGCACAGGTCCTATACGGTTCGCTGGGCGGAAATGTAACTGATGCCAGCGGCGCTGCGGTGGCCGGTGCCAAAGTCGAAGCACTGCACGTCGCTATGGGAATTTCTAAACGTGCCGTTTGCGACGATAACGGCGCCTATGTTATCAATGATCTCCAGCCGGGCGTTTATCGCGTAACTTTCTCCGCGACTTCGTTCGGCATTTTAGTCCAAGACAACGTCCAGTTGGACGCCAATACAGACCGCCGCCTGGACGTTCAAATGCAAGTGGCCGGCGTGAGTCAGAATGTAACCGTCGATGCCTCTCCGTTAGCGCTGCAAACGGAGCGCGCGGACGTCACTACGCAAATTCAGCAGACGCAAGTCGCAAATCTGCCCCTCGGCGCAAATCGCAACTTCCAGACCCTGATGAAGCTGGTGCCCGGCTCGAGTCCTCCCGCGCCCTCGCACTCGTCCGCTGGAAACCCGACGGGGGCCTTGCAAAGCTACGTCAACGGCGGCGCGGATACATCGAACTCCACGCGAATCGACGGGGCAGCAGTCCTCAACTTCTGGGAGGGCAACATCATCGCCTATGTGCCGCCCGCCGAAGCAATCGAAGCGGTGAACCTGGTGACTGCTAGTTTCGATGCCGAACAGGGACAGGCCGGCGGATCGGTTGTGAACCTGACGATCAAATCAGGCACGAATCAATTCCACGGCGCCGCTTGGGAATACAACACCAACAGCGATCTGAAGGCGCGAAATTTTTTCTACTACGGCAAGAACAATCCGAAGAATATTCTGAACCAGTTTGGCCTATCGACCGGCGGGCCGATCATCAAGAACAAGCTTTTCTTTTTCGTGGATTGGGAGCGCTACATGCTTCGGCAAAGCGTTTCCGGACTACAGTCGGTTCCGACCGCGTCCCTGCGTCAGGGAAATTTCGCCGGTACCGGCTCAACCATATACAACCCGTTCACGGGTAATCCGGACGGTACAGGCCGAACGCCGTTCGCCAACGGACAGATTCCGGCATCCATGCTCAGCTCCGCGGCATTGAAAATGGCCGCGCTGATCCCGGCGCCAAACCAGGGGACCGGCATCGCCAACAATTACTTCGGATCGGCCAGTCTTCAGTACACCCGCGATAACGTGGACATCAAAATCAACTACAATCCTAACGAGAAAAGCACACTTTTCGGCCGATACAGCCTCATGCCAGCAAATATTTTCGATCCGCAGGCGCTAGGTCCTGCCGGCGGCAACACCTTTGATGGCGGGCAGCCGGGCACCGCGCCGAGTCTGACGCAAGTCGGAGCACTGGGCGGAACTTACATCATCACGCCCCAGCTTTTGCTGGATGCCAATATCGGATTCGTCCGGGAGCCCCTCGCGGCCAAGAATGTCGACCTGAACAAGAATTACGGTTCGGACGTGCTGGGCATTCCGGGTACAAACGGTTCCGATCCTTTACAGGGCGGATATCCCAACTTCGTTGTCAGCGGGTTTTCTTCACTCGGCAATCCCAACGTGTCGAACCCGTTCCAGTTTCGCGACAACAATTATCTTTATACCGCTAACGTCAGTTGGATCAGGGGAGCCCATTCGTTCCGGTTCGGCGGCGAGTTCGACCGTTGGCAGATCAATCATTTTCAGGCGCAGTTGAAATATGGGGTGCGCGGCGGGTTCAACTTCACCGGCGGCATCACCACACTGAACGGAGGGTCCGCCCCGACCGCGTATAACGGCTGGGCCGATTTCATGCTTGGCTTGCCGCAAGCGATGGGAAAAGACAACCAATACATCAACCCGGCGACCGTCCGCGAGAGCACTTATTCATTTTATGCGCGGGACCACTGGCTCGCGACGCGCAACCTGACCATTGACTACGGCATACGCTACGAATTTTACCCATTTGCCACTCGCGATCACTTCGGTGGCAACCGCTATGACTCCGGCTCGAATCTGGCACTCCTCGGTGGCGTGAATGGGGTGCCCAACAATGCGGGGGTCGACGTGGGTCTCGGACAACTGGAGCCGCGCATTGGCCTGGCGTACCGGTTTGGCGACAAAACGGTTGTCCGCGCCGGTTACGGAATCAGCAGCGACCCCTACTATTTCACCAACATGCGCGACGCGTATCCGGCTGTGATCTCGCAACAGTACTCCGGCGCGAATTCCTACACTGCGGCAGGGAGCCTGGCAACCGGCATTCCTACATTGATTGGACCGGACATAAGACAGGGAAGTTTTCCGCTCCCGGCAAACGTCGGTACGCTCACATTCCCGCAAGACTTCAATCGCGGCTACATCGAATCCTATAACTTCACGATGCAGCGGATCATGGGTCTCGGCTTCAACGCGCAGGCGGCCTATGTCGGTACCCGGACCGTACGCCCCGTTTCCGAGGTCAATATCAATGCAGCGGGGCCTGGCACCGGCAACGCCGGTACGCCGCTCTTCGCGAAATTCGGTAACGCGAATACCATCAACGATCAGATTCCGTTCAATGGCGGCCGCTACAATTCGCTGCAGACTCAGTTGAAGAGGAGCGCAGGAAGTTCGGTTTTCGGCATTGTCTACACTTACTCCCGTGCAATCGATTTTTTCGACACTGAGAACGCTCAACTCACCTGGGCGTGGGAACCGATGTGGTACAGAAACAAAGCCCTCGCCGGCTATGATCGCACCCACAATTTTCAGACCTATGCGGTGTACACCTTGCCATTCGGCCACGGCCACCAGTGGGCCAGCCACGGTATCGCGGCGGCGCTCGCAGGCGGGTGGACAGTGAATACTATCCTCAGCCGAATGAGCGGTACGCCCTTCAACGTTTTGTCATCGGGCACGTCCGTAAACGCGCCAGGAAATACTCAGACGGCTGATGTGGTACTCCCGACTGTGGCGATTCTCGGCGGGCATGGTCCGAACTCGCCCTATTTCAATCCACTGGCATTCGCGCCAGTTTCCGCGGTTCGTTTCGGGACCAGCGGTAGAAATATCGTGCGCGGGCCCGGCTTCTTTAATCTCGATGCAAGCGTCTTTCGCGATTTTAAAATCCGCGAGACCATTAAACTGCAGTTCCGAGCCGAAAGCTACGGATTAACGAACACTCCGCAATTCGCGAACCCCGCGGCGACGGTCTCGAACGCGACGTTCGTCAACGGAGTCGTTGCGAATTACAACGGCTACGACATTATCAGCTCGTCGAGTGGAGAGCGTCAGATCCGGTTTGCGATGAAGCTGATTTTCTGAGACGGGCGAGGCCGGTGAAGGCGTCCGTCTCTCCGGCAGCAAATTTCCGATATAGGAAACTGGTGCTCCCCGGTTGGACGCATAACGCGCGTTGCTGGCAGGTGGCGGTGAATCGTTTTATCGAAGCCAATCCGCCTTCGAACCGCGCTTGGTCACTGCACTCACGGCCAAACGATGCTTCCATTTTCTGAACTTCCGGCCAAACGATGGTTCCAGCCCCCGGATGGAGTCACTCAGGCGGCTCGGATCTTAAAGGACTTGCAGGTCTCGTGCGGCCAAACGATGCTTCCAAATCCGGCAAACGATGGTTCAAGTCACAGAATTTCAGCGATGCTGTCTTTGCGGCGCGTTTTGAAATTCTTTGGGAACCGCAAACCCTTGAGGGCGCGGAGCGAAGCAGAGGCCCCGCAGCGCACAAGGCGCGGAAGAAAGCCAGGAAGCAGTGCCCGATACCGGCGGCAGAAAAGAATGATCCAAGGCGACAGGAGAATCGCCGACACCGGGCCTGAGGCAGGACTCAGTCACGGGAATTGAAGAACTTGGGAGACGGTTGGTCATCGGACATCTCCCTGGAGAACCAGCCGCAGGCAGCGGAACCGGGACGAGCGCTCCCACCAGAATCGTTTTCCCGCTCGAACGCAGCCGGTCGACCGTTTGTTGCCAGAACTCATCCGTTGCCGGAGTCCAGGTTAATCAAAAGGCACAGGCTCATGCCTGAAGCGCGAAGGTAGTTGAGACACTGCGCCAAATGATCATTGGTCAACCGGTCGACGCATTTCAATTCAAAACAAGAACGTCCTCCACGAGGATGTCTGCAAAGTAGTCGCCAACACTTTGTCCTTTGTAGGAAACGGAAAACGAAACTTGTGAGGTCGACTGCAGACCTCGAAGTCCCAGTTCCCTGAGAAGGGCCCGCTCATAAACTTTTTCGAGAAAATCCGGCCGCAAGAGTCTTGGAGACCTCAAAGACCGCGCCAATCACTCGTTCAGTCAAAGAATCGAGATCAGTGTTCATCGGCGTTCATCGGCGGCCCCCTTCAGTGCCCTGACCAGTCAAAAATTCTCAGAAAAATTGCTCGCCGCTGACAAACGCCGATAACCCAAACCATCTGAAACTAGCAATCCGGTCATTGCGGCGGTTGCCGCCGGCGTTTTTCCGATCCGGGTCCGATCATCGGCGGACCCTTCCCGTCGCCGGCGAAATTCAACGTTACGTCCACCACGTGTGTCTTCGCGTCGATGGTCGTCGATGACTTCGTCTTGCCGAGATTGTCGAACATTCCGTCTGCACGTATGCGGCTGAGAAAGTAATCCGGATAATCGGGATTAAACGGATAACCCTCTTTAATAGCCCACATCTTGCGGATCTGTGGTTCGCTGAGGAGATCCAGGCCCTGAATATCCACCTTGCCAAACGTATATTTCGGTCCCGTTTTCACATGGACCACTACGTTGACAATCAGATTTTTGTCGTCGATTTTGCGTTCCGTTTCGGTCAATACATCGAGATATCCTGTGCGGTGAATCGAGTCGCGGATGCGATTGACGGCAAGCTGAATCTCGTCGAAATTAGCCACTTCTTTGAGCTTGAATTTCCCCTCGGCCACCAACGCTTCGGGATCGAGCCCACCCACGACGCTCACCTTGCCGAGCTTGTAGACGGGGCCTTCCTCTACGGTCACCTTTACTACCAATCCTTTTACATCTTTGGCGGGCTCCGTCTCGAGTTTCGGAAACTTCACACGGATGCGGCCTTGCACCTCATAGACCGGCCGGACAGAGTTATCGAGAAGTTGTTGGAAATGCTCTGGCGTATAAACAGCGCCGATGGCTACGCTCGAAATCGCCTTCTGCAGGATCGGAGTCGTAATCACCTTGTTGCCAGTGAATCTTACCTCCGCTACTGAAGGCAAATCTGATGGTTCGATGAACACCTCCAGCTCGCCCACGCGCTCGGCAGAGACCTTGGCGATGATTGCCTGCCCTTTGCCGCTGTTCCTGGCGAGATAGTCCGCGACGTGGGTTGCATATCGGTCGAGGACCGGTTGTGTCCCGGGGATTTTGTCGTCGAACAGCGGCTCCTGCTGCCGCAAATATTTGCGCAGCGATGCTTCTTCGGCCGGGATATCTAGAAAGCGGTAAGGAAATATCTGCCCAATTTCGGTTACTTGAAATACCGCGTTGTACCCGCCCTGCGGCGATGGATTGAACCGGTATCCAACGGTTTCAAATGCTCCGGTGGCGATCAGCCGGTCGCGCGCCGCATCGAATTCCGGTTTCCCCGCGACCTGCCCAACCTTGAGCCCGGAAACTGTCAGGATTCTGTCTGCCGGATACATCTTATTGCCCTCTACCTTGAGACTTGCGATCGGCCACGCTGAAGGCGGTTCAGGCCTCTCGGCGGGCGGAAGCGCCGGGACGGGCGCGCTCTTACGGCTGCGTGGAATCTGGCCGCTGGAAGGCGACGCCCAGAGGAGCAGAAGTGCAAAGGCCGTGAAGGCGTGTCGCCAAGTTGGAGAGAAACAAGCAAGCCCAGGGCGCCGGGGGCTAGTCCGTTTTGCGCGAAGTTCCTCGGAAGTTTTCTTTACGGCTTCGCGGCTTGACCTGACACGTTCTTGGCCATAGCGTGACGGCGAGTTCCTCAAAAGAATCAGGATTGCGCGCATATCTCGATTTTAGACGTCCCGGATGCCCCGGGAGTGTACGATTACTCTGATTCATCGAAATCAGGCAGCACTACCCGGCATACCCAAAAGTCATAGATGCTTCGCATAATGCCGTAGATCTCATCCAGAGTTCCCGCTTTTCGGACGTACGAGTTCGCCCCCAGTTCATATGCCGCAGTGACGTCGCGTTCCGAATTCGATGAAGTAAGCACCATCACAGGAATCTTTTTCAAATTTGGATCGCTCTTCACTTCACGGAGGACCTCGAGCCCATCTTTCTTCGGCAGATTTAAATCCAGGAGTACTAACGATGGCCTGGCCGCCACGGAATATTTTCCGCGGCGCTTTAAATAATCAACCGCCGCCTCGCCATCGGATACGACAGTCAGGTGGTATTTTGAAGCAAAAACAGAAAGCCCTTCTCTGACGAGACGGACGTCTGCCGCGTTATCTTCGACAAGCAGTAGTTCCAGCTGCCCGCCCGCATGAACACCGCTCATTTTTCTACAACCCTTTCCCAATCCCCGTATTGTTCTATTGTAGCGAACGCCTATATTGTTTAGGTAGCGAAAATAAATTATAAAAAGTGTTCGCTTATTTAACGGGTTTTTGTGATTGCGTTCCAGTGACGGACGGAGGGGCGAATCCGGGGTCCTGGTGGACCGCACCCTTCCGCTATTTGCGCCTCTGCGGTATACTGAAGTTGTCGAACCAGTCAGTGCGCGCAAGCGCACTTTTTTATTGGTTGCAGACGTTAGTTGGAGTTCACATGGTGCAAAGCGGCAAAGAGGCGCTCGCACAGCGGGTTAAGGAAATCGCCGCCCGGGTCTGCGAGCCCGAAGGAATCGAGCTTGTCGAAGCCAATGTAGTTGGCGGAGGCAGCGCGCGCTTAGTTCGCATCTATATAGATAAGCCGGCCGGCGTTTCGCACGCCGACTGTGAGTTCGTTTCTCATCAGGTAGGCACTATATTCGATGTGGAAGACGTGATTCCAGGCGGCTCGTATCACTTGGAAGTCAGTTCGCCGGGCGTGGAGCGGAAGCTGACCAAGCCGGCGGATTTTCAGCGCTTTCTCGGCCAAAAAGCCAAGGTCGTTTTGCGCGAGCCTGTCGAGAATCAGCGAAGTTGGATCGGCAAGCTGGCGGCGTTCAATGGCGAAGTTGTGACGCTCGAACCAGTGACCGGCAAGCAGATCCAGTTCGCGCTCGACCAGGTAGAGAAGGCGAATTTGAAGTTCGAGTGGTAGCACACGAGACCACGTTCCACCAGGAAATCAACGAAAAGAGAGGGATACCAGATTGGGATCGATCTTTGAGTCCATCGAAATATTGAGCAAGGAGAAGGGCATTGACCCGCAGGTGGTCATCACTGCGGTCAAAGACGCAATGCTGGTCGCCGCCCGGAAACAGTTCAAGACGAACGAGGATCTGGTCGCCGAAGTAAACGACAAGGCGAATCTTATCCAAATCTACGCGTTGAAAAAAGTGGTGGAGACGGTTGCCGATCCAGTGAACGAACTCACTCTCGAACAAGGTCGCATTCTCGATCCTCTGGTAGAAGTAGGCGGTGAGATTCGGATTCCCAAAGCCACCGAAGCATTAGGCCGCATTTCCGCCCAAACCGCCAAGCAGGTGATTCTACAGAAAGTTCGCGAGGCTGAAAGAGAGACAATCTATTCGGAATATAACGATCGTGTCGGCGAACTGGTGAATTGCGTAGTGAAACGGATCGAAGGCCAAGATCTTGTCTGTGATCTTGGCAAGACCGAGGCTAGGCTTCCGAAGAAGGAACAATCCAAGCTCGAAAGCTTCAGTGTGGGCGAACGTATCCGCTGCGTGATTAAGAGCGTTGAAAAGGCAGGCAAGAACGCTGGCGTGATTCTTTCCCGCGCCGCGCCTGAATTGGTGGCGCGTCTGTTCGAACAGGAAGTTCCGGAGATTTATGACAACACGGTAGTCATCAAAGGATGTGCGCGCGAAGCCGGTGAGCGCACCAAGATTGCCGTCCTGAGCCGCGATCGCGACGTGGATTGCGTCGGCGCCTGCGTCGGTATGAAGGGCATGCGCGTGCAGTCGATTATTCGTGAGTTGCGTGGCGAAAAGATTGACATCATCGAATTTTCGGAAGAGCCGGTGGTATTTGCCACGCATGCTTTGAGTCCGGCAAAAATCAGCCGCGTATCGATTGTGGCGGGCGCCGACCATCACATGGAAGTTATCGTCGACGATACGCAGCTCTCGCTCGCAATCGGTAAGAAAGGTCAGAATGTCCGGCTTGCGGCGAAACTGCTCGGCTGGAAGATCGATATTAAGAGCGAAGAAGAAAAACGGCAGGAAGTGGAAACACAGATGGCGGCTCTGGTTGTCCCGGGAGCTCCCGTCTCGGTCCTGATGGAACATGGATTGCCTGAAAAAGTAGTGGAAAAGTTGATTGAGGGCGGGATCGCCACGGTAGAAAAACTTGGCGCAATGACGCCGGAAGAATTGGAAGAAATACCCGGCATCGGCCCCAAGATGGTGGAAAAAATACAGGATGCCGTGGTCAGCTATTACGGCCAATTTGAAGAACAGATAGAGGCTCCGCAGCCGGCCGAAGCCGGAGCGGCGGAGCTTGTGGAAACCGCCGGTGATACCATCGGCGAGCCAGCCATCGCGTTACATATAGAAGCCTCCGGCGAGTTGGTGGCAGGCAATGATGAGAAAACCTTGGAAGAGGAACCCGCACATCCCATTGAGTCTGATACCATAAAAGACGCGGAATAGGTTCTTTGTTGTCCGGGAGTAATCAAGAAGGAGGCTTTGCGTACACAAGACAGGACTGTCTTGATTTGTAGTTTCTCTTTATGAAAAAAATCCGAATCAACGAGTTGGCGCGTGAGTTGGAAGTCAAGCCCAACAGGATACTGGAGATGTTGCCCGAGCTTGGCGTCGTCGAAAAGAAGACCCACTCGAGCTCGATCGACGAAGACGTCGCCAACATCGTGAAGCAGCGCCTGATCGGCTCCCCTGACTCCGACTTCTCGCCTGGCGACGAAGATCTGGACGAGACGGACTCATCCGCGCCGGAATTTGCCGCAGCCGAAATTCCCGCCCGGGTCGAGTCAAGTGCCTCAAGTCATGAGGTCGCCGGACCTGCGGAACCCGCCGCTGCAGCCGAACCTGTTACACAACCTGCGCGTCCAGCCTTTCCAATCCGTCCTCCACTCGTGTCGCCGCGCGAAGCACACCACGCCGTTCCTGGGTCTCCCGTGGCTCCGCCCATCCCACCAGTGGTTCCCTCTATTCCCATTCCGCCGTCAGTGGCCTCCGCGGCTGCTCATGCTGTTCAGACTCCACCGGCTCCCCATACTCCGGCACCTAGTTCGCCTGCGCCAGCGCATCCTGCTCCTGCCGCGCCTGCTCCCGGCCCGACGCCGGGTAATCCAGTCCGTCCAGTTCTGCACGGAAGAAATGTGCCGATTTATCGGCCAGGCCAAGTGATCTCAGGGCCGCGTCAGCCGATGCCGCCGGAATCGAAGTCAACCGTAGCGCCAGGCACACCGTTGCCGCCACCTTCGCGTCCTCCGGCGCCGCGGCCACCCGGGCCACGGATGCCGGCCGCGCCACCGAGTATCGCCATTCCGTCCAGATCTCAGACGCCGCAGCCGCCACCCGCGCAGCACGCCCCGGCTCATCCACAACGGCCTTCGCTCGTCGGACAGCCTGCGGCGCGTCCTGTTGTGCCGCCACGTGCCGACTTGGTGGCCCGATTAACGCAGACGAAACCATCGCCAACACCCGGAGCTCCCGCGCCCAGGCCCGGAGCCCCCTCGCGTCCGGCGAGCCCTACTCCGGGTCAGCCGATTTATCGCGGTCCCATTCGTCCCGGTCAGCCACTAATGCGCGGACCAGGTGTTCCTGGAGCGCCTGGCCCGGGTGGTCCGAATCGAGGCGCAGTGCGCCGCCCGATGCATCCCACAACGATGCGCGTCGGGCTCGAACCGGCCGTTCCGCTTCCGGTGGATACGCAGCGGCGCGGCCAGTATAAACCATCGAACCGCGCCGGAGCACCGGATCGCCGCCGAGACCTGGAAGAAGGGAATTTCCGGCAACCGATGCGGCGCAGCGAACAGCCGCTCGCACCGCCGCCCATCGATCGCGAAATTACCATTTCGGAAGGCATCACAGTAAAAGAGATTTCCGAAAAGCTCGGAATTAAAGCAAACCTGGTGATCAAGAAGTTGGTCGACCGCAAGATTTTCGCGACGATTAATCAAAGCCTAGATGTAAAGATGGCCGAAGATATTTCGCGCGAGTTCGGCGCCTCTATTAATCAAGTCAGTTTCGAGCAGGAGTCCACTCAGGAAGTGCAGTTGGCCGAAGTGGAGAAGGACCTTGTTCGGCGCGCGCCGGTGATTACGGTCATGGGTCACGTCGACCATGGAAAGACCTCGTTGCTCGACGCAATTCGCAACGCCAACGTCGCCGGACGGGAAGCCGGTGGAATTACTCAACACATCGGCGCATACGACATCACGAAGAACGACCGCAAAATCGTGTTTATCGACACGCCCGGTCACGAAGCGTTCACACGCATGCGGGCTCGCGGAGCCAAAGTCACCGACATTGTGGTGCTGGTAGTGGCTGCGGACGACGGCGTCATGCCGCAAACTGTCGAGGCGATCAATCACGCCAAAGCGGCCAAGGTACCGATCATTGTTGCCATCAACAAAATCGACAAGCCAGACGCGCAGCCGGATCGAATCAAGCAGCAACTGACCGATTACGGTCTTTTGGCCGAGGACTGGGGCGGCGATGTCGTGATGGTCCCGGTATCGGCCAAGAGCAAACTGAATCTCGACCTGTTGTTGGAAATGATTCTGCTGGTCGCCGATATCGGCGATTACAAAGCGAATCTTACCCGGCCAGCGATGGGCACGGTGCTGGAGGCAGAGCTGGATCGCGGACGCGGTCCCGTGGCCACAGTATTAGTGCAGAACGGCACGCTGCGTGTCGGCGAGTTCTTCATCTGCGGCCAGGTATTCGGCAAGGTGCGCGCCATGTTCAATTCACTTGGCGAACCGGTCAAGGAAGCAGAACCCTCCACGCCAGTGGAAGTCCTGGGTCTGGACGCATTGCCGGAAGTCGGCGACAGCTTCCAGGTGGTCAGCGACACTGCCAAGGCGAAGCAGATTGTCATGTATCGCGAGTCGAAAGCGCGCGAGAAATCGATGCAAAAGGGCGCGCGCATGACGCTCGAGCAGATGCATGACAAGTTTAAAGAGGGTGATATCAAGGAATTGAATATCATTCTCAAGACCGACGTCAGCGGCACTGCGGAAGTGCTGGCGGAAATGCTCGAAAAACTTTCGACGGACAAAGTAAGAATTCGGGTCCTTCACAAGAATGTCGGTGCAATTACCGAGACCGATGTACTGCTGGCTTCCGCGTCCAACGCTATTATTATCGGATTCAATGTGCGGCCGGAACGTATTGCGGCCTCCGTGGCCGAGAAGGAAAAAGTCGACATTCGCTTGCACTCCATCATCTACGAACTCACCGACCAGATGAAGAAGGCGATGACCGGAATGCTCGAACCGGTCTTCAAGGAAGTATTCAAGGGCCGCGTGTCCGTTCGCGACGTGTTCAAGATTACGAAAGTCGGAATGGTTGCCGGCTGTCTGGTCACCGAAGGCAGCGTGGCTCGCAACAATCAGGTCCGGGTATTCCGGGACAATGTTCTGGTTCATACGGGAAAAATCGAGAGTCTGCGGCGCTTTAAGGACGACGTAAGCGAAGTAAAACAAGGCTTCGAGTGCGGCGTAACAATCGCTAATTATTCCGACGTGAAACCAGGCGACGAACTCGAAATATTTGTCTCGGAACGCATGGCCGCGGAGTTATAACCCGGACATGCCGGCTATCGGCGTTTTGACAATAGAATTGAGGCTCGACGATTCACACTCGCTGAAGGATAAACGCCATGTGGTGAAGAGCCTCAAAGACCGCCTCCGGCACAAGTTCAATGTGTCGGTCGCCGAGATCGATTTCCAGGATCTCTGGCAGCGCGCGCTGGTGGCGGCGGTTACCGTCTCGAGCGATCATGGGAACGCCGAGGCTGTCTTGCAGTCGGTAGAAAACGAAGCCGCTTCATTGCTCGGCCGCGCGATGGTTTCCGCCAACGTGGAGTGGATCGAATGAACCGGGGCACCTGCTAACGCCATGGATCCCCGACGCTCCGGACGCCTCACTGAAGCGATCCGCACGGAACTCGAAGAAATTATCTGTTACGAGATGAACGACCCGCGCATTGATGCGCAAGGGGTTAGTGAAGTCATCGTTTCTCCGGATGGGCACCGTGCCATTATTCGGGTGACTTTGACCACTAGCGCCGAAAAACAGCTCGCCACTATTGAAGCGCTCGAGCACGCGCGGCAATATCTGCGGTCCGAACTCGGCCGCCGTTTGGATATCTTCCGCGTTCCGGATCTGCATTTTGAATCAGCAATTTCCGCCTCTCTTCAACCCCGTCTATCGAAACTTTTGAAGCGAGTGAAGAAGGGCCGCCCTCGCGAATGAGATCGAGTCGAAAAAAAACAGGTTCGGCCAAACGCTTTGTGATATTTTTGTTGTTGGTGGCTCTGGCCGCGGTTTGGCCGGCAGTGTCGGCCAGCCCGGAAATCCTGCGTTTTGAGGATAGTATGGACGCGATGGGAGCCACGTATTCGGTGATTCTGTACGCCGCCGACCGTGAGAAGACGCTAGGTGTAATCAATCTTGCGTTTGACGAGGTCAAGCGGCTCGATGAGTTGCTTTCCAACTATCGGCCGGCCAGCGAATGGAGTCAGGTCAATCGCTTCGCTGCGGAACGCCCGGTAAAAGTATCGAAAGAGCTGTTCGATTTGTTGGCTGCCTGTGTGGAGTACAGCCGCGAAAGTGATGGAGCATTCGACATCACTGTGGGACCGCTGATGAAGGTCTGGGGGTTTTACAAAGGAACGGGCCATCTGCCTCAACGTGCGGAGATTCAGGGCGCGGAAGAGAAGGTAGGTTACAGGAACCTGATTCTCGACCCCAAAGAGCAGACGGTGCGGTTTCGCCGGCCTGGGGTTGAGATTGATCCTGGTGGAATTGGGAAAGGTTACGCAGTCGACCGGATGGTGGCCGTTTTAAGGCAGTATGGCATCACGTCCGGATTGGTGAACGGCGGTGGCAGCAGCATTTACGCTATCGGTGCGCCGCCGAACGAACCTCGGGGTTGGAGCATCAGCATCCGGCACCCGCGGGACGAAAACAAGACAGTGGAGCAAGTGTTCTTAAAAGACGAATCGATGTCGACATCCGGCAGTTACGAAAAGTTCTTCCGCGCCGAAGGGCGGATCTGGAGTCACATTATGGATCCGCGCACGGGATATCCGGCGCAGGGAATGCTCTCAGATTCCGTAATTGCGCCGCGCACGATCGACAGCGAGGCGTGGAGCAAACCCTTCTTTATCGACGGGCTCAAGAAAGGCCGCCAATGGGCGGCGGAATTTAAACCCAAAGGATTTCGCGTGTATCTCTGCGAAGACAGACCGGAGTTGTCATGCGCGTGGCTTCAATGAATAGTAGATTTCTAGATGCCTGCCGCAGGCGTCCCACCGATGTTCGGCCCGTCTGGTTTATGCGGCAGGCCGGCCGGTATTTGAAACCCTATCGAGATATCCGGGCGCATCATTCCATACTGGAAATTTGCAAGCGCCCCGACTTGGCGGCCCAGGTTACGTTGCAACCCGTCGAGATTCTCGACGTCGATGCGGCCATCATTTTCGCCGACCTCCTTTTGCCCGTAGAGCCGATGGGTTTGAAGCTTGAGTTCCTGCAGAATGAAGGGCCGCGCATCGACAACCCGGTGCGTACGTCGTCAGACGTGGACTCGCTTTCCATCTCGAATACTGACGAACTCGGTTACGTCGGCGAATCGATTCAACTGGTGACCAAGTCGCTCGGCAGCCGCGTTCCGGTAATCGGATTCGTCGGCGCGCCCTTCACGCTGGCCAGCTATATGATCGAGGGCGGTGCGTCGAAAACATTTCTGCGTACTAAGCAGATGATGTACCGCGATGAAACGCTCTGGCGGCGCTTGATGGGCAAACTCGTCGACGTGCTGGGGTCGTTCGCCATCATGCAGGTATCGGCGGGCGCACGCGCGATCCAGGTGTTCGACAGTTGGGTCGGCGCGCTTGGACCGGACGACTACGTACGGTACGTCGCACCCTATTCGCGCGCGTTGATCGAACGCATTCGTTCGACGGGCGTTCCGGTGATCCACTTCGGCACGGGCGCAGCGGGGTTCTTCCGCGAACTCCACGCTGCCGGGGGCGATGTGATGGGCGTCGACTGGCGCATCAACATTGATCAGGCCTGGACCGACATCAGCTATCGTTCTGCGGTCCAAGGGAATCTCGATCCCGCGGCGCTCTTTGCCCCGCTACCCGAACTCAAGGCGCGTGTCCACGAACTCCTGAAGAGGACGGGGACACGTCCCGGCCACATCTTCAATCTCGGCCACGGCATTCTGCCGGAAACACCGGTGGATCACGTGAAGGCCGTGGTGCAGATGGTGCGGGATTTCAAACCTTAAATTATTCGTCCGTCTGGCTCAGGAAGCGCTATTGCTCCTGAATTCAGGTGTGGCTGAGTCTGACAGGAGCGCAGACCGAGGCGGTAGGCTCATCGGACTCCGGCGGTTCTCCGAGCCCGGCCACTTCCATCGCTATCGTGAACTCGACCGAGTCCGACGTCGACATCAGTTCCTGCATTGTGCGGTCGAATGCCCGCGTGGCGCGGTTCATGGACGCATTGTACGATCGAACTCGACCGTTAGGCAATTTTCCCGCGTGCGGAAACAGAGCGCAAGAATAGTGTCTGGACTGCTGCCTGTCGCGTTCATCCGGCGCGAACGATAGGACTCCACTTAGCGGAGGTGACCTGGCGGGCCCTCTCGAGATCATCATCGAAGTACTCTCTTTTCCAATAATGCCGCGGTCCTTGAAGGAACTCCGCCGTCCCTCGACTCACTACCGGAGCGGAGGAGTTTTGGGTCGATCGCGAGCGAAAGACCGTCCGCATGGCCCGGCAAGCCGGGAGCGTCGCGCAAATATTTGAGTGAATTCAAGACCCTAGACACTTTTCCCGGTTCGATACTAATAACGCCTTAGATTCTCCATCTATACCCGCAGAGGATAAACATGAAGCACAAGTTCGGACCGGGCATTTTGTTGGTAATGGCGGCGGCAGCGCCATTGTGCGATGCGACAACAATCAATTTCGATAACGTCGGGTCACCCACGGCGTTGTCGAATCAATACGCAGCGCAGGGAGTTATTTTCGACCAGATCGAAGCGACCGCCCAATTTGCCACCAGTGTCGTACCGGTCTCTTCGCCAAATTACGCTACTCCATTTTATTTTGGCACCGGCCCCGGATCGCTAACATTTGTCGATCCTTCCAACCCTTCGAACGGCGCCTACGTGGACAGCGTGACCATCACGTTAAATGGTTATAACAACGTCGGTGGTTGGTTTAGCGGCGCGACCATTGATGCAATCGATCCACTCGGCAATGTGATCGCGGGTCAGACGCAGACCATCGCCCCCACCAACTTCACAAATCGGCCCAATACGGCCGTAAGCTTCAGTGGCCAAGTTCAGGCACTACGTTTCACAAATATTCCAAACCCAAGCGGCCTCGGAATTTTCCCCTTCGACGACCTGACGTTCGGCATTCTGACGCCAGTCCCCGAGCCATCGATGTTTGGGATTGCAGGTTTGACGCTCTTCTCCGCTTGGATAGCCAGACGCCGCAGCGTTCGCCCCTAGCGGAGATGCCAGCGCGCAGCTCGGAGGGGCTGCACGCTGGCTCTGTTTGACCCTGATGCAGAATAGTTAGAGTGCTCCCCATCGTTATCGTAGGCGGCGGAATCTCCGGCCTCGCCACCGCTTACTACCTCGGCAAAGCTGGTCTGCCCGTCCGCCTGATAGAAAAAGAGCCGAAGCTTGGAGGCTTTCTCCAAACTGAAACCATCGAAGGCTGCACGGTCGAGCTCGGACCTGATAGCTTCATCAATTCCAAACCCTGGGCACGCGAACTGATCGAGGATCTCGGCATCGCAGACCAGATCATCGGGTCCAACGACCATCTTCGCGCCACTTACATCTGGAAGCACGGACGTTTTGTCCCCCTGCCGGAAGGTCTCACGCTCATGGCGCCGGCTCGCCTCGGCCCCGTTTTCCGCACCGAGCTTCTCGGCTGGGGCAGCAAGATTCGCATGGCCCGCGATTATCTCCGCCGCCCCAAGAAACATGACGGGGAGGACTTTTCGGTCGCCGCCCTGGTCCGCCGCCACTACGGCGAGGAAGTCATCGACTACCTCGCCGAACCTCTGCTCGCCGGCGTCTATGGTGGCGACGTGAACGAACTGAGCGCCGCCAGCGTGCTCCCGAAATTTGTTGAGTGGGAGCGTAAATATGGCAGCCTGACGCGCGGAGCGATGAAAGATGCCCTGAATTCGTCCGGGCCACTTTTTGGCACGCTCAAGAAGGGGTTCGGCCAGCTGGTCGACGAACTGGTGCGTCAGACAAAGGCGGAATTCATCCAGGGCGCGGTTGAGAAGATCGAACAAGGCTATCGCGTTCGCGTCAGTGGTGAATGGATCGAGACCAGCAACCTGGTGGTCGCCTGCAAACCGGAACTCGTCCTGCCGAATCTGTTTCCACCCATGACGTACAGTTCGTGCACCGTGGTTGCCCTGATCTATCGGCGCAGCGACATCGCGCATCCTCTGAACGGTTTCGGTTTCCTGGTTCCCAAACGGGAACGCAAGAGCATCGCAGCATGTACTTGGGTGGGGACGAAATTCAATCATCGCGTGCCGGAAGACAGAGTGCTGCTACGCTGTTTCGCCAGTAGCACCAGGGACGTCCTCGCTGAGATGCGGGAAAAAATGGGAATCACTGCGGAGCCACTCGCGCGGAAGGATGTCGCATGGCCCAATTCCATGCCGCAATATACGGTCGGTCATGGTGATCGCCTCGATCTCATCGAGGACATGCTCAAGGATTTACGGGGACTGCACCTGGTAGGCAATTCATACCGGGGCATCGGGATCCCCGATTGCGTCCGGATGGCCAAGCAGGTGGCCGAAAAAATTATCGCTACTTGCGCATGATGACGTAAGCCACGCCGGGACTCACCTGCACGGAGTCGATCCCATAAGGCAACTCGAACGGACGATTGATCTTTGCATCCGGATAGCGGGGCATCAGGTAATTGTCGATCAGAAAATCCAGCGCCTGACCTTCGATCGGGACGCCGGATACCTCCACGCGCTCCAAGAAAACCGTCGCCGTCCCGCCCGCCGACTGGATGCGCGTTCTGATTACAACCTCGCGCTCACCAGCCAGCAGTGTCGCCATCATCCAGCCCGGAGCCTTGCCGTCAGCCGTCCGCAGCTTGGCGAAATTAATCATGGCGTGACCCACGGCAACATTGTTCCCCACGAGTTCGACGCTCGGGTTGCGAATCCCCTGCGGAGCAATCGCGGGCAGTTCGAATTGTGCGTAGGCAGTCAATTCGCTCGCGAGCAGAGCAACGCGGGTTCCGGCCTTCACCCGGTTCTGTTCGATTGCGTCGAATTTGCGTTGGATGCTGAGATAATCGGTGCGGGAAGCGAGGAGAAGCGGAATGAGGACCACGAGGAGGAGCATTCGCCTCATACCTCCATTGTACCGGTTAGCGAAGTCAAGAAAAGTGAGTTTCAGAAGTAGTCTCACATGTTTTCGATGAGTTGGTGGCCATTGATAGCTTGCAACGGCGCTCATCCGCCACGCTCCGAGTAACATAACGTGCGGACAGTTGGCACCGGAAGGTGATCGCCGGCGAACCTTGATTCGCGGCCGATGAAAGCGTACTCGCTCCGTACTGCGTCCGCGGCAACCGCAGCCTGTCCGCTGATCAGGGCATAGTCTCGCCGAAGGGCTTTAGCCGCTGTGATTGACTCCTTAACCCAACCTTCGCAGCTGCGATGAGTTTTCGAGCAAAAACGATCGAATCGTCGACATAAGCTATTCGCCATCAATAAAACATTTTTGAAAGTGCTTGTAGTGGAGACCTGCCCTGTTACAGGCAGGAGCGGTTCTGGCATTCTGCTATGGAGCTATGTTTCTGCGAAGCAACAAGCGGTTCAAAGATGGAACAGAACACCGCTACTGCACAGTGGTGGAAAGCCGCCGGCTTGGATCGGGAAAAGTTGCGCAGCGGCAAGTGTTGTATCTGGGCGAAATCAACGACAGCCAGCAATCGGCATGGCGCAAGACGCTGGATGTGTTCGATGAGCAAGAGTGCCGGTATAGGCCGTTGAGTCTATTTCCAGAGGACCGGCCGGTTCCGGCCGACGCGATCGACAGCGTGCAAGTGAAGCTCAGCCAGATGAAGCTGGAGCGAGCGCGGCCGTATGGCAACTGCTGGCTGAGATGCGAGCTATGGCGGCAGTTGCAACTGGATCAGTTCTGGGCGGAGAAGTTGCCGGAGGGACGGGAAAGCGTAGCTTGGGCACAGGTGCTGGAACTGTTGGTAGTGAATCGGCTGATCGATCCGGGCAGCGAATTTCGCGTGCACCGGCAGTGGTTCGACCAAAGCGGAATGGACGTGTTGCTGGGGCAGGATTTTGCGGTGGCCGAGAAAGACCGGCTGTACCGGTGCCTGGATCGAGTGTTGAAACACAAGCAAGATCTGTTCGTACATTTACAGCAACGGTGGAAAGATCTGTTCGATGCGGAATTCGATCTGCTGTTATACGACCTGACCAGCACCTATATGGAAGGGGAAGCCGAGCAGAATCCTAAAGCCAGGTATGGCTATAGCCGCGACGGGCGGCCGGACTGCAAGCAGGTGGTGATCGCGTTGGTGATGGCGGCGGTAAACTGTACTCATGCACAATGAGTTCACGGCGATTGTCGAATGAGACGGCCCATGGCATATCGCCTATTGCGCCGAAGCGCCTGGAGCCAACGGTCAGGGAAAATCGCGCGAAGAGTGCCTAGCAAATCTTCGAGAGGCTATTGCCCTCATCAGACGCGAGGAATCATTGCGTGCCCTGCCTCCTGACTCCAGGCAGGAACTCGTCGTAGTCGAATGAAGCTTGAGGGACTGTTTCGGCATCTTCGCCGGCAGGCTGCGTGTTGCGCAGGGAGGGCAAGGAGCACGCACTTGGGAGAACCCTCAAACGGGCCATGCGGAAGCCGTTCCTCGCCATGCTGAGATCGCCAAGGTCCTCGCCCAGGAGGATTTGCCGCCGGCTTTCGATTCCAGACCCGCCGGGATAGACTCCGCAAGCATTCCGGGATGCGACGTTTCTAATAGTCAAGTTGATATATGCAGCTTGCATTTCCGACCTAGGTCGCGTGAGCCATAATAGATTTGTGCACAGTTAGAACGTGGCCAGTGGAAGTAGAACTGCGCGACACTGCTCCTTTTTAGTCGTTCAGTACTTCCACTCAGTGCATCGCTCCCAATCACGCAAACGTCTCATCCGCAGGAATTCGGAATCAGCACTTTGGAAAGGCTCAGACGTGAAATGCCGAGGTCTTTTAACGAATCACCCGTGGGTTATGCCCAAAGGGAGATCGAAGCGTTGCGACGCGACTAAAGTTCGGCGGGCGAATATAAGAAAGGTGATGGAGGCCAACCAACGCGATTATGCGCTCATTGTTAACCCAACCGTTGCAGTTGAGTACATTTGAGCCCGGGAAAGTCTTTATTTTCAGCGAGCACACTCCAAAGGTCTCCACTACATTTTGAGTTGGGGAAAGGAGATGACGAGGCAGCAGCGGTGATACGCGGAGGCGGTTGCGGCGGGAGGAGGAAGTTTAACTGATGCAGCAGAAGTGCCTGTTCTGGGTTCGGCTCAGTGTAACGCGGCATAACCAGTCGGCGGCTCCGCAGCGTCGACTGGCGTCAGCGAACTCTAATTTGTCCACAACTAAGCCAGCTCTTTCGCCTTGGCCAAAGCCGCTTCGTAATTCGGATGATTCGCAACTTCCTTCACATACTCCACATACCGAATCACACCGTCTTTATCCAACACAAAAATCGCCCGGCTCAAAATACGAAGTTCCTTAATCAAGGTGCCGTAGTGCTCGCCGAAGGAACCCGAACGGTGATCCGACAGCATCTTCACATTGTCTACTCCAAAAGCTCCGGACCAACGCTTCATGGCAAACGGAAGATCCATGCTGATTGTGTAGATCTCAATACCCGGCAAACTGTCGGTCTCTTCGTCGAACCGCTTTGTCTGTGCATCGCAAACCGGCGTATCCAATGAGGGAACGACACTGAAAATGCGAACCGCCTTCCCGGTATTGGCGAGGTGAAATGGCTGAAGGCCCGCATCGACCACATCGAAGTCCGGGGCTTTGTCTCCGGCTTTCAGTTCGGGGCCGATCAGCGTCATCGGATTGCCCTGCAGCGTTGTTGCTCCAACTCGTTCTTGAGTAGACATGGTCATTATTTTAGCAACCCGCTTAAGGCTTCCACGTTAGTCACAGGTAGCTGGCAGGTGAAATTCTCGCATACATATACCGCTGTCCCCACCTCGCGCGGTTTCATATCGTGCAATGCGGGGTTTAGCGATCGGATTTCATCGCCATCCACCAGCAACACCGCGTGCCACGGCAGGAACCGCGCGTGTATCGCCGCTAGCATCGCTTTCGTTTCCGGAGCATCCCTTGATCCGGCCAGCACAATCTGTTTCGGCGGTGTCAGCGAATACATCACCGCGACCATCATCTGCGGAACCCCTGAAGGTGTGGTCTTCACGCGGCTGCCAAACGCATCGAGCGTTTTCGATGCCAGTTCGCTATAGCGCTCACTCCCGGTGAGGTGAGCGAGACGCAACAGATTCAACACAGCGATCGAGTTGCCGGAAGGCTCGGCGCCATCATAGTCCTCCTTCATGCGGATCACCAGGCTCTCATCTCCGGCCGCTGAACTGAAAAATCCGCCCTCTTCAAGGTCGACAAACAGGTCGATCATTCGATCCGTCAGATTCCGCGCCGCGCCTAGATAGCGAACCTCGAAGGACGCCTCATAGAGATCGAGAAGTGCCTGTGCAAAGAACGCATAGTCGTCAAGGAAACCGGGAATTCCCGCCTCTCTGTCGCGAAAACGCCGCAGCAGCGTCGCCTCGTTGTACATCTTCTCCAGTATGAAATCAGCTGCGCGCCTTGCCGCCGAAAGATAACGTTTATCGTCCAAAACCTGGGCGCCCTTAGCGAATGCCGAGATCATCAGACCATTCCACGCGGTCAGAATCTTGTCGTCGAGATGAGGCCGAACCCGTTTGTTCCGCTCCACGAGCAGCTTCTTCTTCGCTTCCTCAACTTCCGGATCAACCAAGCCATCCTGGGCGACGAAAAGAATATTCTTCCCGGTAAATTCCCCATGCGGATCTTCATCCACATTGCCCCGCTCCTGGACGCCATAATATTCGGCAAATTTGGAAGCCAACGGCTCGCCAAGAACGCTCTTGATCTCCCCGTATTTCCAAACATAAAACGCGCCTTCACTTTTTTCGTGCGGCTTGGCCGGATCTACCACGCTATCTGCGTCTTCGGCACAATAGAATCCGCCGTCCGCGTGGGTCATATCCCGTAACACATAATCAAAAATGGTCCTCGCGACGTTCGCGAGGGCGGCATCGCCGGAAATCTGAAAGCCCTCCAGATACGAAATTGCAAGCTGGGCCTGATCGTAAAGCATCTTTTCGAAGTGCGGCACGAACCACCGTTCATCAACCGAATAGCGATGAAATCCGCCTGCAAGCTGATCGTTCATGCCGCCGCGCGCCATGGCACGCAATGTGAATAAAACCATCTCCGCGGCTTCTTCATTCTTAGCGAAAACCGAATAGCGAAATAGAAAGTTGTGAGTTACCGCGCGAGGAAACTTCGGCGCACTGCCAAAGCCGCCATGCCGAGAATCAAATGACCGTCGATATTGATAAAATCCCGAATCAAGCAGCGGTCTATCAAAGTTCGTGTGCGATTCGGCGGCTACGCGGCCATAGGACTGAAGCTGCCTCACCACATCCTCGCTCGATTCTATAATCCGGCTGCGATCCTCCCTCCATGCACGCGCCAGCGACGCCAAAATATTCGGGAATCCAGGCCGTCCATAGCGAGTATCGGGCGGAAAATAAGTGCCGCCGAAAAAAGGTTTCAGATCCGGCGTGAGGAAGACCGACATTGGCCACCCGCCGCCTCCCGTACTCGCTTGCACAAACGCCATGTAGATGCGATCCACATCGGGACGCTCTTCTCGATCGACTTTAATGGATACAAAATCCGCATTCAAAATAGCGGCAATGTCAGCGGATTCGAACGACTCTCGCTCCATTACATGGCACCAGTGGCAAGTGGAATAACCAATCGAAAGAAAAATCGGTTTGTCTTCCCGGCGCGCTTTTTCGAAAGCTTCAGGCCCCCAGGCATGCCAATCTACGGGATTGTGCGCATGTTGAAGCAGGTACGGGCTTTTTTCGCTGATGAGTTTGTTCATGGGGTGGGGCCGCATTTTCATCCTACACTGGAATCGATGGAACACCTGGAAGATCTGAAGGACTTTCTTCGCATCCCAAGCATCAGCACCGATCCGGCCCATCATCCGGACATTCTGCGCGCCGCACGATTCGTCGCCGAACAGCTTCGCGCTGGCGGAATGCATAACGTGGAGTTGATCGTGGGCGATGGCAACCCGCTCGTCTATGGCGATTGGCTCGCCGCGCCCGGGAAGCCGACGCTGCTGATGTACGGTCACTATGACGTGCAGCCGCCCGATCCGCTTGACGAGTGGCTCTCGCCACCGTTTGAACCTGAAATACGCGGCGATAATATCTATGCCCGAGGCGCGGCCGACGACAAAGGGCTAACGCTGATTCTCATCAAAGCCGTAGCCGGACTGCTGAAGAAACGCGGTTCGCTACGGGTTAACATCCGTTTTCTGATCGAAGGCGAAGAGGAAGTCGGCGGCGAACACATCGAACGATACGTTTCTTCCAAGCCCGCCCAGATGCGAGCCGACGCCGCAGTCATTTGCGATACCGAAATGTTCGCGCCCGAGTTGCCAACCATCTGCGTCGGGCTCCGCGGCATCATCTATGGAGAACTCGTTGTGCAGGGCGCCGAACAGGATCTGCACTCTGGTGTTTACGGCGGTGCGGCGCCCAATCCCATTCAGGCGATCGCCGAAATTCTGTGCGCGCTGAAGGATCGCGACGGCCACATTCGCATTCCCGGTTTTCACGATCGCATTGTCCCGCCGAGCGACAAGGAACGCGCGGCCTGGGCCCGTCTGCCGTTTCACGAAAAGGAATACCTGCACCAGGAAATGAAGGCAATCGCGCTCGTCGGCGAACCCGAATATCCGCTGTTCGACCGCCTTTGGGCTCGCCCTACTTTGGAGGTTCACGGAATTCGCGGGGGCTTTACCGGAGAGGGCGCGAAGACGGTGATTCCGGCCCACGCCGTGGCGAAGATCAGCACCAGGCTCGTCGCCGATCAGCGTCCGAGCGAAGCGATTGAACAAATCCAAGCCGCTGTCGCCGCCGCCTGCCCGCGCGGAGTAAGAGCCGAATTCAGAGCGATCCACAGCGCTCCGCCTTCGCTGGTGAATCCGGACAATCCGTTCATCAAGGCTGCGGCCGATGCCATGACCGCGGTGTTCGGGAACGAAACCGTCTACACGCGATCCGGCGGCTCCATCCCAATCGTTGGTCTGTTCGAGCGCAGCCTCGGAATCCCGAGCGTCATGATGGGATTCGGTCTGCCCGACGATAACCTCCACGCGCCAAACGAAAAGCTCTATCTCCCGAATTTCTTTCGTGGAATTGAAGCCGTGGAAAAGTTTTTGGAGATGTTGTAATGGCACGCCAATATAGAACTGAACACGACACCATGGGCGACATGCAGGTCCCCGATGACGCGCTCTACGGAGCGCAGACGCAACGCGCGGTAGAGAACTTCCCCATCAGCACGCTCCGTCTGCAACGCCCATTTATCAAGGCGCTCGGTCTCATCAAGTCCAGTGCCGCCGTTGCCAACGCAAAGCTCGGAACGCTCGACGCGCCCATCGCCGCGCGAATTAAGGGAGGGGCCGATCGCGTTACCGCGGGCGACTACGACAACGAGTTTGTAATCGATGTTTTCCAGACCGGCAGCGGAACTTCCACCAACATGAATGCCAACGAGATCATCGCCCATCTCGCCCAGGCGCATCCCAACAACCACGTCAATCTCGGACAATCGAGCAACGACGTGTTTCCCAGCGCCATGCACATCGCCGCTGTCGAGTTGATCGAACACGATCTCGCGCCCGCCATGCTCCAGTTGCAGCAAGGTCTGGAGAAGAAGGCCGAACAGTTCGCCGGCATCTTCAAAATTGGCCGCACGCATTTACAAGACGCGGTCCCAATGACACTGGGCCAGGAGTTCAGCGGCTACGCGGCCCAAGTGGAGCACTGTCTTGAGCGTGTGGAGATGACTCTTCCCGGACTGTCTGAGCTCCCTCTGGGCGGGACTGCGGTCGGAACTGGATTGAACGCGCCCCCGGGGTTCGCACCGGCCGTGATTGAACTGATCTCCCATACTATGCACCACCAGTTTCGCGAAGCCCGCAATCATTTCGAAGCGCAAGCCTCCAAAGACGCGGTCTGCTTTCTGAGCGGTGCTCTCAAGACGTACGCCGTCAGTCTTACGAAAATCGCGAACGACATCCGGCTGCTCGGCTCCGGCCCGCGTTGTGGCTTCGGTGAATTGAAGCTGCCCCCAACGCAGCCTGGATCGAGCATCATGCCCGGCAAAGTGAATCCAGTGATTGCCGAGAGCGTCGTAATGGCCTGCGCGCAAGTCATCGGCCATGACGCGACCATCTCCTGGTGCTGCGCCGCCGGAAATTTCGAACTGAACGTGATGATGCCGGTCATGGCTTACGATGTCATCGAATCCATCCAGTTGCTTGCCGCCGTCAGCCGCAACTTCGAAGGGAAATGCGTTTGCGGCCTCGAGGCCGATGCAGATCGCGCCACCGGCTTCGTGGAACAGTCCCTGGCCATGGCCACGGTGCTCGCGCCAAGACTTGGATACGACAAGGCGGCCCAAATTGCCAAGGAGGCGTATGCTTCCAACCGCACCATTCGCGAAGTCGCGCGGGAGCGAAGCGGACTTCCCGAAGACGAGTTGAACGCACTCCTCGATCCCGCTACACAAACCGGCGCATCGTAGGCCATACTGAGTCTGATGACAGTTGAAATTGATGGCGTCGAATTGCACTTGGCGCACCCCGACGACCTACCCATGATGTGGGTTGGCCAGGAAGAAGTGATGCGGCAATTGTTGGCCGCGTGGGTGATAGTTGACCCGCAGGATTTGCCGATGAACCCGCGCCTGCTGGGCAAACCCGGAGTGGGGAAAACGACCCTGGCCTATGCCGCTGCCAAGCGACTGGGCCGCGAAGTGTACATCATCCAAGCCACCATCGACACTCGCCCGGAGGATTTACTCGTAACACCCGTGATCGAAGGCGAAGGCAAACTGCGGTATGTGGCCTCGCCACTCGTGACAGCCATGATTCGCGGGGGCGTCGCGATCCTCGATGAAGGCAACCGCATGAGCGAAAAAAGCTGGGCGAGTCTCGCACCTCTTCTCGACAACCGGCGTTATGTCGAGTCTATAGTGGCCGGCATAAAAATCAAGGCGCACCCGGAATTCCTAATGGTAGCAACCATGAACGACGATGCATCCACGTTCGATTTGCCCGAGTACATCCACTCGCGCCTGCAACCGCAAATCATGCTCGACTTTCCGGAACGCGAAGAGGAATATCTCATCCTCAAAACGAATTTGCCCTTCGGTGACGAAGATGTTCTGCAATACGTCACGGACTTTCTGCAGCACGCCCATGCCGCCGACGAGCGCTACACCGTTCGCGATGGTATCAACATGGCGCGCTTCGCCACGAAGCTGGCCAGCGATGGATCCATGACGAACAATGAGTCCCTGGCGCTAGCCATCCGCCAGACACTCGGTGATGAAGCGGCACGCTATGCCCCCCGGCGCTGATCTAAGCACCCTCATTCGCGGTTCGTTCCACTATTTTCCGGTCCTGCCCGGCCGTCTGGAATTCGCCACAGAAGTGCGGCGAACCATTCTGCACGAGCGGCCTGAAGTGGTCGCCGTGGAACTTCCTTCGTCCCTCGAAGCCGCCTATGACAAGGCCATCCGTCGGCTTCCCAAGGTCACCGTCATCATCTATCCGGAAGAGTCGCCTGATGACGAGGATCACGCCGTTTATGTACCCGTCGAACCGGCCGATCCCTTCGTTGAGGCTGTCCGAACGGGCAAGGAAATCGGGGCGCAGATCGTCTTCATTGAACCCGATTTAGCGCCACGCCCGCATTTGGCCGATTGGGCTCCCGACCCGTACTCCATCCACTTCATCGGGTACGAGAAATACGTCGAACTCTACCGCCTTCATCCACGCCAACGGACCCGCGATGTAGAAATGCACGCGCGCGGCATCGCCTGGAAACTGCAGGGGGCCGATCCCTCCGCCCGCACGCTTGTCGTGACATCGCTGAACCTGGTGGACGGCGTCCTCGACGCCATGGAGATCCCGCAAGATCCCCCTGAACGGCCGCAACCGAAGCGTCACGTGGAACTCGTCAATCCGCATCCCGACTGCCTGGCGGAGATTCTTGTCGAATATCCCTGGCTACAGCACCACTACGAAGACCTTCGCTACCGCGCACAGCAAATCGAGCGGCCGAGAATGCAACTGGAAGTGCTTCGCCATGCCGAGAAGACCTACGAGCAGAACACCGGTGAGAAGATCGTCCACTGGCAGCGCCAACTCATAGCGCGATACACGCGAAACCTTGCCCTCTCCAATAACGAACTAGTGGCCAGCGTGTTCGATCTTGCCGTCGCCGCACGGTCCATTGCCGACGATAACTATGGATGGGAAGTCTGGGAATCCGCCAACCGCTACCCGCCGCAACGCGTAAATAGCGACCTCGAAACCGTGAACATATCCGGTGAGGAAGTCTGGCTGAACTCCAAGCGATTGCGTCTCCGCCGGCGTCTGCCGCGATTCAAACAACGAGTTCGCCCCAGTGCACTGAAGCGCCGCAAGAAGGAACAGCGGGAGGGAGAATGGGCCAACGAGCTGAACGGTAATTCCATCTGCTCGTATCCGCCGGAAGATCTGGTGGTGGAAAACTACGGCCGGTTCCTGAAAGCAAAAGCAAAGAGCATACTCTCCGATGAACGGGAGCGCGTGGAACCGTTCACAACGTCGCTGCTCGACGGCATCGACATCCGCGAAACCATCCGAAACTGGCACGAAAAGAAAATCTACGTCCGCCACCGCGAGCGCGTCACCGGAGAGGTCGGCTCCGTCGTTGTAATCTTCGACGAGGACCACGAAGACAAGTACGCCTATCTCACCACCTGGCTTGGAGAACACCAGAACGAATCGGACATGGCTTTTTACGCTACTTACCCGTTCGAGAAAATCGTTGGGCCAGGAATTGGAAGGGCCGAGTACGGCGGATTTCTGATGTCTCTGCCGCCCCGCCGGATGTTCGACGTCTGGGCCGATCCCGATTACGATATGGCCGAAACGAAAGCTGAGCGCCTGCTGATGGCGGGCATCGATTATTCAGTCGGAAAGTTAGTCGTTTATGCCGCCGCACGGCCGCCACGATCCATTTTCCGTTCCATGGCTGCGCGTCTCGGTCAAAAGATCTTGTACATACCCCTCGGCCAGCTCTCGCCGGCTCAACTCAAGAAAATTCGCGTGGTTCACGTGCTCGATGGTCACGAGCGGCGGCCAATAGCGAAGGACTATGTCTGGTAAAGCTCTCAACATGTTAGATTGAAAGCTTCCAGTTGTGGATATATAGCCGTGCCGGTTCTTGCACCAATACCAAACACATCTAGGATGTGGAACGCCAGTCAAATGATGATCGGCCTCACCGGCCTGATCGCAATACTCTACTATGGCCGCGCGTTTTGCGTAACCATGGTGATTTCCGTGATCATCACGTTTATACTCGATCCTTTTGTACACTTTTTCATGAAGCTGAAGCTCCCGCGAGGCGTGGCGAGCTTCGTCGTCTGCACCATTGCACTTCTACTTTTTTACTTGCTCGGTCTAGGCGTTTACACAGAGGTCGCGAGTTTCGCCGACGACCTTCCTTCGTACAGCCTTCGCGCAAATACGCTAGTGGATAGTGTCGCCGATCGCGTCGACCAAATGGAGCAGAACGCCTACAAGCTCCTGATCCCGAAACGTCTCCAGGAACGCGAGCGCGGACAGCAGCCTGATGTCCAACAACAGCAACCGCAGGCGAAGCTTCCGCGGCGCACCAAAGCAAAACAGCCGCCGGAAGTTCCTGCACCCGGACCAGCCTCCGTCCAGGAAGTTCACATTCGTCAGGATCGCACTTCGATTCTGACCTATCTGTACGCCTACATAAGTTCGTACTACAACGTGCTGCTCATGCTATCGTTCGTTCCGTTTCTCGTTTACTTCATGCTGAGCTGGCGGGACCACGTGCGAAGAAGCTTTCTCACGTTATTCGACGGCGGTGACCGTGTAGTGGCCGGCCGGAGCTGGCACGCCATCGCCGATATGGCGCGTGCCTACGTGTTCGGAAACTTCCTGTTGGGCATTCTGCTCGCCACCGCAAGCAGCGTTTGCTTCTGGTCGTGGCACCTTCCGTATTGGGCTGTCGTCGGCCCGGTGAGCGGTTTCCTGAGCCTTGTGCCGTATGTGGGGTTGCCGTTGGCGATGGTTCCGCCGCTGCTTGCTGCGCTGGCAACATACGATCGGGCTACGCCATTTCTGATCATCTCCGCCGAAGTTGGCTTCCTCCATTTGCTCGCGTTGAATCTGCTCTATCCCAAAATCGTCGGCGCTCGCGTCCATTTAAATCCGCTGGCAGTCACGGTCGCGCTCATGTTCTGGGGCACTGTCTGGGGTGGGATCGGATTGATTCTCGCCATCCCGGTCACGGCCGCACTGAAGGCTGTATTCGATCACGTCGACAACATGCAGCCGTATGGCCGCCTGCTCGGTGATTAGTCAGCAAAGGGCCGGTCGCGGGCTCCTACACGGAAGTAAAAGCTCTTGTCCCCAGCGCGACACCCAGGCTCCGTTTTGTGGGCTGTCTACCCAACGAGGGTATATACTGCTCGTAGCGGGGAGGGGCTGTGGTCGTCCCCGCATTCCCCGCGGGAAAACAAACTCATGTGGATTGTCCGGCTAGCTCTCAGTCGCCCGTATACCTTCGTCGTCATGTCCATCTTGATCGCCATCCTCGGCGGGACGGCGATTGTCACGATGCCGGTAGACATTTTTCCGTACATCGACATTCCTATCGTGAGCGTGCTCTGGGTTTATAACGGTCTCTCGCCAGAGGAAATGGAAAAGCGCGTCATGACCAGTTTCGAGCGCAGCCTGACGTCGAACGTGAACGACATCGAGCACATTGAATCGCAAGCGTACAACGGGTACGCGGTCGTCAGAATCTACTTTCATCCGAACGTGAAGGTCGACATGGCTGTCGCGCAGGTCTCGGCGACGATGAATACTGCGCTCCGCCAGATGCCGCCGGGAATGTTTCCCGCCAACGTCCTGAAGTATGACGCGGCTAGCGTGCCCATCCTGCAACTCGGGCTTTCCAGCAAGACTCTGCGCGAGCAGGAGATATTCGATATTGGGAATAGCTTCATACGCACTCCGCTCGGCACTGTCCAGGGCGCGTCCGTCTCGTATCCTTTTGGCGGAAAGCAGCGGGCGGTGATGGTGGACCTGAACCTCGATCAGCTTTACGCGAATCAACTTTCGCCCATCGATGTTTCGAATGCGTTGAACCTGCAGAACCTCATTCTCCCGGCGGGAACCGCAAAGTTGGCTGAGACAGAGTATCAAGTGAGGGTCAACAGCAGTCCGATTCTGCTGGACGATCTGAACAACCTGCCTGTTAAAACAGTGAACGGCGCAACCGTCTACATTAAGGACGTCGCGCAAGTCCACGATGGCTTCCAGGTGCAGAACAACATCGTTCGCACCAACGGATCACGCGGCGTGCTCATCACTATCACCCGGAACGGAAACGCTTCTACGCTTTCCATCGTCAACGCCGTGAAAGCAGCTCTTCCCAGGATTCTCGCGAATGTATCGCCTGAGCTGAAGGTTGTCACGCTCGCGGATCAGTCGGTCTTCGTGAGAGCTTCCATTCAAGGTGTAGTGCGCGAGGCGCTTATCGCCGCGTTTCTTACCGGCGCAATGATCCTGCTGTTCCTAGGAAGTTGGCGCAGCACGCTGATCGTTTGTATTTCGATTCCGCTCTCCATTCTTACTTCGCTCTGCATCCTGAGCCTCTTGGGACAGACCATCAACGTGATGACACTCGGCGGTCTGGCCCTGGCGGTCGGCATCCTGGTCGACGATGCCACCGTGGAGATTGAGAACACGCACCGGAATATTGCGATGCGGAAGCCGCTGGTTCGTGCGGTGCTCGACGGCGCGTCGCAGATCGCCGTTCCCACGTTTGTCGCCACTATCTCGATCTGTATTGTCTTCGTCCCGGTGCTCTTGCTCACCGGCACCGCGAGATACTTATTCACGCCGTTGGCCATGGCAGTCGTCTTCGCCATGCTCGCTTCTTATCTGCTGTCCCGTACGCTGGTTCCGACAATGATGGCCTACCTCCTTCAATCCGAGGCCGACTTGTACCATGAAAGAGCTGACGGAGGAACCACGGGCGGTACCGATATTTTCTGGCGCGCGCACCATTTGTTCAACATTCTGTTTGAGAAGCTGCGGTACCGCTATATGGGTCTGCTTGAGTGGGCGCTCTCCCATCGCGGCCGGGTTCTCACCGTTTTCATGGGAATTTCCATCGCGTCGCTCGGGCTGGCCTGGTTAGTTGGCGAGGACTTTTTCCCTAACGTCGATTCCGGCCAGGTGCGCCTCCACGCCCGCGCACCCGCCGGGACGCGCATCGAGCAGACCGAGATGCGTTTCGCCGCGCTCGAACGCGAAATCCGCGATGTGATTCCCGCTGGCGAGATCGACATGTTGATCGACAACATCGGCATCCCGAACAGTTGGCCGGCAATCGCGCAGGGCGATATCCCTACCATCTCCAGCGCCGACGGGGAAATTTTGATTTCGCTCAACAAGGAAAAACACCGCCCCACCGGAGATTACGAAATAGCGCTGCGCAAGCGTCTCCGCCGGAAGTTCCCGGACATGACATTCTTTTTCCAACCAGCCAATATCACTAGCCAGATTGTGAACTTCGGCATTCCTGCGCCCATCGATTTGCAAGTGGTCGGGCGCAATGCCGATGCTAATTTCAAGATTGCCCAGAAGCTGGCCGAGAGGATCGCGCGCATTCCCGGTTCCGCCGATGTCCACGTCCACCAAGTGAACGACCAACCGGAAATCCGCCTCAACGTGGATCGCGTGAAGGCTTCGCAGTTGGGTTTGACGCAGCGGGACGTCACCAGCAGCATGCTCATCTCTCTGAGCGGCAGCAACACTGTCGCGCCCAACTATTGGATGAACTGGTCAAACGGCGTGAACTACAGCATCGGCGTGCAAACGCCTCAATACCGTCTCAACTCGCTCGATGCGTTGCTCCGTACACCAATATCCGTGTCCACTAACGTGGTCAACAGCACGACGCAGGGCTCGCAGGCAGGTGTAGCCGCGGCCGCCAATGCGTCGATCGGTGCATCGCCCAATGGCTCTTCACAGGCATACGGCAATCCCGGCGCCATGCCCGGCAGCACGCAGCTTCTCTCAAATCTCGTTAGCGTCCAACGCGACTACACGCCCGTAATCGTCAATCACTACAACGTCTGGCCTGTCTTCGACGTATACGCAAACGTAGACCGGCGCGATCTGGGCGGCGTCGGTTCGGAGGTGGAGAAGATCATGCGCGAGGAGGAGCCTCATCTGCCGCGCGGAACCACGTTCGCACTTCGCGGACAGATTGAGACAATGCAATCGTCGTTCTTCCGTCTGGGATTGGGCATGATCTTCGCGGTGGTTCTGGTATACCTGCTGATGACGGTAAACTTCCAATCGTGGCTCGACCCCTTCATCATTCTGACGGCCCTCCCTGGAGCGATCGCTGGTATTTTGTGGATGCTGTTCGTCACGGGCACCACGTTGAGCGTTCCTTCGCTAATGGGGTCCATCATGTGTATCGGAGTCGCGACGGCCAACAGTATTCTGATGGTGACTTTCGCCAACGACGAACGGGAAATGGTGCCGTCCGCCCGCGAAGCAATGCTCTCTGCCGGCTACGCCCGTGTCCGGCCCGTGCTGATGACGGCGACGGCGATGATCCTCGGAATGCTCCCCATGTCACTAGGGCTCGGAGAAGGTGGAGAACAAAATGCACCCCTTGGGCGTGCCGTTATCGGCGGGCTGATGTTCGCCACCGTCACGACACTATTTGTCGTCCCAATTATCTACAGCTATCTGCGAACGAAACCTCCAGTCGATCATGAGCGCAGACTTCAAGAACAGCAGCGGGGCGGGGCACTGAATTTCTGATGGGACATATCGATCCAGCAACGAGCATGGAAGAAGAGAGACTACGGAAGGAGAATCAGGAACTCAGACGACGGCTCCAAGAACTCAACGGCTCTTCACACGAAGGGCCGCCAACCAAACGATGGCATCCTTCCAGCGCCGCGATTTGGGCGATCTTCCTGCTGGTGATTCTGGTCATCGTCGTGGCGTTTTTCGCCGGGTACATTCCGCTTGAGAAACGAAAAACACTCATTCTGAGCGAGGCTCACGATCAGGAGACGGCCCTGCTGCGGGTAGACGTAATCGAGGTCGGGCGCTCTTCAAATAAGAGCGAACTGGAACTACCCGGTAACATCCAGGCCATTACTGAAGCGCCCATCCTCGCACGGGCCGACGGCTATATCAAGCGTCGAATGGTGGACATCGGCGACCGGGTCCAAGCTGGTCAGCCGTTGGCAGAGATTGAAGCGCCGGAAATGGACGAGCAGGTTCGCCAATCGAAAGCAAATTTGCAGCAGGCCCAAGGTGGGCTCGACGAAGCGCAGGCCAATTACCAGCAGGGCAAAACCAATTTGGAGTTGGCTCGCACCACAGCAGGGCGCTGGGCCTCTCTTGCTGCTCGAGGCGCCGTCTCCAAACAGGAAAACGATCAGTATCAGTCTCAATATCAGTCGCAGGCGTCGAGTCTGCAGTCGCTTGAGAAAGCCATCGCCGCACAGCGGGGCAATGTGGCCGCTGCGGAAGCTAACGTCGCTCGCCTCGAGAGAATGCAAAGTTATCTGATAGTGAAAGCACCTTTCGCCGGAGTGATCACGTTGCGAAATGTGGATGTCGGCGCGTTGGTGAATGCAGGCACCACACTCCTATATCGCATCGCGCAGACGGGAATACTTCGGGCTTACGTGAACGTTCCGCAGATCAGTTCCAATTCCATTCGGCCCGGCCTACCCGCGCGCCTGAGTGTCTCGAATCTGCCCGGACGTCACTTCACCGGCACCGTCGTTCGAACTGCGAACTCGCTCGATCCCACCAGCCGAACACTGCTGGTGGAAGTGCAGGTGCCGAACGGAGAAGGCGTGCTGTTCCCCGGCATGTATGCCCAGGTTGATTTCAGCACGGCCCGAGCGAACCCGCCATTGCTGGTCCCGAGCGATGCGCTCATCGTGAGCGCCGGGGGCAATAACGTGGCAGTGGTCCGCCCCGACCACACCGTGCATCTTCAAAAAATCGAAATCGGCCGCGACTACGGCGACCGTCTCGAAGTGATTAGCGGCCTGAATGAAGGCGACACAATTATTCCGAATCCTGGCGATGCCGGCCGGGAAGGCCTGAAGGTCGAGCCCGTCCCGGCAGCGGCAAAATAATAGCTCTAAATCCTGCGTTCTACAACAAGGCTCGCCATGAAACAGATAATTCTGTTCTCCGTCCTTCTGCTCAGCGCCAATATCGCCTCCGCTCAGCTCACTGCATTCGAGAAAACCGCCCGATTTTCAAATGCTGGCCGCGCTATTCGACAAGCTCTACGGCCGTACGATTGGAAAAACAATCCATCCAATACGATGGTTTACAGCTTCAACCTTGGCTCAACCAAATAGGCCAGTCTCAAACCGATCTGGATTATTTTGAGATCTGTTCCGAATATGTCGCCAAATACCAGGACGGCCATTCCATATTTCTGTTGCCCTCCACGTTTTACGCCACTCTCGGATTCACGACGGATCTTTATTCAGGCAAGGTTCTTATCGATAGTATCGATTCCACAATACTCGATCCCACAAACTTTCCGTTTCAAGTGGGCGACGAAATTGTATCGGTCGACGGAAAAACAGCCGCGTACTGGATCACCTACTTCTCGCAGTTCCGCGGGATTGGAAACCCGGCGACCGCACTCCGGCAGGCGGCCAGTGCAATCCCGAACCGCGATCAGTCAGCCGCTCCACGCGCGCACGAAATCGCAGACACGGCCACGGTTGTCGTCAAATCGAGTAGCGGAACCACAACCACCTACACCGTCCCCTGGCTTAAGGGCGGAACACCCTACATTCAAGCGCAATCGACGCCTGATCCCACAGTGGGCCAGCCAACTTCGCGGCAGCCCCTGGCAGGCCGAGCCGCGGCCGGCAAGCCATGGATGCAATTCGTCCGCAAACTGGACAACTACCGCTTGCCGGTGAAAAGCGACATCGTTGGATTTGGATTAGCGAAGCCGGTCTACGCTCTTCCGGATGGTTTCAAAGTGCACACGGGCCTTCAGGATTTCGACGCTGTCTTTTCTGGTATTTTTGCCGCCGGAAATCTCAACATCGGCCTGCTACGCATTCCCACGATGGATGGCACCGAATTCGAGGTTCAGGCTGAGATCAGTTTTCTGAGCAGCAGAACGGATGCGTTGATTGTCGACGTTTCACGCAATCCAGGTGGTTACGGATGCACCGCCGAAGCCATCGCGCAGGAACTCATTCCAAGTTCTTTTCACAGCTTGCAACAACAATTTCGAGTAACGTGGTCCGACATACTGACTCTTCAACTGGCACTTTCGGATGCGGTGGTGTACGGAACACAGGACGATATCGACGCAATCAATCAGTTATTGTCGGTTTATCAGGATGCGTTCGCGCACAAGCAAAGATTGACGGCCGGGATACCACTGTGCGGGAGCACGAGCGATCTCATTCCGGCGATGGATCCTAAAACGGGTAAAGTCATCGCCTACAGCAAACCGATTCTCCTTTTGACCGATGAGTTCTCGGCGTCTGCTGCCGGGCTTCTCGCCGCGATCCTGCAGGATAACCAGCGCGTCCTCGTCTACGGTGCACGCACCGCGGGCGCCGGCGGTTCAGTCGATAGCTTTAGCGCAGGAATTTATAGCGAGACCGGCGTCAACCTCACCCGGTCGCTGGCCATTCGCAATCAGACGATTGCCACCCTGGACTATCCCACCGCCCTCTCATCGAAGGAATCGGTGTTCGCCCGGACAAAGCCGCCGACTATATGACGAGCGACAACCTCGCCAAACATGGGGTCCCATTCGTCAACGCCATGGTCCAAGCGCTCCTCGACTACGTCAAGTCCAAGCAGTGAATTGAGTCCGTTACTTATTTGTAAGCGCGGCGACGCCGGGAAGTTCAATCCCCGATAAAAATTCCAGCGAAGCACCGCCGCCCGTCGACACATGCGTCACCTTGTCAGCCATGCCAAAATCCTCAATCGCCGCTGCCGAATCGCCACCGCCGATGATCGTGATCGCACCCTTCGCCGTCGCCGCGACCAAAGCCTCGGCAACCGTCTTGGTGCCATTCACAAATGGCTTTTTCTCAAACACGCCCATCGGGCCGTTCCACACCACCGTCTTGGCCGACTTGATCTTCTCGGCATACAGTGCCGCCGTCTTGGGCCCAA
>Ga0105237_10000755_pt1 | contig 44312 bp, 47 predicted proteins | sample KBSC24metaG_FD_81520 | JGI IMG/M metagenome (GOLD analysis project Ga0105237, IMG submission 81520) | Corn rhizosphere microbial communities from Kellogg Biological Station, Michigan, USA - KBS C2-4 metaG | ecosystem: Host-associated > Plants > Roots > Rhizosphere > Soil | place: Michigan, USA...
ACCATAACCCGGCTCTAAAGGGCGAAATTCGAATTGAGCTTCAAAATCGGTCGCCTTTTGAAGAATGATCTTGTCTGGTTTCTGGAAATTTAAAATGGCCATATTTAAATTTACGATTTAACTTTTTTACTTGGAATACAATTCAACAATCAACTGCTCCTTAATGTTCTCAGGAACACTCTCCCGCTCAGGATAAGCGATAAAAGTACCCTTGAACTCAGCATCGGACCAATCGACCCAGTTGAACTTTGCGTTCTTTCCACGCATCTGGCTGGTGATGCCGGTATTTGCCCTTGTGCTTTCCTTTACGCTGATGATGTCACCCGGACGCAACTGGAAAGAAGGGACGTTGACGATCTCACCATTTACAGTGATATGCTTGTGAGTAACCAGCTGACGGGCAGCAGGACGGGAAGGGGCAATACCCAGACGGTAAACCGTGTTGTCCAGACGGGCTTCAAGCAACTTGATCAGGTTCTCACCGGTAACGCCTTTACGACGAACAGCCTCATCGAAGGTCTTGCGGAACTGACGCTCCAGCAAACCGTACGTATATTTTGCCTTTTGCTTTTCTTTCAGCTGCAACGCATACTCCCCGGGAGCCTTGCGCTTCTTGGTTCCACCATGCTGACCGGGAGGATTGCTGTTCTTGGTCAGCCACTTGCCATTGCCTAAGATAGGCTCTCCGAAAATGCGGGAAATTCTGGTCTTTGGACCTGTGTAACGTGCCATAATGTGTTTGTTAGATTTTTAAGTTCCCGGATAAGATTATCTAAAAATCTTAAAATTCAATCTTATCCAGCTTGCAATATGCAAATGCCCACCCTGAGGTGGTAAATAAAAACTATACTCTACGTTTCTTCGGCGGACGGCAGCCATTGTGGGGCAGCGGAGTCACATCCTTGATCATCACCACTTCGATGCCGTTGTTGGCCAACGCACGGATGGCGCTCTCACGACCCGAACCAGGCCCTTTCACGTATACATCGACTTTCTTCAGACCAGCGTCTACAGCCGTCTTGGCAGCGTCGGAAGAAGCCATCTGAGCAGCATAAGGAGTGTTCTTCTTGCTACCCTTGAAACCCATCTTACCAGCACTGCTCCAGGAGATCACCTGGCCATTCTTGTTCGTAAGGCTGATAATGATGTTGTTAAAACTGGCAGTGATATGGGCGTCGCCATATACATCCACCTTTACGATCCTTTTCTTAGCAGCGGCCTTTGCGCTGTTCTGCTGTGCTTTTGCCATGTTCTTTTAAAATAGGTAATCTATACTTTGTTTTATTCATCCTGGAATCCCAGGACCAGATCAGCCCTCCGCCTGCACCAGACATCCGCAACTGATCTGAAAAAGGTGCATATACCAAAGACACAAGCCGGCTGCAACAGCAACCAGCTCATGAAAAAGACTATTTCTTGGCTATCTTCTTCTTACCGGCAACCGTCTTACGCTTGCCCTTACGGGTACGGCTGTTGGTACGGGTACGCTGACCACGAACCGGCAGACCCTTACGATGACGCAACCCACGATAGCAGGCGATATCCAGCAAACGCTTGATATTCATCTGCACCTCGGAACGAAGCGCACCTTCTACCTTGAACTCATTGGTAATGATATTACGAATAGCATTCAGCTCCTCGTCATTCCACTGATTCACTTTCTTATCGAAATCAATACCTGCAGAAGTCAGGATATACTGAGCGGTGGCACGGCCAATACCGAAGATATAGGTAAGTCCGATCTCCCCTCTTTTGTTTTTTGGTAAGTCTACACCGGCAATACGAGCCATATTCTAAATTTATAATTTGCAATTGTTTTTACCTCGGCATCCCATATAAAAAGGACGCCGCAGTCCTTAACCCTGACGCTGCTTGAAGCGAGGATTCTTCTTGTTGATTACATACAGCTTCCCTTTCCTCCGCACGATCTTGCAATCAGCGCTGCGCTTCTTAATGGATGCACGAACTTTCATAACAATGATTATTATTATTTATACCTGAATATAATCCTTCCCCTTGTCAAATCGTATGGACTCATCTCTACCCCCACCTTATCACCAGGTAATATCCTGATGTAATTCATCCTCATTTTACCCGAGATAGTAGCCAATATCTCATGCCCATTTTCCAACTTTACCTTGAACATAGCGTTGGATAGAGCCTCCAGTATGATACCATCTTGTTTAATGAGTGCTTGTTTCGCCATACAGTTTTTGGGAGCGCAAAGATAGGAATATAATGCCGAAATATAAAAACTCCGGCAAAAAAATTAGATTTTTTAATAAAACAACCATTTTTCCGGCCAAAATCCCATTTTTAGTGGGCCAGGCCGTCCTTTAGGGGCCCCTAGATCACCCTCACAAGATCTTCCCTCACCGGCCGCCCAAGATCCACCTTAGTCATCTGATGGTAATGATTCTGTAATTGATGAACCATCAATGGCTGCGTAATATGCCGCCTGTCTTCCCGATACCACATCTCTAAACGGGAAAAATTCCCTTTTTCGGACAACAGGATACGGAACGGCCCCTTCATATACTTGACCTCACCATCCGCAAACTCTTGCTTCTCAAAACCCAACTGCATCAATTGATCCTCGTCCAATAGTATGGGATACAAATCTTTGGGGGTATACCAAAACTCACTCTGCACCCCTATCTGCATATTTATTTCCTTGTCCTCCCCATTCAATCCGATAACCTGCCCTTCCTTACGCTGGCCATCAAATTCTACCAGCACTATATCACCAACTCGTAATTCATGAAACTGGATCATATGACATCGTTTTAGTTTGTTATTTCCGAATTTACGGGATTTCAGGCTAAATCGCAAACCCCAACATCCCCGCACCCCCGGCTCACCCGCCAGTCGACCCGCCCCTTAATCCAGCTGCAACGCCTCCAGCCTCCCATTGATCATCCCTATCTCCTCCGTACTCAACTTCACCCGGATAGCCCCCGCATTCTGCACCGCCTGTCTGGCATCCCTTGCCCCCACCAGTGCAATTGTAATGCCGGGCCGCTCCAGGGTCCAGCGGATGACCAGTTGAGCCAGACTCGCCCCCTTCTCCGCCGCCAAAGGCCGCAACTCATCCAGAAACGCATTTACCCGGTTGAGATTCGCCCCGGTAAAATATTTCCTGTCCCCCCGGTTGTCCCCCTCATTAAAAACATGACCCGGCTTGATCTTGCCCGTCAACACCCCCCGCTGCAAAGGACTATAGGCCAAAATAGCCTTCTTATGTTCCACACAAAAAGGAACCAGCTCTTTTTCAATGTCCCGCCGCACCATGCTGAATGGCACCTGGTTGGAAGCCAGCTTTATCGTCTTTTCCGCGGCTGCCATCTGCTCCTTGTCATAATTCGACACCCCCACGGCCCGCACCTTCCCGGCCTTTACCAGGATCTCTAAAGCTTCCATCGTCTCGGCGATCGGCGTGGTCACATCCGGCCAGTGTTGCTGATATAAGTCGATATAATCCGTCCTCAACCGGCGCAGACTATCCTCACACTCCTTTATAATACTGTCCTTACCCGCATATTTGTAAATATCCAGGGGCCTGCCATCATTATCCTGACTCTTAAAAGCAAAATCCCCCTTCGCCAGATCCCATCGCATCCCAAACTTCGTCATGACCTGCACTTTATCTCTCGGGATCCCCCGCAAGGCCTCCCCAACGATCTCCTCGCTCAACCCCTGTCCATAAACTGCCGCCGTATCGATAGACGTAACCCCCTGATCATAAGAAGCCCTTATCGCCTCTACCGCATCCGAACGCTCCGACCCACCCCACATCCATCCGCCGATCGCCCAGGCTCCAAATGTAATGGCAGAAGCGCTGATGCCTGATTCACCCAATTGTCTGTATTCCATAGTCTTTATTTTTATGGTTTACGCTACGGGGCGTCTGGAAATATCGCCCCTTGCGCAAACCCGGCTAATAATTTGCCTTCGGCCGGCGAACCCTAGGTCCGCCATTGACCACGAATTTACAGGCAACGGAGCAAATCAGACGCAGCCCCTCCGACTAACTTTATTCTGAGTTTTTAATAATTAATAAATGATCACTGCACCATCACCTTGAAAGTGTTCCTTGCCGTCGCCGTCATCAGTTGCACGATATATAATCCCGGCGTCAGCCGCTGTTGCCTGACATCAGACCAGCCAATATCATTGCTCCCCGCTGCCAGCTGCACATCCTTCCGCAACAGTATCCTGCCCGAAAGATCGATCAATTCAAGACTTGCAGCACCGGCTGCCGGCGCCTGGATATGGACAAAAAGACCATGGGTCACCGGATTTGGATATTCGTAGAGACCGACGCTGTCTCCCGCAAATCGCAACCCCAAACCCGTTGACGTTGCGCCGGTCACCGATGACGTATGGGTTCCACACCCATGACGATCATATGCCACGCCACCTAAGAAAGAGGTGGTGTCCAGCTGCGTCTCAGAGCCATACTGGTTAAAGGTCGTATCCCTCTTGAACGATATGCCGCTGCCCACGGTGTCCCGGAGAAAATACGCTTTGCAGGGATTGTTGTCTCTCGTATAATAGTTATTATAGGTAAAGATGAGGCTGGACTGAGAATAGGCAAAGGCCAATACATTATTAGACGAGGAATGGACATCATTCTCATCGAAGGTGAGGTGCTGTATGCGCTGCATCATGATCTCGGCCCCCTGACCGGACGAATCCAGCGTGCCATACCTGCCATTGGCCCGGGCATATAATGTGGGATTGATGGTATAGTTGTCCGAATCGGTATTGTACTTTACCGTCACATTATTGCAGGTGGAGGTCGGGTTATTGCTGCCCAGATACATACCCGGCCCCAGGTTCTTCCAGAAATTGTTGCTGATGATCGTATGACCGCCGCTGGTGCTGGAATCCTGCTCATTGCCCACAGAGATCCCCGTACCGTTATTATAGCTTTCATTCCCCTGTACCTTCACATTCAGGGATCCGTCGAGATAAATACCCGCCGATGTGGCCACGGGCGAGATACAACGATAGACGGAATTATCCTGGATCAGGCCATTGCGGGACTGATTATTGGCTTTCAGCAGATGAGGATATTGGTTTAATACCCATTGATAGTTCCCTGCCGCGCAAATACCGATATTAGCAACATCGTATACTTCATTGCCGATGATGGTGAACGAATCCACGTTGCCATTCAGGGTCATACCTTCCGCATATCCGGGAACGATATCATGAATGGTATTGTTGCTAATGATCAGATCCGTAATAGGCGTATTGCTATTGCCCAGGACGGTGATGGCACTCAGGACATCGTCCGGCTGAGGATTTTTGGCCTTGGTGGTATCCCGCGTCCATTTCATATTATACAGGTCATTGTTCTCTATAGTAATATGAGCGCATTTGCCCGCAACTTCGATCCCGAAACGCGAGTCCTTGCTGCCGGGGAGGTTCAGGGTCGAGTCATCGGTCAGATTCTGCAGATTGAGACCGCTGACATTGATATAGCTGGCGCTGTCGATACTAATAATACAGGAGAATTTCTGGGTAAGATGCCCTCCGTCCAGCGTCGCATCCTCACCCGGATAGTTGGTAAGGGTCGTCCATTTTCCGTTCTGTCCCCTATTGGGACCGATGTAAAGACCGGTATCAATATAGTATGTCCCTCCCCGTAAGTAAATGGTGATATTGGAGTCGACAAGTACTGCAGAGCCCGTACTCCAATCGTAACCAGCTCCGTTCAATGCAAACCGGGGAGTCCGCCAGGGTTTCACCTTGGAGCCCGTACCCGTAGTATCACTACCGGTATTGCTGACATAGAACTGGGTCCGGACCTGTCTCCAGATGATATTGGAATCGACGTTGCCTATCTCCGTTACCGTACCGACCGTACCCAGCCGGTAGACCAGGCTGTCATTATACCCTGGCGCGATCGTAGCAAACTTCGTACTGTCTATCCATATATGGTCGGGCGTACCGCTTGTACCATCAATATATATCGGGGAAACATTAACGTCGCCCGCGGTGGGGAATTTTGCTTCAGCCGTATCGCTGTTCCATAACATGTTCCGGAAGATACAGCTATCGATGTCCACACTGTCGGCTGTGCCGACGATCCTGATGCCGGAAGCCGCCATATCCTTGATATTGCTAAAGGTCAGCCCCTTGATCCGGAGATTTTTGGTGCCGGAGACGCCAACCATATAGGACCCGGAGGTAGTTAACCGCGACCCGTCGAAGGTCACCCCTTCGCCCGGATAAGCCGATAGGATAAAATGATGGCCGTTCAGACCACTCTTACCCGCATCCAGATAAAGAAACGAATCAGTCGAATTAAAGTAATAAGTGCCCTGCCGGAATAAGACGGTCACATCGGAATTCGTGGCCTGTGGAGTACCCCAAACCGCATAGCGGAAATCATTCCAGGGACTGGCCGCGGTACCATCGCCATTGACCGTTTTCGAACCGTCCACATAATACGTTTGTGCAAAGGTCAGCTGGGTGCATACCATTAAAAGTAAGCCCAGTAAGGCTTGTAGAATTGTACGCTTCATAAGAAGGTGTATTTAAAGTGTGAGAGAGTAAAATAGAGAATTTGGAAACAGGAATTTCGATCAAACGATTGCGTAATGGAAAGATCACGCAATCGTTTGTCCTGGCAAGGGTTTCATTAAAATCCTGTATGTCAGAATACTTTGATGCCGGAAGAATATGTGGCCATAATTTTTGTCTGCAGTATCGCTGCAGCGGGGATTTCCATAAGGTCTTTATCAAGGAGGATAAAATCTGCTTTCTTCCCGGGCTCCAGACTGCCGGTCTCATGCTCCAGACAATCCGCCTTCGCCGCCCAAATGGTCATGCCCCTTATCGCATCGGCACGACTCAACGCATTCTCCGGCTGAAATCCACCTGCCGGATACCCCTTGGCATCCACACGGAACACCGCAGCCAAAAAGGTCTTGAAAGGACTGATGTCCTCTACCGGGAAATCCGTCCCCAACGGTATCCAGCCATTTTGCTGTTGCAATTGTTTAAATGCATAAGCCCCCTTTATCCGTACAGCCCCCAGCCGCTCACCCGCCCAATACATATCACTGGTAGCATGGGTCGGCTGTACCGAAGGGATCACCGAGGCGGCGCCAAATAACCCAAAGTCCGCCGTATTTATGACCTGCGCATGCTCGATACGCCAGCGTTTGTCATTCTTACCCTTTAGATATTTATTGTACACCTGTAAGATCACCCGGTTAGCCGAATCTCCTATCGCATGCGTACATAACTGAAAATCCGTATTGATCAGTGCCGCAGCTAAAGAATCGAAATGCGCCGCGTCGCTCAACAAAAATCCCCGCCAGCCCGGCTTGTCATCATAGGGCTGTAACAGACAGGCGCCCCTGCTTCCCAATGCCCCATCCGCATAGGCTTTTACCCCCTTCACATACAGCAGATCGGTTTTATAAGGCCCCTTCGGCAAATAATAAGAAAGATTATCCTTTGTATCACTCAGCATCACATATACCCGCATCTTTAACTTTCCGTTCTTTTGCAGCGAATCCAGCCTGTTCACATCGGCAATATCCAACCCGCAATCCGTCACGGTGGTCAACCCTTGCGCAAAACAGTTTTTCTGCGCCGCATCCAGCATGCGCTCATAATCCGCCCCGGATGGCTCGGGGATCTTCGAATTGACCAGCCCCTGGGCATTGTCGATCAGGATGCCCGTCAACCGGCCATTCTTCGTTTCAATCATGCCCCCTTCCAGCGTCTGCCCCGGCCTTACCCCCGCAAGTTCCAGCGCCCGGGCGTTGGCGATCAACGCATGCCCATCGACCCTTCCCAACACCATCGGCGTGGAAGGAAACATTTGATTCAGCAATGTATTGTCAGGAAAAGCCTTGCCCGGAAATTTATTCTGATCCCAACCCCGTCCCAATATCCATGCCTGCCCCGGATGCGCGTCAGCAAACTGCTTCACCCGCTGCACCACCTCCTCAAAACTGGCACTGCCATATAAAGGGGCCGTAAACAAAGACTGTCCATAACGGACGAAATGAGCATGCGCGTCGATCAGTCCCGGATATACCACCTTCCCCCCGGCATCGATGACCTCCGGTGCACTATAGCTGCCCAGAATAGCATCTTCCTTGCCCACAGCCAATACCTTTCCGTCTTTAACGGCCATGGCCTCGGCAGTACTGAACGCACTGTCCACCGTATATATCTTACTGTGATGTATAATGAGATCAGCAGCCTGCCGGGAATGGCAGGAAAAAAGGATCAGGCCGGTTGAGACGGTCAGCAGCAGTCGGATAGGTTTCATGTAAAAGATTTGCCATCGAATATAAGCAAATCCCCGCTTCGGACATCCGGTCCTGTCAGACGATCCTATTCCGCCCAGGACATCGTATAGCCCTGATTTTCTATTTCCAGCGCCCCGACCGTTAACATCAGCGGATGAAAGGTATCTACCATCACCGCCAGTTCTTTGGTTTCTTTTGCCCCAATACTCCGCTGGACAGCACCGGGATGCGGCCCATGAGGAATTCCACCCGGATGAAGCGTGATCATTCCCTTTGTCACGTTCTTCCGGCTCATAAAATCCCCATCTACATAATACAACACTTCATCACTGTCAATATTGCTATGATTATAGGGCGCCGGTATGGACAAAGGATGATAATCGAACAGCCGGGGACAAAAGGAACAGACTACAAAGTTATGCCCTTCGAATGTCTGGTGCACCGGCGGTGGCTGATGCACCCTGCCGGTTATCGGCTCAAAATCGTGGATACTGAACGCAAAAGGATAACAACAGCCGTCCCAGCCAACAACATCAAAAGGATGATGCCCATAATGAATGCCATATACACGGCCTTTTTTCTTTGTCCTGATAAGAAAGTCCCCCTTTTCATCAATAGTAGTCAGCCGCTGCGGCCCTCGTATATCACGTTCACAATACGGAGAATGTTCCAGCAACTGACCATAAGGACTCAAATATCTCTTCGGATAACGGATAGGACTAAAGGATTCTACGATGAACAACCTGTTGTCCGCATCGTTAAAACGTATCTGGTAGATCGTCCCCCTTGGTACTACCAGATAATCTCCATAGCCAAATTCGAGTTCCCCATACATCGTTCTTAATACCCCGCTACCCTTATGGATAAAAAGCATTTCATCGGCATCCGCATTTTTATAAAAATAGTCCTCCATACTCTTTTCCGGCGCCGCCAGCACAATATGACAATCATTATTTACCAGTACGGGCACACGGCTCTGAAGGAAATCAGCCGTAGGCTTCACCTTGAATCCTTCGAAACTCCGGTGCTTTAACATCTTTTCTTCCGCTATCCGGGGTTGTACATCATAAGGCTCATCCGTCGCAATGATCTCCGTCGGCGGATGCACATGATACAACAATGTATAGTCATTGGAAAACCCTTCCGTAGAGAATAACTGCTCCGAATAAAGACCGCCGTCTTCCCGGCGGAATTGCGTGTGGCGTTTGTGAGGAATGCTCCCCAGCGAATAATAATGCGGCATAAGCAAAACGTTGACGTAAATTTACAGTAAATTTTAGTTTTTGATTAAACTGTTCTTTCTCTGTTGCGTCTGCTGCCTGGCCTCCTGCCGCCAACGGGCAAAAACCATGAGCTTTTATTACTGGCGCACGGTGTTTTCACCCGACAGCGTTGAGACAAAGACGCTCCGCGAGAATGCCGTCCAAAAATTATACGTCCGTTATTTCGACGTGGACTGGCCGCCACCCGATACCACCCCTGCCCCGGTCGCCCCCGTCCATTTCGAAACGGCTCCCCCTGTAGATACGATCATACCCGTCGTCTATTTCAGGAACAGGGTCTTCGAACGACTGACCCCGTCCACCCTGCCCGGTTTTACCGCTCATGTCCTTGCCCTGGTAAGACAGATCAGCGAATCGCATCGACTACACCCCCGTGCGATCCAGTTCGATTGCGACTGGACCCAAAGAACAAAAGATAACTATTTCAGCTTCCTCCGCACCTATCGCAGCCTGTCCGGCAACGACGTCTCCTGCACCATCCGTCTGCACCAGGTGAAATATCCCGAACGCACCGGCATCCCCCCCGTAGACCACGGCATACTCATGTACTATAATATGGGTAACATCGACGCCAGCGGCGGATCATCCATTTACGAAAAAAATATCGCCCATCGTTACACGCCGTCGCTACGCTCTTACCCCTTGTCCCTGGATATCGCCCTGCCGGTATTTTCCTGGGCGCTGCTGGTACGGGACGGAAAGGTCGTCCAGTTACTGGATAAAATGAGCGGCAACCTGTTCGAAAAAGATACGGCCTTTACCCGCATTTCCCAAAATTGGTACAGCGCAAAACAAGGTTGTTTCAAAAGCGGGTATTATTTTCGCGCAGGAGATAACGTGAAGGTGGAATCCGTTGCCGCCGGCGACCTGCTGGATATCGTCGAAGACGTCAACCGATATTCCAATCACCGCATCCGCAATCTTATTTTTTTCGACCTCGACCGTCAAAACCTTCAATTATATGACAAAGACATTTTTAAAGAAATACTGGCTCATACTGACTAGCGCCGGCTGCATCAGCACGGGAATAGTCCTGGCCTGTGCCGGCGACAATGGACCGGAATACGGGACATCGAACTTCACGCCCTCGATATTCGTGGACAGCGCCTACAGCCCTTTCTTTTATTCCTATCAATTCTATTACGGGATCAATTACGACGAGAACCATATCACCCGCTTTTCCAACAGCAACGTACAGGAATGGGCTAACTACCTGGGTAAGACAGTCCCGGCGGAAAAGATCGACTACCTGCTCAACACGGCAAATACTACCTCCGCCGACAGCGCCCTTAAAGCCTCCGCGCCCGATAATAAAATGAAAGCTTTCCTGGAATACCTCCGGCTGGCAAAAAAATGCGAAGCCTTTTCTCTTACTACTATCGACCACTGGGAAGTGGACACGACAAAAAAGAACCGGCACTTTAATGCCACCACCCTGAACCGTCAGTTACGGGAAAAATTGACCGCCGCCCCCGATGTCTTCGTCCAGGAACGATATTGGTTCCAGTTGGTGCGCTCTGACTTCTTCAATGCCACGCCGCAGGAAACCATCCGCATATTTGATGCCTATAGTACAAAATTCCCTTCCAATACCCTCTGGTACCGCAGCCTTGCTTATAAAGCCGGCGCTTACTACAAGCTGAAAGACTATAGCAATGCCAACTATCTCTACAGTCTCGTCTATGCCGGCTGTAATGATCTCAGAACAGTCGCACACTATAGCTTTCATCCCCAGGAACAAAAAGACTGGCAGGAAACTATAGCCCTTTGCCGTAACACCGAAGAAAAAGCTACCCTCTGGCAGATGCTGGGCATATTTTATTCAGACCCCCAACGCGCCATCAAAGAGATATATGCACTCAACCCCCGGTCCGAAAGACTGGACCTCCTACTGGTAAGAGCAGTCAACCGATCCGAACAACGCTTTAGCGCTTTTCAAACAACGCTCCTGTCATCGGACATGGGGGCCACCGCCTCCGACAGTTCCAATCAATCCTTACGCACTCTGGTGACCCAGATTGCTAAAGCCGGCAACACTGCCAGACCCTGGGCCTGGCAGATGGCCTGCGGCTACCTTAACATGCTCGACAAACAGTACGATGCCGCCAGCACATGGTATAAAAAGGCAGAGACGATCACCCCCAAAGAACACCGCGCCCAGGCCCAGTTAAGACTGCTGAAACTACTCAATACACTCGCAGCGGCCCGCACCATCGACGGTCCGCTGGAAAAAAAGCTCTACCCCGAAATAGAATGGCTGGACAGCAGTCAGGCTGACCAAAGCTTCCGTAACGATGATGCCTTCCAATGGACCAGGAAGGTAATGGCAGCAAAATACAGGCTCAGCGGTGACCAGGTCAAAGCCGAATGTTTTTTTTCTTCACCGGCTTTTTATGTGGACAACCGCAACGTCGAAGCGCTGAAAACATTCCTGAATAAACCCAATAAAACGCCTTATGAAAATTTTGTCTGCAGCCTGTCTGTCGTCAAACAGACAGACATCTTCGAATACCAGGCCGTACAGCTTTGTATGAACGATAATATCGACCCGGCCATCACTGCCATGAAACAGGCGGCCCCGGGCGCAGCAAGATCGATCCTTCCCGGCAATCCCTTCAACGCCCGCATCAACGACTGCCACGACTGCGATCACGAAGCCCAGCAGAAGATCAAATACAGCAAGATCGACTTATTATACAAGCTGAAGGAAATGAAGGACAAGATCAACGCAGGTCAGGAAGTTTACACCAATGCTATCCTCGCCGGCAACGCCCAGTACAATATTACCTACTATGGCAACGCCCGGACCTTTTACGAATGCAAGATCTACGGAGAGGGAGGGCTTTGGTCCATGGACAGCGCTTTCGAAACAGCGCTCACCAATATGAAGACCGCGATAAAATACTATTCCCTGGCACTGAAAGCCGCGCAAAATGACGAACAGCGGGCCAAAGCCCAATACCTGCTCGCCAAGTGCCAGCGTAATGAATGGTATAACGCCAACGCCCATCTCAGGGACCCATGGCTCGATAAAAATGGCGCCAAACCCGACTTCATCGCCTGGGACGGTTTCAAAGCCCTGAAACAATACGCCAATACAAAGTACTACAACGAAGTCCTTAAAGAATGCGGGTATTTCAAAACGTACACTGCCAAAAATCCCTGACCATGCTGCGAATCGGTCTTATCTCCGATACCCACCACTTCCTTGACGACAACGTCTTCCGCCACTTCGAATCCTGTGACGAAATATGGCACGCCGGTGATTTTGGCACCATCGAACTGGCCAATAAGCTCGCCGCCTTCAAACCGCTAAAAGGTGTCTATGGGAACATCGACGGCCAGGACATCCGGAGCGTTTACCCGGAAAAACTACGCTGGCAGTCCGAAGGAATAAAAGTCTATATGACCCATATCGGCGGTTATCCGCCAAGATACAATCCCGTCGTGAAAAAAGAGCTGCAAGCCGATCCACCCCAGCTATTCATCTGCGGACACTCCCATATCCTCAAAGTCATGTACGATGAAAAACTTCAATGCCTGCATATCAATCCCGGCGCCGCCGGCCGCCAGGGCTGGCATACCGTACGTACCCTCATCCGCCTGACCATCGACGGCGCAAACATGAAAGACTGCGAGGTGATCGAACTTGGCCCGCGGGGCTGATCCCCCGGCTCCAGGCCCCTGCGCCAATGAGGACCCCATCCCGGTCTACAACCACTCCAGTAGTTTGCTTCGCAGTTCATTCGGCTTGAACGGCTTACTGACGAAGTCATCCATGCCGCAGGCAATTATCTCATTGATGATCTCATTCTTGGGCGAAGCTGTGATGGCGATTATCGGAATATCCTTAAAGTGTTTGCGTATCTTTCGCGTACAGGCAAACCCATCCAGAACGGGCATCTGCACATCCATCAGTATCAGGTCGTATTTCTTCCGGGCAACAAATTCCAAAGCCTGACGGCCATCTACTACTATTTCCAACTGACCGCCCCAGCCTGTGATAAACCGGCGCGCGATATTGGCATTAAATGCATTATCCTCCGCCAGCAGGATCAGCTTGTTCTTGAATTGATCGTTGCTTTTCGTTACTATTTTCGGCGCCGCCGGCACTGCCGCAGCCTGCATCCCACCCTGTTGCAATACTATACTGAAATGAAAATCCGAGCCCTGCCCAGGAATGCTTTCAACACAAATGGCGCTTCCCATCAGCTTCACCAGCTGACTTGAAATAGAAAGCCCCAGCCCCGTGCCGCCATAAAGACGCGTAATATCGCTGTCAGCCTGGGTAAACTTCTCGAATATCTTTTCCTGTTTGTCCATCGGAATGCCAATACCGGTGTCGACCACGGAAAATCGGGTCACAAAAGACGTTTCATTGCTTTCCTTTAACTCTACCCTCAGTTTCACCGACCCCTCCTGGGTGAACTTGATGGCATTGCTGATAAGATTGTTCAACACCTGGGAAAGACGGAAATTATCTCCCTTCACATAAAAAGGCATTCGTTCATCATATTCAACGTCGAAGACGATGTTCTTTTGTTTGGCGGTAAAACTAAAGGACTGATATAGGCTCTGTGTCAGCTCACGCAGATTGAAATCAATGGCGGACAGCTCGATCTTACCGGAATCCAGCTTTGTAAAATCAAGGATGTCATTGATGATATGTAGCAGGCTCTCCCCCGAGAATTGCAGCGTACGGAGATCTTCCTGCTGATCCTCACGAGGCTGGCTCTGCAGCAGCAAATGGGTAATACCTATCACCGCATTTAATGGCGTACGCAATTCATGACTCATGACACTAAGGAACTGGGACTTGGCCTTCGCCGCCAGCTCAGCCTTTTCCTTCATTTGCAACAACTCCTGTTCACGCTGTATACGGCTGGAAATATCTCTTATAAAAGCGCTATAGTAGAATTCGTTGTCGTCCTTTATTTCGGTGATCGTTAACTCAATAGGGAATTCCTGCCTATTCTTCCGGACAGCCTTCATTTCGATACGCTGATTGACAAAGGAGTCTTCTTTGTCTCCGAAAAAACCCTTGAACCCATTCCAGTTGGAATATTGATATGAAAAAGGAATGATCGTTTCCATCAGGGTTCGGCCCCTTACCTCGCTTTCCGTATAGCCGAATATTTCGGCTGCCGCCTTATTCCAGTGAATGATATGGCCAACCTCCCCTATAATGACAATGGCATCCAGCGCCGAAGAGATCACACCGCTGAGCATCACCTCATTCTTTCTCAACAAACGTTGCGTCCTTTCATTCTCCCTGATCTTCTGATCGAGCGCCAGGTTTAATTGCTCGGATTCCGCCAGCTTCTCCAGAAATATCTGTTCTATTTGCGACTGCGAAAATATCCCCAAATGTTCCCTGTCGACTATCTCTTTGGGGATCAGCGTGATCATATATGGAAAAACTTCCAGTTCCTTGTATTTGGCGGAATAGGTCTCATAGTTCTTTTCGAAGATCTTGCCGGCCAGCGCATCCCCGTAATTATTGCTGACAAAATTAAACGCTTCGAAACTCAAAAATTGTAATTTCCGGAAAATATCCGGCTCTTGTATGTCCACCTCGAGAATAGACAGCTCTTTTAATTTCTTATCTATAAAACCATCTCCACCCTTACCAAACTTATCCTTCACCGCCGCCAAAAAAGATTGCAGGAACTGAATGGCTAAGGTATTTTTTTGCTCGGTCTCGGAAACAAAAAGAATATTGAAAATAGATCCATCGTGTAATAAAGCAGGAAATCGCTGCCGGACCCTTTCCCGCAGCGATTTTCGCGTATGTCTTTCTACCAGTTCGAAACTGGTGAGATATTTTTCAAACAAGAGATAGGTATGAAAAACCTCTTCCGCGTCTTTACCCGTTGACTTATGCCCCAATTGTATCAATTGCTCTGCATTCGCAGGCACCGAGATACAACCGATAAGAAACTCAAATAAGGTGCGGTATAAAGCGGATTGATCGTTGCGCCCCCTGACAGGCCGCGACCTGGTCTTACCCCTCAGCAAGTTTTTAAGCATAAAATATTCTACGCCCCCTTACTGGCTTTGTAGATAGAGTAAAAGCCAAGCCCTGACAACCCCCAGGTAATAACCAGCGCAATAAACCAGGCGATCGAGCCGCTTAACTGTCCCAATACCGTTTTGAAAAGATTGAAACCATAATAATGCTCGACCTGCATGTGCAGATGCCCCACAGCCATCACCAGGAAACCCCAGGCCATGAATTTCATTCCTTTTCCAAACTTTCCACCACGCAAAGTATAAGCCGTGAGGAAAGCAAAAAATACGGAGATGAAAAGAAAAGGCAGTTCCATGACACTGAACCAATAGCCTGCATTGTAAGCATGCGTAGCGGCTGCGGCATTGTTCACCTGGAGGAGATGACATTGGGACTGACAATAGGCTGAAGAAGAAGTGACAGCAGCGATCCCGATAGAAATAAGTAACAGGAGTAAGGGTCTAAGTTTTTTCATAATATTTGGATTTAGGACAATAATTGGAAGCTTTTCCCGTCTGGATAATGACCTATTCCCGTTCAAGGGAGTATATGTGCACTATACATATATACACCTAACGAACACGCGACAAAAAAATTGCACATACATGCAAAAAATCCGACCTGCATTTGTATTTGACGACAGCTTGAACGCCGCTTTTCTTGCCGAACTATTCGAAGGCGATACTATATACGCTGAAACCGTTTTCGAAGATTTCCTCAAAGACCTTCCGGTATACTGGCAACGGGTCGAAGCCGCCTATAACAGCAAGAACCTCTACGTGTTGGGAACCAGCGTCCACACCTGCAAAACACTTTTTGGCTATGTAGGTTTTACCGATCTTCAGGAGCAATGTCAACAATTCGAGAACAAATGTTCCGTTAATAATGCGGAAGAGTTGAGGGTAGATTATATCCTGCTCATCCAACGAAAAGAAAAGGCACAACATATAATAGAAAAAGAATATAATAGACTAAGATTATTCAACGAAGGGAAGGGCTGATAATTAAGCGCTAATTAATTAAGGATTCAGGGATTCAGGGTTTCAGGATTTAGACCGTGCTACCACTCAGGATGAAGACCACATGCATAATAGTAGAAGATATCCAGATCGCAGCGGACTTCTTACGTAAATTCTGCGAAAAAAGCGACCTTGTCGAAGTAAAGGGACATTTCCTCAATGTTGCGGATGCCCTTGAATTTCTCGACCGGGAAAAGGTCGATCTGCTCTTTCTTGACGTAGAAATGCCAGGAGCCACCGGATTCGACCTCCTTGACAGCTTAACCTATTCTCCAAAGATCATCCTCACCACTTCCAAGACCGAATATGCCTTCGATGCCTTCCAATATCATGTCAACGATTATTTAAAGAAACCATTCACCTACAAACGTTTTTTAGAGGCCATACACAAACTCCAACAGCAAACCCAGCTCCAGGAGCCCACCCCGGCCCCACAACAGTTATCTATCGCCCCCCCGCCCCCCTCCGATACCGATTTTCTTTTTATTAAAGCAGAAGACAAACTGGTCAAGCTGAAAAAGGACGATATCCTCTTCCTCGAAAGCATGCGGGATTACGTCAAATTTGTTACCTCCGCCAAGAGCTATATAACTTACAGTACACTAAAAAATATGGAAGAAAAATTGATCGGCCCTACCTTCCTCAAAGTACACCGGTCCTATATCGTCAACATCAACAAAATAGACGATATCCGCGGAAACACCATCTACTTACTTGGTAATCAAATACCTATTGGAAAGGGCCACAAAGAGGAAGTGACCATCCGTCTCAATATCCTCTAACCAACACCAGTCCTCGAACCTTGGCTCAGCCCATACTGAAATCCATTCGTCGGCCTATTCTTTCTTTCGTCGGGCAAATCAATCCCTTAGTCGAAAAAGTTTCCTTTCCCCCACACTCTTTTACATCTTTGTATCAGCAAGCAACAACAACCCAGATCCCTGAAAAACCAAAAGATCCCAAATCCTGAGAAAAACAAATCCAAACCCCTGAAAGACCCGTACATCTAAACATCCTGAAAAACCCAAACACCAAAAAATCCTTGAAAAACCATAAATCCAGTAAGCTCTGAAAAAACCTTAACCCAAACCCAATTCCTGAGAAATCGATTTTTTTGTCCAGATCCTGAAAGCCGTAGTGCAAAAGTCCATTGGTCCTTGAAAACCGTAGTGCAAGGTCCAACGTCCTGAAAACCCTAAAATCCGACCATCTGATGAAAACCTGTCTCCGGTGGCTGACTGACTGTAGTGCAATACATCAATTAGACTCCGAAAACAGATGAAAGTCCAAATCCGAAAAACTTAGAAGATGCCAGGGGCAAACACCCGGGAAAGTGAAATCCGTCCAAATGATTCCCATCCATGATCCCTTCGACGAGCCTGAAAGAACGATCGTTGACCCTGACAAAGAATTTGCCGCCACGGAATTAGAACCTCCCGTGGCGGCTTTATTTTAAGCCCTCCCGCCCATTTTATACCGTCTTTCCCCCATTTTAAACGCTCCCGCCCCAGCTCAGCCGCCCCAAAAGTCATTCGTCGGCCTATTCTTTCCTTCGTCGGGCAAATCAATCCCTTAGTCGAAAAAGTTTCCTCCCACCCCCTTTCTTTTACATCTTTGTATCAGCAAACGAAAACAACCCAGATCCTTGAAAAACCACCAATCCCAAATCCTGAGAAAAACAAATCCAAAACCCTGAAAGACCCGTACATCTAACATCCTGAAAAACCTAAAACACCAAAAGATCCTTGAAAAACCAACAATCCAAAAAATCCTGAAAAACCAACATCCTAGATCCTGAAAAACTAACATCCTAGATCCTGAAACCAAACCGTCCCAGATCCTTGAAAAACCAACAGATCCAAAAATCCCTGAAAACCCAAAGATCCAGGCATCGCTGAAAAACCCGATCGATGGCCCTGACAAAAAAATTGCCGCCACGGAATTAGAACCTCCCGTGGCGGCTTTGTTTTGCGCTAGAATGCTACCCAGCGGCTCCTGTTCACGCCGCATACGCCGGCCTTATACCGCCGCCCTATATCCAACCCCTCCCAGCCCCAATGCCTTCGCGAAAAGGCCAGGGAATAGTAGCCAAAATGATGATCAACGCCACCAGGAACAACCAGAATGACCGCTTAAACTTCGCCGCATCCGGGATATTCTTTTTCGCCACTCCCCTGCCGATCGTGATCAGCACGATCGCAACCAACATCCCGAAAATATGTTCCACCGCAAAAAACCGGTATACCTTATCCTTCATCACATCCCCAAAACCCAGATTCCGGATATTAGCCAGCCCCCAGGGTCCCGCTATCCATAAATAAAGCCCCACCAGCAGCGTCGTATGCGCTGCGATCATCAAAAACAGCCCGGTCTTCTTATCCCCAGCCGAAAAAACTTTCCCGGCCTTCATGCCGGCATAACTCCTGTAAATAGCAACTACAGCCAGAACGATGATCACCCATCGCAAAAAACTATGCAAGTGCAATAATCCGATATACATAAGGTAAAATTTTGAGGGCCCAAAGCTACAACCGCAACTCCTGAAAACTACATCCGCCTCCCTGAAACGGAAAATTAATCTCCCGGCTGCCATGAATGGGAACAAAATTCCCACACCGGGAAGAAACTGAAAAAACACTTAGCAGCAACTACTAGTAATCAATTATTTGCATTTCCGGCACCCTTTTGGGCATAAATAGCCGGCTGTTAATCCTTTATCCAGAAAAACTATTCTTATATGAGACCGTCCCTGGCCCTGATCGCAGCAGTATCCTTCCTCACCTTCGCCGGCATCGGCAACGTGCAGGCACAGACTTACACCATCTCCAGCAACAACAGCTGGACCTCTGTCGTGGGCAGCACCAACTGCTGGACCTGCACTTTCAACATCACCCCGGGAGTTACTTTTACGCTTGATTTCGCCGGTACCTGCGGCTCCTGCATTTTCAACAACGGCAACCTCAACCTCACCCAGGACCTTGCCTGCCAGGGCTGTACCTTTAATACCAACACCATCACGGCTGCCGGCACGCAATTGAATCTCCAGAGCACCACCAATACCCTCAACAACACCAACATTAACGTTTCCGGCACGGGTTCTGTCCTCGTAACGGCAGGCATCTCCCTCAACAATTCCACGCTCAACTTTTCCAATAGCTCTTATTTCAACATGAACGGCGGTTCGTTCACGGCCAGCAGTTCCTTCCTCTACTTCAACGGGAACAGCTATTTCACGGCCACTTCCGGCCCTGTATCGCTACAAAACAATAGTAACATGGTAGCCGGCGACGGAACACTGGCCAGCACGGCGTATCTTAATTTCAATGGTCCAACCCTGCAGATCTACGGTACTTCGCTGGTCAAGGTCAGCAACCAGAACAACTATTATACTAACTGGGGCTCCTACACCTATTACCCCAGCAGCGGCCCATCCTCCAGCATCTCGACCCTTTCCAACAATATCAATTGTAACTATGGCGCCGTTTCCGGTTACGCCAACAGTTGCGTAATGAACTATGTCTACGGTTGCGCCACACTCAACGGCGCGGGGCTTTCCGCCTGTTCACTACTTGCCCTGGCCGACATGAACCTCACAGCAACGGCCACAGGCCCCGGCCGGGTGGCCCTCGTATTCACCGATGGCGAAACGTCCACCACCGATCGCTATCTGGTCGAACGCAACCCGGGGAACAATGAATGGAAGACCATCAGCACCATCCCCGCCGGCGGCTATACATCCGGGGAATACCGCTACACGGACGCCAACGCACCGGCCGGTACCATCGAATACCGTATCGGGCGGATCGATCGGCAGGGTAAACTCGTTTATTCTTCCATCGCCACGGTCGCCATCGACCAGTCCCCTGGCTCCATCAGTATCCACCCCAACCCGGCAACGGGCGGAGTCTTCTATGTCAACACGCCCTACATCAGTGAGATAGTGGTCAATGTCACCACGCTCACCGGCCAACTACTCTATCGCACCGACCTGAAAGGCCGGACCCAATACGCCATCCAACTGCCCGCGCAGGCTGCCTCGTTGGACGCCATCGCCGTACAGACCATCGGCCAGACCGGCACCCGGACCTTTACGGTACTTGTAAGGTAATCCTTACATTTGTCTCATGACGAAGAAACTAGTATGGGCCCTTTCCGTAGCGATCACAGGCCTCTTTACAACAGGATGTAACAATCACGAGGATAAAAAGGATGACGCCTCGGCAGCCCTGCACCGCCTGCCATATGCACCGCTGACCGATAGCCTCGATCAGGCAAAAGGCGACGCAGCCGGGCTCTATTACCGGCGCGCCGAGTTGCTTTCCCGGAACAACCTGCACGAACTGGCTGTTATGGATTATCAACGATCCTGGAGCCTGCAACCAACCGAACTCACCGGGTTCCGTTATGCTTCCACGCTTACTATTCTCGGCAAGATGACACCGGCCATTCGCTTGTTGCAGGATTGTCAGCAGAAGTTTCCGGCCAACCCTGCCTTCCCCTCTATGCTGGGCGAACTCTACCAGCAATCCGGCCGCCTGGACGAAGCCCTGAGTATATACGATACCCTACTGGAAAAGGACTCCCTTAATTTCGAAGCCTGGTATGAAAAAGGATTACTGCTGGAAAAAGGAAAAGACACGACCGGCGCGCTTCAGGCCCTGTCAAAGGCTTATAGCCTGCAACCCGTCAATACCTACGCCCTGGAGCTGGCCCATCTCTATGCCGAAACCCGCAGCGACAAAGCCCTTGCCATCTGCGATGCTATCCTGCACAAAGACAGTACCCATGAATTGATCGATCCCTTTTTTATCAAAGGGATCTACTACTCCAATACTGCCCAATATAAAATGGCAGAGATCGAATTCGACTCGTGCATCCGGCGGGACTGGAAATTCACGGATGCCTATCTCGAAAAAGGAATAGCCTTTTACAAACAAAAAGCCTATGATACCGCCCTCAGTACTTTCCAGATGACCATCAGGGTCTCCAATACATACCCCGATGGATATTATTGGAGTGGCCGCTGTTATGAAGCCAAAGGACAAAAAGACAAAGCGATCCTTTATTACCGGCAGGCCCTGGCGCTCGATAAGGATTTCAGCGAAGCCGCGGAAAGGATCAAAAGACTGAACTAAACCAATGGGGAATGCCTATCTTTAATCCTTAATAAACAAGTAAGTATGCCCATTATAGCTCCCTCTTTACTGGCGTCCAATTTTCTCCGGCTGGAAGACGAATGCAAAATGCTTAATGACAGCCAGGCCGATTGGTTCCACCTCGACGTAATGGACGGAAGATTTGTACCCAACATCAGCTTCGGCCTGCCCGTGATCGCCCAGATCCGCAAAGCCACCCAAAAAGTTTGTGACGTTCACCTGATGATCGAAGAGCCGGAAAGATATGCCGAAGCCTTCAAAAAGGCAGGCGCCGACCGCCTCACCGTCCATTTGGAAGCCTGCCGCCACTTACACCGGAATGTACAACAGATAAAGTCCCTGGATATGAAGGCCTGCGTTGCCCTCAACCCACATTCCCCGGTGGAACTGCTCTCGGATATCTTACAGGATCTCGACATGGTACTCATCATGAGCGTTAATCCCGGTTTTGGCGGCCAGGAATTTATCCCGCATACTTATCAGAAAATACGCAACCTGCGGAAAATGATCCGTGACAGAGGACTTCAAACCCTCATTGAGATCGACGGAGGCGTCACCACAGAAAATGCATCCAGTCTCGTAAAGGCAGGCGCCGATGTGCTCGTTGCCGGTACCATGGTGTTCCAATCCAAAGACCCGAAAGCGACCATCCACACACTCAAAAATGTAGATTGATCGTTTAAACTATAAACTTGGTGAAATTCTTTATTGCCGCCCTTTCCCTTTTCCTTTTACAACCTGTCCTCGCCCAGAAAAAGCCAGCCTTCATATCCGGCAAACTCCTGGATGAGAACGAAAACCCCCTTCCGGGAGTTTCGGTAGTCATACTAGGCCGGCAATCAGGTCTTTCCACCTCCGACTCCGGTACCTTCCGGATAAAAGTACCCGCAGACAAAGCCATAGCCCTCGTATTTACCTTCACCGGCTATAAAACAGAACAACGCAATTTCCTGCTGAACCAACAAGAAGAAGAATATATAACCATCCGCCTCCAGCGAGGCAGCCAGGCCCTCCAACAGGTGATCGTCTCCGACCAGCGGGATTCACGGGAGACCGGTCTCGTACGCATCAATCCCAAAAATGCTATAAATATTCCAGCCCCCATCGGCGGCATCGAAAGCCTGCTCAAAATATTCGTCGGCTCCAATAACGAACTCACCTCACAATATTCCGTCCGCGGCGGCAACTACGACGAAAATCTCATTTACGTAAATGACTTTGAAGTATTTCGCCCCTATCTCGTTAACAACGCGCAACAGGAAGGGCTGAGCTTTATCAACCCAGAGCTCACCCGTAGCGTTAATTTCTACACCGGCGGCTTCCAGACACGATATGGTGATAAAATGTCCTCGGCACTGGACATCCAGTATCGCAAACCTGCCAGCTTCGGCGGTTCCGTTTACGCCGGACTGCTCGAACAGGGACTACACCTCGAAGGAACAGGCGCCCGGGGAAGATTCACCTGGCTCGTCGGCGCCCGCAACCGCACCACGAGCACCCTTCTCGGCAGCCAGGAGACTAAAGGGACCTATGCTCCTGCCTCTTCCGATATACAAGCCCTGCTCACCTGGCAGTTTAACCAACGCGATCAGCTGGAGTTCCTGGGTAACTTTTCTCAGACCCGTTTCCACCTGATCCCCCAGTCGAGCCAGCTCACGTCTTCTATCTTCTCTCCCTATTACACCGCCAATCTGGGGCTGGATATTTTCTTCGATGGCCAGGAAAAGGATCGGTACCAAACCAATATGGCCGGCCTCTCGCTGACACAACAGGTCAATCATAACCTGAAACTAAAATGGATGGCCTCCCGCTTCGAAGACAAAGAACAACAGTCTTATGATATCACCGGCGTCTATCTTTTTGGCGACAGGGATTTTGACAAGACCAGCTCCACTTTCGGCCAGATCACCAATCCGCTCGGAGCCGGCGCCTACCAAAATTTTGCCCGCGACCGGCTCAATATTGCCGTATACAACGCCACACACAAAGGATACCTTACGCTCAACCGGCATTACCTGCAGTGGGGAGTCAGCGCCGAACGACAGATCGTTCACTCGCAACTTCATGAGTGGCAATACCAGGACTCCGCCGGCTACGCCCTCCCCTATAATCCCGGCGTACCCAGCCTGAGCAACGTCCTTTATTCATCAGATGACCCAAGGGTTACCCGGTTCACCGGTTTTTTACAGGACAACCTCCTGGTACGCAACTCCGGAGACTTCACCCTACAGGGAGGAATACGCTATAACTATAACACACTTAACAAAGAGTTACTGCTCTCACCCCGTTTTGGCGCTTCGTGGAAACCACGCAACGCCCGACGGGACATCGTTTATAGAGCATCGGCAGGTATCTATGACCAGCCGCCCTTCTTCCGGGAAATGTTACGTCCCGACGGCACTCTCAACACCGCCCTGAAAGCACAACGCAGCTGGCAGGTAGTGGCGGGCTTCGATCGCAATTTCAAACTGGGCGACCGTCCCTTCCGCTTTACCACGGAAGCCTATCACAAACAAATGACGCGGGTGGATCCCTACGACATCAATAACGTCCACATCCAGTATTTTGGGGGAAATAACGCTAAGGCCTATGCGACAGGAGTAGAATTCCGGCTCTTCGGCGAATTGGTAAAAGATGCGGAGAGCTGGGTAAGCCTGGGTTTCATGCGATCTAAGGAAAAGATCGACACATTCTATTATAATTATACGCTCGACGCACAAGGGCATCCAACAGACAGTGTAAAAACAGAAGCCGGCTGGGTACGACGCCCCTCCGACCGGCTATTCACCTTCGGACTGTTCTTACAGGACTATCTCGCTACTAATAAGAACCTGAAGGCTTTTCTGAATTTCCTCTATGGCAGCAACCTGCCTTTTAATATTCCCGGCAATATCCGGTATCGAAACGCCCTTACCATCGACCCCTATATTCGCATCGACATCGGCTTCAGCGCCTTGTTACTCGACAGCGAAAAAAGCAATCGCCGCAGCCATAACCCCTTCCGCAACTTCGAAAACATCTGGGCTACACTCGAAGTCTTCAACCTTATCGATCGCGCCAATACCATTTCCTATATGCTGATCAAAGATTTCTCCAATACCACCTACGCCGTCCCCAATCGCCTCACCCCCCGCCTCCTCAATCTAAAACTCGTAGGCCGTTTTTAAGTCTTTCCCCTTAGTATTTTCCGCAGACATACTTAGTAGTATTACTAAGATTTTCCCAAAAAACCGCAATAATTCCCAATGCGGGAAGGTCTTTTTTGCATACCAGAGTGTAAATATCACGCAATCAATATTTTAATATTTGGCAGCAAATTGGCCTTTATATATACAAACCGCAACAGTATGAAAACATTCCTCGCTAATCTTATCGCAGCCTTTACCCCAACATTTACTCGTGAAAAAATGCCTGCGCTGATCCCGGTAAGGGTCGTAACAAAAGTGCATCCTGATCAAAACAGATAAAATTACAGGTCTATGGTTATGGCAAAAGAAATTTCGGTCTACCCGAATCCGTTCGACTTTTACATTATGCTCGAGATCACTTGCGACGAAAATATTGATTGCATTATTCTACTGGCCGACCTGAATGAAGGCAGGATCGTTCGCATGCTGGGCGCCGGCCTGAAGGCAGGCATCAACAGGATCTCCTTTGACGATCTTCAGCAACTGGTCCCGGGCACCTATCAGTTAAACATAAAGACCGCCGCCGGCGATTCTATCTACCAGACCAAGGTATTCAAGCAATCGCCCGAGCAACCCACGATCCATTTGAATTAAGATATTATAAGCAACCTTCGAACGCAGGGGGGCACTTGGTGCCCCCTTTATTAATGCGGTGAGATAAATACCCCTTCCATTTCCTCCAGCGTCTTCCCCTTGGTCTCCTTCACTATCTTCCAGCTGAAAAAGAAATTAGCCAGGCTAAAACCCGCAAATATCCAGAATGTCACCGCCGCTCCCGCCTTTTCCAGCAGCCAGGGAAAGAATTGCCCGACCACCCACACTGCCATCCATAACGCCATCGTACAGACAGACACCCCCTGCACCCGCACCGGTGTCGGGAATATCTCATTAATGATGATCCAGGTGACAGGTCCCAGCGAAAAGGCAAAACAAGCTATATAGAGCAACAAGAGCACCAACAGTAACACCCCTTGTGTATGGCCGGTATAGAATAATATCCCACAGAACACCAGCGAAAAAATAATCCCGCACAACCCCGTTGTCAGCAAAAATTTCCGGCCATATTTATCCGACCATTTAATGGCCACGATAGTAAAAAGCACATTGATGGTCCCTATGATCACCTGGAAGATCAAAGCATTGCTTCCGCCGATTCCCGCCGCCTTGAAAATACTGGGACCATAATAAATAATAGCATTGATGCCGGAGAATTGCTGGAATACGGCCAGCAATATCCCGATGAGCAGGGGAATACGGAACGCGCCGCCAAAAAGAGACATCCGCCGGCCTGTATTACGGGCCGCAGCCTCTACCATATCCGAGAATTCTTTTGCCGCAACAGACGCAGACCGGATACGACGGAGAATATCGAGCGCTTTTTCTTTTTCATTGATCGCTATCAGCCAGCGCGGGCTCTCGGGCACTTTTAACAACAACAGGATGAATAGCACCGACGGAAACGCCATGGCCAGGAACATCGGCCGCCAGACCTCATTGCGGAAATAGGCCGGCAATATTATCCCATCCTGCGCCAGCGTCAGGAATAACGCATCGGAGAAATACGCCAGCAAAATACCGATAGTAATGGCCAGTTGATAATAAGCGATCATCCTTCCCCGTTTGTCAGCAGGAGCAAATTCGGCGATGAGCATCGGCGAAACCACGGAAGCCATTCCTACCCCGACGCCACCTACAAGACGGGCCGTGATCAGCCAATTGATCCCACCCGCAAAAGCACATCCGATACCGGACAATAAAAAGGCGCAAGCCGCCAGCAGGATCGTCTTTCGCCGGCCAATACGATCACTCAATGCACCTGTAGCCAACACACCCAATATGCAACCCGCCAGACCACTGCTGACCAGCCATCCTTCGCTTACCGTATTGAGAGAAAATTGCGTCTTGACCAGGTCGACGGCGCCGGAAATAACAGCCGTATCAAAACCAAACAGCAGACCGCCAAGGGCCACCGAAAAGCAAATATAATTTGTCATATTACCGTTTGTAATCGTCTTCATATCTCTGAATATCGTCCTGCTGCCAGTTACCGAAGGCAATCTCAAGCACCCGTACCGGCTTATCCCCGGCATTACCCAGACGATGCCGTTCATTCACCGGTATCCATATCTCATCACCGGCATTATACACGCCTGTATGATCACCCACCTGTATATTCGCACCATCGTCGATGACGATCCATAATTCAGCACGGCCCGTATGCGATTGAAGACTAAGACGCTGCCCCGGCAACACCGTCATCAGGCTTACCGTACAATCTTCATTATTCGCAAATTGACTGAAACTACCCCAGGGCCGCGAGACAACCGCAACCGCAGGTTTCTCAGCAGGAATAGGTTTGGTGACATACTCAGACATGATCAAAATTTTATGGATTTTTTCGTACAAACGCTTTCATAGTCGCGCATTCCTTTCCTATACTCCCGCCAAAAGGCCGGATACTATATTCCCCGACAGCTTCCGGCACCACAAAGGTCTCGGCATAATGAACGACAAAAGGTTCAAAAGCACCAGAAGGACTCTCTACCAGCGCTTCTCTTCCTTCTACCAGGTTGAGCACGTTGACGCTTCCATTGGTATGGTGTATCACCCTTTCGGTAAACCAATGCCGCCGCGTTTCAATGAACTCCCGCTCATGAAGCCCCGTCCGCTCTTCCCGCCAGCCATCCCCTTCACCCACCGGCTCTATCACATTGATCAGCTCTTTCTTCGTACGCTCCGGCCCCAGGGTCCAGTCGATCACCTTCTGCCCATGCCCGATATTGATCGGCCGGGGTTTGCCATCCAATCCCATCCGGCCCCAATCCCAAAGTTTGAACGTAAAAATATATGGCGTCGCACTGATCTCCAGCACCATGCTATTCTTACCCGAACAATGCACGGTGCCAGCCGGTATCAGCACATGATCATGTTTTTTGACCGGCCATTTGCCCACAAACCTTTCCGCCTCGAAAGGCTTGCCGCCCGCCTGCGCCTCCTCCAGCTCTTTCACCATCGCCCCGGGAGAGATAGCGTCTTTCAGTCCCAGATATACAACCGCCTCTTCTCCCGCGTCCAGAAAATAATAACTCTCATCCTGGGTATAACCCATCCCAAAATGCTCCCGGATATATGCCGTCGTCGGATGCACCTGCAAACTCAGATTCCCCCCTCCCATCGTATCCAAAAAGTCAAACCGGATGGGGAACTCATCCCCAAATCTCGCCTGTACCGCATTTCCCAGCAACGCCCTGGATTGCGCAAACACCAGGTTGATAGAAGGCGTCTCAAACACAATATCCCCAAACTTCACCAACAGACTATTCTCCTCCGGCACACAGTCAAAACACCATGCATAGTTAGGCTCCGAGACGTCCAGTCCGCAAACAACTTTCATCCATTGTCCGCCCCACGGGCCAGGATCAAAAAAAGGCACCAGCCGGAATGGCTGTGTCACCGCCTGACGATAAGCCTTGTTCAAAGCCGCCCCCGTCACGACCCTGGGTGATCCGGGCTTTGTACTGTCCACCACAAGATCCCAGCTATCCATCAGCGCCTTTTTGTGCTTGTCCGCAACACGCCAGTCCACAAAAAATGCTTGCTTATATTGAAGAGAAGCCTTCTGTGTTTTATCCGTCAACCCCAGGTTGGCTGTCTCATTCCGCCGGAAACGAAGCTGTGCTTCCCACCGCGGCATATCAAAATATACCAGCAGATCCGGGTCACCTGCGATAAGAGCGGCGCCCGGCCCATAGACATAGATCACCCCATCCGTACACTGGCCGATCGCCTCTTGCATCGCCCGCCTCCTGGAAGCCTCAAAAAAGTCCACCAGGTTCAGCCGGGTGATATACCCAAATATCTCATCATCGGTGGTGTCCGGATATACCAATCGTAATACTTCTTCTTCCGGAAGAAAAGCATCTTTGGTAAAATAGAATTGGCCGGGCAGGCCTGCCGTCAGTTCTGGGACTACCTCTTCATCCTGCACCCCCGGATAACATTCAAGGACGATCACCTTCTTTGTACCCTTTAGCTGTTCAACTTTATCCCGGATGACCCGGCAAACCGCTTCCCAGCCTTCCTGGCAGTCATCACCTGCATCCTTTACCCTGATGAAAGGAGTTTTATCGTAATTAGACTTCATACTCATATATGGAACTGTAAGCAGTGGGTTACCCCTGCTATGCCCGCATCACTGTGTAGTTTAGTAGCACGTATCTGCACTTTTCCCCAGGGACACCAGGCATGCCGGTGGACCTTTTCAGACAGATATGGCAGTATGCTGTCCGCCCGATGCATAACACCACCGCCTATTATCACCACTTCCGGATCATAGGCATGTATCAGGTTGACAATACCCGCCGACCAGACATCCAGACAGTCCTGCCGGACACGCAACGCCAGCTCATCTCCTTTATCCGCAGCATCGAACAAGACGGCAAAATCGATGACCTCCTCACCGGCCAGCAGACTCGAAGAAAATTCCCCCGCGCTTCTCACGGTCTCCGTAAGACTCCAGGTAGAACCATATGCTTCCAGACATCCTTTGTTGCCACAGGTACAGACGCGTCCTTCGTACTGAACGGAGATGTGCCCCCCCAGACAACCAGCCTGAAAATGACGCCCCCTGAGCAGCTTCCCCTCGATGATCACCGAGGTTCCAATACCCGTACCAATGGTCATGATCACCATGTCATCGGTGCCCACGCCGGCACCATATTTCCATTCCCCTACCGCAGCCATCCGGGCATCATTATCCATAAAAAAAGGAACACTCCAGTTTCTTCTCACCCAGCCCGGCAGGTCCACCGTCAGCGCATCATCATATTTTTTATTGGTAGATAGGATCTTTTGAGCAACAGGATCGACTAATCCGGCAAAAGCCAGCCCGATACCACCCAACGCCTCCCGCATCACATGATGTGATCGTAACAACTCTTCTATCTCTTTTTGCAGCGCCGGGAGACTGGCCTGCAATCCACCTGCCGCATCGGCAGGGATGATCTTCCGGGCCACCACGACACCTCCTGTGACAAGACCGATCTTTACCCGCGTGCCGCCCAGGTCGATACCGATGTAATAGTTTCTCATAGGCTTGGTTTGTTCACCAGTGTAGGAATACCGCCCATGTCGACAAGTATTTTGGCAAAGCCATATTTACTGATGGTTTCATAATCGTGACCGGCATCCGATGGCCAGAAGGCGCCAAAGGACAATATCGTATCGCCGGTATTCGCCGTGCGATGCGCCATATGCCCATTGATATAATGAATGCTGCCCGGCTCCATTTTTTCCGCCCGGACATGGGTGCGCTCTTCGTTCATCAGGATTAACATCCCCTCCCCTTCCATGCAGATATAGATCTCTGCCCTGTTCCTCATCTTATGAAAATGCCCCTTCGTCATGAAATACTCCTGCCCCACCTTACCGGGATGGATATACGTTATTCCCAAAAAAAGACCACCCTCGGTGCCATCCGGCACGGGAAAAGAAGATTCTACCTCATACACCACACGATCAGCCGGCAAGGCCTCGTAAGCCGCCCGGTCGCTGAATATATCGCCCAGGTCACCGATACGCCTCGATATCCGGTCGACCGATCCACCCGACAACTTGTTGTTGGTAAAGCGTAACTGCATATTAAAAAGATTTTCTGTCAATAATAACAAAGGGATTTTCCACGACCTCCCTTTTCCCGCTGACCACCATTTCTGCCATGGTCTTCCCCATCGCAACGAAATCGGTAGTTATGGTCGTGATCCCATTACCGATGACGCTTTTTAAATTGGTTTCATTATAGGAAATGACGCCAATATCCTTCCCCAACTGCCAGTTTTTTTCCCTTGCCGCCAGAATAATGTCTACGAGATGGTTATCGTCGATGACAATAAAAGCATCTCCCTTCTGAATATCCGCCATAGACAACGCCCCCCTCACGGCCGTCGGAATGATCTTCTTTTTCGTAAATTTTTGAAACCCTGAAACGATATCCCGGGTACGAAGCCCATCCGGAAAAAGAAGAAAAAGCCGTTTGTATTTCCGTACCAGCGTCTCGGAGTCCATAAGAATGGAAAAAATGTCCTTCTCGAAGTTTTGATAGACCCCCGGATAATCCTCACGGTATTCCTTCAATCCGACATCCAGCAAAAACGTATGTTTGTGATCTAATTTCGACAGGATACCCACCGTATTGTCACCCACCTCCGGCATGATCACATAGGTATTGTAATAAGCCGCCTGCTCCCTTATCAGCGTCTCGAACATCCGGATGCTGTGATGATGAAAATAAATATCCAGTGAACAGGTCTCCGGCAAATTATTCAACAAAGCATTGTACAAGGTCTCTTTATAAGGAGTAAATGTGCTAAAAAGTAAAAAGATCTTCTTTTTCTGCCGGGTCTCCGTACTCACCACAAAATATCCCTTCCCCGGAATGGAATCGATGATGCCCGAAGAACGCAATTCATTATAGGCTGAGAACACGGACCCCCTCGCCAATGAGAACTCGGCCGATATCTGGTTCACAGATGGCAGCATGTCGTCTTTGTTCAATACCCCATTGTCGATGTTCCTGGAAATGGACTGGACAATTTGTCTGTAAACAGGTGTCGTCAAAGAAGTATCTATCTGGATAAGATCTGATATTGTTTTGGCTTTCATCCTGGTAAAAGTAATATATATTTTGAACTGGTATATACTGGTACACAAAAAAATCTTGTTTTTTTGCCCAACCCATTTTCTACCTTTGCCCCATGACAAAGCTTTCCGTAAATATCAACAAATTTGCTACCCTACGTAACAGCCGGGGCGGTAATAACCCCGATGTCGTCAAGGCTGCAGTGGATGCCCAGCTATTTGGGGCCGATGGCGTCACCGTCCATCCCCGGCCGGATGAACGTCATATCCGTTATGCAGACGTCTACGCCATTAAAAAGATCATTACCACCGAATTCAACATCGAAGGCAATTCCCAGGAACAGAAATTTGTCGACCTCGTTCTGGACGTCCGTCCTACCCAGGTGACCCTGGTGCCGGACGCACTCGGACAGATCACTTCCAACCACGGCTGGGACACCATCCGGCACAAAGACTACCTCACCAATATCGTTGCTGTATTCAAAAAGGCCGGCATCCGCGTTTCCCTTTTCGTCGACCCCGTCATTGCCATGGTAGAAGGCGCCGCCGCCACCGGTACAGACCGTATCGAGCTTTACACCGAAGGATACGCCCATGAATACCATGCCAACAAGGAAAAAGCCATAGCCCCTTATCGCAGCGCCGCCGACTGCGCCCTCAAATCAGGTCTTGGCCTCAACGCCGGCCATGACCTGGACCTCCACAATCTCCAATACTTCTCCCGTAACATCCCGGGCCTCGACGAAGTCTCCATCGGTCATGCCCTCATCTGCGACGCGCTCTACCTGGGATATGAGAACACCATACAACTTTACAAACGCCAGCTGCAATAATTCACGCTTCAGACCTTTTTTATCCGGTTTCGGAAAGATCATCCCGTTTATCGGCCTCCGGTGTAATAACACCGGAGGCCAGTCACGCTAAGCATTACTTTTACCCCGCTAACAATCACCAATTTTAACCAAAACGTCCCACTATGTACAAAGGTCTGACTGCTGGCATCCTGCTGGCCCTGTTCGGAATCACAACATCCGCATATTCCCAGTTAACATCCCTCCCTAGCGGCAACAATAAAAAGGCTTCCGTCACGGAGCGGATAGGGATCACCGATGTCATGATAAGCTATGACCGCCCTGCTGTCAAAGGCCGCGAAGGACAGATATGGGGCAAGCTCGTCCCAGAAGGGTATTCCGACCAGGGATTCGGCAACACCAAGGCTGCGCCATGGCGCGCCGGAGCAAACGAAAACACCGTCATGGAATTCGGCGACGACGTCACCATCGAAGGACAGCCGCTGCCCGCCGGTAAATATGGCTTTTTTGTTGCCTATGGTCCGACGGAATGCACCCTCATCTTCTCCCATAATTCCACTTCATGGGGCAGCTTCTACTACGACCCCAAAGAAGACGCCCTGCGCGTCAAGGTAAAACCCCAGCCCATGGATAAAGAAGTGGAATGGCTCAAATACGAGTTCCTGGACCAAAAAGAGAATTCCGCCACTATCGCCCTGGAATGGGAAAAACTGAGTATACCCTTTAAAGTCGAGGTCGATTATGTCAAAACTCAGCTGGCCTCTTTCCGGCGCGAGCTCCGCAGCAATAAAGGATTCACCTGGAACGCCTGGATGCAGGCCGCCCAATTCTGCGCACAACGCAACACCAATCTCGAAGAGGCACTCGTCTGGGCCGACACCGCTGTCAACCCACAGGTCCTGGGCGACAGGAATTTCCAAACCCTTTCCACCAAGGCCCAGATACTTGCGCTGCTCAACAGAAAGGAAGAGGCTGACGCCGTCATGAAGGAAGCATTACCCCTTGGCAAAATGAACGAGATACACCAGTATGCAAGACAGCTGATCACACAGAAAAAACCAAAAGAAGCCTTCGACGCCTTTAAGCTCAACTACGACAGACACCCCAATGAATTCACGACCAATATGGGCATGGCCCGCGGCTACTCCGCCACCGGCGACTACAAGAAAGCACTGGAATATCTCAAAAAAGCACAGGCACAGGCCCCCGACGGCCCCAACAAAGCCAATATAGAAAGATTTATTCCCATGCTCCAGCAGGGGAAAGACATCAATTAAGAGAAGGAACTTCTCTCAATAATAAGTGTAATTCACTTCCGGATAGGTCGTCCCGTTCACGATCTTATGTGACTTTACAGCCCGGTTTTGGGCATCGAATTCGTATGTGTATTCTGTAACTGTCGTGACCGGCGTGGCCCCGCCATTTACCTGTACATCCTTTTTCACCAGGTGCGCACTCCAGACGCCCAGGAAAGAAATGCCATTCGATTCACGGCCTAATGTATTATACTTATCCGTATAGTACTCGAAACGGTCAGATGCGATCAGCGTATTGTCGGGGACATAATAGACCTTCAGGCTGTCCAGGTCGTACTGGCTGTAATAATATACGGTCCGTAGATCCGGGGCCGTGCCCTCGTTGCTTTCCAGCTCTTCCACCAACTGTCGTTTCGCATTATAGGTAAAGGACAAAACCAGCGCAGGCATACCAGGATCGAATTTGTACTTTTGTTCCGTAGCCAACCCATTGGGTCCGATAGTGGCCACTGCCCCACCGGGATGGACATTCCCATTCCCGTCGAAATCTGTAGCTATGACCGCCGTATTGGTATAAGCATAATCCGTTCGCACGACAATGCTATTGCTGTACAACGCCTGAGACAGCCTGCCAAGACTATCATACGAATAAGTATCGTTGTTGATGGATCTTATCCGCACATCGGGCGGTGGTATAGGGTCCGGTCTGTTGCCGGGATCACCAGGCTTGTCATTGTGTTTGCCGCAGCCGGACAGCAGACAGAAAAAGATCACCGGCAGGAATACCTGTTTCATAGATCGCTGAATTTAGCATATCAATAATAAGTATAGGTCACATCCCCAAAGGGAGCGCCATTCCGGACCTGATGTGATGTTACAGGACGTTTTTGAGCATCGAAATCATAAGTAAATTCCATAACTGTAGTATCCCCGGGTTCGATCTGGACATATTTTTTCAGCAGGTTCGCATTGCTGGCGCCCAGGTAGGAGATCCCATAGTTTTCCTGGCTTAGTAAATTAGGCTGATCCGTATAGTATTCGAAACGTATGTAAGTCAGCATCGTCCCGGTCGAAAGGGAAAAAGATTTAACACTATCCATATTACCCCTGCTATAATAGTGTATCGTCCGCACAGAAGGCGCCTTGCCTTCCTCATTTGCGATCTCTTCCACCAGTTGCCGCTCCGCGTTGTATGTATAGGTCGTAATCACCGGCGTCATAAGGCTTGCGATCAATTTATCACTGGTGGCAAGCCCGTTAGAGCCGATAGTATATATTACCCCTCCGCCATAGGCATTTCCGTTTGTAGCGAAATCCGTACCTGTCACCGTTGTCGCAGTGTAAGTATATTCCGTCCGCGCTGGAAGGCTATTGCTATAGAGATACTTGGATAGTCTGCCCAGACTATCATAAACATATGTAAACCCGTCGCTGGATTTTACCCGCAGTTGCGCGGTTGGCGTGGGATCCGTTGTACCGCCGGGATTACCAGGCTTGTCATTGTGTTTGCCGCAGGCGAACAGTAAGCAGGATATCAATGCGGGTACGAGTACCTTTTTCATATTTTACCGATTTAATTCATCGGCAAAATAGAAATTATGACAGGCAGCAAAGGGCAGTAATTACCCCGCGGCAGCACCTTTTTACCAAAAGGAAAGGGAAAGAGGGATTTAATTACATCCCAGCAGCTCACAAAGCCTGGCCTGAAGATCCGGCCCGCGTAAATTCCGGCCTACGATCTTCCCATTCGGGTCAACCAGCAGATTCTGTGGGATGCTTTGTATATGATATTTGGCCGCGGCCTCATTGTACCAGTATTTCAGATCACTCACCTGCGTCCACGCCAGCCCATCATCCTTGATGGCTTTTATCCAGGGCTCCTTTGCCTTGTCCAGCGAAACCCCTAATACGGTAAAATTCTTGTCCTTGAACTTCCTGTATGTATTCACCACATTGGGATTCTCCATCCGGCAGGGACCACACCAGCTAGCCCAGAAATCTACCAGCACGTATTTCCCTTTAAAAGAAGAAAGACTTACCGCACGTCCTGCCGTATCATTTTGGACGAAATCTATCGCCTCGGTGCCAATAGCGCCGATCTTCGCATCATCCAACATCTTCTGCAGATATTGGGCATAATAACCCTTTTGCACTTCAGGGGACAGCGAATGCAGACGCCTGTCCTGCGCCGCCACATCCTCCGTCAGTTGATTCACCACCACCAGCACAAAAGGAGCGACATAAGACGACTTCTTTTCAGCCACAAACTTATCGATCACAGTAAAGATGGTATCCGTCAGCTTTTTGTATTGGCGAAAAAGAGAATCCTTTATCGCTGCACCCGCAGGTGAATTGGCCGTAGCCATCAACGCATTCAGCCTGGTGAAATAAGGGTTGAATAATTCCTGAAAAGCCACAAAGTCAGCATTGGAAGAAGATCCTGTAACTTTCAATTCTTTGATATTCTCTGCAGACCCCGATACAGTGATCTTGTCATTGCCCATGAATAAAGGCGCCTTTTTCTTTACCGCATCAAAATTCAGTTCGTACAGATTGGGTTCGCCAATATGACCAACGAGGGTAAACTGTCCGCCCTTTACAACCGCCTCCGCCACCGTATCCGTTGGATTAGAAGCATCCGTCAGGGAAACCTTCGACTTTTCCGTCGCACCTTTCACACTTCCCGTAATGGTGAATTCAGCTTTCTGCGCCAGACCAACTACGGGTAGTGCCAGCAATAGTCCAAAAAACAGCTTCATATTGTCGTTATTTTTTATGTCTTTCCTGTAACACATTTGTTACGTCCTGTAAGTTATATCCTTTTGCGTTAAGAAGGATCAAATAATGGAACAAGAGGTCCGCTGCCTCGTTCAGGAAAAGTTTATCATCATGATCCTTGGCCTCGATGACCAACTCTATCGCTTCTTCCCCTACTTTTTGAGCAATCTTATTGATTCCCTTATTAAAAAGACGCGCAACATACGAATGCTCCGGATCCCCTTCGTTCCTGCGCTCCACTATCGTTTCTTCCAGAAGGGCCAAAAAATCCTCGCGGTGATTTTTTTCATCCCAGCAAGTGTCTGCTCCCGTATGGCAAACAGGCCCCAGCGGTTCGGCCTTTATGAGCAGCGTGTCCTGGTCGCAATCTACCGCTATCTCCCTCACCAACAGGAAATTGCCGCTTTCCTCGCCCTTCGTCCAAAGCCGTTGTTTGCTCCGGCTGAAAAAAGTAACTTTCCCTTCCTTCTGCGTCTGCGCCAACGCTTCGCCATTCATATATCCCAACATCAGCACCTTGTACGTGTCTGCATCCTGTACCACAACCGGCACCAATCCATCGGGTGATTTTTGAAAATTGATTTGCAAATTATTCATAAACGAACCGTTATATTATGCTGCTGCAAATATCCTTTTAATTCCGGAATCGCAATTTCTTTAAAATGAAAAATGCTCGCCGCCAACGCCGCATCCGCCCTGCCCACTCCTAATACATCCACGAAATGCTCCTTTGTGCCGCCGCCGCCTGAGGCGATCACCGGTACGCTCAAAGAGCTTGCCAGTTCCTTTGTAATATCCAGCGCAAAACCTTTTTTCGTACCGTCATTATTCATAGAGGTCAGCAAGATCTCCCCGGCGCCCCTTTCAACCCCTTCCCGCGCCCAATCCCTGCAAAAAGCCTCCGTCCTCACCCTGCCCCCGTTTAAATAGACATACCACTGCCCATCGGCTTCCATACGCGTATCAATGGCCAGCACTACACACTGGCTCCCAAATTCTTTCGCCAGTTCGGAGATCAATTCGGGCCGCTGGAAAGCTGAGGTGTTGACAGAGATCTTATCCGCCCCGTTCTGCAAAAGCAGACTGACATCCTCCACACTACTGATGCCGCCCCCCACCGTAAAAGGAATATTGATATGATGAGCGATCCGGTTCACCAGTTCGCGCAAGGTCTTACGTTTCTCATTCGTAGCCGTAATGTCGAGAAAAACCAGTTCGTCCGCCCCCTGTTGCGCATATAAAGCACCCAGCTCCACCGGGTCCCCGGCATCCCGGATATTTTCAAAATTGACGCCTTTCACCGTCCGGCCATCCTTAATGTCCAGACAGGGTATAATTCTTTTAGTTAACATAATCCGATAATTGGTTCAATGTGATCCGCCCCTCATAGATCGCCTTCCCGATAATAACCCCGGCACATCCTATCTCTTCCAGTCTCAACACATCATCCATCTCGCTCACCCCCCCGCTGGCAATAAAATGAAGGGCGGCAAACTTCCCTACAATATTCTTATACAGCTCTAAAGACGGCCCCTGCAGCAGCCCATCCTTGCTCACGTCGGTGCAAAACACCTGCCGCACACCCTTCTCAACATATTCCTGGATAAAATCATAGACCCACCGGTCCGTCGTCTCCAGCCATCCCCCCACCGCGATCTTCTCATCCTTGACATCAGCGCCCAAAAGAAACCGGTCAGCGCCATACCCCTTCAGCCAGCTTTCAAAAAGAGGCCCGTCCTTTACCGCAATGCTGCCCACTGTTGCCAGCGCTGCGCCTGAATTGAAAACGATATCCACGTCTTCCGCCGTTTTGATGCCTCCGCCAAAATCGATGACCAGACCAGTCTTCCCCGCCAGCTTCTCCAAGACCTTCCAATTCTTTACCTTCCCCGCCTTCGCCCCATCCAAATCCACCAGGTGCAGCCGACGCAGCCCCGCATCTTCAAAAGCCACCGCCACTTCCAGCGGATGTTCATTGTACACCTTTTTCTGCGCATAATCGCCCTGCGTCAACCGAACGCATTTCCCATCGATGATGTCTATTGCCGGGATGATCTCCATATTCAAATATTGTCTATAAAGTTTTTTAAAATCCTTTCCCCCACCTGCGCGGACTTTTCCGGGTGGAACTGCACCCCATAAAAATTCTCCCTGTGCAACGCCGAGCTGTAGGGCTGTACATAATCCGTCTGCCCGATAGTATGGTCGCCCAGCGCCGCATAATACCCATGTACAAAATAACAATAACTGTTATCTGCAACTCCTTCGAACAACCGCGTCTTCAATCCATAAATATTATTCCAACCTATCTGCGGCACCTTGAGATCGCCCCCGTCAAATTTTTTTACTTTTTCTTCAAATATGCCCAGACAGGCCGTATCATTCTCCTCACTATAGCTACACATCAGCTGCATCCCCAGACATATTCCCAGCACCGGCTGCCGCAACCCCCGTATCAGTTCATCAAGCCCGCGCTCCCGCAAATAATTCATAGCCGTACTCGCCTCTCCTACCCCCGGAAAGATCACCTTATCCGCGCCCCGTATTACCGCGGCATCATCCGTCACCACAGCCTGCCGCCCAATACGCTCGAGCGCATACAACACCGATTGTATATTCCCTGCATTATATTTTACAATGGCCAGATCCATATCCTTACTTTAATATACTTTTTAAAAATTCGCGCGTCGCCGGCCCGACGGCAGCACCATTCTCCAATGCCCGGATATAAGCCGTCCCTATAATGGCCCCATTCGCGTGAAGACATGCCGCTTCAAAACTGGCCTTGTCCCGGATGCCAAACCCGACAAGCACAGGGTTACGCAACCCCATCCGGCGCAGCCGCTCGAAATAGGCCTGCTGATCATTCAGATCCTTGTCTTTTCCCGTTGTGGAAGAAGAAGACACCGCATAAAGAAAACCCGAACTTAGCGAATCCACTTTCCGGACCCGCTCTTCAGCCGTCTCCGGCGTCACGAGAAAGATAAAATCCAATCCATATTTTTCATCACCGGTCCATACTCTGTCTCAAACTCGTAAATAGGAAGATCAGGCAGGATAAGCCCATCCACTCCCACCGCCGCCGCCGAAGCACAGAATTTCTCAAAGCCATATTGCAACACCGGATTCATATACCCCATCAGCAATACCGGCACTTTCACCGCCGGCCGCAAAGCCTGCAGCTGGCCAAATAAGGTCGCGATCGTCATCCCATTCTCCAAAGCCTTACTACTGCTGGCCTGTATCACCGGGCCGTCCGCCAAAGGATCGCTGTACGGCATCCCCAGCTCGATCATATCCGCTCCATTGTCCTGCAAAGCTTTTAACACCTCCATCGTACTGTCCAGCCGGGGAAAACCGGCCGTGCAATATACATTCAGTACTTTCTTATCTTTTGCTTTAAATAAGTTGGCTATTCTGCTCATTATTCAACGATTTGTTCTTCCATTACTTTCATATACGTTGCCATATCCTTATCTCCCCTGCCGCTCAAACACAACACCACCGTATCCTTTTCATTCAGTTGCAGTTGATCCAATCCCGCCAGCGCATGCGCCGATTCCAGGGCGGGGATGATCCCCTCCAGCCGGGTCAGCTGGAATGCCGCCGCCACCGCCTCTGCGTCTGTAGCGCTTAAAAATGTCGCCCTGCCGCTATCGAACAGATGCGCATGCAAGGGTCCGATTCCCGGATAATCCAATCCCGCAGAAATGCTATGCGGCTCTACCACCTGCCCATCTTCGGTCTGCATCACATAACTGCGGCTCCCATGTAATACCCCCGGTTTACCCAATTGGGTCGTCGCGGCGCTCAGACCGCTGTGGACACCATGACCCGCCGCTTCTACTGCGATCAGTTCCACACTACCCTCTTCCAAAAAATGATAGAACGCACCTGCCGCGTTACTACCGCCGCCTACACAGGCGATCACATGCGTAGGCAATTCACTGCCCGTTTTTTCTTTCAGTTGTACCCGCATCTCTTCGCTGATCACACTCTGAAAACGGGCTACCATATCCGGATAAGGATGCGGCCCCACTACGCTGCCGATGATATAATGCGTATCCACAGGGTTGTTGATCCAATCCCGGATAGCCTCATTGGTAGCGTCCTTCAGGGTTTTACTGCCACTGGTGGCCGGCACGACTTTCGCACCCAGCATTTTCATCCGCGCCACATTGGGCGCCTGCCGCTGAATATCCTTCTCCCCCATGTAAACGATACACTCGATGCCCTTCAACGCACAGACGGTAGCCGTCGCCACTCCATGCTGCCCTGCGCCCGTCTCTGCGATGATCCGGCGTTTGCCCAGCCGCTGCGCCAGCAATATCTGGCCGATCGTATTGTTTATCTTATGCGCACCCGTATGATTCAGATCTTCCCGCTTGAGATATATCTCCGTATTGTATTTCGCACTCAGCCGTTTAGCCAGGTATAAAGGCGAAGGCCGCCCCACATAATCTTTTAACAACGATTGGAACTCTTTTTGAAAGGCCGTCTCATGCATGATCTCCAAATAACGCGTCCGCAATTCTTCTACATTGGGATACAGCATTTCAGGAATGAACGCCCCGCCAAATTTTCCGTAATAGCCCCGTTCATCGGGGGATTGATAGCTCATAATATTTTATTTTACGCATTGGGAGATTTCACCTTATCCAGCAAAGCCCTTATCTTCTTCAGATCCTTAATGCCCGGGCTTGTCTCGAATTTACTATTGACGTCTATGGCAAATAATTTACGGGCAACCGGCTCCCTGGCAAAGGCCTTCAACCTCTCTGCATCGGTAGGCTCGATGCCGCCACTCAAAAAAAACAATTTATCAATATGCGCAGGCTTTAACGTATCCCAGTTGAATTTTTTCCCGGTTCCGCCATAACCCACCCCTTCGGTGTCAAAAAGGAACATGTCGCAGGAATCCTTATAAGGCCGTACCAGCCAGTCTATCGGATCATTATCCCCCAGACGGAATACCTTGACCACGGTGATGTAGTTGGCCAGTTGCTCGCAAAATCTTGGGGTCTCATCACCATGTAATTGCACCATATCCAATCCATAACTGTCCACCTGGCGCATCACCTCGTCATAAGTGGCATTGACAAAAACGCCCACCTTACCCATACGCAATTTTGCCTTTTTCAATTGCTCACCGGCTATATGCCGGACTACATAACGCGGAGACTTTGGATAAAAAATAAACCCGGCAAAATCCACGCCCATGGCATCCAACTGTTTCACCTGGTCCAACTCGGTCATCCCGCATACTTTTACTCTCATATGTTTGTTTACGATTTCTTCCTGCCCGATAGTTCCCCGCGCTACCTGCCCGACAATTCCCGGACAAACGCTCCAAAAGCAGCGCCCGGATCCTTTTCCTTCATAAAATGTTCCCCGACAAGGAACCCTTGAAAACCCGCCTTCTTCATATGTAGTATCGTTGCCGCTTCATTGATCCCGCTCTCCGCGATGAGCAGCTTCCCGGCAGGGATCTGTTTACTCAATCGTATCGAACGTTCCACGTCTACCGTAAATGTTTTCAGATCACGGTTATTGACACCGACCAGCGACGTCTCGTCACAGATATGCCCTAACTCGGCTTCGCTGTGTATCTCCAGCAATACTTCCAATCCCAGCGACGTAGCAAAAGCCGCCATTTTCTTCACCTCCGCAGGTGTCAGACATGCTGCGATCAGCAGGATAACATCCGCCCCCATCGCACGCGCCTCGACGATCTGGTATTCGTCGATGATAAAGTCTTTCCGTAAAATAGGGATGGGATTCACCCTCGCCTGCCGGAGGTCTTCAGCGCTGCCGCCAAAGAATTGCTCATCGGTCAACACCGAAAGACAACTGGCGCCGGCAGCCGTATATCCACTGGTCACCGCCTCCACCGTTACGGTATCATTGATCACCCCCTTCGAAGGAGAACGCCGCTTGAACTCGGCTATGATGCCTGTCTTCCCCGGATCAGTCAGAAATTGCCGCAGCGACAATATTTCCCTTTTAAAAAAAACATCCCGCTCCAACGCCGTCACCGGCACTCCGTCCTTTCTCTCCTCTACTTCCTTCCGCTTATGCTCGATTATCTTATCCAGTATGTTCATTGCAACGAAATTAATTTTTCCAACTTTGCATAGGCGCGCTTGCTCTCCAGGCTCTCCACGGCCGCCGCATAAGCCGTCTCATGATCCGCAAATTCCCCGCTGGCATACAGCGCCATCGCCGCATTGGCCAATACTACGGCATTCTGCGCCCAGGTGCCTTCCCCTTTTAATATCTTACTGAATATTTTTGCCGCCTCTTCCACTGTATTACCCCCGTAAATATCGGCAGCATTTACCATTCTCTTGCCTAATTCTTCCGGCGTCATGATCCTTTCCCCATTGTTGGTGATGACCTTGGTATCTCCCGTAAGCGATATTTCATCATACCCATCCAGGCTGTGAATGATGGTGAAACGCCCCCCCGTCTGCTGCAACAGATAATTGTAGATCCGCGCCATTTCAAGATTATATACGCCTACCAGTTGAGTGGCAGGAAAAGCCGGGTTGACCATGGGGCCCAGCATGTTAAAAAAGGTCCGGATACCCAGGTTTTTACGGATAGGCCCTACCGTCTTCAAGGCCGGATGGAACAACGGAGCATGCAAAAAACAAATACCCGCCGTTTCTACCTCCTGCCGCAGTTTGGCAATATCGTTCTTATGACGGTAACCCAGCTGCTCCATGACATTGGAAGCCCCGCTGATGGAGGAAGCCCCATAGTTCCCATGTTTCGCCACCTTAGCCCCCGTCCCCGCCACGATAAAACAGGCCAGGGTGGAAATATTAAAGGTATTTTTCCCGTCTCCGCCCGTCCCTACGATATCAATGGTTTCCTGCCCATCGAGATCGACCCGCACACATAATTCCAGCAACGCATCCCGGAATCCCTGTAGTTCCTCGATGGTGACGCTGCGCATCAGAAATACGGTGATAAAAGCAGCCAGCTCGCTCTCATTGAACTCACCACGGGCAATACGGGTCAGCACATCCTTCGCCTGCTGGCGGTCCAGCGTCTTATGTTCAAATAAATATTGTAATATCTTTTTCATTTACAGCGTATTATTGTTTGAGCCAATTAGCCAGGATCTTTTCTCCCATCGGCGTTAACACACTCTCCGGATGGAACTGCACTCCCTGTACATCAAAACGTTTATGCCGCAATCCCATAATAAAATCCTTATCATCCCGCGCCGTCACTTCCAGTTCATCCGGCCAGCCTTTCTCGCTGACCACCCAGCTATGATACCGCCCTACTTCCAACGTCTCCGGTAACCCGGCAAATACATCATTCCCGCCTCCCCGCCAGCCATCACCACCCTTTATCACCCGCACTGGCGTCGCCACTCCATGATATACGGTACTCAGATTGACCAATAGCCCGCCAAAAGCTTCACCGATGGCCTGATGCCCAAGACAAACACCCAATATCGATTTGGAAGCGGCATATTCCTTTATCAGGGGTAACAGCAATCCGGCCTCGGAAGGGATACCCGGTCCCGGCGAAAGAATGATCTTATCATACTCCTTTACTTTTTCCAATGGCAAACGGTCATTGCGATATACCTCTACCTTTTGCTTTAACAGCTTCTCTACCAGATGCACGAGATTGTAGGTAAAAGAGTCGTAGTTGTCAAAAACCAATATACGTGTCACTATCGTTTATTTTTATTCTGTGATTCTCGCGGCATAAAGAATAGCCGACTTTAACGCGCCTAATTTATTGTTCACTTCCTGTAATTCACTTTCCGGCTGGCTGGCCGCGACCACACCTGCCCCCGCCTGATAGGTCAGGGTATTTTTCCCGCTGAGCAGGCTGCGTATCATGAGCGCATGATTGCAACTCCCGTC
>Ga0105237_10000758_pt1 | contig 44281 bp, 42 predicted proteins | sample KBSC24metaG_FD_81520 | JGI IMG/M metagenome (GOLD analysis project Ga0105237, IMG submission 81520) | Corn rhizosphere microbial communities from Kellogg Biological Station, Michigan, USA - KBS C2-4 metaG | ecosystem: Host-associated > Plants > Roots > Rhizosphere > Soil | place: Michigan, USA...
AAAATTACACCGGCCGGGGTGGTAACCACCCTGGCCGGTAACGGGCAAATGGGTTTTGCCAACGGTAAAGGCACGGCAGCGAGTTTTAATGTCATTACCGGGGTTGCCGTAGATCATTCAGGTAACGTGTTCGTCGCCGATCAGTTTAATAATATGATCCGGAAAATTACGCCGGATGGCACGGTCACCACTTTCGCGGGCAGTGGTAGTGCCGGCTTTGCCGATGGAACAGGCACCTCAGCAAGTTTTAACAACCCTATCGGCATAGCCATTGATGCTTATGATAATTTATATGTAGGCGACCGGCACAATAACCGGATACGCAAGATCAGTCCCTCGGGGGTGGTCGGAACCATGGCGGGCAACGGCTTTGCATCATTTGCAAACGGTACTGCCGGCGCAGCAAGCTTTAACCAGCCTGACGGCATAGCGGTTGATGCTTATGGTAATTTGTACATAGCCGACGCGCTTAACAACAGGATCAGGAAAATAACACCTACCGGCGAAGTAGGGACAATTGCCGGTAACGGACAAGCAAACTCCATAAGCGGAACAGGCAGCTCGGCGAGTTTCAATAACCCAGTGAGTATATCGCTTAATAATGCTGGTGACGCCTTTATTACAGAGTTTGACGGGAACATTGTCAGCAAGCTTGAATTAACCGGCTACGCCATTGATAAACAATTACCACCCGGTTTGACCTTTGACCCAACCAGCGGAAAAATAACCGGAACGCCTACAGCAGCCTCCCCCTCGACGGATTATACCGTAACGGCTTACAATTTAGGAGGCAGTAAGACCACTAAGGTTAATATAACGGTGATTGATAATTCTGTTCCTGTTTTACCGGCACCGCCCAAGATCAGCTATCAGACACCGCAGGTTTATACGATCAATAAAGCTATCGCGGCGTTGGCACCGAAAAATATCGGTGGGCCGGTACCGGCGAATGCTTATGGGCAGGTAAGTACTTTCGCCGGCAATGGGCAACGCGGTTCAAATGATGGACAAAGCTCGGTTGCAACTTTCTATAATCCAACAGGTATCGTTACTGACAATGCAGGCAATATGTTTGTTGCGGATATAGAAAAAGATTGTGTTAGAAAAATAACCCCAACAGGCGTAGTCACCACACTTTCATTAACAGGATTAGGAAAAAGTCAACCATTAAACCCTTATGGGATTGCGGTGGATAAAAGTGAGAACTTGTATCTGGCGGATGCCTTTAATAACACGATATGGAAAATCACAAACTTCAATACTATAAGCGTATTTGCAGGTGGCACTCAAGGTTCTGCAGATGGAAAAGGAGTTTTGGCACAATTTAATCATCCGGGTGGGGTATTGGTGGACAATACAGGTAATATTTATGTGGCTGATACCGATAATCACTCGATCAGGAAAATAGATCAAAATGGAGTAGTATCTACATTCGTAACCAGTCTCGATTATCCGATGGGTATGGCTATCGATGCACAAGGTGTTCTGTATGTCGTTGATGCCGGAGAAGGAAAGATAAAGAAAATAACGCCGGATGGAAGTGTAAGCCTGCTTGCCGGGGGAGCTACGGATGGCTCCCATGATGGAATAGGAATAACGGCTGGATTTGTCAATCCTCAATTTATAGTACTTGATAAATTGGGAAATGTATATGTAACAGATTCGCCCGGTAATCTTATAAAAAAAATCACACCAGCAGGAGTAGTTACCACTCTGGCCGGAACAGCTTCGCCGGGTTTCAATAATGGTGCCGGAAACTTGGCCAGTTTTAATAATCCTATTGGAATCACGATTGACAATGCGGGTAATTTGTTTGTGGTAGATAACGAAAATTATGTTATTAGGGAGATCATAGCCTCAGGTTACACCATCGACAAACCCCTTCCCGCCGGTTTAACTTTCGATCCCACAACCGGCGCCATCAGCGGTACGCCTACCGTCACCTCCCCGGCTACTGATTATACAGTTACCGCTTACAATACAGGCGGCAGCAGCAGTACCGTGGTTAACATTACAGTGATCGATAATATTGTAACGGTATTACCCGCTCCGCCTAAGATCAATTACCAAACACCGCAAGTTTATACGATAAAAACTCCGATTACACCATTGCCTCCCACTAATACAGGTGGTGCGGTTCCAGCCACTACTTACGGACAGGTGGTCACTATCGCGGGCGTAGCAGATGTAAGCGGCTCGACAAACGGCGCGGTCCTATCCTCAACTTTTAAAGAGCCTTTCGGGATCTTGAAGGATAAAGCCGGTAATATTTATGTAGCTGATCAAGGGAATAATATCATCAGGAAAATCACACCTGCCGGCGTAGTCAGCACCTTTGCAGGAACAGGTGCACCCGGCTCTGCTAACGGGGCAGGTACAGCAGCAAGTTTTTACCATCCTTCAGCTTTAGCCATTGATGCCTCGGGCAATATTTATGTGGCCGATTCAGGCAACAATCTGTTAAGAAAAATTACACCCGCAGGCGTTGTAAGCACCCTGGCCGGCGGCGGGCTCGACACTTTTTCGGATGGGCAGGGCACGAATGCAAATTTCTTTGGCATAACAGGATTGGGTATCGATGCAGGCGGAAATTTATTTGCTGCAGAGACGATTGATCAGCTGATAAGAAAAATCACCCCTGGTGGACTTGTATCATCTTACGCCGGTAAAAACGGAACCGCCGGGTTTAGGAATGATGTACTATCTGTAGCAACCTTTTCTCAACCATCAGGAGTGGTGGTTGATGGTGACGGGAACATCTACATCGCTGATTATAATAATAATGCCATTCGCAAAATTACTCCGGATGGAATGGTAAGTACACTGGCAGGTGGCGCCTTTGGCTCAGCTGATGGTACCGGTACGCAGGCAAAATTTGCCGGGCCGATAAGTGTCGGCGCGGATGCCCCTGGAAATATTTATGTGGCCGACCAGGGGAATAATATCATCAGGAAAATTACACCGGCAGGTGTCGTCACCACCATCGCCGGCCGGGAGGGCACGTTTGGCGCGGCGGATGGGATTGGTATTGCAGCAACATTAAATTTCCCAACAGGCATATTTGTGGATATCCAATCGGGGGATGTTTATTTTACGGATGCGGGAAGCCACTTGGTCAGGAAAATTGTGACAACCGGCTATACGATCGATAAGCCCCTCCCGCCAGGCCTTACTTTTGATCCAACTACCGGCATCATCAGTGGCACACCTACCGCGCCCTCGCTCGCTACAGATTATACTGTTACGGCGTACAACATCGGCGGCAGCAGCAGTACCGTGGTCAACATCACCGTGCTGGATCTGCAAAGTGTTACATTCGGCCCCTTGCCTCCAAAAACCGTTTGTGATGCTGATTTTGATCCCGGTGCTACCGGTAATAGTGCCATTACTTATACCAGTGATAACCCTGCTGTAGCGACTATCGTCAACAATAAAATTCACATAACCGGCGCAGGTACTTCGGTGATCACCGCAACAGATGGCACTTCAACAGTTACGCAGCCCCTTACCGTAACATCCTCGGTTACCCCAACAATAAACATTGTATTGGGGACCGTTGATTGTATCGGCCTTCCGCTTACTTACCAGGCAGATATCACAGATGCCGGCAGCAACCCTGTTTATCAATGGCAGGTGAACGGACAAAACGCCGGAGAAAACAACCATACCTTTACCAGCAGCGATCTGAAAACCGGTGATAAAATAACCTGCATCCTCACCAGCAACACCACCTGTACTACGCAAGCCACTGTAACCTCTAATGAGGTGACGGTAACGCTGCCTGATCCCGTGGTCTCTTCTATTACCATCACTTCATCAGAAACAACCCCGGTTTGCGCGGGTACACCTATCACATTTACGGCGACATCCGTCAATCCCGGCGACAAGCCGCGTTACGAATGGCAGGTAAACGGTGTTGACCAGGGGGGTGATAATTCTACCTTCACCAGCAGTAATTTGAATGACGGGGATGTTGTTACCTGTATTTTGCACGCCAGCGTAACCTGCCAGGTTGACCAGCAGGCGGGATCAAATAGCATCACGGTAACGCTGAACCCGGTGAGTCAATGTATTATTGTCATCCCAAATACCTTTACCCCCAATGGCGACGGTATCAATGATCTCTGGAATATTACCGCCCTCACTTATCATCCTGAGTGCCTCGTACGTGTGTTCAACCGCTATGGTCAGCAGGTATTTGAATCAAAGGGTTATAACAAGCCCTGGGACGGCACCAATAACAATTCAACTTTGCCTACGGGAACCTATTATTATATTATCGACCTGAAAAATGGCACAAGACCGCTGGGGGGCTATGTTGCTATTGTCCATTAAAATACACTTCAGGGCACTTTTGAGAAAAATTTAAAAAAAATTAAACATAATATTTGCAACGTACGTTTTTAATACATACCTTTGATTTATGATGTTGTTTAAAAAGAATATAGTGAAGGAAATAGTGCCGACGAAAACGGAAATGGATGTGCTGCAGGTATTGTGGCAAAACGGCCCGTCGACTGTCCGTTTTGTACATGATAAGCTGAATGAACAAAAAGAAGCGGTGATCTACACCTCTACCCTGAAGCTGATGCAGGTGATGAAAGAAAAAGGGATGCTCGACCGTGACGAAACCAACATGAAACACGTCTATAGTGCAGCGCTGGAAGAAGCCCAGGTAAAGGGTAATCTTTTAGGCCGTTTTGTAGACAGCATGTATAACGGATCGCCAAGTAATTTAATGATGGCTTTATTAGGCAACGACAAAACATCAGCGGAAGAATTACAGAAGATCAAGGAGCTGTTAAATAAGATAGACAATAAATAACCGGAAAAATGAACCTGCTATCAGCCATAAATGATACTCCGCACCGCTTTATACAAGCGTTTAGCTGGATGCTGATCCATTCGCTGTGGCAGGGTTTATTGCTGGCTATCATTACCGCGTTGATACTGGTGTTTACCAAACGCGCAAAAGCATCGCTGAGATATAACCTGGTGTTTATTCAGTTCCTGTTGTTTGTATTGGCCTGTATTTTCACATTCGCCTGGGAATGGAATAAGGTGCCGTTGCGAAACATTATGCCTTCGCTTGCAGGCATCACGGGTGCGAAGGCCTCGCTGCCATTCAATTTAAGTGCTGCAGGTATCCGGGCATTTGCGCAGAGCTGTATTCATTATTTTTCGGCAAACGCACCCATGGTGGTACTATTGTGGTTCATCATGTTTCTTTTCCGCTCGATAAGGATGATGGGAAGCGTTCTTTATATTCACCAGGCGAAGCGAAGATATATTTATAGTCCGCCGCAATACTGGAAGGATAGAGTAAGTGCCCTCAGTAAAAAACTGCAATTACACAAAGCGGTAACACTGCTGGAATCGGGCTATGTAAAAATGCCATTGGTAGTGGGCCATCTGAAACCGGTGATCCTGATACCCGTTGGCATGCTTGCCGGGTTGCCTGCCGAACAGGTTGAAGCCGTGCTGCTGCATGAGCTGGCGCATATCCGCCGTCATGATTATTTTGTGAACCTGTTGCAGGCCATTACCGAAACCGTGTTTTTCTTCAACCCTGGCTTACTGTGGATATCATCGTTGCTGCGTGATGAGCGCGAAAATTGTTGCGATGATATCGCGCTGGCGCAAACAAAAAATAAAACCGGATTTGTTCAGGCGCTGATCAGCTTTAAGGAGCATGCTTTATACGGGTCGAATTATGCGGTGGCGTTTCCGGGTAAAAAGAATCACCTGCTGAACCGCGTGAGCCGCATCCTTAATAATCAGAACAAAACCCTGGCCCCTGCCGAAAAAGTATTTTTCATGATGGGTATTGTTCTGCTGTCGCTCATTATAACTACAGCCGCTATTGCAAGAATGCACGTGGCCGAATATGTTGCTTCTAAAATAAAACACACCGTTGTTTATGAATCGGTAAATATCACTAAAACAGAAAATACAGCCCCTGTGGCCAAGGTGAGTCATATCATTCATCCTGCGAAAGCAGTAACAGCTGCCATACCTGTACCCACAGAGCCCGCAATAGCTCAACCGACACAACAGGTGCCGGTAACAGAGAAAGAAAAAAGTGACAGCGATACGCGACAAGAGGTAAATAACCGGTCTGACACCCGGGAACAGCAGGAGGATGCTAAAAGAGACCAGGTACAGGCGGCACACGACCAGGAGCAAGCGCTTAGAGATCAGGAGCAGGCGAGAAAGGACCAGGCACAGGCGCTCGTAGATCAGGCACAAGCGAAAAAGGACCAGGCGCAGGCCATCAAAGACCGCGAGGAGGCCAAAAGAGACCAGCAAGCGGCGCTCAACGAGCAACAAGCTGAGCGCAACAAAGAGCAGGTTAAAAGGAACCAGGAGCAGGATCGTTTAAATGCAATACAGGCACAGAGAAATGCTCAGCAGGCTTTGCGCAATGATGAGCAGGCAAAAAGGAATGCTAAGCAGGAATTGATCAACCGCGAACAGGCAACCCGAAACGAGGAACAGGGAAAGCGAAATGAACTCCAGGTGAAAAAGAGGCAACAGCAGACACAAAAGAACCAGGTAAGCGTACAGGAATAAAATAACATCATCTAACACTTAACCGGCCCGGTATGCAGAATGCGCATCTGCAACTTTGAAAAGGTGGTGTAACAATTTAAGATTTCATACTTTTTTAAAAACCGCATTCATGCGGACTGACGATCTATTGACTAATTTTTAACCTCTAAATCAACAAAAATGAAAGCTAATTATTTGAAACGCAGCCTATGGCTGGCAGCTATACTATTGACCTCGCTTTGCGTGAATGCGCAAACAAAAACGACGCCGAAAACGGCTTATGAAGATAATGGCCGTAACATGTATTACAGGATACATAATGATGGAGACCGGCGCACCGAAAGTGTCCAAACCGAATACGAAGGCAATATCTACAAAATGCAGTGGGTTAATGAAAAAATGACCAGCCTGTATGTGGATGGTGAAAAAATACCGGAGGCGGATTGGAGTAAATATAAGGATGTCACTACCCGCATCCGCGCCGAGATAAAGGAACAGGCCAAAAGAAACGAAGAGCAGGCTATACGTAACCAGGAGCAAGCTAAAAGGAACGCGGAGCAGGAAGTAAGAAACAGTGAGCAAGCCAGGCGAAATGAGGAACAAGCGCGGCGAAATGAACTCCAGGTGAAAAAGAACCAGGACCAGGCCATACGCAACGAGGAGCAGGAAAAGCGCAATGCAGAGCAAGCGGTTCGTAACGGTGAACAAGCCAAAGTAAATGCCAAACAGGAAGTGAGGAATAAAGAGCAGGCCGTGCGGAACGAATTGCAGGCAAAGAAAAACGAAGAACAGGCAAAGGCAAATGAGCAAATGATCAAAGACATAACCGAAGACATGGTAAGCGATAAGATCATACCTGATGCGGCCGCCCTTCATGAGTTTGGGCTTAATCCCGACGGGATGACTGTAAACGGTGTAAAACAACCGGACGAGGTTTTCAAAAAATACAAAAAGAAATACAGTAAGGTATTCGACGGCAATTTCAACTATTCGAAGGATGGGATCATCCGGGGTCAATAGAATTTCTAATATTAAAATTAAACAACAATGAAAACCAATTATCTAAAAATCGGCATACTGCTAATAACCACCATAGGAATTACTTCTGCCGCTAAAGCGCAGAAAAACGATTCCCTTAAACAGATTTACTATGCTGACCGCTATAGCAATTATGACCATATTGAAAATACCGGCGGAAGGCTGAAAGAGCACATCCGCACCAATTGGAAAAACAAGGTTTACGAAATGACACTGGTAAACAACACCATGACCGGGCTATACGTGGAAGGCGAAAAGATACCGGCAGCCAACTGGGGAAAATATAGCACCGTGATAGCCGCCATACGTGAGCAGATCAGGAAAGACAGGATACAGGCTAAAAAGGATCAGGCACAGGCAAGGCTTGATCAGATTCAGGCCGGGAAAGACCAGGAGCAGGCCCGCCGGGACCAGCAGCAAGCGGAGAAAGATCAGGTGCAGGCAAGGCTTGACCAAAAACAAGCGGAACGGGACCAGGAGGAGGCGCGCAAAGACCAGGCACAGGCTAATGAAGAAGCCAAAAGAGACCAGGAACAGGCGCGCAAAGATCAGGCTCAGGCAAAACTCGACCAGGAGCAAGCCCAGCGTGACCAGGAACAGGCAAGGCTTGACCAGATACAGGCTAAAAAAGACCAGGAAGAAGCCCGCAAGGACCAGGAGCTGATGAAGCAGCTGATAGCCGATGTTGTTAGCGACAAGATCGTGCCCGATGAAAAAAGCCTGCATGATCTTACCATTGACGATGATGAAATGACCGTTAACGGCAAAAAGCAACCGGATGATGTTTTCAGGAAATACAAGGAAAAATACAAACGTTTCTCGCAGGGTAATTTTTCTTACGAAAACTCACCTGATTCCCACAGTATCCATATAAGCAGGAATAGTTATAAATAAAACCCTAAAAAGATGGTTTGCTATTGTATCGCTATTTTTTTAACCACGTGCACCACCGCCTATTTTATCCTGACATCCAGGAGAAGGTGAACGGATAGGCAGATCTTACGGTGCTATTTTCAGTCCGAAGGACTCCTACGTGGGGGTTGTTCCATTTAGAATATGTGTACACGTGGAACACCTGAGTCACTTTGGAACAGTAACAGTAGTTAAATAATTTAACCTGGAAAAAGCACTGACAAAACACTGTCAGTACTTTTTCCAGGTTAAAGCCGTAAATTTGTATATATCTGTGTTTTACACCCTCTTTACGCAGTAGAGAGGGTCGACGAGCGCAGCGAAGTCGGGGTGAGTCCACGCCGGCAGCACCGCCATTTACTCTTTCATGCCGTACCATTTGCGCCGGCATTCCATCATATATTAATTATCTGTGAAGATATTCAAAATTGTTCTTTGACATCTTGTTAACCTCATCATAGTAGCTACAACGTCGAATAGGGAAACTTCTTTATGATTCAAACTCAGGAATAAATCGCCCCACCACAAACTTTACAATATCCACTCAAATTTTGTAATTTTCCCATGGATAAAAACGTATAAGGCTATTGTGAAAAAAAATCCGCTGTTAACTTATTTCTTCTTCATTGTCCTGGCCGTCATAGCTACCTATTCCAATCATTTTTATAACGGTTTTCATTTTGACGACCTGCATTCGGTGTATGACAATCCCAGTATCCGTACGCTCAAAAACCTGCCTAAGTTTTTTACCGATGGTACTACCAGCAGTGTGCTCCCGCAAAACCAGGCTTACCGACCGGTAGTAACAACCTCGCTGGCATTCGATTACTGGCTTGGCGGTGGTTACGATCTTTTCTTTTTCCACCTGTCTACTTTTATCCTGTTCCTGGCACAAGGACTACTGATGCTTTTCTTCTTTAATAAACTGCTCAATCTATCCTCGTCCAACAAATATGTTGGCTTTGTGGCGCTATTCGCCGTGGCCTGGTACCTGCTGCATCCGGCCATAGCCGAAACGGTAAATTACATCATCGCCCGTTCGGATGTACAATCAACCCTGGCGGTGCTGGGTGGATTTATTTTATATATCTATTCACCCTTTTGCCGGAAAACCTTTATTTACCTGCTTCCTGTTGGTGTCGGTGTGCTGGCCAAACCGCCATCGGTAATGTTTGCACCGTTGTTGTTTCTATATGTGCTATTCTTTGAAGAAAAAATTGGATTACCTGATATTTTCAAAAGAGCATATTTCCCTCAATTGTGGAGCACCATTAAAAAGAGCCTGCCGTCGTTTATTTTTTGCGCCCTGTTATACCTGCTGATCAGCAAGCTCACGCCCAAAACATGGGAGCCCGGCGGCAATTCGCCCATTCAATACCTGATCACCCAGCCTTATGTGATCCTGCACTATTTCAGCACCTTCTTCTGGCCCACAGGCTTAAGTGCTGATTCGGACTGGACCGTCCTGCCCAATATCATCCAGGCCCGATTTTTCGTCGGACTTGTATTTATCCTGCTGATGTTTGTCATCGCTTTTTACACCTCAAAATACACTTTGCTGCGGCCCATAAGTTTCGGCATATTATGGTTCTTTATTGCCTTGGCGCCTACATCAAGCATCATCCCTTTAGGCGAGGTACTGAATGATCACCGCATGTATTTCCCTTTTGTTGGTCTCGCGATCAGCGTAAGCTGGGCCATCGGACTTGCCGTTTATAAGTTGGCCGACACATCAGATGCACTCCTGGTAAAACATAAAAACTTAATATTAGTGCCGGTACTGCTGCTGTTCTGTACCTGTGCTTATGGTACTTACAAGCGCAATACAGTTTGGCACAGCGAGGAAAATTTGTGGTTTAACGTAACCGTAAAAAGCCCAAACAATGCCCGTGGACTGATGAACTATGGGATCATCAAAGTAACCGATGGCAAATATGTTGAGGCCGAAAAATACTTTAACCGCGCCATGCAGCTGGCGCCCGCCTACTCTTTTATCTACACCAATTTGGGCGTGTTGAAAGAGAAAATGGGAGATACAAAAAATGCCGAAACGTATTATTTACAAGGCGTGGAATTGGGCAGCACTTACCCAAGCCTCGCTTATCTTTACGGGGCCTTCCTGTACAAGCAGGCCCGTTTTTTTGAAGCCGAAGCGATGCTTCAAAGGGCTATCGCGATTTCAGGTTCCTACCTTGACCCCCGCCTAACCCTGATGAAAACTTACGAGTACCTCGGCGATTGGGACGACCTGAGAACACTGGCAACGTCAACCCTGGAAATTGCCCCCGGGAACCCGGATGCCCTGGCAGCATTGGAATACAGCAAGCAGAAAAAAGGCAAGGCAGACATCGAAGCTGACAAGGTAAAGGCTGCTCCTACTGCCGAAAAATACCTGCAATTGAGTCTTGATTATTACCAGGAAGGTAAATACGAGCATGCAGCGTCAGCAGCAGAAGAAGCGATTAAACTAAAAAGTGATTATACCGAAGCCTACAACAATATCGGTTGCGCTCACATCGCCCTGGATCAATTTGATAAAGCGATAGAAGCCCTTAATAAAGCGCTGGCGATCAAACCCGGTTACGAATTGGCGAAGAACAACCTCGCGCTGGCAAAAGCACATCAAAATTCGCCCGCGGAACCCATAACCGGTTACCGCCAAACTGCGGAAGATTACCTGAACCAAAGCCTGCTATACTTTAACCAAAAACAATACGACCTCTGCATTGCCGCCTGCCAAAGCGCCCTCGCCATAAAACCGGATTACGACTTGGTTTACAACAACCTCTGCGCCACCTACAACAAACTGGGTCAATGGAACATCGCCATCGAAATGGCAAAAAAAGGATTGCAGATCAATCCCAACAACCAGCTACTTAAAAATAATTTGGCCGAAGCAGAGAAAGGGAAACAGCAAGGGGTGAAAAAGTAATTTGATTCTGTACAATCCAAAGACATACCATTGCCATGACGATGCACATTAAATGAACCCGTCAGCGGAACAGCTTCGGCAAAAAAGATTCAGAACAGAAGGCCAAGTGAGGTGGGAAAAGGCATAGGAAATTTTTGCCATACAAGTTCCCCACGCGCCAGGGTCGCCACGGCAAAAATATTCCAGCCTGTGGTTCTGAATCTTTGTGGGCAAAGGCCCTCGGCTGAAAAGAAGCATTTCCGCTGACAAGCACTTTGGGTTACTTTTGGTGCCTCAAAAGTAACAGCCTTCGCGGCAACTGAGCGGGCGGCTTATTGTGCGTAACAATAATTATCTTCAATTCCCCTTCTTAAAGAAAAACGCCTTAATATCCGGCTCCGAACCATCAATAACAGGCTTCATCATTCTCAAAACCGATGTCATAATCGATGCCTTCAACTTACTCATACTCCGGTCAGCCAGCATCCTCGCCTGGGTACTTTGCATATCAAGCGATTTCAATTTGAAAACATCAACACAAGCACAACCATGTTTTTCCAAAAGCATCTTCATATTGCTTTCGTTAAAATAATTCATATGCGGACTATGGAAATTAAACTGCCACATCCGGGTCAATGAATTACTGAAACCAAACCGGTGAAGCATGGTGCTTACCCTATAAAAGAACCCGGTACTCATCGGGATGTTAATGATCAGGATACCATCATCAGCCAGATCCTTTTTCAGGCTTTCCACCAGGCTATTGATATCAGGGATATGCTCAAATACGTCGTTAAAAATAATGAAGTCATAACCGTTTTCCCTTTTCGGGCTGACATCCGGGTAAAAGCCATACACAATATCCAGGTTATTCTCCTTATGATAGCTTTCATAAGTTCTTTCCGGCTCGATACCGAGGCATTTGACGCGCTGCCCAGCACATACGTCCAGCCACCAGCCATTGCCGCTGCCTATTTCCAGACCTATTGTTAGTTTGTTTTTAATGGCTTTAAGTTCAACAATAATGCGAACGAAATTAGTTACCCTTAACGCCTGTAGTGCGGAAACACGCGCTTCGGGTGCCAGGTCTGATTCAAAAGAATGCTCAAATCGGGCATCAGAGTTTAACAGTCCGCAACTGGCGCATTCATATACATTAAACTTTAGCTTGTGCTTTAATTTTAAGGGATTACCGCAAACCGGGCAGGGTCGATCACTCATGTATTTCCGTTTATTTGGGTTATTCTTTTTTGGTCAGGTGTTTTTCAAATTGCTCTTTCAGCAGTGATACCTCCTGGGTCAGTTTCTTATTCGCGTTATGCAATTTGGAGGCCACTACGCTCAAATGTAACAGGTAGATCAGTATAGCGAAAATGAATCCCGTGAAAACCAGGTTAGGCGCTTCATACACACCGGTGAGCCGGGCCATTACCTCAAGGCCATTTCGCCAGAACGAAAACAGCAACAGCACCGCGGTACAGATCACCCAAACGATGGCATATTCCTCCCTGAGCTTGCCTTTGATGATCAGTCGCGAAATATACAGCACGAACAAAATGTTGGCGACGATGGTGATGATCTGTATTTTGGCCATAATTATTAAGGTTTGCGTATGAATGAAAATAACATTGCCAGGCTTACTTTGATGCAATAATACAGGGAGCCAAAGCTGCGGATGGAGGATTGCCCGCCCAAACGGTGACTCATGATAACGGCTACTTCTTTGATCTTCAGCCCGGCTTTTGAAAATACCACCAATGATTCCGGCTCAGGATATTCATCAGGATAATTTGCTGCCGCGAGGGTAATTGCCGACCTGTCAAACAATCGGAAACCGGAAGTGCTGTCGTAAATATGCAACCCGGTAAACAGCCGGTTGAGCCAATGAAAATATTTGATCCCCATCCTCCGTGCAAAAGAAGATTGAAAGCCTTCCTTCTCCAAAAATCGCGAGCCGATCACCACGTTCGCTCCTGTTTCCAAATGAAAATTAATCATTTTACCCAATTCTTTGGGCGGATGCTGCCCGTCGCCATCCAATTGTATCGCGATGTCGTAACTATTATCGCGTGCATAAATAATACCCGTTTGCACCGCCCCGCCAATACCAAGGTTAACCGGCAGGTCGATCACGATGGCGCCATGTTTTTTTGCCACTGCGGATGTGTTATCTTTTGAGCTGTCATTAACCACCAAAACGTTCATTTGGTAATCTCCCGGCAGCTTAATTTGCTGAAGCTCCTGTAATACAATAGGGATGGAAGCCTCTTCATTATAGCAGGGAATTACGATTAAAACTTTACCGGGCATTTTTAGAAACGGGTATTAACAAGGGGTTAAATTTAGTGGTGAAATTAACTGTTTTTTAGAAAATACAATGAGTTTAGCTTGAGGAATTATAAAAACGTTGATCGTATAACAAACATCCCTTCATCTATCGTGTTATCCCTAAACAAAACCGATCATCATGGCTAATACAGAAAATAAAACACCTGCAGGTACCGAAGGCATTCACGAGTTCAGCATGCAATATGTCGGCTGCGAATTTACCATCAGGGTTGAAAAGGAAGGCGATAAACTAAAAGTAAGCATCGATGACAATATCAACGCGGAGCTGGAAATACATTGGGATGGTACCATCACCCAAATCTCCGGCAATACCCTGCCCGATTCGAATATTGAGTTTATCAAGAAGGAAGTTTTAGGGCAGCATAAGTAGCTCTTTCCTTGTCATTCTGAGCGATAGCGAAGAATCTATTGATACATATTGAGATCACAAAAAACATTAGTGGAATAGATGCTTCACTTTGTTCAGCATGACAAGTTTTCTCAACCCAGCACCTCCTCCAAAACCTCATGTGATTTGATATTCCCAAACCCTTCGATATGCAGGGCATAATACTCCAATAACTTCTGGATCAAATACCGCCGCTCATCATTACTAAATTTCAATTGCTGAATATGCTCAAAACTGCAGGTCAGCAGGGTATAAAAATTCTGCGTGTGTGGTGGCGACAGGTACGAAAAACCTTCCGGCTTGTATTTGCTGAACACGCCGTTTTTCATATCGAAATAATCTGCTTGTAGCAGGTCGGGATAAAAACCAAGGTAGCGGGTGAGGCGGGTGAGGAAAAGTAAATGAAAGTTGGCGATCCCTTCATTTTGATGATCGAGCCACTCGATAGCGTTAAATACAAAGTCGAACAAACGCTCATCCGCCGATTGCTGCCTTACCGCTTTATACAAAACTTCGTTCAGGAATAAAGCCAAACTGCTTTTGATCACATCATAAGGAATGCTTTGCAGCACGGGTACGTTTTTCAATTCGGCAACGCGCTGTACCTGTCCGGTATTTTTATGATAAACCACCATATCCAGCAAGTGTAAAGGCTGCAGCATGTTACGACTGATCTTAGCCTTTGGTTTTTTTACCGCGTTGATGATATAGGATTGCAACCCGAACTTCTCCGTAAACACCTGCACGATCACGCTGCTTTCGCCATAATCGGTGGTTTTAAAAACTATGCCCCGCGTTTTATGAAGCATAATGCATCAGGACTAACAATTTAGGCACAAAAATGATCAGGCCGATGATCAAAGCGCAAATAGCCGTGATGAGTACGGCCCCCGCGCTCATGTCTTTTACCAGGCCAGCTTTTTTATTATACTCAGGAGATACCAGGTCGGTGAGGAATTCCAGGGCCGTATTAAACAGTTCAGCTATCAATACCATGGCCATACAAAGAATGATCCACAGCCATTCTTCAGCAGAAATATGCAGCGCATACGCCAAAATCACCGCCACCACAGCCGCCGCCAAATGCACCCTGAAATTAAGCTGCGTAGCCGCAGCATGCCAGATCCCGTTCAAAGCATACCCAAAGCCCCGGATAAATTTTCTCATCAGTCAAAAATACTTTATCCGCTTGTCATTTCGAACGATAGTGAGAAATCTTATCCGTCAAGCACCGTTCTACCATTCGCTTGTATAAGATTTCTCCCTCGTACCTCGGTCGAAATGACATTTTTGTTATGTTGTTTCAGTTAAAGCTAACTAAATTCACCCCACCAAACATCTGCACCTATGGATCTCAAACTAAAAGATAAAGTCGCCATTGTATTAGCTGCCAGCAAAGGCCTGGGCAAAGCATCCGCCATGGCGCTCTCCGCCGAAGGCGCGAAGGTAATTATCAGTTCCCGAAACGCGGATGAACTCAATAAAACCGCCGCTGAAATTCAACAGCAAACCGGCAACCAGGTGACCGCTATCCCGGCTGATGTATCAGATGTACAGCAGGTTATCGGCCTCATCAAAAAAACAGCAGATACTTTTGGCCGGATAGATATTTTACTCAATAATGCCGGCGGCCCACCCTTTGATAAATTTGAGAACTTCAGCGACGAGCAATGGCAAAAAGCATTCGATCTCAGCCTGCTCAGCTTTGTCCGAACGGCACGGGAAGTTTTGCCGCACATGAAAAAAGCCGGTGGTGGCCGCATCATCAATATTATCAGCGGTTCGGTAAAATCAGTATTAGCTAACTCAGTTCTATCCACGAGTATGCGCATGGGCGTAGTGGGTATGGCTAAACTGATGGCAGATGAGTTCGGCCCTTATCAAATTACCGTTAACAACATCGCACCGGGATTGATCCTGACCGATCGCATCAAAGATACCGTGCCACAGGGAGTCGATTTTGAGCAGGCGCTGAAAGAAAAAGCTAAAGCCATACCCGCCGGACGTATCGGCAAACCGGAAGAATTGGGAGCGCTGGTTGCCTTTTTAGCATCAGAACAAGCGGCTTACATTTCAGGTACCACCATACAAGTGGATGGCGGGGCGAACAGGGGGATATTTTAGAGGAATAAGCTTTGACAACTTTCAAAAAGTTGTCAAAGCTCCAAAAGATTAATATAAACCCTCTTTGCGCAGCAGAGAGGGTGGTCGAGCGCAGCGATGACCGGGTGAGTCAACCCGGTGGCAAGGCAAGCGTTTACGGTTTCTTTTTCTGCGTCAGCAACAAAACGATCATCCAAATCACCGAAACCACCTGTACCATCAGCATGCTACCCGTTATCAATTGCCCACCGGGCCAGTGCATGATCTTCAGCAACAAGCCTATCACCAGCATCACAAAACTGGCGATGAATAACGACAATGGATAACGAAACCTCTCCATTACTGCTGCTGCCGCGAACGCCTGATATGGCTTATAAGAGCAATTACACCGGCCACGAACAATGGGAACGAGAGCCCCATGGCAAAGCTGCTCCACTTTTCGGCTAAGTTACTATGATTCAGCACGCTTATCATGAAAAGCGCGACACCTAATAGAATAAACAGGATAGCTGCTTTCAGGTTGATCTTCATATTTATGTCTTTTGTAATGGTAAATTTATTAATTATTTTGTGGATTTGCCCGCTTTCAGGTATTCAACCAGCGTAGCTACTATGATCACGATCGCCGCGAACATCAGTCCTATCGCCGCGCCCTGCATGCCGTTTTTCCACGCCGGGCTGAAATAATTGGGTGCCGCCATCGGTGCGGAAAATAATATTACCGCTGCCAATAACAACAGCACAATACGTTTTATTTTAGCGTACATTGCTTAGTTTTCTTGCTTTGTGTATTTCAAAATAATAATATGCCGCTGCAATAATAGCCACAACCCCCATGCCCGCTGAAAATCCCCGCAGGAAATCATTCAATTTAGCATTACCGATATGATAAACAAAACCGCTTGTTAAAAACACGAGCAGACATACAATAGCCAATATTAATGTGCGTATAAACTTAATTTTCATCGGGGCAATTTAACTTTTTAATGGTAAAATTTCGTAATTTTGCAACCTCTAAAATTTGAGGTGAAACATATTGATGTACAAGGAATATAAGCAGTTAAATTTATCGCAGATCGGTAAGGATGTGCTGGAGTTCTGGAAGCAGAACAACATCTTTGAAAAAAGCATCACCAGCCGCCCGGAAAACAACCCTTATACTTTTTATGAAGGGCCTCCGTCGGCAAACGGTATGCCCGGCATTCACCACGTGATGGCGCGTTCCATTAAGGATATTTTTTGCCGCTACAAAACACTGAAAGGCTACCAGGTAAAACGCAAAGGCGGATGGGACACCCATGGACTGCCAATTGAATTGGGTGTCGAAAAATCATTGGGCATCACTAAGGATGATATCGGCAAGAAAATTTCTATCGAAGATTACAACGAAGCCTGCCGCAAGGAGGTGATGAAATATACCGATGTTTGGAACGACCTGACCGAAAAGATGGGTTACTGGGTTGATCTGAATGATCCTTACATTACCTACAAAAATGAATACATCGAAACCCTTTGGTGGATACTGAAAGAATTGTACAATAAAGATATGCTGTATAAGGGCTACACCGTACAGCCTTATTCGCCAAAATCGGGCACCGGATTAAGCTCACATGAGTTGAACCAGCCGGGTACATATAAGATGGTGAAGGATACTTCTATTGTAGCGCAATTCCACCTAAAAAATGATCAGCAGCATCCACTTATCAAAACACTTTTTGAAAGTGCTGATGAAGACACCGTTATTTTAGCCTGGACGACCACCCCATGGACATTGCCATCAAACTGTGCTTTAGCTGTTGGTGAGAATATTCATTACGTTAAAATAGCCACCTTTAACCCATATACCTATCAACCTGTCAGCGTTGTGTTGGCTAAGGAATTGATCGGTAAGTATTTTAAGGCTGAAGGCGAGAATGCTTACTTTGAAGACTACAAAGAAGGCGATAAAGTTATTCCATGGACGATCAAAGCGCAGTTCAAAGGCTCTGATCTATTGGGCTTGCGCTACCACCAACTGATGCCCTATGTCACCAATGAAGACCTGGAGAAAAACGCTTTCCGCGTAATTCCCGCCGACTTTGTGACCACGGAAGATGGTACGGGTATCGTACATACCGCTTCTGTTTTTGGTGCGGACGACTTCCGGGCCTGTAAGGAAAATGGCGTGCCGTCTGTAATGGTGACGGACGAAACAGGTAAAGAAGTGCCGCTTGTAAATAAGCAGGGCCGCTTTGTAGACGAAGTGACCGACTTTGCCGGCCTGTATGTAAAAGAAGAATATTATACCAAAGAAGAACGCGAAGCACCGGGTTTTAGGGGAACAGATGTACTGATCTCGATTAAACTAAAAACGGATAACAAAGCGTTCGATGTAAAAAAATACGAACACAGCTACCCGCACTCCTGGCGCACCGATGAGCCTATATTATACTATCCATTGGATAGCTGGTTCATCCGCACCACAGCAGTAAAGGACAAACTGGTTGCTCTGAATAAAACTATTAACTGGAAACCTGAATCAACCGGCACCGGCCGCTTTGGCAACTGGCTGGAAAATCTGGTCGACTGGAATTTATCCCGCTCGCGTTATTGGGGTACGCCTTTACCGATCTGGAGAAGTGAGACCGGCGAAGAAAAATGTATAGGCTCAATAGCCGAAATGGAGCAGGAAATTGAAAAATCCATTGCAGCGGGCTTTATGCCGAAAGGTTTTAAGCTGACCGACATGCATAGGCCTTTTGTTGATGATGTGATCTTAACCTCGGCAACCGGCAAAAGAATGGTGCGTGAGCTTGACCTGATCGACGTATGGTTCGATTCCGGCGCTATGCCTTATGCGCAATGGCATTTTCCTTTTGAAAATAAAGAAGCTTTCGCCAATTCTTACCCGGCAGATTTTATCGCAGAAGGTGTGGATCAAACTCGCGGCTGGTTCTTTACCCTACATGCCATCGCTGTAATGCTAAGCGAAACCAGCGACGAGGTAAAAGCAGTGAATAAGCAAGTTGGCAACAAAGGCGTAGCCTTTAAAAATGTAGTTTCCAACGGTTTGGTACTGGATAAGAACGGCAACAAGATGTCCAAACGTTTGGGTAATGCGGTTGACCCGTTCAGTACCATCGAAACCTATGGCGCTGATGCCGCCCGCTGGTATATGATCAGCAACGCCTCGCCATGGGATAACCTGAAATTTAATATGGAAGGTATTGATGAGGTCCGCAGGAAGTTTTTCGGCACACTATACAATACCTATAATTTTTTCGCGCTGTATGCCAATATCGATGGATTCAAATACAGCGAGGCTGAAATAGCTATAAAGGATCGACCCGAGATAGACCAATGGATCATATCATTATTGAATACCCTGAGCAAAGAAGTTGACGCTTTTTACGCCGACTTCGAGCCGACCAAGGCTGCACGGTCTATCCAGGATTTTGTGGACGAGCATTTAAGCAACTGGTATGTGCGCCTGAGCCGCCGCCGTTTCTGGAAGTCGGATAATTCTGAGGATAAGTTATCGGCCTATCAGACATTATACACTTGTTTGGTGTCCATCAGTAAGCTGATGTCGCCTATCGCGCCGTTCTTTGCCGACAGGTTATACACCGACCTGAACACGATCACCAAAAAAGAAAATTGCGAGTCGGTGCATTTGGCTGATTTTCCGGAGTACAATAGTCAATTGGTGAATAAGGCTTTGGAGGAACGCATGCATCTGGCGCAGGATATATCATCATTAACCTTGTCGCTTCGCAAAAAAGTAGCGATCAATGTACGCCAGCCTTTAAGCAGGGTACTGCTGCCTATCCTTAATAAGAACTTTAAGCACCAGGTTGACCAGGTAAAAGATCTTATTCTTTCTGAAACAAACATCAAGGATATTGAGTACATTACCGATGCTTCCGGATTTATCAAAAAGAAGGTAAAGCCAAATTTTAAGGCATTAGGCGTCAAGGTGGGTAAGGATATGAAACAAGTGGCCGATGCTATCGTAAACATGGGCCAGGATGATATTACTAAATTGGAGGCGGAAGGTAGCATTGCAGTACTTGATACTAAATACTTGATACTTGTTACTGAAGTAGAGATCATCGCCGAAGATGTTCCCGGCTGGCAGGTCGCAAATTTGGGAAAACTAACGGTCGCGTTAGATGTTAACATATCCAATGAATTAAAAGAGGAGGGTTTATCCCGCGAATTTGTTAACCGTGTTCAGAATCTGCGTAAGGAAAAAGGCTTTGAGGTCACCGATAAGATAAACGTTCGCTATCGTACTGATGCAGCCGTTATTATCGAAGCGATAAAAAATAATTTATCCTATATTTGCGCCGAAATTTTGGCTGAGAGCATAACGCTTGATAACCAATTAATTGAGGCCGATACTGTAGAGATTGATGGAAATGAAATATTGATTGTTATAACTAAAATATAAATGAAAGTAGAAAACGAAAAAACCAGGTACTCTGATGCAGAATTGCAGGAGTTTAAAGAGTTGTTGTTGGATAAGTTGAAGAGCGCGAAAGAAGAGTTAAACTCACTGGCATCGTCGTTAAGTACGCCTAATGCCAACGGCACCGACGATACAGCCGGCACTTACAAAACTTTGGAAGATGGATCAGCCACGCTGGAAAAAGAATCTATCAACCAGTTAGCCGCCCGTCAGAAAAAATTTATAGAGCAGTTAGAAGCCGCCCTGGTACGTATTGAAAATAAAACCTACGGCGTTTGCCGCGAAACAGGTAAATTGATACAGAAGGAACGTTTGCGCGCTGTGCCGCACACTACGCTGAGCATGGAGGCCAAACTGAAGCAATATTAATGAAGGCAGCTTATACCAAACCCTTTCTTGTTGCCACTTTTATCATACTTGCCGACCAGATCATCAAGACTTGGGTGCACCAGCATATGGCCCTGCAGCAGGAAATTCAGTTTTTTGGTAAATACGGCATGCTTCATTATACCGAAAATAACGGCATGGCTTTCGGGATGGAATTTGGCGGTACGCTTGGTAAGCTGGCCCTCACTTTATTCCGTATCGGCGCTGTAGTTGGTATCGGTTATGGCCTGGTTTATCTCATCAAACACAAATATCACCGCGGCCTGATATTGAATGTCGCCCTTATATTTGCCGGGGCGATGGGTAATATCATTGACTCCACATTCTACGGTATTCTTTATCACTATGCCCCGCTTTTTCATGGACAGGTGGTTGATATGTTTTACTTCCCGCTCATCAACGGGCATTTCCCGTCATGGTTCCCTTTTTGGGGGGGCGAGGAATTTGTATTTTTCCGCCCGGTATTTAATCTTGCTGATGCCTCCATATCGGTAGGCGTTATTCTGATATTGATCAATCAGAAACACTATTTCAAACACCAGACGCATGAAGTAAGTACACCTAATAGCGAGGTGGTAGAGGAGTAACTATACTTGTAATGCAAATGATATTTAAGCCCCGGTTTCCCGGGGCTTTTTAATTATTATAACAACCTATTATCCCTGTTCACGTTTAAGCACCTATTAATCATAAACCCTTGTCATGAAGAGAAATCTATTCATCTGCTTATTAGCATTACTACCTTTTATTGCCGTTGCCCAGGAAGAAGCGCCGCCTTTAGTAAAGGATTTTTACGAAGGTACACACACCATTCCGAAGAGCTTTGTGTTTAATGAGCATCTCAACATCATGCAGTTCAGCCCGGATAATGAGAATTCAGACATTGTGGCTGTTAACGATAATATGCAAAGCGTTTGGAAAACCTCGCTAGCCGGCCATGTCATCAGCACCTCAAAATTTAAGGGTAAAATATTAGTGGTGGCCTCTACAGAGTTCAGCAACATAAAGAGCACTAACAATACTTATAAAGGGTACCTCCTTGACCCGTCCAACGGTAAGGTATTGGTGGAAAAGATCATCTTTGATGGCGCACCAGGTTATTTGACCTTCCCTTATGTATTCACTGGTGAAAATGGAGAAATATTCAAACTGGTGCTAAGGCAATCCGGATTTGAGCGCAGACTGCATGTAGCCATGCCGAGTTTGCTGGGCATAATATCCATGAACTCCTATCACAAGCAATTTCACGAAACAAAACAGCTCGACGCAATTGATTTTAACGAAAAGCTGGAGCCGGTGACTAAAATTAAACCAGTAATAAACGAAGGTGTCTTTTTGAATTTAACCAGCAATAATCACGGCGATTTGTTTGTCAACTGGTTTGATAACGGCAGCATGAATATGGTTAAGTACGATGCTGGCAGCGATAAACCCTCAAAAAAAATAGCAGCCAGCGTTACGCTGGATGACGATCTGCTTGACGGTTTTGATAACAACGATATTGCGATGACTGCATCTAAGCAAAATAACAACTTATTGTATTATACGCTTGTGTTTAAAAACCAGGATAAAGAGATGGAGCTGGGTATTGGTAAAGTTGATTTTTCGACGGGGAAAGCTCAATATGTAAATGAAATACTTACTAAAGATCATCTGAAGGCTATTAAAAAGGCGTATGTTCCCGTAAACAAAAAAATGGATTCACCCGACCTTGGCCCGGTAAAAGCCTTAAAGGTAAGGGAATTCGACGAGGTGGGTGATCATTTGATCGTAGCCTTAACCAGCACATCCTCGGCTGCATCATCCATTGGCAGTGGAACCTGGCAATCTGAATATAATATCTTGATCAATAGCTATGATATGGATCTTAACCAGAAATACCAGAAACTGATACCTACAGCATACTCTGTTCCTGAAAGACATTTGCCATTAGGCTTTTACCATGATAAGAGTAAATTGTATGTTATATCTAATGATAAGTCGGGAATGACCACATTAAATGGCACTTATTCGGTATTCGATCTTGCTACCGGCCAGTGCGAAAAAATGTATTGGTTATCCAAGAAAAAGATTGGAAATTCTCATGCAGCAGGCAGTTCATCGGTACTTTGGTTTAAAGATGGCTTTGTGGTTCCCTACCTTGATTTGAGAGGTATTTCTGGTAATAGGTACGATATAACGCTTCAGCAAAATGCTTATTAAAATTTCGATTAAACAAACAACAGCTCTGACAAATCCGGCTTCTTGGGAAAAGTCGAAAATCAAAATTTAACTATTGATTAATAAAAAATACAAGAAGTGCCCTGAGAGCCCGGAAATGCACTTTCGCATTTTTTGAAAAAAGTGAAAATACCGTGAAAACACGGGTTGCGGGTACAAACTTTATTGCAGTAATTTACAACATAAGCTTAAACCTTGTCCCATCAAAATAATAAAGGCAACCTCATTCACGTGAAGTTGCCTTTTTAGTTTTATGCTAATTAATAAATTACGATTTTCAGATTCTCTTTTTTGTATACTAGTGCATAAGTGAGACATTCAATTTATCTTCGATCCTTATTCCGTCTTTGAGGATAAAGTCGGCAATTAGTTTACCATTTTTATCGTACTTTTTGCTTTCGCCATTGCCCTTGCCATCTTTTGCAATAAAATCAAATTGAATATTACCATTTTCATAATAAATAATCTGCCGTCCATCATACACGCCATTCTTCCTATGTATAACAGCGTTTAACTTCCCATCTTCAAACCAATGCGTTTCTTCTCCATTGCTCTTTCCATTAATTATATTTGCTAGGACTTTTAATCTCCCATTCAGATAATATTCTTTTTGTAACCCATTAAAATCACCGTTTTTAAACTCATTGCTTTCTGCTAATTGCCCGTTTTCAAACCAATGCTTTAGGTTAAATACGTGCTGTCCTTCGTAATACTCGCTATCACTGACCTTACCATTATAATAATATCTTGTGGCCCATCCGGTATCGGTTTTCGAATTTCGAACGTATTGGGGTTTTCCGTTATCAAAATAACTTATCCATTTGTTACCATAATCGTGGTTTATGACAACGCCTATCGCCGTAACTATACCTTTCTGGTTATATATTTTTATTGGTCCGTTATGTATAAAATATTCAAGGCTATCACCTTTTAAAACCTGGTACCCCTGTAAATTTCCCTTTATATCATATGCAAAGATTGTGTCAGCATCTTGTCCATTAACCAATTTGCCTTTTTTGTGAACATTCCCATTAAAGTAAAACTGTGTATACCTACCATCAGTAACCCGTGGTACGTTGCCGTTTACCGGTACCCAACCAGCTTTACCGGTTTTAGCATCTATCCACCAAACCCAATTTTCATTTCTTTTACTTTTATCGCTAATATCATCCTTACAGCCAATTAAAAGCAGAGATAGTAAAGTAAATGAAAATATTTTTTTCATATCAATTAGTGATTTGATAAAGATTTCTCCCTTACCGCCTTAAACTCCGAGCCACTCTTCCATCCCGGATACGTAGTTTCATTGCTTAACTGATAACCCACATTGAAAAGCAAATTGGCCACCTGCGCCATACCGCTGGCATCCATATCCGGCGTATAATTATCCGACGCCTGGTGATAGTGGTTGGCGGTATAATCTTCCTGCTGCTTTTTGCCCCAGTCCGCGCCATGGGCCAGGCTTACGTCGCCATTGTTCATATCCAACGCCGGCACGCCAACTTTCGCAAAACTGAAATGATCCGACCGGTAATAGCTGCCTGATCCCGGCTTGCGGTCACCTACTACATCCAACCCTTCCGGCTTTGCGTATTTTTCAACGTAATCGTCCAGGTCATTTTGCCCTTTGCCAGTGATGGCGATATCCTTTGTCTCACCATAATTACCCAACGCATCCATATTGAGGTTGGCGATGGTTTTATTAAGCGGGTAAACCGGGTGTGTGGCATAATATTCAGACCCCAATAATCCCTGTTCCTCGCCGGTTACAGCCAGGAATATAATTGAACGCTTAGGTTTTTCCTTTAATGTGCTGAAAGCCTTTGCCATGCTGATCAGCGAAGCAACACCATCCGCATTATCCACCGCACCGTTATAAATGCTGTCGCCTTTTGCATCAGGCTTGCCGATACCCAGGTGGTCCCAATGCGCGGAGTAAATAATATACTCACCGGGGTTTGTGCTTCCCTTCAACGTAGCAATCACATTATGCGAGGTGGAATATTTTAACTTATTGTTCACAGTAACCGAAACATTCATATTAAGCGGAACGGCCTTAAAATCCTTTTTGCGTGCAATCGCCCGTATATCCCCGGTGATGCCGGCAGCAGCGAGCAATTTTGTGGCAGCGTCCTCTGTTATCCAGCTTTCGATTTTGCAGCGGCCCATATGTTTGTCGCTTTGCTGCAGGTAAAGCTTGGCACCGGTAAAACTGCTGCTTACTACGCTCCAGGGATAACTGGCTGCCTTGGTCTGGTGAACAATAATTACACCGGCTGCACCCTGCCGGGCCGCTTCCTCGTATTTGTAGGTCCAGCGACCGTAATAGGTCATGGTATCGCCCTTAAAACCGGGATCATTTACCAGCACGATCACCGTTTTGCCTTTTACATCCAGCCCGGCATAATCATTCCAATGATATTCGGGGGCGATAACACCATATCCGGCAAACACTAACGGTGAATTCTTTAACTCGACAGCATTCAGTTCCTGGCGGGTTGACGCGACAAAATCAGTAAGGCTATGCAAGGTCATTGGCGATTTCCCTCCGCTGATCTCCATTGTTGCTGATGGCAAGCCTTTGATCTCCACCATCGGCACTTCCTGGTAATAGCTGCCTTTGTTGCCTGGCTCAAGTCCCAGGCTTTTAAATTGCTGCGAAATATAGGCGATGGATTTGTTCTCGCCTTCGGTAAATGGCTTGCGGCCCATTAGGGAGTCATTGGCCAGTACAGCGATGTGACTTTTAATTTCATCCGCAGTAATGGGTTTTTCGTTTTTACTTTCGTGATTACAGGCAGCAAACAAAGCTGACGCTAAGGATAAAAGGAGTAGTTTATGAGTAGTCTTCATTAATTAATATTGAGTTGATCTCAAATGTAACAAAAGAGGTGACAAAGGTGAAAGGCAAACGTAGGATAGTAGCCAACCAAATGGTCTGTTATTAAGTCTGTGCAATCATTTTGCGGAACCTGCAGAATATTGAAACAGAATTGTTACAAATTAACCTTTACCTTCGTTAACAGTCTATACACAAAAATATAATCTATGAAAAAGCTATTTATTCTTACCGCGCTTACCTTATTTACCTGGAGCGCTTTTGCACAAAATGTCGACCTCCGCCGCCGGATTGAAGTAACCGGTATCGCCGAAAAAGAAGTTACGCCCGATATTATAAACGTATCTATTTCATTACAGGAATACATGGATGGCCGAAAAAAAGTAACCATCGATCAGCTCGAAAACCAACTGGAAAAAGCAGTGGCCGATGCCGGCATACCTAAGGACGACTTCACCATCAACAATGTTTCTGCCTGGAACAACACCTGGCAGAAAAAGAAAAATCCTGATTTTTTAGCCGGAAAGCAATATAGTATCCGGTTTCACGACCTGAATAAGTATAACGGGATATTAAGTGCAGTGGACCCTAAAGGTATACAAGCTACTTATATCGAGAGTTATGACTATTCAAAAATTGAGCAATTAAAAAGTGACCTTAAAGTAAAAGCCTTATTAGCTGCCAAAGAAAAAGCGACCCTGTTGCTCACCAGCATCAGTGAAAAATTGGGCAGGCCTATAAGCATAAGTGAGAATGATAACAGCAATTACCCGGTTCCACTCAGAGAGGTAAGGTTCAAAACAATGGCCGCCGCTGCCGATACTGCTCCCGCTGATTCGGATATTGATATTAAAAAGATAAAATTAAATTTCCAGGTACAGGCAGTTTTTGAAATTTTGCCGTAACCTTTTATTGCCCCTTTCCGTAAAAAGAAATTCGGGAAGGGGCCTTTTGCGGAACGATAAATAAAAGCATTTACTACTTATTTGATTAACAAGCACTTGACAATATAAAACATAGATATTATCTTTATCATTCCGTAAAAGTTAGATCATGATACATATTAGGTCCGAAAGGGTATTATTGGTTGCACCCAATATATTTTCGGTTCAGTTATTAGCCAGTAACAAACAGATCAAGCACATCACTTCAGTTGATCGTGTGTTTCCATCTATTTACGAGATAGCCCCTAATCTTATTGTGTTTGATTACGATTACCTGAACAAGGATATGGAGAAAATACTGCGCCGTATCCGTACCAACACTTACTACAACAAAATAAAGATATGCTGCTTTAAAAGCAGTCCGAACCGCAAGATCGATGATTTTTTAAAGATGCTGGGTGTTAACCACGTGATCTATAAAGAAGAATTGCATACAGCCAATAAATCCGCCATCAATCACGTCAGATCGATATTGGATTCAAAGGTTACTGATCTATTGGTGAGCGCTTCTTTTTAATTTATCCAATCGAATTTAGTATAAGGCACCAATACTTCCGGTATCTTAATTCCTTTTTCAGTTTGATTATTCTCCAGTAAAGTGGCTACGATACGCGGTAAAGCCAGGGCGCTGCCATTTAAGGTATGGGCTAATTGTGTTTTACCTTCCGCATTACGGAAACGTAATTTTAGTCTGTTGCTCTGGAAAGTCTCAAAGTTGGATACGGATGAAACTTCCAGCCAGCGTTGTTGCGCGGCGCTCCAGGTTTCCATGTCATAGGTCAAGGCAGAACCGAAACCCATATCCCCTCCGCATAAACGGAGCACACGATAAGGCAAGCCGAGTTTTTGCAGCAAACCCTGTACATACGCGCTCATTTGTTCCAATATCGTATAAGATTCGTCCGGATGAGCTACCTGCACAATCTCTACCTTATCAAACTGGTGCAGGCGGTTCAGTCCGCGCACATGCGCGCCATAAGAGCCGGCCTCGCGTCGGAAGCATGGGGTGTGCCCACAATTTTTCATTGGCAGGTCCTCAGCCTTCAATATCACGTCCCGGTACATATTGGTGATAGGCACTTCTGCTGTCGGGATCAGGTACAAGTTATCAAGGCCAACGAAATACATCTGACCTTCCTTATCCGGTAGTTGTGAGGTACCAAAACCGGAAGCTTCGTTAACCATCAGGGGTACGCTTACCTCGCTGTAACCTGCTTTTTCGGCTTCGTCAATAAAATAATTGATCAAAGCCCTTTGCAGTTTAGCCCCCTTGTTTTTATAGACAGGGAAACCCGCTCCGGTGATCTTTACACCCAGTTCAAAATCGATCAGGTTATACTTGGCTGCAAGCTCCCAGTGCGGCAAGGCGTTAGTCGGTAACTCAGGTTTATTGCCGTTTTCCAATACCACTTCGTTATCCTCCGGGGTTAAGCCTTTGGGTACGGATGCATGCGGCAGATTGGGCATTAAAACCAGTTTTTGCTGAAGATTTGTTTCGATTGCTGCTAATGCATCGCCCAATGTTTTGATCTCTTCTTTCCAGGCACCTGTTTTGGCTTTGACCATTTCAGCCTCATCCTTTTTGCCTGCACGCATTAACTCGCCCACCTGTTTTGATGCAGCGTTAGCTTCGGCCGAAACATTGTCCAAACGGTTTTGGGTCGAACGGCGGTCATTATCTAACTGGATCACCTCATCAACCAATTCGGGCTGTTTAAAATTTTTTACAGCCAAACGTTCTAAAACCTGTTCCCTGTTATCGCGGATATAACTAACTTGCAGCATTATTGTATTTTTTGACAAAGATATAAATTAGTCCATAGACCATAGTCCATAGTCCATAGTAATTTGGCCATGGTCTATGATCTATAGACTATTGACCATAAGCATGCCCGGTAAACTCTACTTAGTACCCACCCCGATCGGCAACCTGGAGGACATGACCTTCAGGGCCATACGCGTTTTAAAAGAGGCTGATTTGGTACTTGCCGAGGATACCCGTACTTCGGCACCGTTGCTGAAGCACTTTGGTATCGAGAAGAAAGTGTTTGCCCATCACCAGCATAACGAGCATCAGTCGTCCAACGAGATCGTCAGGTTTTTGAAGGAAGGCAAAAATATCGCGCTGATATCCGATGCAGGCACACCAGCTATATCTGATCCCGGTTTCTATCTTGTCCGCGAAGCGCTGAAAAATGAGATCGCGGTGGAATGCCTGCCGGGGGCAACGGCTTTTGTACCGGCGTTGGTTAACTCAGGATTCCCTACCGACCGCTTTTGCTTCGAGGGCTTTTTGCCCCTGAAAAAAGGGAGGCAAACCCGCTATAAACAGTTGGCGGCAGAAGAACGCACCATTATATTGTATGAGTCGCCTCACCGCTTTTTGAAAACACTGGATGAGGTGGCGACCTATTTTGGCAGCGAACGGCAAATATCCGTATCGCGCGAACTGACCAAAATGTTTGAGGAAACGGTAAGGGGGACAGTCGCGGAAGTGAAGCTTTATTTTGAAACGCACCCGGTGAAGGGGGAATTTGTGATATGTGTGGCGGGGGCCTGATCCCGATTCTCGGAAAGTGGAGTATAAAAATGAACACCCATCGCTTTTCCTTTGTCTTTAGTCTTTTCATAGTATTGGCAGCCTGTTCTTTCCAGTCGTGCAAAAAACCGGGAAATGCAAAAAGTGCCTTCTATTACTGGAAGAGCAGTTTTAGTTTGGATACGAAACAAACAGATCTTTTAAAAACAGCCGCCAATAATACCTTGTATATCCGGTTTTTTGATGTGCGATGGGATAACCTCAGACATGAGCCATTTCCTGATGCGGTGATCAACTTTAAACAGCCGGTAAGCAATCTTCATATCACGCCGGTCATTTTTATGACCAACAAAAGTTTTGAAAATATATCGGGTAATGATGTCGATAGCCTTGCTGTTCATTGTAATACACTCGTTAACCAAATCGCCGCAAAACAAAATATAAGCTATTCGCAAATACAGGTGGATTGCGACTGGACAACCACAACCCGCGAAAGATATTTTGATTTTTTAAGATCATTCAGGAAGCTGAACCGGCGACACCTGGAAGCTACGGTCCGTTTGCACCAGGTAAAATACAAGGAGCGTACCGGAGTGCCCCCTGTGGACAAGGGCATTTTGATGTTTTATAACATGGGCAGGGTGAGCGCCGATCCCAAACAGCCAAATTCTATCTACAATGAAATTGATGCTGAAAAGTATGTGGCGCATGTGTCCCGATACCCGTTGCCGCTTGATGTTGCTTTACCGTTATTTTCCTGGTCTGTTCACATTCGCGAGGGAAAGGTGATACAACTATACGGGCAGCTGGGTAAAAAGCAACTGGATAATAAACAGAACTTTGAGCAGGACGACAGTATCTATCACGCTAAAAAAAGTTTTTTCCTGGATGGGATTTACATTAAAGAAAGTGATATTTTTAAGCTGGAACAAATGGATGAGGCAACCGTAAAAAAAGCTGCTGATCAACTGTCCCGTTATCTGCCGAAACAACAAAACCGTACCATTATTTATTATGAACTGGGTAACCTCAACCTGTCGGAATTTAAAGCTGAAACCCTCGGCAAAATTTCTGCTGATCTTTAGTATATGCACCCTTGCTATTGCCGGCATTGTTTATGCCTGCGCGGATTCGGACGACGATGGCGACTATTCCATTTTCAGTCCCGAGGCATTTGTATCAAAGCAGTACACCCCTTTCTTTTACAATAGCAGTTATTGGTATTACCGTTACAATGTAGACACAGATGATATTAACAACAGGTTTAACGCCATGGTGATAAGTGAATGGGATGATTACCTGGATCACCGGCTAAGCAAATCCGTGCTTCAATATCTTTTTTTGCATGGTAGTAAGGGAAGTATCGACTCTATACACAACTATATCAATGGCAGGATACATGTACTGAAGCCCGACTCTTTGCATATAGATGCAGGCAAGCTCAATAAAAACAAGACAGATAAAATGTTTGCTTACCTGGATCTGGCTAAGGAGTGTGAAAAATTTGCGGTAGGCGAGTACAGTAACTGGTATGAAAACCCTAAACCATCTGTGAAAATATTACCTAACCTGGAGCGATCATTATCGAACGCCTTTAATACTTCAACAGATGCGTTCATAAAACAGCGGCTTTGGTTCCAGCTTACCCGGTATTATTTTTTTAATGATGATACGGCAAAGAGGAAAAAATTAAACAACCAGGATAAAATTTTAGATATCTACAATAAATACAAAGACGCTTTCCCGAAAAGTCTTACCTATTACCGTACCCTGGGATATATTGCCGGGTATTACCGCAGCAAGGGCGATTATGCACAGGCCAATTACCTCTATAGCCGGTGCTATGATTATTCCTTCGAGATGAAGATCCCAAGCAAGTTCAGCTTTCATGCGCAGGAGGACACCGACTGGCAGGAGACAATGAAACTCGCAAAGAACAAAGAGGAAAAAATTACGCTTTGGCATATGCTGGGTATGGAATATGATCCTGTAAGGGCTATAAAAGAGATAGTTGCTTTGGATCCCAAATCGGACAAGATCGATCTTTTGTTAAGCAGGCTGGTGAATACACGCGAAAGCAACGACTACAGGATGTATTTCATTTCGCATGTGAATTACGCTGAGGATGTTGATAATTCTAAACTTGATCGTAATAAGATAGTAGGCAGCGAAATATGGCTGGTAGATTCTATCGCATTAAAAAACAATACGGCCAAACCATATTTCTGGAATATTGCCGCAGGCTACCTGCACTATTTGCATGGTGATTATGTGCAGGCCGGTAAATTTTATGATATGGCAAAAAAGCTGATGCCAACAAATGATAAGTTGATAATTGCCCAACACAAAATGTTGACCATATTACTGGATGTAAGCCGCCTGCCCCGCATGGATGCTGCAACAGAGGTTAAACTGGTAGAACCGTTAAGCTGGCTGAAAGATCTGCAGGAAGGGAAAGAAAACATCAAAGACTTGAGAGTTGGCAGTTGCACCGGGGTTATTGCCCGATTATACCTGCGGCAGGGCGATACACTTAAAGGCAATTGTTTTAGTGATTCGATATCATTCTATTCAGACGACGTAAGAGTGCAGCAGATGGTCGATCTAATGAACAAACCCAATAAAACGCCTTTTGAGAAGCTGATGCTCAGGTATTATCCGCGAAATATTGATGAGTTATATTATTTCCAGGCAACGCTGCTTACTTACCAGGAAAACATCGACGGTGCTATAGACCTTATGAGCAAAATTAAGAAAACAAGCCCTGATACTTTATTAGGTAACCCTTTCAACAGCCGACTAAATGATTGCCACGACTGTGACCACGACGCCCCGCAGAAACAGAAATTCAGCCCGTTAACGTTTCTGAAAACTATCCGGAGCATCAAAGCTGATCTGAAAGCTGGTAAGGACAGCTATCGAAATGCATGGCTGCTCGCGAATGCCTATTATAACATTTCGTACTATGGCAATGCCCGGTTGTTTTTTCAATCGGATATTATAGGTCGTACAGATGTTGAACCCTCTTATGGCGCTTTTAGGCAGGTTGTCACTTCACAGCAGGCTGCAGTAAAATATTATTTACTTGCCCGTACTTATGCGCTTAATGATGAGCAGCGGGCGCGCTGTACCTTTATGGCAAGCAAATGCCAGAGGAACGAAAGTTATAGCGACGCGTATATAAGCGGAACATCCTGGGATAATGTTGCACCGCACGCTTATGGGTCGTATACCGAAGAATTAAAATCAAAGTATTCGAAAACCAAATATTACAAGGAGGTTTTGCGTGAATGCGGCTATTTCAGTGACTATGTGCATCAAAAATAACAGGGAAATTGTTGACCTGATCATTTCTATAAAATCCATAATTTAGGCATTCCTTTTACAGGGCCATCGCATGAAAAAAAATATCTTCCTGTCCATCCTTTCGGGTTTGCTTTTGTGGATTGCCTGGCCGCCTACGCCATACAGTACTTTTTTATTATTCATCGGTTTTGTGCCGATGCTGGTGATGATAGAAAATATCATCAAGTCTGACTCAACCAAAAAAGGGAAGAAAATATATTGGCTCACTTTTTTGGGGGTTGTGATCTGGAACACCCTGTCCATTTACTGGGTATATAATTCTATCAAAACCATCGGCGCTGTAGTGGCGGTACCCATCTCTTTAATACCGTATACATTAGGACCGTTTCTCATGTCAACCGCCTGCTGGCTGTATTACAGGCTACGACTTATCACCAAACGAGGCTGGGGCCTCGCAGGGTTAGTTTGCTTTTGGATTGGATACGAATACCTGCACCAAACCTGGGCGCTCAATTTCCCCTGGATGACCCTGGGTAACGGTTTTGCCGTTACCCATCAATGGGTGCAATGGTATGAATATACCGGCGTTTATGGCGGCACGATATGGATATGGGTAGTGAATATCCTGGCATTTTTGATCTATGCGGGTTTGGCGGAGAAGCAAGCTAAGAAGACCAGGCTCAGGCTGATCGTTTCCTTTGTGCTGATATTAATATTGCCCATCAGCTACTCTTTATACCGGTACGATACTTATAAAGAAGCAGTAAACCCATCGAATATTGTAGTAGCGCAGCCTAATATCGATCCCTATGAGAAACAAGGCACTATTCCTGCTACACAACAGCTGAGCATATTAACGCAGCTTTCAGACTCGCTGGGGCAAAAGAATACCGAATTTTTTATCTGGCCCGAAACCGCAATCCCGACCCCGGTAGATGAAGACCGGGTGCGCACCAATGCCTATTTTTTACAGGCGCAGCATTTTTTAAGCAAGTATAAAAACGGCAATATCCTTACCGGGGCGGAAACGATTAAGTTTTATAATTCCAGGAAGACCAGTACAGCAAATCCGGCCGATGCACAGGGTAATGAGTTTTATGACGCCTTTAACGCAGGGATCAACATAGAGAATTCTGCCGAAGTGCAATTCTACCATAAATCCAAACTGGTGCCGGGTGTGGAGTCGATGCCATTTGGTAACGCGCTATCATTCTTGAAACCTGTTTTTGAGCACTTGGGCGGGGCTACCGGCACCTATGGCAGCCAGGATGAACCGGGTGTATTCTATTCTCAAAGCGGGATCGGTGTTTCCCCGGTGATCTGTTATGAAACCATCTGGGGTGAGTGGATAGCAGAGTCGGTACACAAGGGAGGGCAGTTTATCGCTATTATAACCAACGACGGCTGGTGGGAAAATACTTCGGGAAAAGACCAGCACCTGGATTATGCTAAACTGCGCGCTATCGAGACGCGCCGCTGGGTATGCCGCTCGGCCAACACGGGCATCTCCGCTTTCATTAATCAGCGGGGCGACATTGTTCAGCATACACAATGGTGGGTGAAAACGGCCTTGAAACAAAACATCAATTTAAGCTCCGATCAAACATTTTACGTTGTTAACGGCGATTACCTGCCCAAGACGGGAAGCGTGTTGGCGGTGGCGGTTGTATTATACATACTGGTTGCAAAAGTGAATGAGCGGAGAAAAAGGGAAAGACAAAAACAGCCTAACTAATCCACTCTAAAATAAGGAGGCTCCGATGGAGCCGGGAATTATTGATATTATTCTATAAACAGGAAACTCCCCGGAGTTATGAATATAAAAGGGCTCGTTAGAGCCCTACCGTGTACCCATGTCTTTTTAATCGAATGTTATTTTGAAAAGCTGCTCCGCTAGGAGCAAAATGTTGGTAGAATAATAAAAAGAAAACCTTTTTCATGCCGTAGGTATGAAATTAATAGCCAATAGAACGTTAAACGAACAATTATCAAGCCGGAAAAGCTGAACACGTAATGTACCTACGGCACATGGAATTGTTTTGATTTGTGTTTCTACCAACATTTGACCCCGCTGGGGTCAAATAATTAAAGATATGTGCACACGGTAGATTAGAGTCTCCTGTTTATAGATACACAATCTAAACTGCTCTAAGCTCCGTGGGTGCTGCCTTTGGGTGTTATAGTTTATAGATATCTTCTAAGAATATTTCCATCCCCTTACAATTTAACCCAATCAACTTAGTTTATATCGTTTAGTAAACCTTATAAAATGACTAAGTTTTTCCTGCCGGTGTTTTTTATATTATTCTGCAGCACTGCCTTTGCACAAAAACCGGAAATTGAAAAGATATACAGACCCGATAGCGCGCATAGTCCGCGCAAGGCAGCGTTGATGTCGTTGGTTATACCGGGCAGCGGGCAGGTGTATAATCACAGTTTTTGGAAGGTGCCGTTAGTGTATGCCGGATTGGGGACATTCGTTTCCACGTTTGTCTATAACCAAAAGTATTACAACAAATTTATTGCCGTAGCCATTATCGTTCGCACGGGTTCGGTTCCCAAGCCTGGGGATGCTAACTATAACCTATATAAAAAATATAAGGCAGCTTACGACCAATTTTCCTACATGACCGAAGATCAATTGGTGAATCTATCAAGCCAGTTTCAACGGGACCGAGACCTGAGCATTCTTGTTGTTTTGGGTTGGTGGGGGCTCAATGTTTTAGACGCCTATATCGAAGCTAAATTTATCAGGAGTTATTCGATGGATAATAATTTGGCAGTTAGGATCAGTCCGGGATTTATGGGTGGGAATGTTTATGCGGCAAACGGAACTCCGCCAATGCCAACACTAAAGATCAGCTTATCTTATTAGATTTTGCCGGCGTGATCAGTTTCCCTGTTCACGATAAAATGAAGCAGGTCATGTATGGGCTGCCTGATGATCTTACCGGTTTGTATGCCATTTTCGGCACAGAGGGCTTTTAGCTCGTCTGCAAATACAAAGGCTATTGAGCCCACAAAATGGCACTTATAACGGTGATATTGCTGGTATGATTTGATATTGGTTTCGATAAATTCTACGAATGCTTTTTTCAATAAAGCCTGGCCATATTCCGTCATCCTTATCTCGCTCATAAATTTCGCGAAGGAGGCGAGGTAGGAATTTGCCCTCGGCCGCTGGTAAACGTTATATATTATGGTTTCTTTATTGATGGTATAATTCGCTTTGAATAGGGTATTCACCTCATCGGGCATATTGCCATATAAATGATCGGTGACCAGGGCCTTGCCAAACCATGTGCCCGAACCTTCGTCGCCCAAAATATAACCCAGCCCATGCTTGCCGGAGTGCACATCCTCACCGTCAAAGTACGAGATATTTGAACCCGTGCCCAATACACAGCAGATACCCTTCTCGTGCCCGCAGGTGGCGTAGGCGCAGCCCAGCAGGTCGCTGTCCACACTGATATAGGCATTGGTGAATAACTGGCTCAGCGCGTTGGTGAGTATCTCGTGCCTGTCGGGACTTGAACATCCTGCACCAAAAAAATAGATCTCGGTAACGCCGTCGCCATGGGCTATGAGATCGGCACCCTGCTCCTGCAGCAGTTTCACCATTTCTTTTTCTCCCAGGAAGTAAGGATTGAGTCCGCCGGTTCTGAATTGCAATGGTTCCTGCCCGGGTACAGCCAGTAACCAATCTGTTTTGGATGAGCCGCTATCAGCAACTAATATCATGCAGAAATATCATCAAGGATTTTTTGGGTGAGCGGCTTATGGATAAACTGGGTGATGTACTTGTTGTTGGTCGATTTTTTAAGATCGGTAGGATCAAGCGACGAAGAGAGCATAAATATTTTGATGCTCTTTTTATCCTCGATATCCAGCTTATCATACTCCTGCAAAAATTCGAATCCACCCATCATAGGCATGCGGATGTCGAGGAAAATCACATCCGGTTTTACTTTCCCGTTTTTTAGGGAATCAATGGCTTCTGTCGCTGATTGACTGACAACTACCTGACCGGCAAAGTTGCCGCTTTCCAATATTCTGCGCGTGACAAAATTATCGATGTAATTGTCATCTATCAGCAAGCAAGTTTTGTAATTCGACATTGAATTCAAAAATAGCTTTTATAAAAATAAAAAAGAATGGTTTGTTTTATTTATTTATGAATATCTATCTCGTTACTAACACATTTAAACAAGGGTTTTTATTTTTTTCATAAATTGCCGCCATGAAACCATCACATCTAACTATCTTTTTTTCTTTAATCCTGTTCTTCATGAGTACTACTAACAGCCAGGCAGCCGGCAATACCCAAATTTCGTACACTATAACTTTCCCGGAGGCGCAGGCGCATTACGCTGATGTAGAAATGGATATCACCGGTTTAAAACAGCCGGTGCTTGACCTCAAGATGCCGGTTTGGACACCCGGCTCGTACTTGGTGCGCGAGTACGCAAAAAATGTGGAATCATTTGGTGCTGAGGCTAATGGCAAAGCCCTCGTTTCAAAAAAGATCAGCAAGAATACCTGGCGTATGCATACGGAGAATATATCGACAGTAAAGGTCAAATACCGGGTATACGCTTTCGAGATATCTGTGCGTACTGCTTTTATTGATGCGGCGCATGCGTTTTTATCCAGCGCTGGCATATTTATGTACCCTGACGGGATGCTGCACCATGCCTCGACTATTCATATTATCCCTTATAAGGGCTGGGACAAAGTTTCCACCAGTCTTGAAATGGTCAATGGCGACCCGTTCAGGTTGCACTCGCCTGATTATGATATTTTGTTCGATTCGCCAATTGAGGTGGGCAACCAGGAGGTTTTTGAGTTCGATGCCGTTGGTGTTAAATACCAGGTGTGCATGTATGGCGGAGGAAACTATGACAAGGAACGGCTTAAAAAGGACATGGCCAAAATTGTGGAGCATGAGACCGCTATTTATAGTGAGAACCCGAATAAACGTTATGTATTCATTGTGCATAATTATGCCAAAAGCGGTGGCGGACTGGAGCATTTAAGTTCCTGCGTATTGGGCGCCGCGCGTGATAATTATACTAACGAACGCGGTTACCAGGGATTTTTAAGTTTGGTGGCACATGAGCATTTTCACTTATGGAACGTAAAACGACTGAGGCCGATCGCCCTGGGACCGTTTGATTATGACCGGGAGAATTATACCACTGATCTCTGGATCGCGGAGGGTTTTACGGCTTATTACCAGGATATCATTGTGCGCAGAACCAACCTTTATCCGGTAGAAAATTACCTGGGTGTTTTGGCTGCCGATATCAACTATGTGGCTAATCAACCCGGTAATAAGGTACAGGCTTTGGCGGATGCTAGTTACGATGCCTGGATAAAATATTACCGCCCGAACGAGAACTCGGTGAATACCAATATTTCCTATTACAACAAAGGCTCCATTATGGCGATGATGTTTGATTTGGAGATCATTAATGATACCCACGGCAAATACGCACTGGATGACGTAATGAAATACATGTATAGCACCTATTATAAAACCAAAAAACGCGGCTACACCGACTTGGAGTTTAAGCAGGGCCTTGAAAAGTTTGCCGGCAAAAACCTGGACGAGTTTTATAAAAAGTATGTTTACGGGCTGGATGATATCGATTTTAATAAATACCTGGCTTATGCGGGCTACCGTTTAACGGACGAGTTCGCCGGTAACAATGACCCGGCCCTGGGTGTGGTTACCGCTACCAACACAGCCAATGGAAAGATCACTGTATCAAGCGTAGCCAGGAACAGCGCGGCATGGATAGACGGGATCAACGTTAACGACGAAATAACTACGGTAGATAGTGTTAAGGTGACCGATATGAATACCATCCTGAATGGTAAAAAGCCAGGGGATAAGATCAACGTAGGTATAATCAGGGACGGTTTACCGCATACCCTGCCTGTAACCCTGCTAAAAAAGACACAAGTAAAATACAAGATCGACAGCGTTGATCAGCCTTCGGCGCGGCAGTTGGAGGTAAGGAAAAAGTGGTTGAGCTTATAAAAATCCTGCTATAACCACCGGCATCATTACAAAGCCGCACCGCTAAACCGGTGCGGCTTTGCTGTTTATGGGATAAAATATTTAAAACATTTATGGCCCTTAACTACTTATATCTATATCTAAGAAAAACATAAATAATAACTTAAAATCATTCTATCATGAACTCATTATTGTATATCGTAGCTGTTATCCTTATCATAGGCTGGGCGCTGGGAGTATTTATGTACTCAGTGGGCGGGTTAATACACGTACTATTGGTCATTGCTATTATAGCTGTGATCCTGGGCCTCATCAGGCGACCGACGGCCATATAACGCCCTACCAGCATAAAAAACCCGGTAAAAACTTACCGGGTTTTTTTTTATCTAAAATAAAACTAAAGATTTAGTTGTAAAATAGGAATTTAGTTCTTATCTTAGATTAACCAATTATACTTTCTGATACCCCAAAGTTTAACATCATGGAAATAAAAGAACTAACCCGCGCAGAAGAGCAGATTATGCAGGTACTGTGGCAACTAAAAAAAGGCTTCGTAAAAGAAGTGATCGATGCTTTGCCGGAGCCAAAACCGGCGTATAATACCGTTTCCACGTTTATCCGCATATTGGAAACCAAGGGCTTTGTTGACCATACCGCTTTCGGCAAAAGTCATGAGTATTTCCCGGTGATCAGCAAGGACGAATATCAAAGCTTTGCTACCGAGAAGCTGCTGAGCGGATATTTTGATAATTCGGTAAAGAGGATGTTCTCCTTCTTTGTGAAAAAGGAAAAGATCGACCTGAAAGAAGCGGATGAGATCATGAAACTGATTGAAAAACTTAAAGACAAGTAATTATGACGTGGTGGCAATATTTATTACTGGTAAATATTTACCTGGTGTTGTTTTACGGCTTTTACGCCCTGCTGCTGCGCAGCGAAACGTTTTTTAAGTTGAACCGGATCTACCTGGTGGCGTCTGCATTGCTGTCGTTCCTTATCCCGGTGATCCATGCTGATTGGGTGCAGAACCTGTTCATCACCCAAAAAGTGGAAGACACTCTAATGGTTTACAGCGCACCCATTATGGTTTATCACTTTAAACCAATAGAAGAGAATCACATTACGATAGGCCAGCTGATCGTGTTTATTTATACTGCGGGGGCTATTATATTAACCGCGCGGTTTATCTGGCAATTGATATCGCTCAAAAAGATCATCAATCGACCTGAAACCACGGGAGCTTTTTCATTTTTTAACAGCATTAGGCTTAACGAGGAAGCTGCGGGTAATGAGATCATTACTGCCCACGAGAAGGTGCATGCCCGCCAATTACACTCGGCAGATATACTTCTGATTGAGGCGATATCCATTATCAATTGGTTTAACCCGGTGATGTATTTGTATCGCTTAGCCATCAAACATATTCATGAATTTATAGCAGACAGCCAGGCAGTGGAAGACGGCACAACCAAAGCGGAATATGCTTTGCTATTGCTGAGCCAAACCCTCTCAGCACCGGCACACCAGCTGGTGAATCCATTTTTTAATCATAGTTTACTAAAACGACGTATCATCATGCTTCAAAAAAATCGCTCGCAGCGCATGGCGCTTTTAAAGTACGGGCTATCTGCACCATTGTTTATTTTGATGCTGATCCTCTCATCGGCCACCATAGGCAAAAGTCGCACGGTAAAGTTGCTGAATAAAAAAGCGGAGGTTGTTTTTTTAACCCCGGCACAGGCATTAGACTCATCGGCTACCGATACATCTAAGACCAAAGAAATTGTGATCGTAATGCCGCCGCCGAAGAAAAATAGCAATACGCCCGAAATTACCATTACTCCAGCGGATACAACGCCTGTTAAGAATGGGCCGATATTTACTGCGGTTGAAAAAAGCCCCCAGTTTGTTGGTGGTATAACAGCGTTCTATCGTTTCCTGACAAGTAACATCCGATACCCTGAAGCTATGCGTAAAAATAATATCCAGGGCAAAGTTTTTCTGACTTTTGTGATTGAAAGGGACGGTTCTTTATCAGATATCAAGTCGTTGCGGGATGTAGGTTACGGGTCGGCAGAAGAAGCGATACGCGTGCTAAGTATATCGCCTAAATGGGAGCCGGGTGTACAAAACGGCAGAACTGTAAGGGTGCAATATACTGTCCCGATCAGTTTTGCTTTAGATAAAGGCAATCCTGTAAAAGACACGGCAAACAAAAGCGGTGCGGTTATCAACAATGGTAAACTTTATATCCAGACAATTGACACTATTTCGTTGAAGGCTAAAGGCACCCCCAACCTACTTTATATTCTTGATGGGAAGGAAATTGCCAGCATGGAAAGTATCAATCCTAATGATATCGAGAGCATCAGTGTGTTAAAAAATGATAAAAATGATAAAGCGCTCCTGGTTGCGGCTTACGGACAAAAGGCAGCAAATGGTGTGGTTTTAATAAAAACAAAAGCCGCAGCTAAAAAACAGCCTGCTAAAAATTAATTAAAGCAGTTGTTTTAATTCAGCGGGTGTTACATTTAGCTGGTCGACCTTTGGCAGGCGGCGGGTAAGCTCGCGCCAGTTGGGGTCTTTAGCATATATCTTTTTCAGCATGGCGGCGGCTTGAGCAATGCCCTTGTTATTGGCGAGGGTGATGGCGTGCCAGTACTGCATCTCGAGGTTGGATGGGAACATTTTTTCAGCAGCTGTATATTCGGCCATGGCTTTTGGCATGTTTCCTTTTTCAACCTGCAAGTCGCCATTGTTCATATGCTGATAGGCACGCTGGAGAGCCAATAGCCTTGATAGCTCGGGGATAGGGTTTGCACTGTCATCAACCCGCAGGTCGATGATCTTATCATCCCAGGAGTCTTTAACAGGCTTGCCCGAAACCACAATGAGTGCGGCCGATTGCTTACCGCGGATATCGCCACCGGCACCCTGCGCGGCTTTTAAACAGGCCACCACGCGCTCTGCCAGCGGCAGGTTGGTATTTTTGAGAAAGGCGGCCTGCATCGCTTTGCAAACCAGGTCGGTAAGCATCATATTGGATTGCACCGAATAATTTGCTCCGTGGATATCCCGCGCATAGTCGATGCATTTTTTGCCGGTGTATACGGCACTCTCGCCCTTGGTATTAAGAAAAGCCACCTGGCGCACTTCTTTACCGGGATCTTTCGCCAGCAATTCGTTCAGCGCGTTTTGGGGCGAATCGCCTTTTTCCATTAGCTCCAACCCAAGCGGGCCATAAGCCTTGCGGATAAATGATTGCGTGGCCACCACGCCTACGCCGGATTTTCCCCAGATCACCGAAGAACCTACGCTAAACCAATGGCTCTGAACGGCAGCGGCCATTTCGCCGGTTACCGGGTCGCGGGCTACGATGGAAAAGGTATGGGCCAAAGGTTCCGATGTTTTATAAACCTGCTGGGCGAAGCAATGAGTGGTAAGCAAGAGGGCGATGAGGGAGAGCGGTTTTTTCATATCAGTTATTTATTGACCTACAAAAGTAAAATACCTGGATAGCAGGTTTTTAAAATTATGTTTTTTTATCTTTATATCATAAACCCCAAAATCACATGAACTGGAAACTTATTTTCCAACTGTCCGTTTTCGGACTGATCATGGCTTTTACTACCGTGTGGCTTATTCCTGAAAATATCGAACCTGCTTTCTGGATCGCTATTTTCCTGTTTTGTGCCTACATTTTAGCAAGGGCCCGCACCGGTAAATATTTTTTACATGGCTTTTTGGTAAGTCTGGTTAACTGTGTGTGGATCACTGCGGTGCATATTATCTTTTATACCAGCTATATCGCCAATCATCCCAATGTAGCTAAAATGGCCGAAGAGTATCCTATTTTTCCAACTCATCCGCGGTTGGCGATGTTATGCACAGGGCCTGTTGCAGGTATCAGCTTTGGGATCGTGCTGGGATTGTTTGCTTTTATCGCTTCGAAGATTGTGAACAGGAAAGTAGCGGTGCGGTAAAGTGCAACTTTGTGTGTCTTTGTGTATACCTCTGTGCACTCTGTGGTTTTTAACCACAAAGGTCACTAAGAAATTCACAGAGAACACTAAGAGGATGATTATTTTCTAATCAACTTTCCTATTCAATCGTGGTTGTGAAGCTCTTTTTATTTTTTCACATTGTAAACATTGAGAAAAACCTTAATTTAGCGCCATCAATACATTGACGATGAAACCCTTTATATCAACTTCATTTTTCGGATTTATTAATTACCTGATCGCGATCACCTTGATGGCTTCACCATGGCTGTTTGGTTTTGACCGTGGTGCAGCATTTTTCCTGCCCCTGGTATTCGGCTGGCTGCAACTGATCATGGCGATTTTCAGTAAAAATAAGTATGGGTTCATGAATGTGTTCCCGGTACCTATGCATTGCTTTTTGGATGTAGTTGGAGGATTTATCCTGATGACTTCACCATTCATCTATGGATACTATGCTACCACGGTATTTTTACCACAATTGTTGATTGGCGCATTGGTTGTGTTCCTGGGCATCTTTACCAAAAGGTCTCCTCTTACAGACGAGCCAACTCACGTATTTCGTGATGGCCTGGGAAATATCGGCGACCTTGATGAGCCAATGGCTAATTAAGGAACGGTATAAAAATAATGACTTTATAGCCAAAGGGAGCACCTACGGAGCTTAAAACATTTAGATTATGTATCTATAAACAGGGGGCTCTAACGAGCCTTTAATTTTATAACTCCGGAGGAGTTTCCTGTTTATAGAAAATATTGGTAATCCCAGGCTCCATCGGAGCCTCCTTCAATCTTAAAAGCGGCTTCTTCGGATATTAACGGTGCATTTTAGGATTAAAAGCAATTAAATGCCTTACATTTTTATGGACTGCGGAACTGGGATCGAACCCGTATTCTTCTTTGTTTAAGGGCAGCATTAATTTTTCCTTCACCATTTTCAGGAACTCAAATAAAGCTTCTTGCGCGGGATGAGCCGAGATAGTTGGATAATAATCCTTCTCGATCTTTGTTTTTTCCTGGTCGGTAACCAGGCTAAACTGCCATCCTTCGTCATTTTTGAAGCCAAATTCGCTTGCACAATTCTTAAGGTCGTACACATATTCACGTGCTTCGGCTTCTACTGTTTTACTGATCATGATCTCTTACTTTTTCTTGGGTGTGATGTCTAATTTAGAAACCGAAGATTTACCGCTCTGGTAATCTGACGGCGCTTTTTTGCCAAGCGGGTTAGCCGGTTTCTTTTTGTCTTTGATCATTTGTCTGTCCTTGCTCATGGTAGTATGTTTTAATATTTGTTTTTAATTACGTGGATTACGG
>Ga0105237_10000759_pt1 | contig 44278 bp, 30 predicted proteins | sample KBSC24metaG_FD_81520 | JGI IMG/M metagenome (GOLD analysis project Ga0105237, IMG submission 81520) | Corn rhizosphere microbial communities from Kellogg Biological Station, Michigan, USA - KBS C2-4 metaG | ecosystem: Host-associated > Plants > Roots > Rhizosphere > Soil | place: Michigan, USA...
TAATGTAATAGATTAGGTTTAATTCTTTCATACTCTTTACTTCCCGGAAGATAGTCCAGCGGCTGATTAACCAGGAAAGAAAGCAATCGCCTGCCACACTCAAAATCACCGCCCTGGTTATCTCTCATATCAAGAATTACCCGGTTTGTTTTATAGTTGTGCAGTACCATAAACAATGAATCAAATACGGGTATGTATTCCTGGTTATAAACAGTTTTCAGTAGCTCAGAATCAAGGCTTCTTATGGTTAGTATGGCAGAATGTGCAATTGTATCAAACGCTAATGTGATTCCTTGTCCTTCCTTCGGTTTTTTATCTTGATACCGCTCTTTTTGTAACAGGTTAATACTGTCACGTGGAAGGGCTCTGATAACAGACGTTGTAAAAGAAGCGTCGCGATTTTTATAGCTAATGTAGAAACTGTCCGGGTGGCCAAAATGAAAGCCATAATATTCTTTAAAATAGTTGGAAAGAATCCATTGCGGATAGGCCTCACTATAACCATCACGAATCTGGCGCTTTACAAGATTGCTCACAATGCCAGAAGCTGGAATGTTGTTAATGCTGATGATTTCAATGCCGCTTTTAATAAGTGTATCAGAAGAGCAATTCATACGCACAAATAAGCGGTTATTAACTACGATAAAATAAAAAGGCAAAAATTTGCAGGATGCCCTGAAATAAGCGGAGGCCTCTTGTGGCGGAAGCATCATGGTGTGGCCATCTTTTATTTTATCATTCAACAATGTCACCAGGTTATAAAAATTAAATAGCGTTCGCGGGCCTGTTGTGCTTTGATTGAGGCTATCAAAAAAAGCGTTCATCTTATTTCTACTTGTATACAGGTAAAGATTCGGATGTGTTTTTTGCAGCATATTTCTCAAGAACCGAAAATCTGCACGAAGGGCTTCCGCCGGGTAAAGTTTAGTGGTGTCAAATTGGTTAACCTGGCAAAAAGCTGTACCTGCTGTCAGGCCAATTATTAATAAAGTGAACAAGGTGAATTTCATAAGATGCCTAAATTAATTATTAATACGTTTCTTATTACCTTACCGGTAAATGCATTTTTTCCGTCACCAATTAATAAACGAAGAGATGGCATTCGCGAATTAAGCCCATTTACGCTTTAAACCGTTGAAATCATAATTATAGGCAAGAGTCGATACTTCCCTGTTTCACCTTTTGCAACGTGGCAGTTTGACATAAAAATAACGGCATTCATGTCTATTATACTGTTTGGTATTTTTTTTGAACTTTACTTATTGCATTTAAAAAAGAAAATTATATGAGTATTGAAAAAGCTATTCTGGCAGGTGGTTGTTTTTGGGGAGTAGAAGAACTTATTCGCAAGCTTCCCGGCGTAACTTCTACGGTTGTGGGATATACAGGCGGTAATGTAAAAAATGCAACCTATAGAAATCATGGAACGCATGCAGAAGCCATCGCGGTTACATTTGATTCAACAAAACTTCCTTATCGTGAGCTTTTAGAATTTTTTTTCCAGATTCACGATCCTACAACCCGTAACAGGCAAGGAAATGATAGGGGAACCTCTTATCGCTCAGCTATTTTTTACCTGGACGAAACACAAAAAGAAACAGCAAATAAATTAATAGCAGAAATGACCGCTTCAGGCAAATGGCCAGGTTCGATTGTAACTGAAGTGGTCCCCGCATCTGACTTTTGGGATGCTGAAGAAGAACACCAGGATTACCTGCAAAAACATCCTTATGGGTACACCTGCCACTATGTAAGACCAGAATGGACGTTGGCCTGATATACCATGACATCAAAGAATGATGTGGCTGAATTTTTGTACTTGACATTAGTACTGATAAGTTAGCCACAAATTCCCGAGATATTAAATTTATAGCATGAAAAAGAAGACTGTCGTATTAGGTGCATCGGACAACCCTGCACGTTACAGTTACCTGGCCGTCAACCGGCTTGCGGAACATGGTCATCCGGTAATAGCAATAGGCAAACGAAAAGGTGTGGCTAGTGGTATAGAAATAATGACAGAACATCCCCCAATGCAGGACATTGATACGGTTACGATTTACCTTAATGCTAAAAATCAGCGTGAATATTACGATTATATTTTATCCCTCCATCCCAAAAGAATTATTTTCAACCCCGGTGCAGAAAATGAAGAGCTTGAAAAATTGGCCACGCAAAATGGAATTAGACCGATGGAAGCCTGCACACTTGTTTTGCTCAGCACGGGTCAGTATTAGTTTCCCAAATAAGCAATTATTTCTCTCAAAGATGGAAAAATAAAGAAGTATTTGAATTTAAAATGTTGATTATCAAGCTTCGAAAAGATTTATAGACACTTGGCACAGATTTGGAGATTAAGTAGGCGATTTTGATTCCTATTGTTCTATATAAATTTTTTAATCTCTGAGCCCTTGCTTTAACCACCAATGAATAGGGCCCTGTAATGGGGCCTTTAATTTTTGCTACATGTTTTTACAATTTAATCTGTATGACATTTTATTTTAATTTATACTTAAGCATGTCCCAAAATATTCACCGTAACATTACAGTCCTAATCAAAAACTAAAAACTCAAAATCCTTACCATTATGCATAGAATACTTTTAATTGATGACGACCAGGATTTGTTACTTGGCGTATCACGGTTACTTAAGAAAAATAATTTCCAGGTTAGTACATTACCTGGCGGACAGAATATTCACGAAGAAATAAAATCCTTTAATCCTGACTTGATAATACTGGATATTTTACTTGCAGAAGAAGATGGTCGTGATATTTGTATACAGTTGAAAGAAAATCCCGCCACAAAGGGTATTAAGATAATACTTTATTCAGCTTTTTCTGACACTAAGGACAGCTATGAAATTTATGGTGCAGATGGCTTTATTTTAAAACCTTTCGGTGGCAGCCATCTTATTGAAGCCATTAACTTTCACCTGAATTCGGTGACTGCCAATTCCTGATTAGTTTGCTAATAATAACAATGCGGAATAAATTGCTCTAGATACAATTTATTTCGCATTGTGCTTTTAAGACTTGTATTCTGTTCAATAAGTATCTAACTGATGATTTAGTTGCAAGGAAATTTTTACTTCCAGTATATCTTATTTTCCAGGGATATAATTCTTGTGCCTTGTTTATTATTATCATCTGCATAACCCATATATAAAAGTCCTATTACCAGGTCTTCTTCTCTTAACCCAAAATAATTTTTTAAAGCAGGATGATGTGCTAAGCCGCCGGTGCTCCATAATACAGCTAACCCAAGCGTTTCCGCTGCCAGCAAAATATTTTGTACTGCGGCAGAAACGGCTGAGATTTCCTCCAGTACAGGGATTTTTGGATTATTGCCACGCTGCATAACAACTGCAATAATATGTGACACCTTATCTCCATTATGCGCTAACTTTTCAAAAGTTGACGTACTAAATTTATCGGCTGGCGTAATGCTCTTGTATAACTCCGCATGCTCATTACAAAACTGTTGTACTTTTTCTTCGCTGTAAACAATAAATCTCCATGGTTCAGTATGCCCATGTGTAGGTGCCCAATCTGCTAATTCAAGCAACTGCTCTATAATGTTTTTATCTATTTTTTTGCCATTCATAAGCGCAGGTTTTACACTGCGCCTGTTGAGAATGATTTCTCTTAAAGTTTCAAAACTATTCATTTAGCGAAAGTAGAATCTTACAAAATGTAATACAGAAGCGTAGGTTTAAATTATCCTTTTTCGAAAATTCAAGACCTTAAATTTCATTTAACCTTGTTACGATTTCATCATAATTAATATTTAAACACTTATTTTTAGGTTGTCGATTTTTAACCCTGTAATCCAAAATTCTTAGCTATGGAACGTACCCTCATTTTGCTTCTGATTGCTCTGTTAGTATTAATTGTTATTTCCCTTATTCGAAGGATTTTTTCTAATTACAAAAAAAATAAACATCTCAATGATCAGCTTAGCCAAAAAGGTCTTAATGAAGACCGCAGGCTTAAGATTGGCAAATACATTGGCGGGCATCCTAAAATGCACAAGGCGGTAAATTTTACCGAAATAATATCAGACAGTACACAACTTTATATTTATGGTACCAACTGGAATGGCGGTGTAATAAAAGAAATGGCAGCAATACAAAAGAATAAAATTGTAGATGTATCAAGTATAGGCACTACAATTTCAATTACCTGTAGTGAAGAGACTTTTACATACAATTTGTTATTTGATTATAACCGCATAGATGGACTAAATGGTGCAAACAGGGCGCGGGCCAGGCTGCTTCAGTTTGTTTGGCCTGAAACATATAAACGTATGAATAGCTGATCATCGTTAAAAGCCATGCTCATTTAACTAACGTCTTTGGCTTTACTTCGGTTGTATCAGAAACCAGTGTAGGTACAGCGTAACCACCCGAATCAAGCTGTACATTTTTAAATGTTTCCCGGAGCCTGGGCCAGTCTGCTTTATTAATGTTAGTTTGATAAAGATAAATTTTCTTAAGCGCTTTAAGTGATTGCAACTGCATAACACCTGCAGTGGTTACTCCTGTGGCTACAAGGTTAATATATTTAAGATTGGACATTTTGCTTAATGATGGAAGGCCTTTATCTGTAATTGCTGTGTGGGAAATATTTAGCCTTACAAGGCGGTCACATTTATCAAGTATGGCCAATGCAGCATCTGTGACGGATGTTTTCTGCAACTTTAATGAAAACAACTGTTTTTGCAGTGGAAGTAATAATTGTGCGTCTTTGTCTGTAACAGTAGAATCTCCCAGAAAGTTTATATCAAGATAATTACTGTTTTGTGCAATGGGCATTACAATAGCTCCTCTTTGTTTTAAAGCAGCAATGGCTTTATCATCAGCTTTTTCAACGGGTTGGGCAGGTACATCTTTATCAGAAACAGTGCCTTCGCCTTCTTCTTCACCTGCATTTTGAAAAGATAATAAAACCGGCTTTATTTTATCAGTTTGTGCAAGCTGGTTTACTTTTTTATCAAAAGAGGCGCCTGATGCAATCCACCATTTTAATACTTCAATTTCTTTTTCTGTAAGCTGCGGCTTTTCTTTAGGCGACATGTGATGTTCATCATCCACTGGTAATAATAATCTCTTAATAATTTCACTTTCTCCAGCCTTGCCTGGTTTTATTACAACACAATCTTTTCCGCCTTTCATTAATAATTCCGGCTTATCCATGCGGAGCTTTCCTTTCTGCTTGGTTGCTCCATGACAACCATAACATTTTTCATGCAAAACGGGTTCAACAATATCTGCATATGCAAAAGCCTGCTGCACATTTGGTACAGGCTTACGTTTGAATTTTGTGCCCTGAGAATTTTCAAATAACGCGGAGGTAAGATAATCTGAGCCATGCGTTAACGAGCCGCCTAAATGGCCCGTGATAAAGATTAATACGAGTAGGCCAACACTCATTATTTTGTAATCAAGTCCAAATTGCCTGTTAACACGCTTTACATACATCAAGGCAGAAACAATGGCAACACCTATCCCCATCCACATGTGCCAGCTAACAGTGGTGTCATCGTATTCTCCGCTCATTGACAAAAGGTAACCGGTGATACATGATGCAAAAGCACTTATCATTCCAATCAACAATACAATATTTACCGCTGCGTTGAGCGAAGCATATTTTTCTTTGGCGGATAAATACTGGAGCAATAAAGCAATTAACAAAATACCAATAGGTAAATGGACAATCAGCGGATGAAAGCGGCCAAGAAATTCAGTGATATTAAGTAGCACTATTAGTCTGAATATTTTTTGAAAATGGATTTTTGAAACAGTTTAATTTATGCATATCTCTTTCTCCAAAGATGCATCATATGTACATTAATTGCCCATTGGTCAGCAAGTGGCTGTCTTGTGTAAGGTAATGTTGGCATATAATCCGGTGGTCCAAATTCTGTAAGCACCGTTAACACATCGCCCTTTTGTTTTTTCAGTTCCACAACTTTATCCCACCACTCAAAATGTGCTTTTACTGCAGCTTCCCATTCAGGTGCCCGGGGATCATTTACCTGCGGGCCTTCCGGGTGACCAATACGTGCATGAATATGATCAACACGTTGAAGAGTCATATCAATCGTTGATTGCTGATCATGAAGCAATGATTCACTCACATTACACCAATGAGATACATCGAATGTTACCCGCAGGTCCGGAATTTTTTCCATGAATTGCCTGGCTACCGGAGCTGCAAATAACATACGGGAGCGATGTGTTTCATGACAGATTTTGATACCTGTTTGCCTGGCAAGGTCAATGGTAAAATCAACCAGTTGACGATTCTCATCAAAAGAAAAATAATCCCTTCCTGAATGGCAATTAATATACAATGGCCGTTGAACAGATTTTGTTGCGGCTGTAATCATTTTTTTGAATGAAGCAAAATGCTCATTAAAATTGCTTTCATGCCCGGCAGTAAGAAAGCCCACTTCCAAGCCATATTTTTTCAGCGCAGCAAATAATTCATCCTGATCCTTCTGTTCAAATGGCCACCATATTTCAATACCGTCGTAACCTTCTTTTTTCACTTTGGCGCAATATTCATCCATCGTTCCCGGGAAACCCCAGTTAGTGGCAAGAATCTTTAACTGAAAATTTGTATTCATGTTTTGTACAGGTTGTGATGCCGCGAAGTTATTTAAAGATGCCAGCATTATTGCTGTTGTTGCAGCGCTTGATTTTTGTAAAAAGTTTCTTCTGCTTATTTGCATTATGTTATTTGTAACGATAAGTTTTAGTTTATGATGATGTTATTGCAACGGAGCATTCTTGTTTAGCATTGCAAACATTCTTTTATTTGACGGAGAAGATTTAGGCTATGATATCCCTAATCACTTTACCTTTTGTATCTGTAAGCCTGAAAGGCCTGCCCTGGAATGGATACGTAAAAGTTTCATGATTAAAGCCAAGCTGGTTTAATATGGTTGCCTGTATATCATAGGGCTCTGTTTTACCACTTACTGCAGAATAGCCAATTTCATCTGTTTCGCCATAGCTGAATCCCTTTTTAATGCCTCCGCCTGCCATCCATATTGTAAACGCTTCTGTGTGATGATCCCTGCCTTTGAAAGGGTTTTGCTTGCCTTCGCGGTTTTCCATCATTGGCGTTCTGCCAAATTCACCTCCCCAGACAACCAGTGTTTCATCAAGCAGGCCACGTTGTTTTAAGTCGAGTACTAATGCGGTCATTGCTTTGTCTACGTGGCGGCATTTATTTATGAGTCCAACATCTACTGCAGTACCTGCATCTGTTCCGTGGCTATCCCATCCCCAATCGAATAGCTGCACAAAACGGACGCCTTTTTCTACAAGCTTTCTCGCAAGCAATACATTATTTGCAAAGCTTGCTTTACCGGGCTCTGTGCCGTACATGTCGTGAATATATTGAGGTTCGTTGTTGATGTTCATTACTTCCGGCACAGATATCTGCATTTTATACGCCATTTCATATTGAGAGATGCGCGATAAAATTTCCGGGTCATTATATTCCTGGTAAGATTGCTGGTTTACTTCATTGATTGCATCAATAGAAGCTTTACGCAAATCCCTGTCCATGCCATCAGGATCTTTGATAAACAATACAGGATCGCCCTCACTTCTGCATTGAACACCCTGGTAAACGCTGGGCAAAAAGCCGCTGCCCCAAACACTTTTACCGGCATCAGGAAACCTTCCGCCGCTGGTAAGCACTACAAAGCCTGGAAGGTTTTGATTCTCTGTCCCTAATCCATAAGTAACCCAGCTACCAATGCTTGGACGTCCTAATCTTGGTGTGCCGGTATGCATGAGTAATTGTGCAGGCGCATGATTAAACTGGTCTGTAGTTACCGCTTTTAATAAACTCACCTCATCTGCAATGGTTGCAAAGTGAGGCAGGTTTTCACTTATCCACAAGCGGCTTTCACCATGCTGTGCAAACTTCGCCTGGGGGCCAAGCATTTTAGGAACACCACGTATAAAAGCGAAGCGTTTGCCTGCCAGCAAAGATGGCGGACATTCCTGGCCATCCATCTTCATTAGTTCTGGCTTATAATCAAACAACTCAAGTTGTGATGGTGCGCCTGCCATGTGCAGGTAAATAACACTTTTAGCCTTACCTGGAAATTGCGGTAACTTAGGCAACAGTGGGTGGGCCGGATCAAATACCACCTGCGATGTAGCAGAACTATTGCTTTTGCAACCAAACAAAGCGCCTAATGCAAGCCCACCAAGCCCCATGGCACTTTCTTTTAAGAAATGCCTTCTTGTATGCATATGCGTAACTGCATGTTCCGCTTCTTTTAAAAGCCGTTGATTATGCAATTCCTTTTGTGTCATATCACTAACTTTTCGTTATTACTTCATCGAGATTAAGCATGGCATTCGCTACAACAATTAATGCCGATGTTTCAGGAGATAAATGTTCATTCATACCCCCGTTTATCTCACAGGTTTCCCGCGGATTATTTTTAAACTTCAGCAATGCCTCATTATATAGCTTAACCAATGCCTGCAATTTATTTGGTGCAATATTTTTATAGAGCATCAACTCATAACCTTTGGCTATTTGCTGCTGCACATTATTACCTGCTTCTTTTTGCATACGGTAAGCAAACCTGCGTGACATATCTGTGTATGCAGAATCATTCAATGTAACCAATGCCTGTAAGGGTGTATTGGTACGTACCCTGCGTGCTGTGCATACTTCCCTCGAAGCTGCATCAAAAGTGAGCATGGATGGATAAGCCGCCGTACGTTTCCAGTATGTATAAACAGCACGCCTGTACTGTGAGCCGTCTTTGTTCATGTTCCATTGCGCGCCATTGTAAGGCGACAGCCATATTCCTTTTGGCTGAAATGGATAAACACTCTCGCCATACATCTTTTCATTGAGTGTATTGCTAAAACATAATGACTGGTCGCGTACCTGTTCTGCACTTAGTCTTACACGAGGGCCTCTTGCATAAAACTTGTTGAATAAATCTTTCTGTTTTAGTTCTTCGGTAAGCTTTGAATCCTGGCGATAAGTGGCACTCATTACAATTGTTTTGAGTAGTTTTTTGATACTCCACTTATCCTCATTCATAAACTGGTAAGAAAGATAATCCAGCAACTCACGATGTGTGGGCGTTATACCTTGCGTGCCTAAGTCTTCAAGCGTTTCTGCAATGCCTGTTCCGAACAATTGTTCCCACAAGCGGTTTACCATTGTTCTTGCCACAAGAGGATTTTGTTTGTTGGTGAGCCACATGGCTAATCCCAATCTGTTCTTAGGCGCATTCTTTGGCATTGCACTGTTTAATGATTGTGGCACTTCTGGTGTTACAAGTTTTCCTTTTACCAGCCAGTTGCCTCTTTCGAACACATAAGAGGCGCGATGCATGTCACCCGGGTTATCCATCATAACAGGAGTAGCTTCTACATTTATGGTGAGCAGTTTCCAGAAAAGCTTTTTATACGCATTGTAATCTTTTGCCGTCTTGCCGGGGAATTCTTCTGTAAAATAAAACCAGTCGAATTGTAAGCCTGTTTGTTCAGGTTTTAAAGATGGGTTTTCATATGTGATATAGATGTCGTGCACGCCTTGCTGCACAGGCAATGCAAGAGAAGTAATCTGCCAGCCTTTGGTTGCTTTTGCAGGAACGGTTACAACTACAGGGCCTGCGGCACTATCTAAATGTATTTGCCATTTGCCATTATTATCCCAGGCTATATAGCGATAGATTAGTTCATTGTGGTTTTGTAAATCCACTTGTTTAAGCCTTGCTGATCCATGATTACGATAAGCCAGCCATTTGGTATCATTCAGTTCACTATTGATAAATTTATCTGCTGTTAAAGAATTGATGGAAGGTTCCCAGGTTCTCACAAAGCGGTTAATGTTTGCTGCCTGCTGTTGAGACGCGTGTTGTTTCAGCCATGCCGTTAACTCGTCCAGTTGTTGTTTCGAAGAATCTTCAAAATTTCTCAGTAAAGGATAATCTCCTTCTGAATCCTCATCTCTCGTGTCATTAAAATAAGCCATGAATTTATAGTACTCATCGTGCCTGAAAGGATCGTAAGGATGACTGTGGCATTGAACGCAGGCAAACGTGGTTCCCATCAATGCTTCCCATGTGGTGTTAACGCGATCGATAACGGCTGCAGTTCTAAACTCTTCATTGTCGGTGCCGCCTTCATCATTGGTCATTGTGTTACGATGAAATGCCGTTGCGATATATTGCGCATCTGTAGGGTTTGGTAACAAATCACCCGCGATTTGTTCAATCAGAAACTGGTCATATGGTTTGTCTTCATTAAAGGCTTTAATGAGCCAATCCCTATAGCGCCAGATATTACGCTCGCCGTCACGCTCATAACCTTTCGTGTCTGCGTATCGTGCAAGATCGAGCCACATCGCAGTCCATCTCTCGCCAAAGTGAGGTGATGCCAGCAGTGAATCAACCAATATTTCATAAGCCCTTGCATCATTACTGTGCAGGTATTGTTGTGCAATAGTTGAAGAAGGCTGCATGCCGATTAAGTCAAGGCTTACACGTCTTAACAAAGTTGCCTTATCGGCCTCTGCAGAAGGCTTTAGCTTTTCATCTTCCAGCTTTGCATAAATAAATTTATCAACGTCGTTTTTTACAAAGGCATTGCTTATATCCGGCACTGTCACAGGCTTTAAAGGCACATACGCCCAGTGTTCGCCCCATTGAGCTCCCTGTTTAATCCATTTGGTAAGAATATTAATTTCTTCTTTGCTTAAAGGTTCATGCTTGTACGGCATTCGCTCTTCAGGATCTTTAAGCGTAAGTCTTCGAATCATATCACTTGCACCAGGATCACCCGGAATGATAGCTGGTTTGCCCGCTTCTGTTTTAGCAAGCGCGTCTTCCCTGAACAATAAACTAAAACCACCTTTGGCTTTTACACCACCATGACAGGTAATACATTTTTTGTTGAGGATAGGTTTTACCTGCGTACTGAAATCAATTTGTTGCTCATGAGTAGCAAACACAAAAATGCTTAATGCTGCAAGTAATACAACACTTAACCATACAATTTTATTATGAAATATAGAACGCATGATACAATCGTTAAATAGCCGGTGCAGTTTGTTGCAATATGAAAATAAATACTACAGCGTTACCATTATTCTTTCAGTGATAATGTCCATTTATTTCATTACATAGTCCATTAAATGCGGAGAATGTACTAACAGGTGCATCTAAAAATAACAAAAAAGGCTGATTGTAGCAGACCCATTATCTTTCTTTTTTGTCCATTATTTCGAAACTCCTGGTAACACTTTCACCACTTTCATCAATAACAGTTAATAAATGTTTACCAGGCACTGGATTTACAGCCAATTGATGAAATTGTATGGTTTCGCCAATGTATTCATCATCAAGGTGCCAGAAGAGTTTGCTATTAGTATTGCGGTGTGTGGCTGTAAAAACCGTTTTGCCTTTCTCGCCGGAGAGCTCTACCGGTACATAAATTCTTGCGCCTTCTTCGGGATAAATAATATCCAGCGGCTTTACAGTTTCATTAATGCAACCGGGCTTAAAAGGTGGCAATGTTTTATACTCAGCATGTTTTTGTTTGTAATAGTATTCGATGGCTGGCGGCAAAATAAACCAGGGTTGATGAATCATTGCAGCAGGCGATTCACAATTTTCTGTAACACGATAAGTAGCTGTTTTGTCTAAGTGAATAATGCGGTGATAAGGACAGATAGTAGCATTTTTTGCATTTTCTGAAACAAGCATGTTATCAATATCAGGACAATCAGGGCCAGCTTTAAAGCCAGATTGCCTGCACACAGGTACAGAAATGAAACCGGTAGTTGGTTCATCAAACCATTTGGATGCAGGCAACAACCTGAAAATTTCAAACATGATTGGCGCAGCCGTATTGATGCCAGTTAAATTGGGCCGGCCTTCGCCTGTTGTATTGCCTACCCAAACCACGATGCAATATTTTTTGGTGAAACCTACGGCCCAGCCATCACGAAAGCCAAAGCTGGTGCCGGTTTTCCAGGCAATGCGCTGTGCGGAAGAAAACAATCCCCACAAACCTTCTTCACCGGGACGCATCACTTCATTCATCGCAGTGAAGGTGTAGTAGAGGGAGGGATAGTCAAAAAGAGGTGAGTAGTGAGTAGTAAGTGGTGAGTGGGAAGAATCTTCCTTCACGCCTAACGTCTCACGTCTCACGTATTGGGGCATGTGCCAGTCAGCAGCATTCCATTTCCCCTTGTTCTTTTTCTCATGCATATACATTCTTGCCATGCTGCTGTAAACACCTGCCAATTCAAAAGGTGATACTTCACAACCGCCGAGTATCAAACTCATGCCATAAAAATCTGCTGACTTGTTTAACGTTGTTACGCCGCACTGCTTAAGCACTTCATAAAAACGCTGATACTTGTATTGCTGCAACATTTTTACGGCAGGTATGTTAAGGCTTCTTGCCAATGCACGATTTGCAGGAACAGCGCCATCATAACCCAAATCAAAGTTCTCTGGCATATAGCCATTGATTTGTGTAGGAATATCCGGCACCAGTTGTTTAGGCAGAAACTTCCCTTCACTTAACAAAGAAGCGTACAGCAAGGGTTTTAAGGTACTGCCCGGACTACGTTTGCTGGCAAGTACATCTACGTGGCTTTCCAAAGAAGAATCGTTGGGCTGATACACATTTCCTACATAAGCCAATACATTACCGCTTTCTACATCAAGCACCATTGCCGCTGCATTATTAATTTGATTGGCTTTAAGTTGTTCATGATGTTGTGCAATGATTTCATTTACCTGCCGCTGAATGCTGATGTCAATGGTTGTAGTTATGCCGGTGCTAACAAAATCATAGTCATCACTTTTGAAAGAAGCATAATCTTTTCTAAATCTTTCAAGCAAGTGCGGAGCCAACTGGGGCAAAGGTTTTGGCGCACCGGGCAATGGTTCCAGCTTGGAGAGTTCGCAAATACATTTGTCAATGGTTTTATTGGCAAGCAGTTTATCAAGCAGTTCATTCCTCTTGCGTAGCAACTCACTTACATTTTTACCCGGATGTACTAAAGAAGGTGCGTTAGGCAATACCGCAAGTGCGGCCATTTCCCCCCAGCTTAACTGTTGCGGATTGCGTCCATAATAGCGCCATGCTGCAGCGTCAAGTCCTACAACATTACTTCCAAATGGTGCGTTGGATGCATAGAGCGACAAAATAGATTTCTTTTTATAAGAACATTCCAGCCTGACAGCAAGTATTGCTTCGATCATTTTGTTCCAGATACTGCGGCTTTTGTTGCCACGGCTCATTCTTATTACCTGCATCGTTAGCGTACTGCCACCGCTTACTACCCCTTTATTGCGGATGTTTTGCCATATAGCCCTGCTTAAGGCCATCGGGTCAACACCGGGATGATAAAAGAAACGCTTGTCTTCAAAAGTGGTAATGCATTTGATAAATTTATCAGGAACATTTTTATCATATGGAAAGCGCCATTGTCCATCTTTGGCGATGGATGCGTTTAGAAGATTACCATCTTTATCTGTAATCACAAAACTGGTTGGCGTTTCAAATAACTGCCTGGGAAGTGATAGCCAGAAAGTAACAAGCAATACAAGTACAATGCTCCATTTAATCTTTCCTTTAAAAGAGAGATGCTTGAAGTAATGGATGATATGTGAGAATATTTTTTTCAACCAGGATTTGTATGATTTTAATGATTCAATTGATTGTCTAAATATGGCATTGATTTGTTATGATGCAACACCTTAAATAAATAGAGAAAGGTTTATAAGAGTGCGACATAATTGTGAGTAAGTATTACTTTTTATAATCACAAAGACATCAGGTAACAAAATGAGAAGAGTTTTTTATTTACGGGTTAGGAATAATTTATTGCAGCTTACATATTTTCTTCATCAAAAAAATGGTTAAATCCTTTTGCTCTCAGGCCTGTTTTTAATTGCACATCTCTTGTCCATAAGTCGCATTCCAGTGTAAGTGAGAGTGCAACAAAGGAGTATCTTTTTCATCAACATCTTTGCATAAAGAATAGGCTGTTAAATATTCCGCGTTTGAAATAATGCTTTCGTCAATAAAGTGCATGTAGTACAATAGCAATGAAAGGTATTCAAGCACGATATCTTCATCTGCAGATGTATGTTTTAAAATTCTTTCCTTATGCTTGAATATTTCAACAAAAAGAAACTTTGGAGCATAAAATCTGTAATGTGGATTGGACAGTTTCTCTCTTAAAGAAGTGCTTACGGAGCGTAGCCCTGCAAAAATGATATTGGTGTCAACTACAACTTTTTTCATTTGTTATCGCCAAGCAACCTGTCTTTATTTTTATTCCACCAATCTGTTTTTATTTCCTCGCCAAAACTTTCAATTTCTTCATTGAAGTTTGTTTTTTGCGCAAGATATTCCAGCCTTAGTTTTTCAACAAGGCTAATAACAAAGTCTTTGTCAAGCGCATTGGCATCAATGGTAATGAGCCATTTGTCTTTTCCAGATTCCACACTTATCGCTTCCATAATCTTTAGTTGTATTAGCAAATTACAAAAAAGAAACTGTCCTGAACCACGATTTTACTGATTGACCAGGATTTGTATGATTTTAATGATTCAATTGATTACCTAAATATGGCATCGATTTGTTATGGTGTAGCCTTCCTTAATAAAGATAAATCGCATTGGAAGTTTCACGCAAAAACACGAAGACGCAAAGAGTGTTATTGTTTCTTACTTGAACATTGAATGTTTTAGAACTTTCTCTTCTTCACCTAAACACGCCATTGATTTATTACGCTCTTAAACCTCGCTGAATAAAGAATAAACCGTACAAGTGTGCGACGCAACGGAAGCTTCATAGCAGCATCAATGAGGGGCTCATAAAAAAATAAATACAACATACTGCTTTAAGCCTTTTTGTTTAACTAATTTTAGCATCCTTCTTCAACATGGAAACCAAAAAACGCTCTTTACTCATTTTTGTTTTAGGCCTCTTAACTACTATTGGCCCGTTTTCTATTGATATGTATTTGCCGGGCTTTCCAGCCATTGCAAAAAGCCTGAATACTACGGTGGCGCATGTGTCGCTGTCATTGTCAAGTTTTTTTATTGGCATTTCTTTCGGTCAGTTTTTGTATGGTCCGCTGCTTGACCGCTACGGCCGCAAAAAGCCTTTGCATATTGGCCTGCTTATTTATTTGATTGCCTCTATTGGCTGTACGTTCGCTGCATCAGCCGACATGCTTATTGTTTTGCGACTGCTGCAGGCGCTTGGTGCATGCGTAGGCATGGTTGCTGCAAGGGCAATGGTTCGGGATATATTTCCTGTTAAAGACAACGCCAAAATATTTTCACTCCTTATGCTGGTGGTGGCCATCTCTCCTATCATTGCTCCAACGCTTGGCGGATATCTTACCGCCATTACAGGATGGCAATCTATCTTCATTGCACTGTCTGTTTTAGGTGCAGGTATATTGGTGCTTGCTTACACTGTACTACCCGAAAGTCGCCCGCCAGACCCAACGTTTTCTTTAAAGCCTGTTACTATTCTTCAAAAGTTTGCCACCGTTTTGAAAGAGCCGCAATTTTATACGTATGCCTTTACCGGCGCCACTGCTAGTGCGGGCATGTATGCTTATATCGCAGGTTCTCCATACGTGTTTATGGAGCTTTATAAAGTAAGCGAAAAACAATACGGATGGATATTCGCGCTCATTGCTATGGGCCTTATCGGCGCCAGCCAGTTAAACAGCGTATTGCTCCGCATTTATAAAAGCGAACAGGTAATACGCGTTGCTTTATTTTGTCAAAGTATTACCGGCATTCTTTTGTTTGCAGGCACTTATTTTCATTTGCTTGAGTTGTTCAGTACTATTTTTTTCGTGTTCATTTTTTTGTGTTGCCAGGGCTTTACATTTCCAAATTCTTCCGCATTGTCTTTAGCGCCATTTAGTAATCTTGCGGGCAGTGCATCAGCGTTACTTGGCGGCATTCAAATGAGTATTGGCGCATTTACTTCTGCCATGGTAAGCGTATTAAGTAACCATACCGCATTGCCTATGACTGGCGTTATGATGTGTTGTGCCATCGCCAGTTTTTCCATTCTTATGATTGGCCGCCGCATTATTAAATACCGTGCAAGCATTGCAGATGTAGAAGAACAAACCGTTGAAACCATAAGTACATCTTAATTAATCGTGAGACGTGAGACGGTAAACGTGAGATTCTCACTTTTCACGATTGACGTCTCACGATTTTTTTTGTACTTAGCTGTATTACTCCTATTAAGCATCCATTGCGTCGCACACTTGTACGGTTTGTTCTTTATTCGGCAAGGCGTAACAGCGTAACAAATCAGCTACACATCTTGATTAATCAGGTAAATCATTTTAATCAGTAAAATCCTGGTTCAGACAATTTACTGTTCCACCGTAACCCACTTTCCATTCGTTCCTCCACTAATCGTATGGTCATACATCGCCTCGCAATAAACGCCGGGCCAGTAATAACGGCCGGGATAAGCAGCATTTAACTGCACATAATAAGTGACTGTTTCGCCCTGCTTGATATCAAAATAATAGTACACACGGTCATCACGAATATCCATATAATCGCTTGGCGAAGACTGGAATGAACCTTCGCTGTTGTATAATCTTGTGTTTAATATTTCCCATCCGCCGGGGAAGATTTGCGATAAAGCCATTTCATTATACATGCCACGCAAACCGGGATTCTTAACAGTAACCTTTGCTACAAAATCAGTACCCTGTTTTATTTGTAAAGGATTGATGGCATTACCATTCATATCAAGATAAGCGGCGTTTACCTGTAACACCTGCGGATTATTACTTACTGTAATGCTGTCGCCTGTTAACGGCTTTCCTTCATTAATCACGCGAACATATAATACATTACTGCCCTTATTGGTTAGCTGCACATTGGCTTTATTGCCTTGCCATTTAATATTGGTTTGTGATACAACGCTGTTACTGTTAATATTCACTGCCTGCCCACCTGCATTAACCGATGCAATAATCTTTTGATTGTCTTTATTACTGCCGCTAAACTTAGCTATGGCAATTAATGCATAAGCTGTTGTTTGTGTACTATACCAATCTTCTTTGGCAAGCTGGTTGGCGACAGACTTTATTAAAACAGTTGCTTCTGCCTTACGTTTCATTATAATGAGTGTTTCAAGAACCATTGCCTGGTCACGCAAGTCACTACCAAAGCTAATACCCGAAGGCCTTGAAGGAAATGAAACAGGCAAACCACTGATGATTTTTAAAGCCACCTGCGATTGACCAATTAAATAGTACGCTGCTGCAAGCCTCCATTTGGCTTCCGGTGTGATGAACTTAAATTCTTTCAACCTGTTCATAGCGCCAAGCTCTGGTGCTTTGGCCAATGCAAGCAGGTATAAACGATAAGCTTGTGATAAATCAGTTCCATACCACGGAGCAGAGCTAACATTCCAGGCCAATGCCTGGTTACGCTCATATTGTTTCCATAACTGCAACATGGAAGAAGGAACATTATAACCCATGGCAGATGCTTCCAGTAAAAAATTACCCGCGTAATTGCTGCCCCATTCATCACTGCGGCCATAACCCGGCCAATAGCTAAAGCCACCATCACTCTGCTGAAAGTTCAACAGCTTCTGAATGCCTGCACGCACATTAATATCAATCATGGCTTTGCTCCTGTCATCTAAATCCATTAACTGATTCAATACAAGCTGAGGGAATACAGAAGAGGTAGTTTGTTCTATACAACCATGTGGGTAGGTGATAAGATAATTCAAACGCTTCTCTAAATTGATGGCAGGGATACTTGAAATTTCCAGCACAGCTTTACCGGAAGCCGCATCACCAATTAGTGCCACACTATTGTTCCATGACTGGCCTGGTTGTAATGTAGATTCGGTTACCTGTGTAACAATGGGGTTAGGATTGCGTACATCAATTTCAGTTTCATACTCAGCTTTTGTTTTACCGCTGGCAGCCACCAGTTTTATATTGCCTATGCCAGCTGCCATTTTTACTTTGGCATCCAGGTAAACAGTCTGCTCACCAGTACCATTAAACGCAAGAGAGGAACCGGCAGCATTAACAGGCTCAATCAATGCATTGCCCTGTATAGCCAGGCTTACATTTTTGATATTGTTCTCTGTCGCAAAAATGGTAACAGGTATTCTTAAGTCTTCACCCGGACCAAGCACTCTTGGCAAGGAGGCAAGCATCATCAAAGGCTTTTTAACCTTCACCGATTTTTCTGCCATGCCATATGCGTTATCACCGGCAGCAATTACCATCGCCCTTACACTACCCATGTAAGAAGGTAATGTGAAGCTGTGCGTTTTGCTGCCACCGCCTGTTCTGAATGGCCCCATAAATTGTACAACAGGCTTGAAGCGATTGGCTCTTCTTGTTTTGGAAGCAAGCTCTGCTTCTGCATCACCACCGATTGTAAGAATACGTTCCAGCTCACTACCCCATGCCCCGATAACTTCATCGTACATATCCCAGCTTTTGACACCCAATGCTTCTTTGGCATAAAATGCATCATGCGGGTTTGGTGTTTTAAACCTTGTTAAATCAAGCAGGCCTTCATCAACAATAGCAATTACATACGTCATGGATTTGCCCGATGCTTCTGATACAGTAATGCTGTTCTTTTCCTCCGGCCTTATTACATCAGGCATTTTTATTACAGGCTTAAGAATAGTGTTCTTGTCTTCTACCATTACCGGAATAACGCCATACATGCGGATGGGTAAATCGTTAATGGTTTGGGCATGGGGTTGTATCAGGCTTACGTTTACATAAATGTTCGGGCTCATCTCTTTATCTGTTTTAAAAGAGAATTTTGTTTGCCCTTGCTCTGTATTAACCCAGTAAGTCTTTAATACTTTGCTGCCTGTCTCAATACTTATCAATGCTCTGCCGCCTTTACTTCCCGGAATGGTAAGCTTAACTTCATCGCCAACATTGTATTTGTCTTTATCTGAAGTGAAGGATAACATGGCAACGGCGCTGCGGTCGTTTTCATCGCCTGTCCTGCTGCGCCAGCTATCATCATCTGCAAAAAATGTTTTGCCTGTAACATGGCCGCTGCGTGTATCACGAATCAAAACAAGATAGCGCCCCCAATTATCTTCATCTATGTGAACGTTATAATAACCACGACCACTGGTTAATGCAACCGTTTCTTTCTTCAACAACTTGTTGTATTCATTCTGAGTGAAGTTGCTTAAATCATCGCCACTATTATCCCACCACCAGCGCCATTGAATTTTATACAGTTCCACTTCTACATTCGTTGAACCGCTTACAGGGTTGCCCTGTGTATTTACTTCTGCTATATCAAAGCGGTGTGTTTTACCTGTAACAAGGTAGCCCCAGGTTTTATCGCCATCGGGCACATGCACACCAACATAGGAGCTGTAAGGATTGAACGGCATGCTGATGTTATCAATACTAAAATTGCCGCCGGGTTCAAATACTTTTACTACCATGTTCGCCAATAATTGTCCGGGTGCCGCTTCGCTAATACTGAAAGAAGGATTTACAGAAGCTGTTCCTTCGGCACTTAATGTACCATCAAAGATTGTTTTTGATTGTGCAGAGAAGGAGCTTGTCGGGTTATCAAACACATAGTCTTTAAACTTAGGAAAGCTGGTTGTTTTCTTATACAACTGCGCATCTACTTTTGCTTTTAAGTTTTGCGCCGTTGCACCAAACAACCATTTTGCACTCAACGTTCCGTTTACATCAGCATCTTTGCCCAGTGCATCAAGATTGCCAAAGTTTAAGTCAATCTTTAGCCTGTTTGGCATAACGGTTTCTATCTTCAGCTTCTTTTCAAAACTGTTGCCGCCAAGTTTTACTTTGCATGTCCAGTTGCCGGTTGGCGCATCAGCATCTGTGGCTGTTTTAAAAATATTGAAACCATCTTCGGCATTGGTTTGTACAATACGTTTGTATAGTTGTCCGCGTGGTGAAACCAGTTCCATTTCAATAGGATGATCTTTTGGTAGCTTTTTGTCTTTATCATCAATAATGCAGCTTAAATAAAGGCTATCGCCGGGGCGCCAAACACCACGTTCACCAAAGATGAACCCTTTAATGCCATTCTTTACTTCATCACCATCAATATCAAAACGACTTAATGCAAGTGAACTTCCATCATCAAGTTTTAGATAGCCTCTTTCACTGCCGCGTTTTGCTATCAGCAAATAAGGCTTACGTTTGATATCAATCATTGCAATGCCATCACCATTGCTTGATGCTTTACCAATAATTTGTTGCTGGTAATCCAGCACTTCCAACTGTACATCACTTAAAGGTTCTGTATTAATGATATTGCTTACTGCGACAAACAAATTACCACTGCCACGTTTGGCCGTTAAACCAATATTGCTTGCAAGAATGTTGCGATAGGCAAAGCGCTCTTTGTTATAGTATGCGCGGCTACAAGGGTTATCTCTTTTATCCCAATCATAACCATAAGGATACCAGTTATCATAGCTGTTCCAGAACGCTTCGTCTTCGTCCAATTCGTTTCTTGATTCTTCATCATAACGGTCGTAGCTGCCATCATCACTGTCTTCATTATTCTTCTTCACTTCAGTACATGTATACAAAGAATATTCAGGCTTAAAGCCGATAAATACACGATAAATAGCGCCGGGCTCCGTTCTTATGTATTTGTCAAGATCAAGAGAGAAACGATTCTTCTTATGCAGGTTTAAGCTCTTATCGTTATCTAATTTAATGGTTGCTTTTACCAGCGGTTTCGCAACACGACGTAATTCCTGCCCGCCACTTAAATCGTTGGTTTGCAAAAACTGCGCAACATTGTTTTCATAAATCTTCACGATAGATACATCAACAGCACTGAGGTTTACTGATTCAAATGGCAGTACCAGCCTGCCACCGCTGTTAGGTAATATCTCACCTCTACCCTGTATCTTAACAGAAGGCAAACGGTTCTCAAAAAACACATTTGAAGAAAAAGACTTCGGTAATTTATCACCCCACATATTTTCAATGCCTTCATGTACCGAGAGTGTATAAGCACCATCCAGCCTGTCTGAAGTATATACTTTCACTTCACTGCCCATAATAGTATAGCTAACGTTTTCCTGGCTGCTGATGCTTATCAGGCCATCAAGTACTTGTCCGACGGTTAAAGGATCACTGAACTGTACAAGTGCATATTGCTCCTGCTCCTGAATGGCCCTAACACCAAGCACTGTAAAATCTCCAATAGCAGGTACTGCTATTTCTTTTTTGTTATTGATATCAACACCAAGCGCCGCACCGTTCCAGCTTAACATGAGATTACCTGCACTGTTAGCTCTTTTTATATTGTTGATGATAAAATCATGTGTGCGGTTGGCTTCATTGTGCTGCCACGTTATTTTAAGGTCACTATTGTTAAGCGTTGCATTCAGGAGTTTTTCAACTTTAGCAGACTCTTCTACATCAGCTGTTACAAGCTGACCGCTCAATGTCATGTCTTCCTTGGTATTGGCACGAAGGCCGTTATCATTCACCTGGAAAGATGGCTTTACTACCTGTACATTAAATTTGAAAGTGTTGAATTTGCCAGGTACATTCAACACTTTGCTTAGTTTAAAATCAACTTCATACAAAGCATCGGGTGTGAGATCTTTGTCTGGTTTGAATTCAATTGTGCGTGCATCAATCCAGAAGGCTTTACCGGCAACAGCAGGGGAAAAATCAAACAGTTCTTCTTTTACTGTTTCATTAATGCTGTGTGTTGTGCCTGCATCTGTTGCAAGCTGAATGCGGATGGTATTCTTTTTAGAAACAACCCCTGAAGTGTAAGCTTCTATGTACTTGCTGAATTCAGGATCAATTTCAAGCAGCTTACTTTTTTGCTTACATGATGCAATTAGAAATAAGGGCAAAAGGATTACTACCAGCCGGTTTGTCACCGGCAATCGTTTGTGCGTGTCCATATAGAAAGGAAATTTTTGAAGATGTGGTCTGGTTGAATTTCTCATGAAAGTTAAGATACAAAAGAGATTGCCTCAAAGCCAATTTTTTGTTAAGTGATAGGGGTTAACCTAAGTTTAAGCGGCACATATATTAGCTGAAACAATTTTTCATGATGCGGGAAATCTACTGCAACAATCTTTTTGCGTGAATGATTATTTTCTGCATTTTGCACCCAACATCCAATTTTTATGAAAATGAAAACCCAAGCCTTACTGCTATCATGCTTATTGCCTTTATTAGCGATCAACTTTGCTTATGCTGCACCATCGGCAGCTTTTAGCTACAGTACAATAGACGCAAACTGTTCCTATGTTTACATCTTCAGCGATAAATCAACAGGAAGTCCTGTAAAATGGTCCTGGAGTTTTGGTGATGGAACAAATTCATCGGCACAAAACCCTTTTCATATTTATTTCAGTACCGGTACTTATAATATAATGCTGGCAGTTGAAGATGCTGCGGGGAACAAGGATACGGCGCTGCAAATGCTTGTAGTAAAAGCTCCTGCATCTGCTTTTTCTTATCAACCTGTAGATACATTGTGTTCTGATGTTAAGGTGAATTTTGTAAATCAAACTCCATCTGCCATCGCTTATGTGTGGAGTCTTGGAGACGGGCAATTTTACTATGGAGCAACGCCTCCTGATCACAATTATAAAGCACCAGGCGAATACGATATTTCTTTGTATGCACTTAGTGCAACAGGATGCCCTATGCAATCCACAAAAACTTTAAAGCTTGGAACGCCTGCTGCTATTGTACCTTCAGTGCAACCAGTTTCATTTACCGCAAATTATGAATGTACAGATGAGGACGGCTGGACAAACTATTACTACAACAATAACACGCCAAATCAATCGTCTGATGACAAACTTCTCTTATCCATCTTTAAAAATAACAATGACATAGGTGCTGTTAATGATGGCAGCTTTGTGCTGACTGTCGCTGCAACTGCCGGCGCAGGCAGCAACACCGGCGTGTTGGTAACAAACCCACTTATAACCAATACAAGTGGCTTCTGGGCGATGAACAGGTATTGGAACGTACATCCAACAAAACAACCATTGACTCCTGTAAACGTGCGTTTTTATTTTAATACGCAGGATTTGAATGATGTGAATGGGTCTTATCCATTGCATAACCTGTCTTTTAAAGATTTACTGCTTTATAAATGTATTGATGGAAATCCAGATCCTACATCTAACCTAAATGGTGTGAGCAGAATTATCTCCATTGAAAATGGAAACACTGCTGATACAGTGCATTGGGTAGATAAAGCCTTACTGAACGGAGTGCATAGTGCAGAATTCAAAGTACTTAGTTTTTCAGGTGGAGGCGCAGGTGCAACAGGTAATAAGAAAACACTTCCCGTTACATTGATTTTATTTACTGCAGAAAAAAAGGATAAAAATTTTGTGTACTTCAACTGGCAGACAGCTACCGAAATTAATACGGACAGGTTTGAAATTGAAAGCAGCACAGACGGACGAACCTTTAAGTCATTTGCATCAGTAAAAGCTTCTGGCAATTCATCAACTGCAAAAAGTTATACTTATAATATTCAGCAGAATGCTACATCGCCTGTTATTTATTATCGCCTGAAGATTATTGATAAAGATGGCAAAAGCAATCTCAGCAAAATAATTGTTATCAATTTTGGTGCTGATAAGTACATTGTACATATTACTCCTAACCCTGTAAGCACTGGCGTTGCAAAAGTGAGTCTTCAGGAGAGCTATACCGGAAAAGTTGCCGCATGGATATATAACATTAATGGAACACGGGTTAAGCAAACGGAGAAGTACTTGCAAAATGAAAACTCTTTTGCTGTTAATGTGAGTAACCTTCCAGCAGGTTTGTATAAAGTACTGATCTATAAAAACGAAGAAAAATCTGCAGTAGTAAGTCTTGTTATTTCAAGGTAAAATAAAAAGAGAACCGGGTATTTTAACGCCTGGTTCTCTTTTCTTTAAAGGACTAATTATTTTGAAGTTGATAAGCTGTTATCCGAAATCGATTTCTGTATTATCGCCGATATTAAGACTGCGGCTAAGGCCCTTAACACTTGCATCACTGCCAATAAGCGAATTGTCTATTACCACTTCAAAAAGGTTGGTATAAGATCCAATAATACTGTCGCGAACAACGGATGATTGAATAGTTGTATTTGCACCTACAGATACATGCGGTCCGATGATTGCATTTTTCAGGATGCATCCTGCACCTATGCTTACGGGTGGGATAACAATAGAGTTTTCTGATTGCACGCTTTCATGCACATGCCCGCCGAATTTTTTAAGAAGCGTTGCGTTACTTTCAAGCAATGTCTCTTTCTTGCCGCAATCGTACCAGTTTTTAACCTTGAACGATTTGAATTTTGCACCACGCTTAATCATACAGTCTAAAGCATCTGTAAGATTATACTCACCGTAGCTCTTAATATTCTGAGAGAAAATATGGTGCAGGCATTCAAATAAAAAATGGGTCTCACGTATTTTGTAAAGACCCACTAATGCCATATTGCTTTTTGGTATTGCCGGCTTCTCCACCACATGTTCCATAAAACCATCGGTGCTTATTTCTGCCACACCAAAGGTTCGCGGGTCATCTACTTTCTTAACACCAAGCATGCTGAATGGGCTTTCCAAAACTTCTTTTACATCAAACTCGCAAATGGTATCGCCCAATACAACAAATACTTCATCTTCGCCAACAATGCTCTTGGTTAATTCAATGGCGTGACCTGTTCCCTGGCGCTCATTCTGCTGAACAAAATGACACTTAAGGTTGGGATAAGTTTGTGTAACGTATTCCTGTATTTTTTCGCCGAGATAACCAATAATGAAAATAAATTCCTGCATTCCTGCATCATGCAACTGATCAACGATAAAACTAAGGATAGTTTTACCGGCAATGGGAATTAATGCTTTTGGTTGCGTATAAGTATGTGGCCTTAATTTAGCGCCTGCGCCAGCCACTGGTATTATCGCCTTCATGGAGGTTGCCTTTTTTGTTTAATCTTCTGCCCGTGTCAATCTTACACTTTAAAAGCGGCGTGAAATTAGGAAAATCCTGCGTTCAAGCAACTTTTGTGTCTATAAATGTTAAGCATACAATTTTTCAAACGCCCTGACCTCGTCTCAAAAAGCTTTTTTTCCAATTGTCATCAATCGCTTAATTACAATTTCTGCAATTGATAAATTGTTTTAAACTCATGCACTTCGCCGGGTTTTGAAATAATCAACCCAATACCGTTGTTAAATGCATCCGGAACACTGCTTAAATTTTCCACGGCAATACTTTTTCTATGTGGCGGAGTATATACCTGTAGGTATGGGTACGATTTATCGGCGTAAATACTTAACTGCAGGCCCTGCTTTTTGTCTTTTAATATACAGGAAACTTTATCATAATCTTTTAGGATAAAGCAGTTGTCGAGAAAAGTATCTTCAAACGCTTTCATTGTTTCAAACCTTCCATCTGGCAGTGTTTTGCCTGAAGGAAGCAGGCGATCATCAAACTCAACCATTGTATCGGTGTTCAACTGTACCTCAAGATCATTCACCGTTTCACCCAGCTTAAAATAAGGATGCCAGCCATCTGATAAAGGCATGTTTTTACTACCGGTATTAATAACTTTTGTAGCTATTGAAAGACGGCTATCTTTCTCCAGCGTGTAAATAACCTGTGTTATATAACTAAATGGAAAGCCCTGTTCTTTATTGGTATAGCTGCATTCAAGCACAACATATGCTTTGTTATCATCAGCATCTTTGTCTGTAACAGTATAATTGATGTCAAACAACAAACCATGTATGGCTTCATTGCCAAGGTTGAATTTTTTTACGTTGTACGAATGTCCTTCAAATGAATACTTTGCTTTTTCAAGCCTGCAGACAAAAGGACTAAGCTTGGCGCTTTTAAAACCATCGGTAATGTGCCTGGAAGCATCTTCTACAGAGGTGAAGCCATCAACCACATTAATTGTTTTATCTTCTTTTTTTATACTGAATGCGTTAAGCAGTGCGCCAAAACTGTATATCTCTGCTTCTGTTAAATTCTCTTTGTCTTTTAGAATGATGATTTTTCCGTTAGCTGTTTCTTTAATACTGATGTCGAATGCCATTTCTTTTTTTTAAGAAGATAAAATAAGTGATTTTTTTATTTGGTTATAAGGTCAAACGTTTGATGTTTATTTTTCGTCATACACGGCTACTGCAATTTTTGAATCTGCTGTTCCATAATACAGCCACCATTTGTTTTTAAACTGGGCCAGCCCTTCGATAAAACAAACCTGGTTAACCTGTCCTGTTATTTCATAAGATTTTTCCGGCTTTATAAAATAAGTGTCCATCCTGTCTAAAAGTTTTGTAGGGTCGTCTTTATCAAGCAATGCCTGCGATGCAGCATATGTGCCTTCTACCAGGCTGCTGTCGCCGATAGATGGCACATTGCGACTGTTGTATAAAAACACAATGCCTTTGCCGGTGAGTATGGCTGGCGGGCCGCTTTCTACCAGGTCGCTGTCAAATTTTCCATGTCTTACAGGTATCACTATTTTTAAATGTGACACGTTAAAATTGCTATATACTGAATCGTATGGCTGATGGTCATTCGTTTCAACGGGTTGCCAGTTAATTAAATCGTCAGACGTTGCGGCCCATATATATTTATCACCCCAAAGCATCCAGTACTTACCGTTTATTTTGGTGGCAATTATTTTTCCGTTTTTATAAGAAGAAACAACAGAACCAGATTTGGACCATGCATTGTTATACCTTCCGTTAAAAGCTGCTGCAAATACCGGCCCATGTTTTGTCCAATGTAATAAATCTTTGGATGACGCAACCAATAACCTTGCAATACTGCCATCGTAAGCAGTGTATGTCATATAATAAACGCCAGCGGAGTCTTCAACAATTCTTGGGTCTTCGCAACCACCTTCCCATTCATATTTTTTATAAGCATCATTTTCCGGGTAAAATACAGGTGCTTTTAATTTGGTAAAATGTAATGCATCTGTGCTGTAAGCAAGGCCTATACGCGATGTGCCTGCATATTTGCCTATAGTATCTTCTGCACGATAAAGCATAAACACGGTATCGTTACGTACAACAATCGCAGGATTGAAAACATCTTTATTCTCCCATGCAATTTGTTTCTTCCACATCGGATCAAAAAAAGTATTGCTGCCTGGCACAAGAACAGGGTTAGCTGAATCAACCTTTATAAATGGCAGCATTGTCCAGTCTTTATTTTTTGTACTGTCAGACGAGGTAGTTTGATTTTTGACTGTATTTCTGCAGGAAGAAAAAAATAGAACGGTAATAAGTAGTGCAAGGATGGATTTATTCATGTGGCATTTTTTAAAAACGAGACCATAGTTAAGAACCCTGAAAGTAAAGCATTAACCTAAACGGCGAAAAGAATTGACAATTTTTAAAAGCTAACACTTGTTAACTCGTTGTCGTAAAAGATTATTTTTGTATTGATACAATCGAACATAATGCCATATCAACTTAAGCACAAAGTAAGATTTATAACAGCAGCTTCTCTTTTTGATGGACATGATGCTGCCATTAACATCATGCGCCGTATTATGCAGGCCAAGGGCGCAGAGGTAATTCACCTGGGGCACAACAGAAGCGTAAAGGAAATTGTAGAAGCAGCTATTGAAGAAGATGTTCATGGCATTGCCATTACAAGCTACCAGGGCGGCCACATAGAGTTTTTTAAATACATGAAAGATTTGCTTGATGCGAATGGATATTCTCATGTAAAAATTTTTGGAGGAGGTGGAGGGACTATTCTGCCTGAAGAAATAAAACAACTGGAGTCATATGGTATTTCTAAAATTTATAGCCCGGACGATGGGCGGAGGTTAGGCCTGGAAGGTATGATTGAAGAGGTGCTCCTGGGTTGCGATTATGCTTTGCCTGTAGAAAGAACTTTTAACAAGCCGATGACACTTGAAGAAGTAAAAGACATCAGGGTTATTGCATCAAAAATTACTGCTGCTGAAAACGGGCAAAATGTTGCGGTAGATCTTTCCATGAATAAGGCGCCCGTTCTTGGAATTACAGGCACCGGCGGCGCTGGTAAGTCTTCTGTTACGGATGAAATTGTACGCCGCTTTTTACATGCCTTTATTGATAAAACCATTGCGGTGATTTCTGTTGACCCATCAAAGAAAAAAACCGGCGGCGCTTTATTGGGCGACAGAATAAGAATGAATGCAATCTCTCATCCACGGGCTTATATGCGAAGCCTGGCCACAAGAAATGAAGACACTTCTTTAAGTAAAACGGCACAACATGCGGTTGATGTATGCAAAGAGGCTGGCTTTGATTTTATTATCCTTGAAAGTGCGGGTGTTGGCCAGAACGATGCCTCTATAATCAGCCATTGTGATATCAGCCTGTACGTAATGACGCCTGAATATGGAGCAGCATCCCAACTGGAAAAAATAAATATGCTTGACTATGCTGATTTAATCTGCATAAACAAGTTTGATAAACCTGGTGCGCTGGACGCATTGCAGGATGTTAGAAAGCAATACAAGCGCAACCATGGCTTATGGAATACTGCAAATGAAGATTTGCCTGTCATCGGTACAATTGCTTCACAATTTAATGATGCAGGTATAAATGAATTGTTTGAGAAGATAGTGTTACTTACCGCTGCAAAAACAGCAACGGTTTTGGGTGATATACAGGCACACCAACACCTGGCAGATACTGTAAACAAATCCCAGATTATTCCGCCAAAAAGAGTACGTTATCTTTCTGAAATAGCTGATGCAGTGCGCAACTATAATAGCTGGGTAGATGAGCAAAGCAATATCGCATCAAAGCTTTACCAGTTAAAAGGAAGCATTGATTTATTAAATGAGTAGTAAGAAAAAGACGTACAAACAATTTCCTGCTGACAATAGTTTAAATGACAGGAAAATTGTCGTTAGTTTGAAATAAAGAAAGAGCAGTTGACAAATTTCAACTGCTCTTTGTGCATCAAATCAAACCCTTTACGTAAAGGAGATATAAACGGAAACTATTTTTCCAGTTTAATTTCACCAACGTCTGTAGGCTGACCATCTGCTACCTGAACGCCGTCTTTAACAGCATCCTTGTAAGGATCTGTAGCATCAACTAACACTTTGTAAGTGCCTGCTTTTGCATTTGCAATTTCAAACGTACCGTTAGTAATAGGCGCTTTTAAAGTATCTGTTGCAGATACTGCCCATACTTCTTTTGCTCCTTCGGGAGGAGTAACTGTACCTTTAATTGTTCCTGCCTGGAAATTTGAGAATGCAAAAAAACCTGTGATGGCTAACGCAAGGGCACCCAAGCCCAGTTTAGTGTTCTTCATAGCTTAGCTTTTTTTAAAAAAATAAAAACAATAAATAGGTTAACAAATCAATCGCTGTTAGATTAGATTAAGCGATTGTGAGGTATTGTTTTCAAGTACCATGCCAACATGAAAAATGGCGATTAAAATTTTTAAAAATAAAAAGCCACGCATTAGCGTGGCCTAACATTGGTATAACTAATTAGCTTAAAGCTTCTCATATAATGCCCTTAATTTATCCCTGGTCATAATCTTTTCCCAATCTTTTCCAAGTGCATTTTCCCACAGGGGTTTCATACCTAATGATACATTTATCATAACATCAAACTGCTCATCAGTAAGGCCTTTACAAAGGCCCCCAGGTATTTCAATTTTATTAATCTCCACCATGCGCTTAAACTCATCAACGCCTTCAGGATAATATTCATGCAGGTGATTCATTACAATACAATTGCCTATACCGTGCTTTGTACCCAGCAGATAACTAAGGCCATAACTTACTGCATGTGCAACGCCTACCTGGCTGTACGCTATACTCATACCGCCTGCATAGGAAGCCATCATTAATTTATCATCGCTGGTATCGCTCCATTCCTGGTTACTTAAAAATATTTCCTGGCACAGTTGAAGAGCCTTTTCTCCATAGCTCTTGCTAAACTCATTAAGATATGTTCCCTGTAAGCTTTCTATACAATGTATATAGCAATCCATGCCGGTATAAAATCGTTGATTAACGGGGGCATTGGCAGTTAATTCGGGATCAAGCACTATTTGATCAAAGGGAGTAAAATCTGAATTCATCCCAAGCTTGCGCACCGGCCCTGTTAGCACGGTGGTGCGGCTTACTTCAGCCCCTGTTCCGCTAAGTGTAGGTATACCTGCTTTATATACACCAGGGTACTTGACAAGATCCCATCCCTGGTAATCAGCGGAAGAACCGGGGTTGGTCATCATTAAAGAAACAGCTTTTGCAAGGTCCATCGCAGAGCCGCCACCTATGCCAATTATACCGCTTACCGTTCCAAATTCATCTTTTAACTGTTGTGCGAGTTTATCAACATAAGTTGTTTTAGGTTCATAGGTAACATCAGCAAAAATTATTTTGTCTTTGCCTCTTAACGGAATACGGTTAATAAGCGGCTTGCCTTCAAAGAAATGATCCACAAGAAAAATCATTGGTGAGTCGCCTTTACGTTGCGGGGCAAGTATTTCATCAAGCTGGTTAAAACTACCTCTTCCATAAACTACATAACTAACCATTCTGAAATTTCTAAACTGTGCCATAAAAAAATTTTAGGGAAGCAAAGTTATAATAGTTGGTGGTTAAAGAATGACGGGTAGCATTTTTGTTTTATGGCAGGAACCAGGAATCATATTTTGGGAGATGATTTTATTGTTTTAGTATGTTTTGCCGGTGTATTGAAGCCTTACCCTGGTGTGGAAAGCAATTGCCAGTAAAATTTATTGTTCGATGCTTCTTTTTAACCCAATAAAAAGGCATCAGTGGCCATCGAAAATCTATGATGCTTTTAGAACTTGTATCAACAAGAATGGATGCAATTCTATAAAATGATATAATAGACCTAGTAAGACTTACGAGTTTGTCGAAATAAAAACTACTATCACTGTAACCCTTTGCCTGTAAGGATTACAAGGGATAGATAAATGCAAAGGGCATTATGAATTTAGTGTTGTTAATGGCAGTTACTCACATTCTTTAAGTGGATAGTTGAATAATTTTTTTACTTTATTGTGCGTTATATGCAAATCTGTTTATAACTTAACCAATTAAATAAAAAAATAACTAATCCCATGGCAAAAGCAAATAAAAAAATTGCGAAAAAGGCTGCTCCTAAAAAGGCTGCTCCAAAGAAGGCCGCTGCTAAAAAAGCCGCGCCTAAGAAAGCTGCTCCCAAAAAGGCTATAAAAAAAGCCGTTGCTAAAAAAGCTGCTCCAAAGAAGGCTGCTGCTAAAAAAGCTGCGCCTAAGAAAGCCGCTCCTAAAAAGGCTGCCCCGAAGAAGGTTGCTGCAAAAAAAGCTGCTCCTAAAAAAGTTGCTCCAAAGAAAGCTGCCGCTAAAAAAGCTGCACCTAAGAAAGCCGCTCCTAAAAAGGCTGCTCCAAAGAAAGTTGCTCCTAAAAAAGCAGCGGTTAAAAAGGCGCCAAAAGCACCGGCTCCACCAGCTCATGTGCAGGCACCAGCACCAGTTGCAGAAGTTCCGGTTACACCTGAAACATCATCAACCGGCGGCGGTGAACAATCATCAGAATCATAGTTGTTATCATACAAATATTTAAAGAGGCTGTCAAACCATGACAGCCTCTTTATTTTTTATTATCAGTGTAGCCTTAATTCTTTATTTGAGTACACCTTTGGCGGCATTTATATCCAGCTCATTTTCCCACTTGGCAATTACAATGGTTGCAACGGAATTGCCAATAATATTTGTCAGCGCTCTTGCTTCACTCATAAATCTGTCTATGCCGAGTATTAGCGCAACTGATGCTGCAGGTATGTGGCCAACAACCGGCAGGGTGACAGCAAGTGTTATAAACCCGCTACCGGTGACACCTGCAGCCCCCTTAGATGTAAGCAACAGAACGAGTAATAAGGTTACCTGGTGCGAAATATCAAGAGGAGCATCTATGGCCTGTGCTATAAATACAGCAGCCATCGTTAAATAAATAGAGGTGCCATCTAAGTTGAAAGAATAACCAGCAGGGACTACCAACCCCACTACCGGCTCACTGCAACCTGCTCTTTTTAATTTCTGCATAATGCCGGGAAGGCCGCTTTCAGAAGATGAAGTGCCAAGAACAATTAACAGCTCTTCTTTAATAAAGCCAAGCAGCTTCCATATGCTGAAGCCAACCGCTTTTAGTATTGTACCCAGTACTATAAAAATGAACAACAAACACGTAATGTAAAAGCAAAGCATTAACTCTCCAAGGGAAGTAAGTGACTTAATGCCATATTTTCCTATGGTAAAACTCATTGCACCAAGCGCACCAATCGGCGCGGCTTTCATAATAAGCTTAACAATAGTAAAAAGTATTTCAGTAAAAGATTTTATACCATTTACAATGGGTTTTACTTTGTCTCCTATTTTGGATATAGCAAATCCAAACAGAACAGATACCAGTAGTACCTGCAGCAGATCACCCTTTGTAAATGCGCTTACAATAGTATCTGGAATAATGTTTAGAAGAAATTCCGCTACTGTTGTATGCTGTTCTGGTTTTGAATATTGCTGCATGGCGCTGCTATCAAGCGTTGCGGGGTTAATATGCATCCCTGCACCGGGCTTTATAACGTTTACCACCAGCAGCCCTATGATAAGTGCGAGTGTGGTTAGCACTTCAAAATAAAGAATAGCTTTAAGGCCTACACGCCCCATCTTTTTCATATCCCGCATTTCGCCCATACCTGTAACAATGGTGCAGAAGATTACCGGTCCGATCAACATCTTCACAAGCTTTATAAAACCATCGCCCAGCGGCTTTAATTCCACTGCCAGATCAGGAAAGAAATAACCAAGAACAACACCAATAATAATAGCGGTAATAACCTGAAGGTAAAGGCTCTTAAAAATTTTCATTGACTGAAAATAAGATTTGTATCGAGATTAGAAAACTGAGCTTAGAAATTCACACTGCTGTTAATTCTGTTGATGAGCATATTGTAAGCATCACGCAACAGCCTGTCTGCTATTTGATGGCGTTCCGGCGGATTATAGTTATTGTTGTTAATCATGCGCCAGTCCTCCTGCGTTAGCGCTCTGCTGTCTCCACGGTAAGTTGCGGTTTCTACCTGCCAGTTATAAGTATTGGGAAAATTATCAAAAAACATATTGCCACCACTCTGCACATCATAAATGCGGCATTGCAGCGTGGTGTTGCTTTGAAGATAGCGGCGTGTAATAAATACAGTGGCTCTTACAGTTGTAAACACGGGTTTTGAAGGAATACTTTTGGTACTGCCGGTTTGTATTTGCCTGGAACGATTAATAGTGCTTGTCTTTTGAAATACCTGGCCAATATAAATGTTGGTGAAATTTACATCTACTATTTTATCTGGCTGTAAGCGTTGCATACTTGCTTCCGCATCCGTATAAAACTGAACGTCCCTGAAAGCACGAAAATTTAAGTCGCGCACCAGTTGTTGTTGCAGCCAGTCATTTTGAAAGCCCCAGAAGTTAAAACTATTGCGATAATAATTCACAGGGGTTACCACTACTTTTAAAATTGCCCTGTCTTTTGCGACGGCCATTAGCTGAGCAACATCCTTATAGCCCGGTACAATGTTATTGGCTTTGGCAAAATAATCATAAGCCTTTTGTGCGTATTGGCGGTTATTATAGTCCATGTATTGCATACCCTGGTTATAATATTCTTCAGCAGCTTTACTATTCGCACTTTGGATGGCAGCAGAGGGGTTCCATGGTTGAGGTATAGCTTTGTAGGCTGCGGGTGTGGAAACGATGGCTTCATACATTTGCTGCATAACAGTGTATTCCCTGGCAAGTTCAACATAACGATCCCCACCGGACAAATTATAATATTTTGCCTCAGTGATTGTTTTTCGTTTGTCTGATGCCTGTTGGTAAGCGACAGGCAACTGCTCTGCAGCTTCTTTATCTGCAACATTCTTTTTTAGCCGCTCAATCAAATCAAATACCTGCTTGTCTTCAAAAGTGTAATTGCGTTGAACCGGGTTGTATGTTCCGCAGGAAAGAAAGACTAATACAGTTACAAAAAGTAATAAAAGGCGTTGATACATAGGAAGGGCTTTTGGTAAATAAACGTATAAAGGCTTTCCTTAAAAATACAATAATCGTGTTGAACCTCAATATGAATATAAAAAGAAAGTGCCCCTGAGGAAGGGGCACAAACCTGTAAGCTATTGCTATATCTACATTAAATCCTTTTTATCAGAATTCGCAGTTTTTGGGTGTTCTTGCAAAAGGTATTACATCTCTTATATTCGTCATACCCGTTACAAACTGCACCATGCGTTCAAAGCCGAGGCCAAAACCAGCATGTGGTACTGTACCAAAACGACGTGTGTCAAGATACCAGTTCATTTCCTCTGAAGGAATATGCATTTCCTGCATGCGTGCTTCCAACCTCTCCAGGCGTTCTTCACGCTGGCTGCCACCAACTATTTCTCCGATACCAGGAGCAAGTATATCCATTGCGGCAACGGTTTTTCCGTCATCATTCATACGCATATAAAATGCCTTAATAGCAGCCGGGTAGCCTGTAACAATCACCGGTTTTTTAAAGTGTTTTTCCACCAGGTATCTTTCATGCTCACTTTGCAGGTCTATGCCCCATTTTACTTCATATTGAAACTTTTTCTTTTTATAGGCAGGGCTTTCCAGTAAAATATTAATGGCATCAGTATACGTAATTCTTTCAAATGCGTTGTTGAGTACAAACTCAAGTTTTTCTATGAGACCGAGTTCACTTCGTTTATCCTGCGATAACTGCTTTTCTTCTTCAGCAAGGCGCTGGGCAAGAAACTCAAGGTCTTCGCGGTTATTATCCATCGCATATTTAATAATATACTTAATAAATTCTTCCGCTAGGTTCATGTTGTCTTCAATATCATAAAAAGCCATTTCTGGTTCTATCATCCAGAATTCAGCCAGGTGTCTTGTCGTGTTACTGTTTTCTGCTCTAAAAGTTGGCCCAAAAGTATAAATCTCGCTAAATGCCATTGCGCCAAGTTCACCTTCAAGCTGGCCGCTTACTGTAAGATTGGTGCTCTTTCCAAAAAAGTCTTCTTTAAAATTTATGCTGCCATCTTCATTACGCGGCGGGTTATCAAAAGGCAGCGTTGTTACACGAAACATTTCTCCGGCTCCTTCAGCATCGCTTGCGGTAATAATTGGCGTATGCAGGTAAACAAACCCCTTATCATTAAAAAATTTATGTATAGCATAAGCCAGGCTATGCCTTACCCTGAATACTGCACCAAAAGTGTTGGTACGAAAACGGAGGTAGGCAATTTCCCTTAAATATTCCAGGGTTGGACGGTTTTTTAACTGAAGCGGATATTTTTCGCCATCACAATCGCCAAGTATTTCAAGAGAGGTTGCTTTTAATTCAATCTTTTGTCCTTTCCCAAGGCTTTCAACAATGGTGCCGGTAACTTTAAGAGAAGCCCCCGGTGTTATTCTCCTTAATGTGGTATCGTCTGCTAATCCAAGCTCTACTACTATTTGCAGGTTATTATTGGTGCTGCCATCATTTAAAGCAATAAACTGGTTGTTTCTAAATGTGCGTACCCAACCCATCACGGTTGTTTCATAACCTACTTCCTCTTTTGAAAGCAGGGCCTTAATCTTTAACCTCTTATTAAACATGTTAACTTGAATATTTAAAAACTGATTAATTTTTCAATTAGCCCGCAAAGATATAGTTTGCTTAAGCTTTTGGCTTGCATATTTTGTAGTACTTTACCCCCCCGAAACTTAAGTATCCTATGACATTATCCATTAGCCCTGGAAATCAAGCGTCGCTTCAATCATTTACAGATTACCTTGCGGATACCGTATTTATTGTTAGTTATTCGTCAGGCGATACTTTTATTATAAGTTATGCCACTCATTCTTTTCTCAGGAGAATAAATAAAACTTTTGAAGAAGTTATTGATGTGGAAATAGCACAAATATTTCCAAAAGATGAAGCCGCTGTGCTAAGAGCGAATATGATAAACAGTGTTGTACACGGCACAGAAAATAATTTTAAATATGTTTCGGCTATAACAGGCAAAAACACCTGTCTCGCGGTTCAGATTTTTCCTGCTATTTATAACGGAAGAACAGAGCAGCTAGCGTGCATTCTTAAAGATATTACAGGAATTGATTGCGCAGAAGAGAACACCGTTAACAATAAGCTGTTGATGCAGCGCATTTATGATTTTTTTCCGGAAGGGATAGTTGTAAGTGATGAAAAAGGTTATATCATTGAATGCAACAGTACCAGTCAGCAACTTTTTGATATAAGCAGGGAAAAAACTCCTTCCATTTCTATTCATGAAAAATTACAGGACACAGATTTATTTACGCCGGAGTACAAGTTACTTCCGCCAGAAGAGTTTCCTAGTGCCATTGCATTAACACAAAAAAAAGTAGTAAAAAATGTAACTCTTGGCATTAAAAAAAGAAATGAAGAGGTTCGATGGCTCAATATATCTTCTGCCTACCTGAATCTTCCAGGCTATGGAGTCGTAACTTCTTATACAGATATTACACAAAGAATTAAGGAACAGGAACAAACGAATACCCTTAAAAAAACGCTTGATGCAATCATTAACTGCTCTTCAGATTGTATTATTTTTCTTGATACATCTTTTAAAATAGCGCTATGTAACCAGCAGGCGCACCGGTTTGCAAATGATTTTTTGGGAAGGGACATTCGTGAGGGCGAGCATTTAGCTGATTTATTAAGCAGCCTTAGTAAAGAAGAAGTAAAGGAATATTTGCAAAGAGCTGAAAAGAAAGAAGAAATTATTTCAGAAGAAAAAATAAGGTTTATAAATGGAGACGAGAAATGGTATTGTATTAAATTTTATCCTGCTTATAATGAGCGTGGTGAATATATCGGCTGTGTTATAAACTTTACAGACATCACTGCAAGAAAGGAAAATGAACTTAAACTACAACAACAGCATGAAGAGCTAAAGCTAAAAGAAGCCGCCATAAGAAAAGCCCAGAATCAGTTTGAGACAGTAATCAACAGTTCTTCTGATTTTATATTTCTGTTTGATACAGAAATGAATGTTGTTCTATTTAATGAAGAGGTAAGAAAACGAGCCATTCAACTGCTTGGCGAAAAAGGTTATGGCGAATTAACCATACATGACCTTCCTAAAGAAAATCAAAACAATGTGAGAAGAGGTATACAAGGAGTGAAAGCAACCGGCAAACCTGTTTTTTTCGAAAGCAGACTTACGTTTACGCCAGAAAATACAATGTTGTTGTATAGCAAGTACTTTCCTGTATTTGATGATGCCGGTAACTATGCAGGGTGTACTCTAATCGTAACAGACATCACTTCCTTTAAGCAAAAAGAATTACAATTTGCGACGCAAAATAAACAACTAAAGGAATTGCTGGACCTGCAGGAAAGACAAAAAGAGGAAATACGTGAAACTAAAAATATTCTTCAGGCAGCCATTAATAGTTCATCAGATATCATTGCATTTTTAGATACTAATCACAATAAGGTTTTCTGCAATCTCGCAACTGAGCAGTTTGCAATGAAATACTGGAACCGTTCAATTAAAGTAGGTGATAATCTCTTTGACTTTTTGCCAAAGAAACTACATCGCACCTTCAGGCGTAGCCTTGGAAAAACAGAAACCAACAAGGTGCTCAACCTAGAGAAAATGTTCAGATTGGCAGATAGTACCTATGCATGGTTTTCAATAAGATTTTTTCCAACATCTGATGAAAAAGGAAACTATATAGGCAGCTTTATTAACATTAGTGATATAACTCAAAGAAAAAATTTTGAATTACGACTACGCAGGCAAAATGAGGAACTAAGAATTAAAAGCAATGAAATAAAAGAAATTAAAAGCCAGCTTGAATCGTTGATTAATAGTTCTTCAGATTATATCATCCTTCTCGATACAGAAATGAAAGTTATTTTATATAATACCACAGCCAATGAAGCTTCTCTCAATTATCTAAAGAAACCTTATTCCAAAGGCATTAGTTTAATAGACTTCCTTCCTATCGAGAACAGGGAAAATACTACCCAATATATACAACAGGTAAAAGAAACAGGCAGACCTGTTTTTATTGAAACAAGATTTGTTTTGCGTGAGGAATCAAAGCGATGGCTATATGCTAAATTCTTCCCGGTATATAGCGAAGCCGGGCGGTATGATGGCTGCGCGGTTATTTCCACAGATATAACCACCATTAAAGAGAAAGAATTTCAGATTGAGCAACAGAATGATTTGCTTAAAGAACTAATTGAAGTACAGGAAAAGCAGAATGACCAATTAAAAGCGAATGAGCTGGAGATAATGGAAACAAAAAATCAATTGGAGGCAATTATTAATAGCTCTTCTGATAATATTCTTTTTGTTGATACAAATAATAAAGTGATATTTTTTAATAAGGCTGCATCAAATCATTTCTTGAAGCTTAATAATGAGCTGTTAAAACACGGCGAAAACATTTTGCATTATATACCCAAAGAAAAACATGAAACCTTTGAGCAAAGCCTTGTAAAAATGCAGGGTAAAAAAACATTTGAACTTGAAGAAGAAATAATATATCCCGATGGCGACAAAGTTTGGTTTTACAGAAAGTATTACCCGATTTATAATCAAAAATCTGAGTATATCGGTTATGTGCTTAATTCAGTTAATATTAATAGGCGAAAACTATTTGAACTAAAGTTATCCAATCAAAATGAACAGTTGCGGGAAATTGCCAGAATGCAATCCCACGAGCTACGCCGGCCATTGGCAAACATTCTTGGGCTTATCTATTTGCTTACTGAAGAACACGTTGACTTTGCTGAAAGAACTATTTTTCTTTCAAAACTTAAATATTCTGCAGAAGAGCTTGATGATGTAATTAAAAAAATAACCAATAAAACGGTCTCCTGAATTTGGTGATAAATATCATAATGCATTTAAAATATTAAACGGTGTAATAGAACCACCCTATTGAAAAAACTATTTCTTATGCCTCTGAAACACAATTTAAATAATAGCGTATTTGCCGCAAAAATGTTGCCTGGCGGGCAGTTTGAAATAGTTTTCAGCAACAGTATTTTTCAGCAGTACTTTAATTTACCAGATATCAGGGACGCAAAACGCATTTATTTGAATTCTCTGCCGGCAGTTTTTAATACTCCCGCTGCTACATGTATGGAAACAAACCAGCCTGTTATATTCAGGCATATATCTCTGGTAGGAAGCGAGAAGAAATTTTGGCTTACACAGATTTTGCCAATGTACCACACCAATGCTTTTACCGGAGAAATACTTTGTATCTCAAATGACATTACTAACCTGGAAACATATGAAGATGATTTTGTAAAAAGTAAAATTCTGCTGGACAGGTTATACGAAATATTTCCTGCCGCAATTTTTATAACCGATGAAGAAGGATTTATTATTGAATGTAACAGAGCTGCTGAGAAAATTTTTGGATATACGCGGGATGAATATTTAAAAATGAATATCCTTAATATGCCGCGGGATATTATTTTTTTTCGGCCTGATTATACTGAGTTACCTGCAAATGAAAATCCTCTGGCAAAAGCACTCCTTAATAAAACTGTTGCTGAGAATGAAGTGTGCGGGTTAAAGAAAAGCGACCGCGAGGTAGTATGGGTTAGTGTATCATCTGCATTTCTTAATATGAGAGGTTATGGAGTAGTTTGTACTTGTCGGGATATAACAAAACAGCAGAATCAGGCCCAAAAGATTCTGCAATCGAAAGAAATTCTTCAGGCGGTCATTAACAGTTCATTTGATGCAATTATTTTTCTTGATAAAGATCTAAGGATTGCCTGGTATAATATACAAGCCGAAAAGAAAGTCTTATTGTTTTCAGAAAATTCAATAAGAATAGGCAATGAGGCGCAACATATATTGAGTGATGAATCCGACAAAGAGCTTGCTAATTGTATCAAGGAAGCGCAGAAAAATAAAATTTACGCTTATGAAAGAAGCCTGACAAATCATGAAGGAGAAACTCTTTGGTTTTACAGAAGGTTTCATCCTGCGTACAATGAGCAGGGTGAATATATAGGCTGTGTAGTTATATCAACCAATATTACAGATAGAAAGAAAAAAGAGCTTGACATAAAAAGCAGGAATGATAAGTTAAGAGAAATAGCAAGGGTGCAGTCTCATGAATTAAGAAGGCCACTGGCTAATATTATGGGACTAATTTCTCTGTTACAGGAAGAAGCAAAAAAAGCTACCGATATAGATTTACTCACTCAATTGGAATACAATGCAAAGGAACTGGATAAAGTAATTTTAAAAATTACCAGGAGAACTGAACCTGGATAAATTTAAAACCCCCATAAAATGATACAGGAACAGGTGTTAGAAGGAGAAGATTTTCTCAAACGACATCAAAAATATCCACTTGATTGGGTGTTTGTTATTGATGTTGCAAAGAAGGATAACTTTTATTTAAAAAACAGTTTCCCGTCTCTGTCCGTCATGCAAACACAGCAATCATCAGATTTTAGCATTGATCATCTCCTTGAAAATTTAGATACTATAAATGATACAAATTTTTTCGCGGAGCAATTATGGATTTGCATCAATGAAAACAGTACTGTTTCTTTTAACCTTTATAATATAGTTGAAACAAAGGAAAAGTACTATTTATTAAAGCTGATCCCAATTGATGATAACAGTGGAACGGTGCACACTATCGTATGCTGCCTTCAAAATGAAAAAGAACAACGCAGCTATTACCGGAAGTATATACAGGAAAAATATTTTATGCAAAGGCTTTATGAGGTTTTCCCTTCTCCTTTTTACATAACGGACAACAAAGACATTGTTATTGAATATAATGGTGCAGCGAAGAAGAATATTTCAATGGCGAGGCGGCAGAGTCAGGATGTAAGCATTGCAAACTTTATAGAAGAAATTGAATTAATCAATGAAGATTACAGTCTTGTACAACCAGATGAAATAATTTCAGCTGCTGCTTTTGAGCACAGGACGACAGTGGAAAATAGAATAACAGGGCTGAGGGCAAAAGGGCAAAACCACGTTGAATGGTACCGGACTTTTGCAGCTTATCTTAACCTGCCAGGATATGGAGTCGCTGGCTATAATGAATCAATTACAACGCAAAAACAGGTAGAAGAAAACATTATTTCACTAAATAATATTTTAAATGCTATCATTAACAGCACTACAGATACTATAGTATTTGTAAATACTGAGAATAAAATAACTGTTTTAAATGAGGCCGCATCTGAACATTACAGGAAAATAAATGAAAGGCCGATCAGCATTGGAGAAGATATTGCAAATGTTATTCCCAAAGACCGGGTAGACATTTTTAATAAAACGCTGGAGGAGTTAAAGCAGAAAAAACAGGTTCAGCGGGAACATGAGCTTATTTACCCAAATGGAGAAAGGGTTTGGTTTAACCGGAAATTTTACCCGGTTTACGATGAGCTTGAACGATATCTTGGCTACGTTGTTTATTCAGAAGACATAAGCAGGCAAAAAGAGTACGAACTAACCCTATACAGGCAAAATGAGCAATTAAACGAAATAGCAAGGATTCAAACCGAAGAATTAATTAAACCGCTTACCAGCGTATCCGAACTTGTAAAAATTCTAATTGCAACGGCCAGTTTAAACAAGGGCCTGCTTAATTATTTAAATGAAAGCGCTATACAATTGGAAGAGGTAATTAAAAGCAAGACATATATTGGTTTGATATAAACAAAATCATTTAATGCATTGTTTAATAAGTAATAGCGCGCAAAAAGTTTTTAAAGACTTATTTTTTATAAAGTATTCTTAATATCTGTAAATAAGGTCATTTCACCGAATTCATTTTCTAAAATTTGTTTTGTTTTTAAAGTATTTACCGTAACATTGCATTGGAAACAAGCTGATCAGTTCATTTAATCATATCTCTCAGCTCACCTGTTTTCTTGTAATCACTGAAAACTATATTTTTTCTTCAATCAATTTTAAGACCGGATTAGTGAATTAAAAATGATTCTTTTCTAACCCCATTTATGTACGATATTTTGCAATTAAACGACATGTTGGTGCCCGAATTGCTTGATGTTGCAGAGCAATTGGATATCCCAAACGCCAACAAACTAGATAAGCAGGGGCTTATTTACCAAATTTTAGACAAACAAGCTGTTATGGCAAGCGAAAAAAAAGAAAGTGCAGCAGAAAAACCTAAGCGCAAACGAATTGTGAAAGCCAACACCTCTAACTCTACGGAAGAAGCAGTTGTAATGAGCGAAGCAAAACCCGCAAAAACAGCGGAAGAAGCGCCTAAAAAGAAGGCTGCCAAGAAAGCGAAGATTAAGGTTGACAAACCTAAGGAAGAAGTAACAATACCAGAAACGGAAGCAGTTACAGAAGACGCTACTGCAACCCCTGGGCCACAAATTGGTGAGGCGTTGCTCGCTATGGCTTTTGGGGATGATGACCCGGTATTTGGTGACGACGATAACGAGATAGACCTTGAACTGGATGAAGAAGAGGAAGAAGAGGAGCAGACAGGCAGGGGATATCAGGGTGAAACCGTTGCACCTTCCAAACCGCAGTACCGTAAAGAATCCGTTTTTAATATTGAATTTGATGGTATTATCCAGTCAGAAGGCGTATTGGAAATGATGCCGGACGGTTACGGTTTCCTCCGTTCTTCAGATTATAATTATCTTTCTTCTCCTGATGATGTATATGTATCTCCATCACAAATAAAACTCTTTGGTTTAAAAACAGGCGATACTGTGTTTGGTGCTGTTCGTCCGCCAAAAGAGGGTGAAAAATATTTTGCACTTTTAAAGGTTGAAACCATCAATGGTAAAAATCCTGATGAGGTACGCGATCGTGTTCCATTCGATTATTTAACTCCATTGTTCCCTTACGAAAAGCTTAATCTTTTTACACAACCATCTAACTATAGCACACGTATTATGGATCTCTTTACCCCAATAGGTAAGGGGCAGCGTGGATTGATTGTTGCCCAGCCTAAAGTGGGTAAAACAATGTTGCTGAAAGAGGTGGCAAACGCAATTGCGGCAAACCACCCGGAATGCTACCTGATGGTTGTATTGATAGATGAACGTCCTGAGGAAGTTACAGATATGGAGCGCAGCGTTAAGGCTGAGGTAATTGCTTCAACCTTTGATGAGCCTGCGGAAAAACATGTGAAGGTTTCTACCATTGCTTTACAAAAAGCAAAACGCCTGGTAGAATGCGGTCATGATGTAATCATTCTCCTTGATTCGATTACCCGTCTGGCAAGAGCGCACAATACTGTTGCTCCTGCAAGTGGTAAAGTATTGAGTGGTGGTGTTGAAGCCAACGCTATGCAAAAGCCTAAGCAATTTTTTGGCGCCGCCCGTAAAATTGAAAATGGCGGCTCTTTAACTATACTTGCTACCGCACTTATTGAAACGGGAAGCAAGATGGATGAAGTAATCTTTGAGGAATTTAAAGGTACCGGTAATATGGAATTGCAGCTCGACAGAAGGCTTGCCAATAAACGTGTTTACCCGGCTATTGACCTTGTTGCATCATCTACCCGCCGCGATGATTTGCTTCTGGAAAAAGATGTATTACAACGTATGAACCTGTTGCGTTTGTATTTGAACGATATGAATACAGAAGAGGCAATGAGCGAATTATTAAAACGCATGCGTGGAACTAAATCTAATGAAGAGTTTCTTGCAAGTATGAATGGATAAAATAAAACTTGTAAATAAAAACCCGCTGACATCAAAAAAATCAGCGGGTTTTTTATTTGCACATTGTGTTGTGCTATACTTTCACAGGTTTATTAAGCGCCTGCCATAAAATATCTTTCAGCTCAACCAATCCGTTATTGGTAACTGATGAAATAAACAGGTGTGGTATGCCTGCCGGTAATTCTTTCGAAATAGCATCTTTCAATTCTTCATCCAACATATCACTTTTACTTATGGCGATAACAAAGTCTTTTTGAAGCATTTCGGGATTGTATTGCTCAAGTTCATTCAGTAATATATCAAACTCTTTTTTATGGTCTTTACTGTCTGCAGGAATCAGGAACAGTAATACAGCATTACGTTCTATATGCCTTAAGAACCGATGGCCAAGTCCTTTGCCTTCTGCGGCACCTTCAATAATGCCGGGTAA
>Ga0105237_10000760_pt1 | contig 44226 bp, 30 predicted proteins | sample KBSC24metaG_FD_81520 | JGI IMG/M metagenome (GOLD analysis project Ga0105237, IMG submission 81520) | Corn rhizosphere microbial communities from Kellogg Biological Station, Michigan, USA - KBS C2-4 metaG | ecosystem: Host-associated > Plants > Roots > Rhizosphere > Soil | place: Michigan, USA...
GCCCGCTGCTCGCGGCGCTCCTGCGGGAATTTGCATCTCCGCGAGCGTTCCCAATCGCCTCGTGAGCCTGCCACTTCTCGCCTGGCCCGGTTGGCCGTTTCTCAGATACGCGTGGGGCCTCTCGGCCGGCGTCGCCGCATGGTTTTGTATCGTCTACGGAGGGTGCGAGTGGATCACCGCACAGCGCGCCTTGCGGGTGCGCATTCATTTACCCGTGGAGCTTCTCATCCCATTGGTGCCGGGCGCCGTCGTCGCCTACATGAGCATCTACCTGATGTTCATCGCTGGTCCGTTTGTCCTGCGTGAGCGGCGGGAATTCGCCACGGCGATTGTTTCACTCACCCTTGCCATATTCATGGGAGGGATCGGATTTTTGCTGCTGCCCTCGACCGCGGCATTCGCACCGCCGGGCGATCTTGGAATCTGGGCCGGACTCTTCAACGCCGCTGATCGCTGGAATCTCGACTACAACATGGTGCCCTCGCTGCACGTCGCCTTGTCTGTCTGTTGTGTGCTGGCGTTTGCCCGTCGCGCCTCGCTGGTGGGGAGGGTGTTCTTGTGGACTTGGGCCGCGGGTATCGCGGCTTCCACCGTCCTGACGCATCAGCATCACGTGGTGGATGTCGTGGCGGGATGGATGGTGGGGGTGGTTGCGTTTCGAGCGGCTCATTGGTGGACGGAGCAGCGCGCTGGCGATGGGGCTCCATCTCGCGGCGATATGGCGCATCGCATATAGCGCGAGTGCCGTCTCTTCGCTCAGGGTGACAAAAGTTTGGGGATGGCGCTCGCGCTTATAGCGACACCGCAAGAGGTTGCCGTGCAGGGAGAAGTCCCCTGAAAGATTCGCCTGCGAAGCCCCGTATAGGAAGGACAAGGCGAATGCATTGTTCGCCGACTATTTATGTTCAGCAGGCTGCGGCTTCTACTCTCCTTTCTCATCGGCGATCTTTCCTGGAGTCCTCCCCTTTGGCCCCGTCGACTGACGACGCTTTCCGTTGGCTGGATCCGCGAACATCGGAGGGTGAGTCTCACCCTTGCGCTCACCCTCATCGCCCTCGCGGTGGGTGGCTGGCAGACCTGGAACTGGTATCAGCATCGCCCGAAACCCGTGACGGTCAGCGTCAGTGTCAGGCCCCCCGGCGTGACGCGGCTGGACAAGGAATTGAAGCCCGATTCGCTGCTCGTCAATTTTGGTGCGTCGGTGGCGAGGCTCGAAGATCTTCGGCGTTCCACTCCGCAACCGGCAAATGCGGCGACTCCGAAAGCCCCGGCGAAAAGTCCCAAAGGTATCCACATGCAACCGGCGATGGAGGGCGTATGGCGTTGGACCGGCGATAACCAGCTCACGTTCACGCCTAGTGCCGATTGGCCGGCGGACCAGAAATACCGGATCACTTTCGACCGCGATATGTTCGCTCCGCACGTGCTGCTCGAGCATTACGAGATCGAGGCGAAGACACCTCCGTTTGCGGCCACGATGACTAAGATCGAGTTTTACACCGATCCGACGGACCCCGCCGTCAAGCAGGTCGTGGCCACCTTCGAGTTCACGCATCGCGTCGATCCTGTGGAACTGGAAAAGCGACTCTCCCCCGCGCTCATCGCCGGATCGGAAGTCTTCAAGAAGGGCGTGCCGCGATTCACGCTCACCATGGGGCAGCATCAGCGACTGGCTTACTTTCGCACCTCGGCGCTGACTCTGCCGGAGCACGAAGATTTCATGCGCGTCACGCTCGAGAAGGGACTGCCGACGCTTCAGGGCGGAGCCGTCACCACGACCGAGGTGGAGAAGAAGGTGCTCGTGCCCGACGTCTACAGCTTCTTCCGCATTCATTCGGTGGACACGGCGATCGTGCGCAACAACGAGGGCGACCCCGAACAAATCCTGTTGGTGGAGACAACCTGCGGGGCCAAGTCCGAAGACCTGCTGAAAGCGCTCCACGTTTACTATCTGCCGAAGAAAAAAAGCGTGAACGATGACGCGGATGACGATGCCGAGTGGGGTGGTCCGAATGAGATCGACGAGGAAGTGCTCAAGAAGGCCCTCCTGCTCCCGCTCAAGGTGGTCCCTGCCGGCAAGGAAAACTCCCAGTTGCATAGCTTCAAGATCAGCCTGGAAAAGGATGGGCAACTCTACGTCACGATCGACAAGGGAGTACGCGCTCTCGGCGGTTTCGTTCTGGGCGAAGAATACGCGAATGTCATCAAGGTGCCGGAATTGCCGCGCGACATCGAGATCCAGGGGGAAGGCGGTGTGCTCGCGCTCAACGGCGAACGCAAGCTGTCGATCAAGTCGCGCGGTGTGGATGTGATCGAATACGAAATCGCGCGCGTGCCGGCCGATCAGATCAATCACCTCGTCAGCCAGACCAGCGGTCAGTTTCAAAATCCCGAGTTCATCAATTACTCGTTCGGCCGGGAGAACATTGCCCGCATTGCCACGGAACGCCAAACCATCAGCGTCAAAAACAAGTTCAAGGCCAACTACTCGGCCTTCGATTTCTCCAAACACCTGCGCCCCGCGGACGACGGCGGCAGCCCGATGCAGGGATTGTTTTTCCTCGATGCCCATTCCTTGCGGCCGCCGAAGGAAAAGGCCGCCGACGAAGAAGAGAACCCCAAGACCGACCAGGCGGAGGAGGGCGATGATGACTCGGACAGCGACGACGAACACAAGGTCGTCCGCGACCAGCGCTTCATCCTCGTCACGGACCTCGGGATCATCGTGAAGGAGAATGGCAACGGCAGCCGCGATGTCTTCATCGCCTCCATCAAGACGGGCCAGCCTATTGGTGATGTGAGCATCGATATCCTGGGCAAGAATGGTGTCCCCCTTGTCAGCGGCAAGACGGCAGCCGACGGTCATCTCAATTTCGCCTCTCTCGGCGACCTCAAGCGCGAAAAGAAGCCCGTGGCCTTCGTCGCCCGCCGTGGAAACGACGTGGCCTTCATGCCCTACGCGCGGGAGGACCGGCAACTCGACTACTCGCGCTTCGACACGGGTGGTGTCGAGAGCCGTTCGGGCTCTGAGTTGGACGCCTTCGTCTTCACCGAGCGCGGAATCTATCGTCCAGGCGATGAGATCCGCATCGGCCTCATCGTGAAGCAGCGCGATTGGGAAGGGAAACTCGACGGATTGCCCGTGGAGACGGAAATCATCGACGCGCGCGGCACCAGCGTGCAGGTGCGGAAACTGGCGCTGCCGTCGATGGGTTTTGCCGAGACTACTTATCAGACCTCCTACGAATCGCCGACCGGCGCCTACGGGATCAGCGTCTACCTCGTGCGCAATGGGAAGCGCGACATCCTCCTCGGAGACACCTCGGTGAACGTGAAGGAGTTCCTGCCAGATCGCATGAAGATCGAATCGCACCTCTCGAAAGAACCGAAGGCGGGCTGGGTCACGCCCGATGGGGTGAAGGCTGCGATTTCCCTGCAGAATCTCTACGGCACGCCCGCCACCGGTCGCCGCATCAAGACGCGCCTCCGTCTTTCACCTTCCGAATTCCGTTTTCCGGAATACGAGGGGTTTACCTTCTTTGACCGTCTGAAGGAGGGAAAAGAGGAGCCGGCCAAGCCGCAGGAAGTGGACCTTGGAGAAACCCAAACCGGAGATGATGGGACAGCCGCCGTGGATCTCGACCTCGACCGTTTCGCCGATGCCACCTACGCGATGAATTTCTATGCGGAGGGATTTGAGGCCGACGGTGGCCGTAGTGTTACGGCTTCGAATTCGCTGCTCGTCTCCGCGCTCTCCTACGTGATCGGCGCCAAGGCGGATGGGGATTTTGGTTACGTCACGATGGGCAGCTCCCGCGCCGTGGAATGGATCGCTCTCGATCCCACGCTCGCGAAGATCGCCGTGGAGAATCTGGAATGCCGGCTCATCGAGAAGAAATACGTCTCCGTGCTGAGCAAAAACGATGATGGCGACTACGTCTACGAGTCGGTGTTGCGGGAAAGCCTGGTTCGGACTGAGAACGTGAGCATTGGGGCGAATGGCCTGAAATATCTGCTGCCCACCGATGTACCTGGCAACTACGTGCTCGAACTGCACGAGAAGGAAGCGGGGGCGCGCGTCAGTCAGGTCTCCTTCGCTGTTGTCGGTCGCGGTGCGGTCACGCGCTCGCTGGAGAAGGACGCCGAGCTTCAAGTGAAGCTTTCCCGCCCGCAGTACAATACCGGCGATGACATCGAGATCAGCGTGGTCGCGCCGTACACCGGCAGCGGTCTGATCACGATCGAGCGCGACAAAGTCTACGCGCACGCCTGGTTCAAGGCCGATCGCACCAGCACCGTGCAGCACATCCGGGTGCCGGCGGATTTCGAAGGCCCGGGTTACGTCAATGTCTGCTTTGTGCGCGCGCTCGATTCGAAGGAAGTCTTCATGTCTCCGCTGAGCTACTCCGCGGTTCCATTCAAGGCGAACATCGAAAAACGCCGGCTGCCGATCACGCTGAAGGCCGTCCCGAAATCGCTGCCCGGCGACCCGCTCCATATCCGCTACAAGACGGACCGCCCGGCGCGCATCGCGATCTTTGCAGTCGACCAGGGCATCCTCCAGGTCAGCGATTATGAGCTGCCGCAACCGCTCGCGCACTTCTTCCGCAAAGCGGCCCTCATGGTGCAGACCAAGCAGATCGTCGATCTCATCCTCCCCGAGTCCTCCATCCTGCGTTCCACGTCCGCGTTCGGCGGGGACGACGAAAAGCGCCTCAACCCGTTCAAGCGGGTCACGGAAAAACCCGTCGTTTATTGGTCCGGCGTGATCGACTCCGACGTGCGCGAACGCGAAGTGGTCTACGATGTGCCCGACTATTTCAGCGGCACGCTGACGATCATGGCCGTGGCCGTGGCGCCCGACGCTGTCGGGTCCGTGGAGACCAGTTCACTCATCCGGGGACCCTTTGTCCTCACGCCGAACTGCCCGGTCGTGGCCGCGCCGGGCGATCAATTCGATGTCAGCGTATCGGTGGCCAATGGGGTCGAAGGCTCCGGCCCCAATGCGGAAGTGCAGCTCCGCGTCGAACCGTCGGAGCACCTGGAAATCATGCAGGCGCCGGCCAATCCGGTCCGCGTCAGCGAAGGACGCGAGGTCAGCGCAAACTTCAAGGTGCGCGCCCTGGACAAATTTGGTTCCGCCAGTCTTGTGTTCCGCGCTTCCACGCACGGCCAGGAATCCAGGATCCGGTCCACGCTCAGTGTGCGTCCGGCGATGCCGTTCATGACCTCCGTGCGCAGCGGCAACTTCACGAAGGATAAGGTGGAGCTGAAGATTGAACGCACCATCCATCCGGACTATCGCAAACTCGACGCCACCGTGTCTGCCCTGCCTCTCGGCCTGGCGCGTGGCCTCGACATGTATTTGAAAAACTACCCGAACGGATGCTCCGAACAGGTGACCAGCGGCGCGTTCTGCCGCCTGTTGCTGGCCGATGAGGCCGACTTCGGCCTCAGCCGCAGCGAAGTGAACGCGCAACTGGAAAAGACCTTCTCCATCCTGCGCCGCCGTCAGAACGACCAGGGAAGCTTCGGCTATTGGTCGGCGGACAATAACGAAGGAATCGACTTCGTCTCGGTTTACGTCATGCATTTCCTGATTGAGGCCAAGACAGCGGGATTTGCGCCGCCGCCGAATGTGCTCCAAAGCGGGGTGCGGCACCTGCAAGCGATGGTTGTGCTGGAGCCGCACAGCCTCAGCGACGCGCGCACCCAGGCCTACGCCATCTATCTGCTGACGCGCGAAGGCGTCGTCACGACGAACTACTATCTGAATCTGCGCGACTACCTCGACCGGAGTTTCGATAAGAAGTGGCCCGGGGACATCACCGCGGTCTATCTCGCCGGCGCCTGCGCATTGCTCAAGAAGCACGATGAAGCGCAGCGGTTGCTGAAGGGCTACAAGCTCGGGGTCCACGATCAGACCGAATGGTCCGATTTCCACAGCGCGCTCGCGTCGGATTCGCAATACGTCGCGCTCGTCGCACGCCACTTCCCGGAAGCGCTCAAACGCATGACGCCCGCGGAATTGGAGTCGATCACCCGGCCCGTGGGCGAGGGGAGATTCAGCACCCTGTCCGCGGCGTATGCCGTCCTCGCGCTGAAAGCCTATTCACATCATCTCACGCTGAATGCACCCGAACTGGGGATCGTGGAGATCGGCGCGAAGCGCGAGACGCCGTTGCATCTCGACGGCAGTGCCCTATTGCGGCGCGCGTCGTTTTCCTCCAGCGCCACCGCGCTTCGTTTCACGTCGAAGAGCCAGGGGCGCGGGGTGGGCGCATTCTACCAGGTGGTGGAGGCCGGCTACGATGCCGCCCTCCCCACGCAGGCCGTGGCCGATGGCATCGAAATCTTCCGCGAGTTTATCGATGCGCAAGGCGCGGTGACGCAAACTGCCCGACTCGGCGATCCGATTACCGTGCGCCTGCGCATTCGCAGCCTCAAGCCTGGGGGCCTGACCAATGTGGCCATCGTGGACCTGCTGCCCGGCGGGTTCGAATTTGCCGCCGGCTCGTTGCAGCCCGGTGTCGGCTCGGCGGGATTCGACTATGTGGAAGTGCGGGAAGACCGCGCGGTCTTCTTTGGCAGCATCGGATCGCGGGTGCGCGAAGTCACCTACCAGATCAAGCCGACGAATCGCGGCCAATTTGTTGTGCCGCCGACATTCGCCGAGTCGATGTACGACCGGTCCATCAGGGCCCGGGCGTTGCCGGGGACGATCACGGTCGTCGATGCAAAATGAAACGGTGGCGTCAATGGGGAATCGCGTTCGCCGCCGTTGCGACGCTGCCTGGCGCGGGCTGGTATTTCCTGCCGAAACCGCCGCCGATCGAGGGCGTGAGCTACTCGCAGCGGGTGCTGGATCGCAACGGGCGACTGATCCGCACGACCTTGAGTGCGGATGACAAGTATCGGCTCTACACGCCGCTCAACCGGATTGCCCCCGAAATGGTCGGCGCGACCCTGCTCCAGGAAGATCAACATTTCTGGCATCATCCCGGTATCAACCCAGTGGCATCCTTGCGCGCCACGTGGCACGCCTGCCTTGGACACCGCGGGCGGGGCGGCGCCTCGACGATCACCATGCAACTGGCCCGGCTTCGCTACGGACTGCACACGCGGACCGTTCGCGGAAAGTTCGTGCAAATGTTCCGCGCCCTGCAAATTGAGCGACATTACAGCAAGCAACAGATCCTCGAGGCGTATCTCAATCTCGCTCCCTACGGCCGGAATATCGAGGGCGTGGGCGCGGCGAGTTTTCAGTATTTCGGCAAGGCGGCTACGGGCCTCACGCGCCATGAGGCGCTGGCGCTGAGCGTTCTGCCCCAGAGCCCTACTCGTCGCACACCACGCGGAGACGAGACCAACTCGGCGCTCCTCGCCGCGGCGAATCGTCTGTCCGCGCGGTTTGATGCGGGTGCGGCGAGGGAGAATCCGCTTCAAGGCGCCGAACTCCACGTCCGCTCCGGGTCGCAACGCGAGTTTCTCGCCCCGCATTTCGCCTTGCGCGCGATTCGCGCCAATCCGGTATCGCGAGAGATTGCGACCACCCTGGACCGCGATCTCCAGCGGCTGATGGAACGTCGTATTGGAACTTACACCGAAACCAACCGCCGCCTGGGAATCGACAATGCGGCGGCCATGTTGGTTGACACCCGCAGCATGGAAGTGCTCGCCCAGGCCGGCTCGGCGGATTTTTCCAATGAGGCCATTTCCGGTCAGGTCGACGGCACGCGTAGCCGGCGCTCTCCGGGCTCGACGCTCAAGCCGTTCATCTACGCGCTCAGCCTTGACCAGGGAATCATCCATCCGATGAGCATGCTGACTGATGCGCCGCGTCGATTCAGTGGGTACAACCCCGAGAATTTCGACGGGGATTTCGCCGGCCCGATCAAGGCTGCCGACGCGCTTGCCCGGAGCCGCAATGTGCCCGCTGTTACCCTGGCCTCACAGTTGTCGCATCCGACACTCTATGAGTTTCTCAAGCGTGGGGGAGTGGCTCTTCCGCGGCCCGAAGGCTTCTACGGGCTGTCCCTGCCCCTGGGGGGCGGTGAAGTCACCATGGAGGAACTCGTGCGACTCTACACCGCGCTCGCCAATGGCGGCCGTCTGCGCTCGCTGCAGCGCACCTTGCCGCACCCGCCAGTCGAGACTGGCGCGCGACTTTTCAGCCCGGAAGCGGCATTCCTGACATTGCAGATGCTGGGGCGCGTTCCCCGGCCGGGCGTCGGGGCGGAAGCGGGAGATGAGGGCGTCTATTGGAAGACCGGTACCTCGATGGGCTTTCGTGACGCCTGGTCCGTCGCCGTCTTCGATCACTACGTGCTGGCCGTGTGGGTGGGGAATTTCGATAGCAAGCGCAACGCGGCCTTCATCGGACGCACCTGTGCCGGGCCGCTGCTGTTTCAAATCATCGATGAAATGCGCCTCCAGGGCCGGGCCCGCCCGCAGAGACTCGCGCCACCGCCCGGCGCAAATCTTCAACAGGTCGAACTCTGTGCCGTGACGGGTCAGATCCCGACCGCCTCCTGCACCCATCGGATGACCGGTTGGTTCATCCCGGGCATCTCGCCGATCAAACCGTGCGAAGTGCATCGCGAAATTCTCGTGGATGTGGAATCCGGCCTGCGCGTGGCGACCGACGATGGCACCAGGCGATTGCGCCGGGAGGTGTGCGAATTCTGGCCATCCGACTTGTTGTCCCTGTTTGAGAAAGCCGGGCTCCCTCGCCGCCGGCCTCCGCCGTTTGTCCCCGGGGATGATGTGGAAATGACCGCCCGCGCCGGCCAGCCTCCGCAAATCGTTTCCCCGGCCAACGGCCGCGTCTATGCGGTCCGTGAAGGCGATGCGGCGACAGGGACGATCGCGCTGCAAGTCCGCAGCGAAGCCGATGTGACGATGATCTACTGGTTTGCCGACAAGGCGTTCCTTGGTAATTCAACCCCGCGGAAAGCGCTCTACTGGAGGCCGACGCCTGGCTCGTACCGGATCGTTGCCCTCGACGATCGCGGTCGATCGAGCGTCTGCAAGGTGACCCTGCAATCGGCGGATCCGCTGTAGTCCGTACCTCCGCTCCCGCCTCCGGCGCGACGCCAGGGCGATCCCTCCACACAGCACCAGCACACAGCATCCCGGCTCGGGTACGACGGCGACGAGTTCCCCTGTGGGGAGCAACTGAGCCGCATAATTGCCGGGCGCATAGCCATCGGGATCGACGAACGTGATTTCCGCGAGTTGGCTCGCCGTGAGGCCGCTCGCCGACGCGCCGAAGAAGATCTGGTCGGTACCTCCGCCGGTGGGGCTGCCGCTCCAATTTTCAATGTCCAGTGTTCCCGACCAGCCCGAGAGATGACTGTCAGCCAGCGTCAGGCGGCTCGATCCGTCTCCGAGGTCGATGGAAGCAGGAGTGCCGTCTGAGAGCATGTCCAAGGCTCCCAAGTCCTCGCTGAAGCCGCCGGTGACGAATGTGCCGCTGTAGAGCGTCAGGGTCGTGGACGAACTCAACCGGTAGGATGCGCCGAGCTCGAAGGTTCCGGCGCTCCAGATGGTGACGCTCGCGGTCCCGGACATGAGCCCCTTGATGAGCATGTGCCCGGCAAAGTCGTAGAGCCTGCCCCCGAAGTTGCTGTTGCCGTCGATCGTGAGCGTGCCCGTGCCCGCCGTGGTGATAAGAGTCACGCTCGCGGGCGTGCCGCCGGAAACGGCGACGTTCGAGCTGCCATTGGCGCCGCCATTGAGCGTGAGGTTGCCCAGTTGTAGGTCGATGGCGGAACTCCTGCCGATTTGGAAGGTGCTGGAAAGAGCCACATCGCCCACGGGTTGGAGAGTGCCGCCGTTGAGCGCGAGGCTCCCTGTGCCCAATTGATTGGGATTGGAAATGCGCAGCGTTCCCGCTCTGACGACCGTGCCGCCCGTATAAGTATTTCCGGCAGACTGGGTCAGGTCGATAACGGTCCCATGGCCGTCGTCGGTTCCAATCTGCAACTGGCCTGGGCCGCTGATGGCGCCGGGGATCCGGAGGATACCCTGGGAGCCCGCGATGAATCCGCCGGATTCATTGACGAAGATGGAGCGATTGATCCCGCCATCGCTCAAGCTCGCCGTATCCGTCGCCAGGTTTGGAGCGTAAAACAAGCTTCCACCTCCCAACACGATCGATCCGCTGGCGTGGCCTGAGTCATCGTTGCCGAGTTGGTTGTTGGCCGTAAAGTAAACGGAGGCGTTGTCGTTGATGTAGAGCCCGCCGGTAAATGTATTTCCCCCCGCGGGCGTATTGGTGAACTGCAGATTGCCTTTCGACGAGATGGCGAGCCCGCCGGACCCTCTGACGCGGCTGGCTCCAGCGACCGTGTTGGAGGATGCCGTATGGATGTAAGCGCCATTCGGGAAATTCACCGTGGCATCCTTGATACTAAGACTGCCGACCACACCGCCGCTGGTGATGGTAAGGACATCGCCTGGCGCGGCTGTGGTGGCGCTCCCTTGCAGGAGGCCGGAGAGGCTGAGGGAATTGATGCTCAGACCGCCGGTGGGGATCGTCATCGTGCCGGACGCGGACCACACATTGGATCCGGCGACGAGGGTGGAGTCGTTTCCGTCAGCACGTTTAGCGGACGAAACCCATTGGCATCGTAGGTCATCAGGTCGTTGGGCGCTCCGAAGCTCGTGGGTGCGTTGCTGGCCCACGGGATGACGCTGCGCGTGAGGCCCGAGGTCGTAATGTCGGGTGCGAGATTGGCGAAGAAAACCCGCAGGGAGGTGGCCGAAGGCGCCCCGCCGTATGCGAGGTCGTCGTCGAGAAACAGCAGCGTGGCATGATCGGCCCGGTTCAGATTGCCAAAATTGAGCGTGGTCCCACCGGCGGGGCCGGTCACGTTGGTGAAGCCAACGATCTTCCATTGCCCCGTTACCGCGACGTTTCCAAAAGTGTCGTTGATGGCCACATTTCCGTTGGTCGAATAGGTAAATCTCCCGCTGTGGAACGCAAGCGGGGCCGAGCCGAGGCGGCCGGTGACGGTGGCGCCGCTTTGCGAGATGGCCAGCGTCCCCGTTTGAGTGACGGTGATCCCCGAGGAATTGGCCAGGGAGCCTGTGCTCCACAGCAGCACGATGATATCGACGCTGTTGGAACTGAAGGGTTCGGAGAAGTAGTCGCCGATGAGCTGCTTCCCGGTGCCGATCACAAGCTGGCCGGTGAATCCGGGGTTGGCGCCTTTCACATAGAGTTCTCCCGTTGTTCCCCCGGACGGCGGATAGCTGCTGGAGATTCGCAGCGCTCCGTTCCCCTGCAATTGACCCGCACCAGTAGTGAGGAGTCCGGCTACTTCCAATCCGCTGGGATTGCTGGCGCTGCCATTGACCGTAATGCTTCGGCCGGCGCCCAAGGTCATCTCGGTATAGCCCGCGATCTCGAGATTAAGTGTTCCGCCGCCGTTGAGCGTCACGCCGCTGCCTGCCGCCCCGAGCGCCCGGTCGTCGGTGGCCTGGACCACGCCGCCATTGATCGTCAGGCCTCCGGAGAAAGAGTTGGCATTGCTGCCCAAGCTCAGAACACCGCCGCCGGTTTTGACCACGCCGCCCGTAATGTTGCTGCCGATGGCTCCCGCGAGCGAAGTGTTTCCGGAACCGGCAATCGTCAATTGGCCGCCAGGCGCCGTGGCATCGATGTCGCCCGAGACGGACAGGGTGGTGATCGCCGTGGCGCCGTTGTTGGTCCAGGTCTGGGGAGCGCCAAGGAGGACGTCCGCGGCGATCGAGCGGGTGGCCGATCCTCCCTCCACCGTGATTCCGGAACCTCCGCTTCCGGACAGGGTGAGGGTGCGGGCCGAGTCGCCGAGGCTTAACGCGCCGTCGCGACTGGTGAAGGTGAGGCTGTTGATGGAAAAATCCGTCCCGAGGGTGAGGGATCCAGCCTTCCGCATCGGGAGCAGGGTGGAGAAGAATACATCCGTGCTGGAAGACGGCAGAGCTGAGGCCATGGTCCCGCTGGTCGCATCCGTATCCCAGTTCGTCAGGCCTGCATTCCATGCACTCCCCGCCAGGCCAGTCCACCAAGCCTGGTCGGCCATCGCGGAGGACGCCGCCAGCAAGGCGAAGACGATTCCCACCCGTGCTGCCAGTTCGCGCCCGTCACGTCGGCGGGACAATCGACCGGCGGTCTCTACCTGCTTGTGTTGCTTGCTCATAGGTACGGACGAAACACGAGGGTGCGAAAAATTCATTGGCCGCCATCGCTGAGCAAGAACCAAGCCTGTATCCGCGACACAATTGTTACGATTCCTGCGCCGCGCCGTCGAAGTTCCTTCACTGCGAGTTGCCTTCGGTGCCGGGAAGTGGTCGCAGCACATTCACCACGCACCGAAGCTTCGCAACGCTGGGGCGGCGGCTGTGTTTCATGAGTGCCTGGATCTGAGTGGCACCAACTCACCATGGAATCGCGGCCGACGAGATGTGCGTCTCCCCTCGACAGCAAGGTGATTGGCTATCTCAACAGGTCCATCCAACCCGCCACCTTGGCCGCCAGCGGCGGATCGCTCTCCTCGGCGATCACGCGGATGTTGTTGAGCATCCGGAGGAAAAATTGTGGCGCCGGCACCGGTTGAAGATGAGAAGGCATGAGGGAGAGTCGTTGCCGTTCGAGGCGGTTCCGGCATTCCTCCAATCCGATCCTCCTCCCGCCAAAGAACGGATCGAAGAAATTCTGTCCGTGCCGGATGATGAAATGGCCAGGCAGGCCGACGCCCGAAATCTCAACGCCGGACCGTTTGCCAACCAGGATATAGATCAGCGAAAGCGAGATGGGGATGCCGCCGCGCGTATCGATCACCTCAGGCAGGAGCGAGTTGCTGATATTGTGATAATCCTCTTCGTTGCCGTGCAGTCCGGTATCCTCGCCGAGATACTCGACGAGTGTTTCAATCCGGTCGATTTCGGTCTCGGCATCCCGGAGGCGCCGTGAGACTTCCTTGCCCCAGTGATCAAGCAGAGCCCGTTGCCGGGAAAAGTCATCTCCGGGAAAGAAGATCGCCGCGAGCCGCCATGCGGCCTCTTCCAGGTCGCCATCCGGTCCGAAAGAAGCGCAGAACCGGCCAAAGGCCGCCTCCACGTCGCCGGCTTCGATCTGCGCGATGACATCGCGCAAATGCCGGGCGACCGCAGGTGTCGCGCTGCCCAGCAGGAGTCGAAATTCGGGAATGGCGGCGACGCCGCGGTTGGCCAGTTCAGTCTTGATCAGCACCAGGGTGGCGGGATCGTCGTCCTGCAGCAGGCGAAACAGTGCGTCACGTTGGTCAATCATTGACGTAATCTAAACCGTCCCGTGCGGACGTCCATGGCGGTGTTCAGTAGATCGTGAACACCGAGACTGTTCCCGCGCACGAAGAGAACCGAGAGCAGAAATGGACGGTGCACTTTCGCGCAACTCCGCCACCGAAGTGGTGTTGTTGAGAGGGCGCGTGCGAAGAAAGATGCGTGCTAAAAGAAATTACTAATTGACTAGCTAAGTTCTGCGTCTTATTAACGATTACCTTTCAAAACCAATGAAGTCACTCCTGACATATCCAAAAGCTTCGCAAGCGCCCGCGTGGGCGCATTGCGGCGGTATGTCCGTGTTCATTGGTAAACCCGGTTTTGGGTTCGACACCGAAGCAACCGTCCAGGCAGCCGTAGATGCAACGACTGGACAACGGAGTACGAACGAAGACCGTACCAAGGAGGCCAGCAGGTAGTTCACGATCTGACATAGATCATCGATTTTCGAGAACCCTGCTCGCCTCAAAAGCCAGCAGGGTTCTTCGTTTCCGGGTGGTTCCTACTTTCCTCATCTTCTTACCGCGGCTGAAACGCCGCTCCGTCAAACCACAAAACAACAGCTGATCGAACATCACTTTTAACCTACCACGTGGGCGATAAAAACCCCGCCGCCAGCAGCAACTGACGACGGGGTGGGAATCGGTCACCAATCCAGTAAGTCCCTAGCGGAGACGCCTGTGAGCTAGTAACCGCCTTAACGGTCGCAGTTCATGGAGTAAGTGTCAAGCCAGTGCATCCTCGGATGTATTAGCCAACGGACCTGTATTGTCTGATTCCATTCTCGCCTCTTGCCACGGCCAGCCGCAGCGCCTCTACCGAGAGGTTCGGTCCCGTGTTTTTCCAATCCAGAGGCTTCGCATGGCCATCAAAAGCCGTGCTCCGGGAGGTGTGCCTGAAACACCGAAAGATCCGCCGTGAAATACTCCAGCGGGTGTGCCCTCAACATCGTTGAAGGGGACAGCGGTGTTTGTTCTTTTTGTCGTTCGCGGCGCGGGTGTGCGCAAGTCGCCACCCGCGCCGCAATTATTTGCGGCCATCGTCCAAGAGCAGGATGCCTGAGTGCCAATCAGGGGATGCCGGTGCAATTCCGGCTGGCCGCTCCAGTTTTTTCAGAAACCCACACCACAGAATTATACAGCGCATACGGCGGGCGCCAGCTTGCGCAGCTTGGTCTCCAAAACCTTGCGGGCTCGGGGCAGCACCGAGACGCCGTGCCACTTTTCGAAATCGCGGGGGAGCCAGGTGGGAAGGCTGCGGCCTCATAAGCCGCCATCGAGCGGGTTCGATTCCCGCCCCCGCTACCGGACTTTTCACTTTGGGCCGCTCGATCATTCAGGAGGTCACTCGCCTCGCAAGCGGGAGAGCACGGTGCAAAGCCGTGGCGGTCCACCATTTCACTACCAGGGTTGGTAGCCGCGTAAAGATCGCGAGCCGCCTGTAAAGCGGATGTCCCACCGGACCAGCGTCGGAGCGTTACCGACACAACCCACCATCATTTCATTTCATGGCCTGTTAGCTCAGCTACGAAGAGCGTCCGTCTGTCCAACGGAAGGTCGCGGGAGCAAAGCCCGCACAGGCCGCCATTTCAATACCGCGCGCGAGGGAGACATCAACCCGCCTCGCTTGGAACGAGGAGATACTCGGGGAAGCACCGGGGCGCGCGACCATTTCATCAGCTCCCGTGGCCGAGCAGACCACAAGGCATCCGGCTTCTAAACGGAACTACGCAGGTGCAATTCCTGCCGGGAGCAAGTCCTCTCAACGCACAGAGTGTGCGGCCCGCCTGTTAAGCGGTGTGAGCTTGGTGCGATGCCAAGGGGAGGAGCCATTTCACACGCGGAGCGCGTCCGGCCAGTCGAGGAAGCTGTCTCGAAAACAGTTGCACTTTCAAAGGTGTCCAAGGTTCGAGTCCTTGGCGCTCCGCCATTTCATTCACACGCCCACATGGTGCAATAGCAGCACGCTTGGTTCTCAACCAGGAAACCCCGGAGCATTACCGGGTGTGGGTGCCACTTTCTTCATCGCCCGATAGCTCAAAAGGAGAGCGGCCGGCCCACACCCGGCAGACCGTGGAGCGTTACCACGTCGGGCGACCATCCTCTTCATCCTTTCCGATTTTCCCGCCCGATAGTTCAAAAGCAGAACAGCCGGCCGACATCCGGCAAACTGTGGAGCATTACCACATCGGGCGACCATTTCCTCATTCCTCCGTAGCTCAAAAGTAGAGCCCTCGCCCGATAAGCGAGAGACCGCGGCGCGATACCGCGCGGAGGGACCATGGCTGCGTAGCTGAGATAGATTAGCACCTCGCTGAAGACGAGGGGAGTCCGGCGCGATACCGGAAGCAGCCACCACTTTTCCATAGCGTCATTGGTGTAACAGCAAGCACGGCGGTCTTCCAAACCGCGGGCGTCGGGGCAGCACCGACATGGCGCAGTTTTTCACGTTCCCGAAGTGTAAGAGTTTTGCACGCCGCCCTGCGAAGGCGGAAGCTCGAGGTGCGAGTCCTCGCGGGAACACCATTTAGTGAATCGGGCATGAGGAAGACAGCAATCCGCGCCGTTCGGATCGGCGAGACACTCGGGGCAGCACCGAGATGCCCGACCATTTTCCCACCAAGAGGAAGAAGCTGTGGCCGTAGCTCAAGAGTCAGAGTCTCTGGCTGTGAACCAGAAGATCCGGGTGCGAGTCCCGGCGGCCACCCCACATCACAAAACAAATGCGCGCGTTGCTGAAGTCGTCGAGGCGGCGGATTGCAAACCCGCTCTAACTCTGTGCGAGTCCGGGCGCGCGCTCCAATACACCGGGGCCATCGTTCAAGAGTAGGACGACGCAATGGCATTGCGTAGATCGGGGTGCGATTCCCCGTGGCTCCATTCAACTTTCACATTCCGCCAAAGCGTTGGCAGCGACGCACGCCGCTGGTATCGGCGAGAGACCGGTGCAACTCCGGTTGGCGGATTTCTATTGCCCCGTAGCTCAAGAGTGGAGCGCCCGGCTCTGACCCGGGAGGTTGATGGTGCGAATCCATCCGGGGCTGCCAATCTCCAGGAAGTCAAAGCGGACGAGCGCGCCGCCGCCGGTTGGAAACCGGACGGACCTGATTTTGCGGGTTGTGGAGCATGTCCACTGGCTTCCGCTTTGGGTTGCAAGCATTGCAGCGATGCAGCGAGCTCTTAACTCGCAGAGCACGGGGCAGCACCGTGGCGACTCACCAATTTTATCCTGGAAGCTGAACCGGACGCGCGTGCCGGGACCGCCTTGAAAACGGATCGTGCGCCAACAACGCATGGGGAGCATGACCTCCGGCTTCCGTCATTTCGCGCCGGCTTGGCAGAGCAGTCATGCACTCGTCTTGTAAACGAGACCAGATTGGGGCGGCACCAATAGCCGGCTTTTTTCATAGCCCTGTAGCTCAATCCGCAGAGCGCCCGACTTTGGATCGGGAGGTTGATGGTGCAAATCCATCCAGGGCCGCCACGTTTCAAGTAAGATTTAGGATTTTAGAAGTAAGAAGTGTGGCCGCCGTCATCCCGTGCCCGGGGAGGCACTTCCTAAATCTTATCTCCTAATTCTTACTTTCACATGCTCCCGTAGCTCAATGTCTAGAGCGCCGCGCTTCGAACGCGGGGGTTGCGGGCGAAAATCCTGCCGGGAGCACCATTTCAATACCACGGAACGTGAACCGGACGAGCGAGCCGGGGCTCACTGCTAACGAGTTCGTCGTGCACATGCGCGATGAGGAGCATGCCCTCCGCGTTCCGCCATTTTTCCATGCCCGTGAATGCAAAGAGCCGAGCGCCTGGTCCTTCAAACCAGTCCTAGTGGGTGCGAGTCCCACCACGGGTGCCATTTCCCAGACTCGCTCACATGAACCCGAAGCTTTGGGAGCGAAGCAACCGTCTTTTAAGCGGTTGAGGAGGGTGCAATTCCCTACGGGTTCACTCATTTTTTGAGGGGACACCCGCCGGTGCCTGCATCTCGCAGCACCGGCGGGACTTTTTCATAACGACAAGAAGAACAAACACCGCTGGCCGGTCAATGCAGACTGCGCAGATACTCGATCAGCACAGCAGTATCTGCAGGTGACAGCTTTTTGCTGAACGACGGCATCTCCCCTTGGATGCCGTGGTGAACCACAGTCGCAATGCGCGCGTTGCTGATGCGCAGCCCGTGCAGGTCGGGTCCATCGCTGTCTTCGCCGCTGCCGCGCGCATCGTCGCCGTGGCAGTGCGCGCAACTTTGGACGAAGAGCGAGCGGCCTGCGGCGACGGCATCCGCGGAACCCCGCTCCGTCTGCGAATTACTCGCGACGGACGGACTGGTCGGTCCGGGCAGCGACGAACCGAGGGCGAAGACCATCGATACGGCGGCGCCGATCGAGAGCACCGGGATGATGGCAGGTAATAGCCGGGCGCGGAGTTGTGGCATGGGAATCATACGCGTGTCTCAGTTTCCGGTGAGCAATTCGCCGCCCCAATATCCCGCGCCGCTCACCACGGCTGAGGTGAGGAGCATTAACGCGAGTTGGATCAGCGTGACCCTTCTCGAATATTCGGCGCGAGAAACTACGCGCCAGGTGGCCAGTCCGGTGATCAGCGCAAATGCCGGCCACACGAACTGGTGATGACGGAGCAGGGTGTCGTTTCCCCAGATCTGGCCCCTCGTCATGATCAGGCCGGTGAATACCGCGCCGTAGCTGCCGATCGCTCCGAGCACGATCATGACCGTGCCGGCGAATCGATAACTTCGGCTCGCTTCGGCGTTCCGGCCCAGGAGAGCGAGGCCGTCGCAAAGCGTCGAGGCGAGCACGAGCGCAATGGGGAAATGCGTCGAGGCGCCGTGCAACTTCGACCAAATGGATGGTTCGATCATAGGCGTGGCTCAACTCTTGGCGGACAGTGCCGAGTCCACGATGGCCAGCGAGTGCGACGTCTCCACATACGACACTGAGGTGATGCCGAGGTAGCTGCGCAGTTTCTCGGCGGGGACGGCCATCGGGCCGGGCTTCGGCGCGGTGCCGGGCTCGGGTTGCGGAAAGGCCGTGGAGCGCGCGGTGTGAAATGTGATGTTGCCTTCGATCTTCTGCATCGCCTGGTGGATGTGTCCGTTGAGCACCGTCACGGAACCGAAGGGCCGCAGCATCGCGAGCGCCTGCGCGGAATCGTCCGTGCCCCAGCCCCATTGCGGATAGATGGTCCAGAGCGGAATGTGCGCGAAAACCACGAGGGGCGTGCTCCTCGAGAGACGGGCAAGATCCTTTTGCAGCCAGTCGAGCTGTTCCTGTCCGAGCACGCCGAGGCCGCCTTCCTTCACCGTGGCCACATTCACGAGGCCGATGAAATGCACTCCCTTGTGATCGAAGCTGAACCAGCCCGTGCCCTGCGTGCCCTTGGCGAACCGCTCGCGGTACTGCGCCCCGTTGTCGCTCAGCACATCGTGCTCGCCCGGCACATAGAAAACTTCCTTCGTCTTGCAGCCCTTCAGCATCTGCTGGAGGTCGTCGAATTCCGCGGCCTCCGAGAGGTGCGTCAGGTCGCCGGTGTGCAGGATGAAGTCGGGCGCTTTCGTTTGTGCGTTGATGCGCGCGATGGTTTCGCGAAAGGTCGCGGCTACGTCGGGATTCGCCGGCTTGTGAAAGCCGATGTGGCTGTCGCTGATCTGCACAAAACTGAAGTCGGCGGCTCGGGTCGGCTCCGCGGCGCTGAGCATGCGCGAGCCAAGGATGCCACCGTTGACGGTGAAGACGACGCCGGTGCCGGCCCAAGCCATGCACTTGAGGAAACCGCGGCGGTCGAGATGATCTTCGTGATGGTTGTGAGTGATGATGTCGGACATATTGATTTGTGGTTTTTCGTTTCTCCGGAATTGGAGTGGGCGAGCGTGATGACTCGCCTCGCCCGTTGCTGACCAAGGCACCCCCGAAAATATTCCCCGAATCCCCCGGGAAATTTTTTCGGGAATAAAATCGATGCCTGCTTAGTCTTGCACCCGAAGAGGACCTTTCTCGCCGATCGTGAATGCCAATGATCCATTCGAACAAACCGTGCTGCCGCATCTCGATGCGGGCTACAATCTTGCCCGCTGGCTCACGGGCAGCGATCGCGACGCCGAGGATGTCCTCCAGGACGCCTGCCTGCGGGCGCTCAAGTTTTTCTCCGGATTCCGCGGCGGCAATGCGCGGTCGTGGTTCCTGACCATCGTGCGACACACCACGTGGACCTGGCTGCGGCGCGAGCGCGGTGGTCGCGAGGAATTGGAATTCGACGAAGAGCTGCACGGCGGCGAGGACATGTCCACGAATCCGGAGACCGTGCTGATGCGGAAGGCCGATGTCGAAAAAGTGCGACAGGCCATCGAAACACTGCCGGCCGAGTTTCGCGAAGTGCTGGTGCTACGGGAACTCGAGGACTGTGCTTACAAGGAGATCGCCGAGATCGCCGGCATCCCCGTTGGAACCGTGATGTCACGTCTCGCACGCGCCCGCACCCAATTGCAAGCGGCGCTGACGACGCACTCGCACCAGGGAGGACTTTCATGAACTGCCAGCAAATCCGGCCACTTCTCCACGCCCACCACGATGGCGAGTTGGACGCGGCGAATACCCTCCAAGTCGATCAGCACCTCGCGGATTGCCCGCACTGTTTTGCCTACCTGCGCAACCTCGGCGCCACGCGACTCCTGGTTCGTGACGAAGCGTTGCGCCATCGCGCTTCTCCCGACCTGCGCCGCAACATCCGCGCGGCCCTGGCCAAGGCCGCCGAAGCCGAACGCGAACCGGTCGCGGCGCGGCCCGTTTGGTGGCGCATCGGGATCCCGGCGGCGGCGGCCGTTCTATTGGGCTCGCTCTTTTTGTTTTGGCCGCAACGCTCCGACGATCGGCTGCTGGCAGAGGTGACGTCGAGCCACGTGCGTTCGCTCATGGTCGAACATCTCACCGACGTGACGTCCACCGATCAGCACACCGTCAAGCCATGGTTCGATGGCAAGCTCGACTACGCGCCGCCCGTCCGGGATTTGCGCGATGCCGGTTTTCCCTTGCTGGGCGGGCGCCTCGACTACCTCTCCGGGCGGTCTGTCGCGGCGCTCGTCTATGGCCGGCAGAAGCACTTCATCAATTTGTTCGTCTGGCCGCTGGACCGGCCCGGGGCGGCTTCGGCGCCAAGTGCCACCGAGCGGAACGGCTATCACCTGGTGCACTGGACGAGCCCGACGATGACCTACTGGGCCGCGAGCGATCTCAATGAAAAGGAACTCATGGATTTCGCCCGGATGCTGGCCGGCGGCTGACGCTACTCGAACTGCTTTCGAAACGTCGCGAATTCTTCGCGCACGCGTTGCAGTTCCGCCTGCAATTCGCCGACCGTCTTCTCGAGGGCATCCACTCGCTCTGTCAGGTTACCTGCCGCGGAGACCTCGCGGACATTAACTTCGACCGCCGCCTGTTCGAACGCTTCCGGCGTGGATAGCCGCTGAATATAGCGTTGCTCCTTTTGGCCGGGCTGCTGTGGCAGCAGCAGGACCAGGCCCGTTCCCTCCTTGGCCAGATCCTCGAGGCACTCACGCACAGCGTCCAGGCTGGCGAAGGCGAAAAAACGTTCCGTCCGCGTGCGCAGTTCGCCCAGCGTTTGTGGGCCCCGCAAGAGAAGCGTGCAAATCAGAGCGAGTTCCGGGCGTTCAAGGACGTAGTGATCCTCGAAGCGGTGCCGGTATTTTTGCACGCGGGACCCCGCGCCGAAGATGACCATCGCGAGCTTCTTTTCGCGGAGCGCATTTACTCCAGCTTCGACCGTCTTCTCGTCGTAGGCAGTCACGGGATCGCGATTGGTGGATTGGTTACACGCGGCGGTGAGGGCATTCAGGGAGAGGGGATAGTTCTCGGGTGTCAGGCGTTCCTTCTCCAGCAGACAGCCGAGGACCCGGGTTTCCAGTGCGTTCAATTCGAGGGGCATGGCGCAATCTTCCCGGCTTGTATCGAATGGGCAAGCTGTGGCTCGGCGTCGCGAGAGGGATCGCGCTGCCGCGGTTCGTAACGCGGGCAATCCTGCCCGCCGGGCGCGGAATCGATGGGCCGGAAAAGTAGAAGAGCTTCCATCCTCTTTGCTTTGGGACGGAAAGCGGCAGGATGCCGCTTCTACTTCATGGTTGCTGCGCGTCTGTCCGCGCTTCGCACAACCCGGTCGATGCGGCGCATTGACCGAATCGATTCAGGACCTATCGTCGATCAGCTCCCACTTCCCGCAATCATCACCCTCCTCTACCCATGGAAAGCACCACTAAAGAGAGCCCAATCATCCAAAAAGCGATGGAACTGTGTCAGGCTGTCGCCGCACAGCCCGACTTCCAAACGCTCAAGTCCAAGGTCGATGCATTCATGAGCGATGAGGCGTTGAAGTTTCAATTTCAGCAGGTCAATCAACTGAACGAACTGCTGGAAATGCGGCAACGGGGTGGCCTGGCGATCAAGGACGAGGAGATCGCGCATTTTGAATCGCTCCGGCAGGGCGTGCTCGAGAATCCGGTCGCGCAAGGATTCATCGAAGCCCAGCAGGAAATGCAAAAGCTGCACGAGGCGATCGGCCGCTTTGTAAACAAAACGTTCGAACTTGGCCGTTCACCGGAATACGAAGACGTATTTGACGGCTCCTGCGGCAGCAATTGCGGGTGCCACTGAGCCCGCCCGCTTCGAGAACGGGATTGGCTGGCAGGCGTCCAACGATGCCTGCGTTAGCGCTCCTCGTTGCTCACCATTGGGTGGGAGGAACCACTTCAGGCCATGCGGAAGCGAAGACTCGCTCGATGGCCGTCTTCGCCCGCACATGCTTTGGCGTGGGGCGCCGGCCGAGTGCCCCGATGCGGAGGACGATCGCCGTAACGACCGTCGGGAAGAACGCGCTGCCGCCCGGACGGCGGTTGCTTTCAAGTTTCATGGCGCGTTCAGGCGGCCGCGAGCGTCGACGCGTGATCGAAGTGCGGCGTCTTCCGGGCTGGTGCGCCTCCCAGCGCCCGGTTGACGGCGCCGACCACCTCGGCATGGCGGGCCGGCTTGGGAAGGATGGCCGACAGTTGCCTGGTGACCGCCATGGAAAGTTGCGCCGGCAATCCCGAAATCATGATCACCGGAATGCGGCTGCCGGCCGAACGCAGGGTGACCGTCATGCTCGCCACGTCGAGCCTCGGCATTTCCCGGTCCGTCACGACCAGGTCGAATTCCTCCTCCGCGAGCCGCTCCAGGGCGGCGACTCCGTCGTCGACCGTTTCGACTTCGTAACCTTCGAGACTCAGGACACGGGCGTAGAGTTCGCGGATGAGCTGCTCATCATCGACGATGAGCAATCGGGCGCGTGGCGACCTTTGTGCGGTCGCGCTGAGTCTGGCGGAGTGGTGCATAAGTTCTGGTGGTTCGAGAGTGTGGCTTGGTGGGCGTCTCCACTCATCGCATCCTCCGGGCGGGCCGAAATCGGCCGCAAATCCGCTTATCGATAGGCACCGCGCCTATCCTCCCGTGGACGCCCGCCGATGGAAGGAGCCCTCATCCTCTGGAAGAATCCGCTTTCCTTCCGCGCGCCCGTGTGGGAGGGAGCATGGCGTTCCGAGTCCTGCCGAGGGCAGGACGGCCACTCTACCCCTGAACAGTAACAAAAATTCCACCCATTCTCATGTCCACCCATTCTCGTCGTGAATTCGTGCAACTCGCCCTCGCGGCGTTGCCCGGTGCCGCATTGCTTTCCACCGCCGGCCGGCTCGGCGCCGCGGATGCCCCGGCCAAGCCCAACTCCAAATTTGCGGGCGTCCAGGTGGGCCTGAACGTGCCCTACAGCTTCGCCAACCCCATCATGCCCGGCGACGTCATCCTTCAAAACTGTGTCCAGCTTGGACTCAGCGCGCTGGAGTTGCGGACCCAGCCCGTCGAGGCCTTTCTCGGCATCCCGCCCATCATTGATGCCAAGGACAAGGCGGGCAACGCCCAGCAGCTCCGCGATTGGCGCAAGAGCGTTTCGCTCGATCGGGTGAAGGAATTCCGGTCGAAATACGAAACAGCCGGCGTGGCGATCGAGATCGTGAAGGTGGACGGAATTATCAAGATGGCGGATGAGGAGATCGACTACGCCTTCAACCTGGCCAAGGCGCTCGGCGCCCGCGCGATTTCCACCGAAATCTCTCACACGGCAGACGACCTCAAGCATCTCGGGCAATTCGCGGACAAGCACCAGATGATGGTCGGCTATCACGGCCACCAGGACACGACGCCCGAGCATTGGGAGGCAGGTTTCGCCTCCGCCAAATTCAACGGCGCGAATGTGGACATCGGGCACTTTGTCGCCGGAACCAACACTTCGCCCGTGCCGTTTATCACGAAGTACCATGATCGCGTCACCCACGTGCACATCAAGGATCGCAAGTTCAACAAGGGCCCCAATACGCCCTTCGGTGAAGGTGATACGCCGATCGTCGACGTCCTGCGCCTGATTCGCGACAACAAGTGGAACATCCAGGCCACGATCGAATTTGAATACAAGGTCCCGGCCGGTTCGGACCGGATGGCGGAGCTGGCCAAGTGCATCAAGTACTGCCACGACGCGCTCGTCTGAGCGCCGGTTGACAATCGGGTAAACCCAGCCCCGGAGGGCTGAGAGGCTAATCTCTTTCATCCCTCCGGGATGTAGCGACGCCATTCCGCACTATTGATCCGGCGAATCCCTGCTTCGCAAAATGACGGGCGCTGAGCGCGCAAATCCGGTTCACGGTGAATCCCTTTAAGGATCATCCTGGAATCGTATTAAACCCTTGTCCGCAGTAACGTATTCCTCGCCTTTCCCCCAGAGTCATGAAACGCATCCACACCCTTCTCCTCGTCGCGCTCCTTCCGGCGCCCTACGCGTCACTCCGGGCTGCTGAGTCCGCGCCAGTGCCTCCGCCTCCGCCCCCGCCCAGCGGCTCTGTCTCCGCCCCTGCCGCGAACGACGAAGTCCGCAAGATCGCCGAGACCTACGCGGGCCGCGGTGTCCTGCGCGACAATACCCCGCCCACTCCGCCGCAGGAGGCCCTGAAGACCTTTAGCGTGCGCGATGGCTACGTGATCGATCTCATGGCCAGCGAACCGGATGTCGTGCAACCGCTCTATATGAGCTGGGATTCGCGTGGACGCCTTTGGGTGATGGAGTACATCCAGTACCAATTCCCCGCGGGATTGAAGATCGTGAGTTACGATCAGCACCTGCGCGCGCAATTCGACAAAGTCCCAGAGCCGCCACCCAAAGGTGTGAAAGGCGCCGACAAAGTGGTCGTGTTTGAGGATTCGACAGGGAGCGGTTCGTTCGACAAGCACAAGACCGCACTGGAGGGCCTGAACATCGCCACGGCGGCAATCAAGGGCGCGGGCGGCATCTGGGTGATGAACCCGCCGTATTTGCTCTTCTATCCCGACGCCAACGATGACGACATTCCCGATGGCGATCCGCAGGTCATGCTGAGCGGGTTCGGACTGGAGGACACGCACTCCGTCGCGAGCAGCCTGCGGTGGGGTCCCGACGGCTGGCTCTACGGCGCCAATGGCAGCACCACGACCGGCAACGTTTCATCGGCAGTGACGAAGAACGTGCGCTTCCAGGGTCAGCACATCTGGCGCTTCCATCCGAAGACGAAGGTGTTCGAGATTTTCGCCGAGGGCGGCGGGAACACGTTTAGCACGGAGATCGACGCGCAGGGGCGGGTTTTCAGCGGCACGAATGGCGCGCAGCGCGGCATGCACTTCGACCAGGGCATGAGCGGCGTGAAAGGTTTCGGCAAGCACGGGCCGCCGTTGAATCCCTATGCGTTTGGCTATTTCGATCACATGGAAACCAAGAGCGATGGCAAGCGGTTCAGCCAGGCCTTCTCGATCTACGACGGCGGGCTGATGCCGGAACTCGCCGGGCATTTCGTCGCGGCGAACTCGCTGCAAAACATGTGCTACGTGAGCCGCCGCATCCCGGTGACCTCGACGTTCCGTGCCGAAGACGAGCCGGAGCTGCTGCGCAGCACCGATCGCTGGTTCCGTCCGGTGGACATCAAGACGGGACCCGACGGCTGCATCTATCTCGCCGATTGGTACGACACGCGTCTGAGCCACGTGCGCCCGGTTGATGATTGGAGCAAGACGGATGGACGCATCTATCGTGTCCGCCCGAAAGATGCCAGGGTCGGCCTGAAGCCGTTCAATCTTCACACGGCGCCGGTGAGCGAGTTGATCGCGAATTTGAAACACCCGAACAAATGGTTCCGCCTGCAATCCGCGCTTGAGCTGAACTGGCGCGGCGAAAAGTCCGCCCTGCCGGAACTGGAAAAGCTGGCACGCGACGGAGCCAATCCAAACGCGCTCGACGCCCTGTTCGCCGTCCACATGCTCGGTGGCCTCGATGACGACCTGGCGATCGATCTGCTCAAGCATCCCGACCCGTATGTGCGCCGCTGGGTGGTGCGCTGCACGGGCGACAAGGGCGAGGTCAGCACCCGGCTGGCGTCGGCCTTGAAATCGCTCGCGGCCAGCGAGAGCCAGCCGGAAATCCGGACGCAACTCCTTTGCAGCGCGAAACGGTTGCCCGCGGAGACCGCGCTTCCGATCGCGCGTGTGATGATGGAGCGTAACGCGGACATCGAGGACCAGCGCATCCCGCTCCTCTTGTGGTGGGTGATTGAGGCCAAAGCCGAGAGCGACCGGGACGCGGTGCTCGCCCTGTTTGAAGATCCCAAGGTGTGGGACCTGAAACTTGCACGGACCTTCGGCGTGCAGAATCTTGCGAAACGTTACGCGATGGCGGGCGGCAAGGAGAACTATGAGTCGTGCGCGAAGCTCCTCGCGCTGGCCAGGCGTAATGAAGACCGCGGCCTGGTCATCGAAGGAATTGTCAGCGCATTTGAGGGCGGCAAAGTGCCGGAACTTCCATCCGTGCTGGCCGACGCGCTGAGCGCCTACATGAAGAGCCAGATGGACAACGATCTCGCGCTCGCGGTGAAGACGGGAAGCGCCGAAGCCGTCACGAAGGCGCTGGCCATCGTCGCCGACAAAAAGGCCAGCGCGGTAAAACGTGCCGCGCTCGTCCAGGCTCTCGCCGAGGCCGGCGAAGCGAAGGCGGTTCCGGCATTTCTCGGCATCCTCTCGAGCAACGGTGAGATCGGCTTGAAGAAGGCGGTTCTCGCGGTGGCGGGACGCTACAACGAGCCGAAGCTCGCGCAGACCGTGGTCGCGGGATACGAAGGACGCTTCGCGGGCGATCCAGGATTGCGCGACGCGGCGCACCGCACGCTCGCGAGCCGCAAGGAATGGGCCCGGCTGTTCCTTGATGAAGTGGAGAAGCATCACATCAAGGAACAGAACGTGGCGCCGGATGTGGTCCGGCAGCTCGGGCTGTATCACGACGCGGAGATCGACGAACTCGTGAAGAAGCACTGGCCGCCATCCAGTGCCAGACTGAACAATACGCAGAAGCTGGCCGAGATGGGCCGCATCAAGTCCGCCATCGTCAATGGGGGTGGCGACATCGAGAAAGGAAAGCAGCTCTTCACGCAACGCTGCGCGGTCTGTCACACGCTTTTCGGCGAAGGCGGAAAGATCGGCCCCGAACTCACGGGTTACGAACGCAACAATTTGGACTTCTGGCTGCCGGCGATTCTTGATCCGAGCCTCGAGATCCGGGAAGGATTCGGCGCGTATATCTGCAGTCTCAACGATGGCCAGGTGCTCATGGGATTGCTCGACAAACAGGACGCCGGAGGCGTGGTGCTGAAGGACGTGGCGGGCCAAAGGCACTCGGTGAAGCAAAGCGACATTGGCAGTCTCGAAGCCTCCCCGGTGTCGTTGATGCCGGAGGGGCTGCTGACTGGATTGAGCGACGCGGAATTGCGTGATCTCTTCGCGTTTCTCACGAAACCATAACGACCGCAGCCACGTTGGATGGGTGGGAGCCGTCAGACGCACGGGCGTGCTTTCTCTTATCGCCCGCCGAGCGACTGCTTCGGAACGATGCAAATGACGTCGGATTCCACCTGGAATTCGTGATGGGGCCAATGTTTCGCCGCAAACTTGCGGACGGTAGCGAGCGGCGGATACCCGCGCCGCCACCCGAAGAGCCGGGCGTCGTCGATCAGGATGGCATCCCGCGGCTCATGGCGCGCGGCAATCATGGCGAGTTCACGGAGGATTGGCGGCTCGGTGTTTCCGCCCGCAGTGACACCTCCCGAGTAATGCCCATCCAGCCAGAACGCCGCAGGCCCCTCGAGGAGTCGCAGAGCGTCGGGCAGAACCTGGCCGCTGTCGCCATGCAAGATCGTGATGTGCGTGTAGGGCGCGAACCGCTTCTGGGCGGCGGCACATAGCGCATCCGCCATTTCAATGCTGACAATGCGGGAGAAATTCTCCCGCTGCGCCTCCACCATGTCGCCCTCGAAAGTGCCCGTTTCGACGAGGTTGGGAATGCGCCTGGCGAATCGCGCGACCAGCGCGTGTTTGGTCGCTGGCGAACTCGGCTCGGGAGGCCACCGAAACAATGAACGGCAAATTTTTAGCAATACTGGGCGCATTTCAGAGCCGTGGACTTTGCATGGAATGCTCACGATCTCGCGAGCAAAATGCACACTGCTCATCTCAGATTCGGGTTGGTCGAGAGCAGTTCATGGTAAATGCGCAGATGCTCACTGGCGACGGCTTCGCCGTCAAAACGTGCATGGGCTTGTGCCAGACCCTGACGGCCAAGCTGCACCGCTAATGCTGGGTCGGCCAAGAGCTTGCGGACGGACTCGCGAATATCGGCGTCGCTCTCTGGATCGAAAAGCAATCCCGTCGCGCCGGGTTCGATGAGGTCCGGAATGCCTCCCACACGAGACGCCGCCACCGGCAAGCCCGCCGCCATCGCCTCCAGCACGACCATTGGACAATTCTCCTCCAGCGAGGGATGTACCAGGGCGTACGCTTCTGCCAGATGTCGTCGCAGAGTGGCCCGGTCCGCGAAGCCGGCATGGGTACACCACGGACGATCTTTCAGCAGGCCTGGGAACTCGATTTCCGTTGGTTCTCCTCTGGTGACTGCTCCCAGGAAGCGCAGCTCAAACGGGAGCTCAGCAGCCAGGGGATCTAATGCGCGAATCAGCGCGAGCTGGTTCTTCAGCAGTCCGATGTGGCCGACGCAGAGAAGCACGGGCACGCCTGCTGTCTGCGAGCGAGGGATTTCAAAGAAGGTCTGGTCGACGGCGTTCGGCACTATCCACGTTCGCCGCGCTGTCGGTGACACCATCCGCTGTGTGTGTGCGGACAGGCAAATCACGCCTCCCGCGCGTGGAATAGTGATCGCTTCCAACTGGGCCGCGAGCCAGTCGAAGGTGAAGGGACGGGCATGGTTGACTTGCGCGACACGGCGCATGTTCCCGTGGATGGTGACTACGTTTGGGAATCCGGAAAACGCGGCGGAAAGGGCGCAATACCTTTCCGTGCCCTGACCGTGGACGAGATCGGGACCGATCTCTTGGAGCTTTTTCCGGACGCCTAGGATACAGCCGAGATAGGCGCCACGCAGCCAGCCGCGTTTTCGAACGTGAATGGAATGATAGAAGAGATTCTCGAGAATTTTCACCGGGGAGGCGACCGGTTGCTGCACGCATGAAACGACATGGACTTCACAGCCCTTCGTTCGTGCCAATCCCTGCAACAAGGCTGTGGGAGCAGTGCCAAAGGAGGGTTCGAGTTCCGAGTAGCGCCGGTGGTCGTCGCGGAGGTCGGTTGTGAGGATGGCGACCTTCATGGAACGACCCCGACGGAACTCAAAAGTGTTTGGTAGAGATCGCAATACTGGACGGCAACCTCCCGCCACGACAGCAGTGGAAACGTCTGTCGGGGCGCGCGGTGTGCACGGGCGTGAAAAACTCTGAGTTGAGGCGCGATGGCCTCGGCAGCATCGAGATTTACAAATTCCACTTCGCGGGTCTCGGAGTAGACCCGTGTGGCCCATGGGAGTCGTGAGAGAAAGAGGGGTAAACCGGCGGCGGCCGCTTCGAGGAGCGCAATGCAACCTGTCTCGAATTGACTTAGCAGCGCGAAACCGCGCGCACCACGCAGCCAGTGGAATTTCTCCTCGGCCGAGACAAAGCCTGCGTATCGCACGTTGCGGTTATCTATCAATGCACGGAACTCCTGAAAATACGGGTCCTGCTCCGTATAGGGTTTGCCAAGGAAAACCATCGGCACTCCGGCCAACTGTGCCGCGCGCGCCAGGAGCACGGTGTTCTTCCGAGGGGCGATGGTGGCAACGGAGACCAAGTAGTTTCCCTCGGCTTGCGGTTGAGCCAGGGCCGCCAGCGCCTCCGAATCCAGACCGTGGGGAATGATGTGACCGCGATCCACGGGCACATCGAAAAGATATCGCGCCGTCTCCAATTCATGCCGCACCACGTAAACTGCGGCATCCAACTCCGGATATGCGTCCCAGGCGAGTCGGGCCGTGAGGCCTCCGAGGACGGCTTGGGCGAGACGGGTCACCTGCCGCTGGGCGAAGAGCCTGGCCCGGCTGCGGGAAGCTGTCTGGTCGAGACTTTCCGTCATGACGACTTTGAAGCCCTTCTCATGGGCAAAGCGGACATGTTGCGCCGAAGGTGGCCTGCCGAAATAGTGGAGGACATCGCCGCGCTGCGTCTCATCCCACCAGCGTTCCGGCTCCGCTGTCACGCCGAGGGCGGAGAGTTCGCGCATCAAGGATTCGATCAGCGTCTGCGTTCCTCCATGGGCTAGAAAGAACGGAACATTGTTGGAGAACAGGACTCTCATTGCGAACTGATCAGTGACTCCGGGTGAGATCCTCCAGGGCCGTCTTGATCATTTCGAAAACAAGGGCCGGATCCGGCTGATGAGTGTCGTTGGCGACGATGTAGGTGGGAACGTGGAAGACATTCCATCGTTCGCAGTTGTCCAGGCGCCATTGACCGTCCGCCCAGATGAGGATGGGCTTGGCGCAAAGTTGCGCCAGATGCATGGGACCACTGAGCTCGCCGATCAGTAGACGGGCGGAGCAGACAGCTGCGGTGCTGCGCCGGAGATCGTCCGAGCGCAGGTCCTCGACGCCGGGCGGGCAGTAGGAATATTTGGGGTGGCCGAGACAACACGCGCGATAGCCGTGTTCTTGGCAGAGCGCGGCGAGGCGGTCGCAGCGTTCCTGCGAATAGTTCCGTGTCTGATCTGGGCCTGCTTTGTGGAGCCAGCGAAAGTGAAACGACAAATCGCGGATCTGGCCGTAAATGGGCGCTTCCTTCAAGACGATCCACTTTGCCGGGAGGATATAGCGCCGATGGTACTGGGTGCAGAGGTGGGCTGGCGTGAAGACATCGTAGTCACGGAGGCCAAGTTCGCGAGCTTTCGCATGCGCGATTTCCTCGAGTTGCCGCGGCGAAAAGCGCCCGTGTTTGTATCCCGCAGTTTCCAACCTTATATCGTGGCTGTGCATCCGGCATCCCGGATAGAGAAAATCGCGGCCTGGGTAGGTGATGACGTGCACCTCGTCGTAGCGGTCGATCATCGCTCTCACCCAGGCCTGCCAGTCCATCAATTCATGGCCGAACTCCCCAACGAAGGGCCCTGCCACCAACACGCGGCGCGGGAAAAAGCGCAAGCGAAGCCCGCTCAGAGCCCCACCGATCTTGTCGCGCAGGGTGAACTGGTAGGACTCCGAGCGCGACTGAGCTAGAAGGTTCTCGGAGGTAGGGGTGGTATCCGTTGATTTCAAAATGTCGCGATCAAGAAGCGGTAGGGGCCCGATGCCGAGGGGTGGGTCGGAAAGAGGGGCGACTCGGCAGCATCGAATTCGTCAGGCCCCACCTTCGGAAAGTCGCCTGGAATATCCAGACGGGAGTAGTTTGAGGATGAATCCACAGAGCCAGCTTGGGAGCACCGCCGCCGCAATCTCGGCAGGTTCGAGCCGCTTTTTCAGGAGCAGGCGATTTGCGGTTGACAAGCTCCCGGGGCTCGGCGCCGGAGAAGTTTTGCGAGCATAGAACAGGTCGTTCTCGCTGGCGTTGCACAGTTTGGATTCCCAGTTGTCCAAAGCTGAAACGTAGGGTACCAGCCATTTGCCTTTGCGCATCCGTGCGTCGTGGCTCAAGAGTTGGCCGCCCACCGGGATGAGCGGGTCCAGTAGACGGAATTCGGTGATTTGTTCGCCGGGATTGTTTCCCCCATCCAGAAATGCCACATCGACCGTGCAAGGCTGTGACTGCTCGGCGATCCAACGTGGCAGAATATGTTTCGAAAGTCCGAAAAGAGGCGTGAATCGATGCTTCGCCTCGGGCGCGGCGGCGGCGATATTGGCCAGCATCCGCTCATAGATCGAGCGGTCTGCTTCGATGCCCCAAAGATGGCCCTCATCGTTTTCCTGGAGTGCGTTGAGCAAATGGATCGTGCTCCCTCCTCCCAGCCACGTACCGACTTCGACCACCACCTTCGGTTTACGCGTTTCGCCGAGAACAGCATTGCGCAGAATCTGTCGCTCAGCTTCGTTCAATTGTCCTTCGATGAGATTACTCATGAGTTTCACAAGCTCCGATCAGACATTCTGGAAATCGAGCGGAAATCCGCGCGGCGTGTGAAGATTCGGTGTCAGACAAGGAGGCGCAGAGAGTTCGGGGTGGCTGGTGAAGCTGTTTCAGACTGGCCATGGACAAAAATCGGCGGCAGGTTGCGGGCTCGCTTTGTAGATACCTTGTACCTCAAAATCAGTGCAAATGAGTCAAATTCTTAAAAACCATAATTTCGGAGGGGTCTGAGGCGAAGCCTCGCTAGATGAGTACCGCCGTCTCCGTCGTCATGCCTGTTTGGAATGGAGAGGAGTACCTTGCCGAGTCGATCGACAGCATTCTAGGCCAGACCTTTAAGGACTTCGAGTTGATCGTGGTGGACGATGGCAGCACGGACCGGACGCTGGAAATCCTGGGCTCCTACCGGGACGAACGCCTGCGGGTGCATCGTCGCGATCACGGCGGCATTGTCCTGGCATTGAACTACGGTTTGGAGGTCGCGGAGGGGAAATGGATCGCGCGCCAGGATGCGGATGATATCAGCCTCCCGCATCGCCTCGAAACGCAATGGAGGATGGTCAACGCCCATCCGCAATCGGTGCTGTGTTTTTCGGCGGTCCAGGGATTTGGAGTGGTTCCCGAGGAATATCGTCCGACGCGTATTCCGCGGACACGCTCGATGACCGCAATGCGCCTGTGTTTTCACAGCCCGATTGCTCACAGCACGGTAATGTTTCGGAAGCAGGAATTCCTTGCGGCGGGTGGGTACCGTCCGGAGGAACGTCATGCCGAGGATTACGCGGCGTGGGGGCGCCTGCTGGAGCGGGGGCCGTTCGAGGCATGTCCGGAAGCGCTGGTCAGGCTGCGGATGCATGCGCGGTCGGTTTCGAAACAGAATCTGGAAGCGCAACTGGCCTTGACGAAACAGATCGCGGTCGATCATTGCGCCCGGTACATGCGGTTGACCCAGGGCGATGCCGAAAGGGCCTTTCGGGTGTTAACCCGCCGCCTGGACCCGAGTCAAAGGGGAGAATGGTGGTGGTTTGTGACCCGGGCGGTACCCCGACTCCGATGGCAGAGTGTCGAAATGTGGATATGGTTACTGGCTCAATGGCTCAAACCGACCGCCCAGAAACGATGATGCCAACCCAGGGAGCCCAGATTCGGATCGAAAAAAAATCGACATTTCTCGGGCGTCACCTCAAGGCACTGGGATTTGTCCTGCGGGTCATTCTTCCCTGCCTCATCAGAACTGGTCGGCGGCCGGTGATTTTTTCCCGCTATGCCGGATTGGGCGACATCATCTGCACGATCCCAGCCGCGCGCGAACTAATGAAGCGGCACCCTGGATCTCCATTCATTTACAATTGCCACGCGGATTCGGCGGCGATTCCCCGTATGGCGGGAATCGCCGAGCGGGTGACTTCTCTGAAACACGTCGGCCTGATCGGACACTGGTACTCATTTCTACTGGGAGGATTCTATCATTTTGCGCATGGCGACGATCGTCCAGACGACGGATGTCATGAGTTGCTGGTCACGGAATTCTGCCGCCAGTTCGACGTGCCGCTGGCCTACGAGCACCCCGAGCTTCCTGTTGCCCCGGAGGTCCGAGCACGCGTGATAGAACGCCTGGCGGAAGCGAATTTAAGCCTCGAAAAATTGATCCTGATCCATCCGGGCCCGAGTTGGCCGGTCCGCGAATGGCCAATTGAGAAATGGGCGGACCTGGTGACCAGACTGAAAGGGCTCGGGTATTCCGACATCGGCCAGCTTGGTGTCGCGCGATACTTAAACTTCGGAAAAGTCGACGTCGCGTCCGTCCCCGGGACGGTCTCACTGGTCAATGCCTTTTCGGTGGAAGAATGCATCGCGGCGATTTCCATGGCCCGGCTCTTCATCGGGATCGATTCGGGACTGCTGCATATGGCGGCTTCCGCGCGGACCCCGTCGGTTGGGATCTTCGGGATGACGCTTCCTCAGTTCCGATTCTCGGAAAGTTTTCGCAATTGTTTCGTGGTCAGCCGTGTGGAATGCGTAGGCTGCGAGCATCGAAAACCTCGCCTGCATTGGGTCACTGGCTGTCCGTACGAAATCCGGTGTATGAAAACCTTGGCAGCGGACGATCTTTTTGAAATGTGCCTTGCCAAACTGGGAGAAAATCCAGAGAGAAACGGCGGAATGGCATCGCGCAATCCAGCTTTAACCAATGAGTAAGGAAAAGTATTCTAGCGAGACTTCAAAGCACCGGGCAATTTTGGTTCCCTATTGCCAGGGCTATGGAATCGACGTTGGCTTTGGCGGGGATCCCATCACTCCCAACGCCATCCGTGTGGATCTGGAGACGCCCTATGCCTATACGGGCGAGTACGGCGTCCAGCTCGGGGGAGACTGCCGCAACTTGCTCTGGTTTGCTGATGGAGTTTTGGATTTTGTTTATTCCAGCCACGTCCTGGAGGATTTCGAGAGCGAGCAGACCGGGCCGATCATGAAGGAATGGGCGCGAGTGCTGAAGGAGGGGGGGCATTTGGTCCTTCTCCAGCCGGACCAGCAACGCTTTTTGAAGCACTGTGCAAAGACCGGTCAGCCGGTGAATCCGCATCATGCTGTGGATCAATTTTCGCTGGAGTACATCGTTCAAACTGCGGAAGCACTCAATGAGCTAAAACTGGTCGCCAGCCAGGATGGCATCGACGAGTACTCGTTCTATGTGGTCTTCGCCAAGATAGCGACCAATACGCGCCCAGCCGGGGAAGCCGGCAAAGAGCAAGAAGAGATAGGCCGGTTGCGCCGGGAGTTGGCGCGCGTCGAGTCCAACTATCAACAGACACGGGAAAGCCTGGAACGCTACCGCGCGCATCCAGTCGTCCAGATTCTCAAGAAGCCGTATTTGTATCTCAAACGGCTCACTTCCCGAGCCGGTCCCGGCAAGACCCCTTTAGGGCGTTCCTAGGGTGTTCGTCTGACATCCGCCGCGTGTACACACTCCGAGGGGACGCTGTTTTTCAGGAATGTGTGACCGGGAGACCGGATTCACTGCCGCGATGAAAATCCTGGTCGTCAGCAATCTTTATCCCCCGCATCACGTCGGAGGCTACGAATTGGGGTGCCGGGATGTCGTGCAGGCCCTGCGCGCGCGGGGCCACCGGGTGCACGTTCTGACCAGCGCGTTTCGCCTGGAAGGAAAATCCGACGGGCCTGAAGCAGACGTGACGCGCGAGCTGCACTGGGTGGCAAGCGCCGCGGATCGCAGACACGAAAAGCTCCACGAGTGCCGCCTCCTGTCCCGCGCCATTCGGCAACACCAACCCGATATCGTCTATTTCTGGAATCAAGCCGGGCTTAGTTTCTGGCTTCCCATTGCTGCGCGCTGGTTGGGTCGCCGAATCGCCTACTTTCTGTCCGATACGAATTTCGTTTCCTGGCGCGTGGGAGCTTTCCTGACTGGGTGGGCCCGAGGCGCGGACCAGACGTTGCGCGCCCGGATAATCCGGTCCGTCTTGGGAGAGACTTTCCTTGTCCACGGTTATCCAATCATTCGCAATCAAACTTGCCATTTTGCCAGCCGCTTTCTTCGATCGTGCGCAGATCGCGGTGGCATCCCGATTGCGGAGGAGACGTCGGTGGTCGCCCATTGGGGCGTCGACGTGCGCCAATTCTCCGTGGAGCGAGAAGTACGCTGGCCGTGGCATCGCCTCCTCTATGCCGGGCAACTGGCCCGCGCCAAAGGGGTGCATACAGCCATTGCGGCGATCGCGTTGTTGTCGAAAGAAGCCCACTTCGCCAACTTGCACCTGAGCATCGCGGGCGGAGGCCTGCACCCGGAATACGAGAAGGAATTACGGGAGCAGGTGTTGCAGGCCGGTCTCGGGGAAAGGGTCCGTTTCCTGGGAAAACTCTCCCGACATGAGTTGGCAAAGGTTTATGCGGAGCATGACATTCTCGTGTTTCCTTCGGAATGGGACGAACCGTTTGCGATTACTCCACTGGAGGCCGCAGCCGCAGGTCTGGCCATTGTGGCGACAAATACTGGGGGCAGTGGGGAGCGGTTTCGGGAAGGGGAAACCGCCAAGGTATTCGGCGCGGGAGACGCGCAGGATTGCGCGCGAGCTCTGCGGGAGCTGCTGGCCGACCGGGCCCTCGCGGAGGCGATGCGTCAGCGGGCTCGTCAAGAAATTGTCGCGCACCATACGCTGGATGCCATGGTGCACGAAATCGAAACCAGTTTACGGAGAGTAGCCCGACAGAAATCAGACATCTCATGAATCCCGCAGCGCCCGATCCCCTTGATAGACCGGACAGAAGTTCACCACTCGTGCGATGGCTGCTCGTTCCAGCGATCGGGGGTATGGTGACCATCTGGCTGATGGGATTTCACGCGCTCAATCCATTCAATATTGATTGGGTGAGGGGTGATGTTGCCCAAACGTACCTAGGCTGGGCTTATTTTCGCCAAGACCCGAACTGGAGCTTCCCGCTTACTTTTACGCGTCGGCTCAGCTATCCGCTCGGAAGCAGCGTTAGTTATAACAACTCGATTCCGTTGGTGGCTGTCCTCTTGAAGCCCTTTACCCACTTTTTCCCGCGCGATTTTCAATACCAAGGCCTATTTGCGTTGGCTTGTGCGGTTCTGCAGGCTGTATTCGGATTCAGAATTTGCCAGCGGTTTGCCAGAGACGACCTGAAGGCTCTTCTCGGATGCCTCTTCATCGTGACTGCGCCGACGTTTGTCTTTCGGTTCAGCATGGATTTGATCCTGCTCTGTCAATGGCCAATTCTCGCAGCGATCTGGCTGTATTTGAAACAAGAGGGCACCCCGAACTCGTACTCGAGTCCTCTTCGCTACAGCCTTCTCCTCGCGATTGTGGGGGGCATAAATCCCTATTTGGCGGTCATGTGCATGGTTGTCATGAGCGCGGCGGTGTATTGCGACATCAGGAATCATCGCCCTTGGGCAATTCGTCGAATTCTGGTTTGGGCGCTCCCAGTTGCGGCTCTCCTTGGCTCATGGGTGATTTTTGGCTTCCTTCAGGTCGGCGGAAAGAATGCCGAGATTGGATTGGGCGGGTACGGCGATATTTCGATGAATCTGTTAAGTCCGGTGAATCCTCGTTTCGAAATGGCGGGCAACCCGTTGACGACGGAGTCGATTCTGTTCAAGGGATATGGGAGTTTCCCACTGCAGTACGAGGGGTACAATTACCTGGGAGCCGGGATCATCCTCCTCATTGCGGGAACCTTCCTGTTGGGAAGACGCGTTGGGAAAATTCTTGGCGATCCGATTCTGAAACCGCTTTGGGCGGTGGCTGGGATCTCATTGATGATGGCGCTGACGACAAGAGTAACCTGGGGGCATACGGTTCTGGTGGACTTGCCTCTCCCCTATTACCCGGTCAAGCGCACCCTCTCAATATTCCGATCAGCCGGCCGCTTTTTTTGGCCCGCATATTACATAATCTTAATTGCCTTCCTGCAGTACTTCTTCCGCTCTTACTCCCGGCGCAGAGTATTTTGGGTGTTGTCTGGACTCCTCTGCCTTCAGTTGGTCGATACCAGTTCGCTTCGCCGGCTGGTTTACGCGTCATTGAACCCGCCGCCGGCGCCTTCCATGTTCCAGGACGCGTTTTGGGACAAGGTGGAAGGCCGTTTCGATAAGCTGATCGTATTGCCGGCCTGGCAAGCAATGCCCGACGATTCGTCGTTGCCGGGCGGACGTGACGCCTGGTTGCCGTTTGGATTCATGGCTGCGGCGCACGGCATGGCATTGAACGTCAACTATCAGGCACGCCCCAATGCCAAGGACGATGATATCCAGCGGAATATACTTCCGGCGGCGGTGGAAGACGGCAAGCTGGATGACGACACATTGTATGTTCTCGGACCGCGATATCTCCTCCAGTTTTGTGACCGAGGGTTCACTCATATCGTGGGCAAATCGGTGGATCGCTTTTCGGTGTTTTGGAACGATTCAGCGAAAGAGCAAAACCTCGAAGGATTGGACCAACTGCTAAAAGAAACCCTTGATCGCGGAGTGGATTTCAAGCAAGTCGCGGTCGGGTTTGAATCCCCTCAATCCGCAATTCCCTATTTGCTCGACTCGGGGTTTGCTTTGCCAGAGGGAAAGTTCACCAGTTCCCTGGGCCCGAAAAGCCAGATCCCGCTGTTTCTTTCCAGAAATCCAAAGTTGAAGCGCGTGATCCTCTATTTAGTGCCAGTAATTGGTCGCGATGTGGTCTCGCAAAAGTTCAGTGTGTCGCTCGGAAAGCGGCGTCTCGGAGATTATGAGTTACGCGGCCCCGAGAAGGTTACCATCGACATTCCGGATGATGCAATCAAGGAGACCGGGCGAACGGGTGTAGCTTACCTTACGTTTGATTGGCGTACGGCGACGACAGTGGAACATGTCACAGAGCGGAAGGATTCAAGATCCGCCTCTGCCCTGCGGAAATTCGCGCTGACGGTCGGACTTAAATCGGGTTTGAGCGGCGACCAACGTCTGTTTGCCATGGGGATCCACGCGATGGAGATTCAGGCCTCCGAGTGAGGTTCTGATTTCCGCCCCAATGTTGCCGATTCGATCTCCAAAGGTTGTCCGTGTCGTTCCAGTTGTTGGCGTACGGCAGCGAGAACGATGCTCGTCGAAATCATGTTCATACATTCATGGCCGTAGTCGCAGTGATTGCGCAACCAGCACGGCGAACAGGGCGTGGCGCCAACCAAATTTGCATTGGCCGAATAGCCAATTTGCCAAGGACTCAAACGCCCACCATAAATGATGACGCTGCGGCAGTCCACGGACCGGGCGAGGTGCATGAGGAACCCTTCCAACCCGAGGAAGACCTGGGAATTAGCGAGGAGGGCGGCGGACTCGCGCAGGCTGGTTTTTCCGCGGCAGTCTAGCGCACCCGCCATTGGGGGATCGCTCTGCGAGCCGATTTGGACCAGGGTATGGCTGTTGCCGAGTTCCGTACAAACCTCCTGAAAGCGCTCGGGGAACCATTCCTTGTTTTGGATAGCGAACGCAGCGCCACGAGCGGAAGATTGGATCGTGATCTGGTTGTCAGCCAGCCGCCCGCCGGCCATTTCCGCGGGGGTCAGGTAGACGTATGGGCGCAGCTCAATCGGGCCTTCGATGCCGGCGTGTCGGCAAAGTTTTTTGAGAACGTGCTCGTCCAATGGTTCGTCCCGGTCCGTGACTTGGTCGTAGTGTGCATAGCCCAAGCGCTGGAGTGGGAGGCCTTCCCTCAACCAGCGACGCAACCTTGGGTGCTGATGCCAGATGATTCGATCGACGTCTGGATTTTGTTCAAACAGACCCGGATGTTGGGTGGCGAAGGCAATTCGACCACTGTCGCGACGCCGGAGTTCGCGAAAAATGGTCGTAGCCATGAGGTCATCCCCAATACCTCCGGCGCCATGAAAGTAGTATTGTGGGAATCCCAAGCGGAACCGATTGAGGAAACCTACAGCGGGAAGGATGGCCTTGATGAGGGCTTCCTTGGGGATGGGCATGGGAATAGACGCGATCGACCGGATGTCAGCGCAGCTTCACTCCGCCGAGGCGCGGTTGGACCATCGAGACGCCGAAGTTTTGATCGATCGTGATCACTGGATAGCCAGCGGTTCGCAGTTCATCGACAAATCTGGGAACTCCCATGTCGCCGCGACTGAGTTTAGGATCGGGGCGGAGATCCCAGATCGTATCGTGGAAGACGACGACTCCAAACTCGCTGACATGGGGGATAAAGAGATCCCAATCCGCTTTCACGCCTTCGTAACTGTGATCGCCATCGATGAAAATCAGATCGATGGGGCGAGGCCAGCCAGCGGCGGCTTCCTTTGAAGTCTTGCGAACAATTTCGACGTAATCACTGACGCCGGCTTTCTGGAGGTGTTTTGTGATGATGGCGAAGGAATCCGTGGAGTCGGCGTCGTTCCATTGCGTTGGGCTGTGCGGATCGATGGCATACAGTTTGCCGCCGCCGTTGCGCCGCAAGGCGAGACCGACGGCGCAGGCGGATTTGCCGCGGGCGGAACCGATCTCGACGCAGACCTTGGGTTTGATGGAACGGGCCAGCCCGTAAAGAAGCCATGCGGAGTCGCCGAGTCCGGAACGAAAGTCGAACGTTTCGATATAAAACTCCCTGGAGCGTAGTCGGGGAAAAAGGCCTGCTAGCTTTGATACGATGGCTTTCATGAGAGGGTCGAGTTCACGGGTTCGATCTGGGGAGATCCGGAATGCCAATTCCAATCGCTGCGGAGGCGGACTCCAGCTCCCGGAACGGCGATATAGCCGGGTGTTTTTGGTCCCATGACGACCTCCACCTGTCCCGTTTCCGGTAGGTAGTCGAGGCTGAAGGCATCGCCGGAACGGCTGCCAACACTGAAACTGTAAAGTCCCGGGGCCAGGGGCAGTTCGGCGACCTTGATGTCGACCCAGCAAACGCTCCCTTTCCGGATGTCCGGACGGTAGCCATCTTGAAAGTCCGTATCGTAGCTGAGCAATCGGACTCCCTCCAAATTGGAGAATCCCAGACCAAAGGAGATGGCGTGCACTTCGTCGAACGTCTGGAAGTAAATTCGCAATCGAAATGCTTCGTCATGTTGTAAGGGAAATCCGGAGAGCCACTCTACTTTTTCGATCCGCAATCGCCTACCCTGGTCTCCGTAGCGCGGCCGGTCGGAAAGTTCGGTCGCGGCGCTCGCTGCGTTGGCGTTGGATGTCAAATACTCGTCCACAATTTGGCGGGCCGGCCCGCTGCGAACGACGCGCCCGCCCTCGAGCCAAATGGCGCTGCGGCAGAGAGTCGTGACGGCGCCCATGTTGTGACTGACGAAGAGGACCGTACGGCCCTGGGTGGAGACCTGGCTCATGCGCCCCAGGCATTTCTTCTGAAACGAGGCGTCCCCGACGGCGAGCACTTCATCGACGATGAGGATTTCGGGCTCGAGATGGGCGGCGACGCCAAAGGCCAATCGCATATACATGCCGCTGGAGTACCGTTTGACCGGCGTATCGAGGAATCTCTCCACCTCGGCGAAGGCGACGATCTCGTCGAAGCGCGCTTTGATCTCGGTGCGCGACATGCCGAGGATGGCGCCGTTGAGGAAGATGTTTTCCCGGCCAGTCAGTTCGGGATGAAAGCCTGTTCCTACTTCGAGCAAGCTGGCGACGCGCCCGATGAGGTCGATCCGGCCGGTGGTTGGCTCGGTGATGCGGCTCAGGAGCTTGAGGAGTGTCGATTTTCCCGCCCCGTTGCGACCGATGATTCCCACGGCTTCGCCCTGGGGAATCTCAAAGGAAACGTCTTTGAGCGCCCAAAAATCCTCAACGCTGGAGGCGTGGCGATCATCCGTGGCAGCCGATCCACGAGACAGGCGGGACCACAAGCGCCGAGGCACCGTCGTCAGCGCATCGCGCAGCGTCTTGTAACGGCGCCCCTCCTGCCGATGCTGGAGGCGATACTTTTTCCCGAGGTTTTCGACGCAAATCGCAGGATCCGGCATTTTTTCCTAAATCACGTCGGCGAAAGCCCGCTCGGTTCGGCGGAAGTACCAAAGACCGGACAGGAGCAGGACCACCACCAAGGCCATGGAGACGGCGAATCCCGGCCAATAGATGGCCGATTCCACGCCGGTAATCGCCCAGCGAAAGCCATCGATGACACCAACCATGGGGTTGAGGGAATAAAGCAGACGCCACTTTTCCGGGACGATCTCGCTACTGAAACCGACGGGGGAAAGGTAGAGACCGAACTGGACGAGGAACGGCAGGACGTAGCGAAAATCACGGTACTCCACATTGAGCGCGGCCAGCCAGAGGCCGGCTCCGAAGGCGGCGAGGAAGGCGATGGCGGTGAAAATGGGCAGGGCCAGGAGACGCCAGGTGGGGAAGATGTGATAAATGACCATGAGGCCGGCCAGGAGGACGAGCGAGATCAGGAAATCAGCGAAGGCGACGATGATGGCGCTGGAGGGAACGATGAGCCGCGGAAAGTAGATCTTGGAGATCATGTTGGCGTTGGTGACCAGGCTGTTGCTGGCCTCGGTGAGCGCCGACGAGAAAAATTGCCAGGGCAGCATGCCGGCGAAAACGAGGACGATATAGGGCACTCCAGGGGAGGGCATCCTGGCGAGTTTTCCGAAGACGAAGGCGAAGACCACCGTCGTCAGGATGGGGCGGAGGATGGCCCAAAGCACACCGATGACGGTTTGCTTGTAGCGCACGAGGATGTCGCGCCAGGAAAGGAAATAGAAGAGTTCCCGGTATCGCCAGAGATCGGCCCAGTAATGCAGTTCTCCTTTGCCGGCCTCAATGGTCAGGCGGGAAGGATTCATGTAGGGCGGATGGAAAGGGAGGGCATTCGGTGGGTTTCCGATCGTTTAGTCCGAACCGGGCAGGGTAGCCAGCGTGCCGCGGTTCGCAATGTGTGATTTCTCTGTGACGAGGCACTGAGGGAGAGGGAGAATGCGTCTAGAAATGCATTGGTTGTGCGCAGCAGCGGAGCGTGGTGATCGGGGATGGGCATTCCCGCCCCGATTCGCTGCACCCTCCGGCATTGCCCCGCCTGCGAAGCCACGGGCCGCTTGATCCTCTCTAAATTGGGACGAACTCGGGAGGACGCCTAAATTTAGGGGTTTCGATCGGGTTGTTCACTGGGCTCTTCTCAGCCGGTTTGTAGGCGTTGAGGGAATTCTCCAGCAGTTTTTGCATGCCGATGGTCACAATCACCATCGGCAAATCCGTCTCGTATGCTCCGAAGATGAAGACGAACGAAAACGGGAAAAGAATCGACGGTATCGCAATCAACGCGGCGAAGGTGTAGTAGGGAGTTTGTTCCGCGCGCCGGACGAGTTGGTACGAGCGACGGGCGGCCAAGACAAGGAGAACCAGAAACATGGCGAGTCCCACGTAACCCACGAAACGGATGGTGGACACCGGCCCGCTGTGGACACCGCCGCTGATCATCAAGTTTTCCTGCTGGTCTGCATTCGACCCCATGAACTGGTTTTCAGCCATGATCTCAAGTTGGTACTTGGTGAATCCAAAGCCATCTCCTAGCCATTTGTTTTGGATGTATTTGTCGCTGGTGAGCATGATCTTCCACATCGTGGTTCGCCACTCGGTGGAACCTTCGGCTTCCCGCTTGGCCATGTAATCCCATTTTCCGGGAAGAAATGACAGGGTGCGCTGGGCGGGCATAGGCAACTCGAGCAAATTTCCTTGGACCGCAATCAAAACACCGAGGACGAAGGCGACAGCCACGACCGCTCGGATCGCCGACATCAGTCCGCTTCGAAGATACGTTGCCATCAAGAAGCCCAGAAATGTGCCGGTCAAAGCCGATCGAAAGCCGGATAGCAAGATAAGGAAAAGAGCGATCAAAAATACGGCAAAGCGACCGATGAAAATGGGGTTGATAATCGTGAATGGCCGCCAGCGACAGTAGGCATAGCTAAACAAGGAGGTCCCAATTCCCTGGAGATGCGCCTGGCGGCTCGAGCCATCGGTTGGCAAAGTGGCGAAACCCTCGGCGGTATCGGCCGCAGCGATGCCGGAATAGAGTCGGGCCATCGGCTGAGCTGTGAAGGGAAAACGGTAAGCGATGGCATTGAGCGAGGCATGAATGGAATATCCCGCAACGCCCAAAAGTGGCACTAAGTGCGATTCCTTGGGAGAGGCGACGGATCGGGCCAGAACCCAATAGGCAAAGCACGCGATGACGACATCCGCGTAGGGCTTGCCACCGACACGAGCCGAACCCAAAGCGTCTACCCCCACCGGGTTCCGAATAAAGGTAATCACCAAATAGCCGAGAACGGCGATCATCCAGACTTCGGCCAGCCCCAACTTGGGCTTGATACGGATGACCTTGAGGGCCTTCAGAAGGAGAAAGGTACCGAAAGCGAACAGAATGCAGATCTGCGAGACGGTAAACGGCAGCGGAAGCATCGTGATCTTCCCGTTCAGCATCCAGGTCGTGGGGATCAAGATCCAGACCTTCTCGCGGACGATAAAAAAGAAGGCGATCACGGCGATACCGCCGATGACCGGCATAACAGCTCCCGTCCTTCCCGACCCCGCAAATGATCCTACGCCGACGGCCACGAATAAGCCGATGAGGATAACGAAGAACGGAAGAAGGGATTCGTGAACGCGCTCGAGCTTCATCGGGAGGCGGGACTATAGGAAGGTTTGCGACGGCGGCAAGAGGATTGAAGTTCGAGAGTGGATCGTCACAGAGCAGTCACAGAGCAGGGTACCGGCCACCGTTTACACCCCGCAATTGGCCCCGGCATCGACGAAGACGTCGCCCGGGCTGATGAGCTTTTCGAGAAAGTGAACCTCAGGTTCGTAGTCCTCGCGGACCACGTAGAAGA